>Ga0068858_100001017_pt1 | contig 28912 bp, 24 predicted proteins | sample KBSSwiS12_FD_66589 | JGI IMG/M metagenome (GOLD analysis project Ga0068858, IMG submission 66589) | Switchgrass rhizosphere microbial communities from Kellogg Biological Station, Michigan, USA - KBS Switchgrass S1-2 | ecosystem: Host-associated > Plants > Roots > Rhizosphere > Soil ... | reverse complement strand
GGGCCGGGGCCTGGGCCGAACGCCGCGTCGCCCATGCCGGCCGGCCTCCCGCACGGAGCTCGCTGGACCGACACGAGCGAATTCATGATGGGTCGCGTCGCGGTGGAGCTCGTCTTCCCGGAATCGGACGGCAGCATCGACCCGAACCTCTATGACTGGACACCGGCGCTCCGCGACTCGGTCGTACGGTCTGCGGCGCGCGGGCTCCTCAAGTGGACCGCGTTTGCGGCGGCCCACGACGTGCCGCTCACGTATCTCATCGAGGTCCGCGCGTCGTTGCCGACCGGCTACGAGCCCATCTCGCGAACGACGAGCCAGGAGCTGGATTGGATCCGCGAGACGCTCAAGCCGCTCGCGGGCTACGGAACGGATGCGGAGAAGGAGGCCTACGACGTCGCGAACGCGGCGCGCGCGCGGCTCGGGACGCACTGGGGAACCCTCATCCTGGCGGTACAGAACGACACCGATCCCGACGGCGCGTTCCCGGACGGCTTCATCGCCCACGCGAACCTGGGCGGTCCGTGGCTCGTCCTGCCCATCAACAACACGAACACGCGGAGTGCGGCGCTCGACTACTACGTCGAGCACGAGATGACGCACCTCTTCTGGGCGCTGGACGAGTACCCATCGAACGCCGCCTGGTGGTCGTGCACGCTCACGACGGGCTATTTCGGCTGGCCCAACTCCAACTCGGTGATCCCGGCGCCGAAGTACTGCGGCCAGGACGATCGCTGCGTGATGAAGGGAAACTATCCGGACAGTCTCTGCACGTCGACCATGGGCTCGATCGGGTGGGTCGACCGGGACCATTCCGGCGTCCTCGATCTCTACGAAACCCGGCCCTCGGTCCGGACCGACTCGCTCCACTACGGCAACGTGCCGGGCCTCCCGATCCACGTCACGGGGACAGCGGGGGACGTCGCGTTCCCGAACGCGAATCCCTTCCTCTATGGGGCTGGGGATTCGATTACCATCGCTACGATCGACTCGCTCTGGTACCGGCTGGATGGTGGCCCCTGGACCACGCTTGCCTCGGACGACGGCACGATGGACGAAGGGGCGGAGCGCTTCTCGCTCACCTTCAACCTGCCGGTGGGGGACCACGTGGTTCAGTTCCGGGCGGTCAACTCGAGCAATCGGTCGCAGCTCGTTCCCGACAGCGTCGTCGTCACCGTGTCGGCATCGTCCGGCTCTCCAGCGCCGGGCGGCGGAGCGCCTAGGCCCTCCGTGAGCGCCGCGCCGACGCCGAGCCGCGGGCCGGTGCACCTGGCCCTGCGCGCGCCCCGAGGGGCGAGCACGAGGGCGGAGATCTTCGACGCCCTTGGGCGGAGGGTGCGCGAATGGGAGTTCCGGATCCCGGACACGGGCCTCATGGCCTGGGACTGGAACGGCGCCGCCGAGGGAGGGCGGCCGCTCGCGAGCGGCGTCTACTATCTGCGCGTGCGATGGAGCGGCGGCGAGATTACGCGTCGCATGGTCCTGCTCCGCTGACGAAAGGACATCGATGACCTCGCTCGAACGACTCGCGCCCCAGACCCCCGCCGAGACGCCCGTGGCCCCTCTTCGGGGACGGCGCCACGGAGAGGACCGGCTTCATCTCCTCGTGCGCGATCCGCGCCGTGCGGCCGCGATCTGGGAGATCTCGCCGGCGCTCCACGCTCGCGCGGAATCGATGGCTCGGGCGGCTCGTGCCACGCTCCGATATCGCCTGCTCGTGCAGCAGGCGCCAGGCCCGGACCGGGGTCCATCCGCGACGATCGCGATCGACCTTCCGGACGCGCTCCGGGACGAGAGCTGGTTCTTCGACCTTTCCACGTCGGGCGGCGTGGCCCGAGCGGAGCTCGGGCTCGATCTCCCCTCCGGGTTCACGCGACTCCTCGCCTCGCGCTGGATGCCGGTGCCGCCGGAGGGGCCCTGTGCCGAGACCGGGGACTGGTCCATCGATCCCGCGTCCGCCGCATGGCTCGATGCCGAGGCCGCGCGCTCCCGCTCGGGCTCGCCGCACACGTCCCCGAGCTCCGTCGCGCGCTATCTCGCGGCCCGTCCCGGCGAGTCCTGATGCCGTCCGGCTACCTCTCGATCCTGCTGCACGCGCACCTTCCGTACGTGCGCCATCCCGAGTACGAGGATCCGCTCGAGGAGCGCTGGCTCGTCGAGGCGCTGGTTGAGTGCTATCTGCCGCTCCTCGGGGTGCTCGAGCGGCGCGCCGATCGCGGCGCGCGCGGACGGATCACACTGTCGCTCTCGCCGACTTTGATCGCGATGCTGGACGACGATCTGATCCGGACGCGTCTCGCGCACCGGCTCGCGCGCCTCGAGGACCTGGCGGCGCGCGACGTCCGCCGCCACGCGAGCGAGCCCGCGCTGGAGCGGCTCTCGCGCTATTACCTGGAACGCTTCCGCGAAGGACGCCGGCGCTATGAGGAGGCGTACCGGCGCGATATCGTCGGTGCGTTCGCATCGCTCGAGAAAGCGGGGGTCGTGAGTCTCGTCACCTGCGGCGCGACGCACGGCTTCCTTCCTCTGATGGATCTTGGGGCGCCCTCGTGGCGCGCGCAAATCGGCACCGCGGCGCGCGCGTTCGAGCGCCGGCTCGGCCATCCCCCGGAGGGGATGTGGCTCCCGGAATGCGGCTACACGCCGGGGGTCGAGTCGATCCTCGCGGAGTTCGGCGTCGGCTGGTTCGTGGTCGACGCGCACGGAATCGCGAACGCGTGCCCGCGTCCGCTCCCCGGCACCCATGCCCCGTTTCGAACGGGGGCGGGCGTGTTCGCGCTGGGCCGCGACCTGGATGCGTCGCGCCAGGTGTGGAGCGCCACCGAGGGATATCCGGGCGATCCCGAGTACCGCGAGTACTACCGCGACCAGGGATTCGATCTGCCGCTCGATGAGGTCCGGTCCGATCTTCCGTCGGGCGGCACGCGCACGCATCTCGGGCTCAAGTATCACCGCATCACCGACCGACGTTTCGAGCATCGCGAGCTCTACGATCCCGATCGCGCGCGCGCGCGCGCGGTGGAGCACGCGGCCCACTTCGTCCGCGCGCGCGAGGACGCGGCGCGGCGGGCGGCGCGCGCCATCGGACAGACCAGCCTCATCCTGGCCCCGTACGACGCCGAGCTGTTCGGCCACTGGTGGTACGAGGGACCCGAGTGGCTCGACCTGGTTCTGGATCGAGTGGCGGAAGGGAACGATCTCGAAGCGGTGTCGGCGACCGAGGCGGTGGCTCGAATCCCGCGCGCCGCGGAAGGAAGGCTCTTTCCGTCGAGCTGGGGAGCGGGAGGCTACTCGAGCGTCTGGCTGGACCCTTCCAACGACTGGATCTACCGCCACCTGCTCCGCGCGTCGGAGCGAATGGCCGCGCTCGCGAGGGAAGGGGACGGCGGCAACGATCTCCGCCGCCGGGCGCTCTGTCAGGCCGGGCGCGAGCTCCTTCTGGCCCAGGCGAGCGACTGGGCGTTCATCATGAAGACGGGGACCCTGGTCCCGTACGCGCATCGACGCACCGAGGAGCACCTGGAGCGCTTCGGCCGCCTCGACCGCGCGCTCGCCCAGGGGCCTATCGAGGAGCCGGAAGTCGCTGCAATGGAAGCCAGGTACTCGATTTTCCCCGATCTCGATCCGGGGCTTTTCGCTTGACAGTCCAAAGGCCGGATTCGTAACCTACCACCCGATTCCCCCCCTACAGTCCGAATGATCCGAGGACGATAGATGCCTTCTGGGAAGATGCTACGTACAGGGATTCTTTGTGCCGTGCTCGCCGCCACGAGCCTCTCCTGCGGCGAAACTCAACCCACCGAACCCAACCCCGTTAGCGACATCACGGCGGTGCGGGGGAACGAGCAGTTCCTCAACTCGCCGCAGCAGGAAACGCGTGAGCTCCTGATCGACGGCCGGGTGACGGATATCGAGTGGGCCATCACCGGCGATGCGTCCGTCATCCGGATGCACAACGAAGGAGGGGAGCGCGGGGGCACCTATTATCTCTCGGTACGCAGTCTCTGGACCGTGGACCGGTTCAACGCCCCCGATGGCATCCTCTTCCTGCTCCAGTGGCCCGATCCGACGCAGAATCTTCTGCACATGCCGCTCGTCACGTCCGCGGATGTCGTGGCCGACAATGGAGACACGTTGATCGACTGCACCACGGGCAACACGGATCTCGTGAACCCCGCGAAGTGGACGATCAACCGGAACATCCAGGAGGACGAAGTCCTGATCGAGCTCTACTCGACGCAGAGTGGGGGCTATCCCAAGGATCTCTGGCGGTGGGGCGCTGAGACGACCGACCCGGCGAATCCTGTGAACGGAACGGAGTTCGGTGCGGCCGCGGGGGACAGCTCCGGCTCGCTGGAGCACCCGGGTGGTGCCTTCATGGAAGATTTCTTCGACAACGGCTCGGGCCCCGTCCGCGACAGTGGAAGCTGGGCGTACATGCTTGCCAACCACGATTCGACCAACTACGTCCCGCTCAAGCTCGCGAGCAAGAACCCTCGCGAGGTCCGGTTCAACCGTGGCAAGCCCATACCCTTCGTGATCTGGAACTCGGTGTCCAAGGATTTCGGGCCCTGTGAGATCTTCAATCCGATCCGAGTGGATAACCCGACCGAACCCGACAAGACATGGAATCCCGGCGACTACCAGCCGTCGTTCCGCACCATCCTTCCAACGGGCAGCCAGGCGGACGTCGTGGCGAAAGGCGGCTGGAACATGGGCAAGTGGGGGCTCGAAATCCGCCGCAATCTCATCGCCACGTTGCCGGACACCACCATCAATGGCGTTGAGGTCCATGGCGGTCCCAGGCCAGACGATGTCCAGCTCGTGCCGGGTGGGCATTACGCCGTGCGGTTCACCATCGTGGACGGGACGACCAAGGCCCGTAGCGTCTCGGACTTGATCCCGATCTACTTGCGGCCCTGAGCGCCCGATGACCACTCCCCGCATCGTATCGATCCCGGAGTACGCCATGTCCTCTTTGACGCGCTCTGCGCGAACGCTTCTCGTCGCGTCCGCGATCCTCGTCCTTCCCGCGACCGCGGGCATGGTCCAGGCACAGGTCCTCGACGCCTGGCTGAACGGAACACCGGTCGAGCCGTTCACGGGGAATGGCTCCGCCCGGCTCAAGGCAATGGGCGGGATCGAAGTCGCCATCCCGGACGATCAAAGCCGTCTCGACCCGTACGGGTATTCCAACAATCCGGCCGGGCTTCGCGAGTCGCGCGACAGCTCGTACGTCGAGGTGCCCATCACGTATCAGGGGCACGATGCGACCGACTACAATTTCGCGAACAGCGCCATTCTGCACGGGGCCGGTGTTCGCGGCGAGTTCCGGCCCGGAGGGAAGTGGGCCATGGCCGCGTCCTTCGATTACGCCAACGTGGACGCGAGCCGTCACGACCAGATGCCCTCGCCCGACGACGCACGCTTCATCCGCGACTTCGATCTTCCCGTCGCGCCGGAGCTGTCGCCGGTCACGACCGATCGGACGTTCGGCGCCGGAATCCAATCGCCCACGATCTCCGCGATCTACGCGCGCGAATTCCTGGAAGGGCTCACGCTGGGCGCACGAATCGGGTATCGGACCGAGAGCGAGAACCGACGCCTCCTCATTCCGTACGATCTCAACGTCACGAGCGAGCGGACGGAGATCCAGGGCGGGGCCATGTATCGGCCTCATGTCCTCAATTCGGAGATGACGCTCTCGGGATGGGGGCAATACGCGAAAGCGAACGTGACCGGCGTCGGCGAGTCCCCTCTCAACGAAGACGAGTTCGACTGGGACCGCCCCGAAGTCGCGTACGGCGCCGCCATTCATTACAAGAACATGTCCTGGCTCGAGGGGATCGTGGACGGACGGCACCGCTCCTTCGACGGGGAAGAGGTGGCGCGCATCAACTGGGCGCCGCAGTTCTTCATGAACCCGCTCCCGGGCGTCGCCGATCCGGACAACGTGTTCAAGAAGCACTGGTCCGCGTTCCTCAGCGGGCTACGGCACAACGAGGTGAGTACGCGCTGGCTCGTGGGGCTGCCCGGCCGCCCCGTTCATCTGGGCGTTCGCTGGGCCTATTACCGCCAGTTCGAGTGGATCCGCGCGAACGAGGTCGTCATTCCCACCGTGAACGAGCTCGACGTGAAGCGGGAAGGCTACAACTTCGCCGGCGGGCTCTCGGTGGACCTCCCGAACAAGCAGGGCGTGCTCGGGGCGGAGATGCAGCTCGCGCGCGAGTTCCGCCAGGACTTCACGTATCAGATCCCGGATATCGACCGGATGAACTCGACCTTCAACATCGGCGGCGAGTACCGCCTCAAGCCCGCGCTTCCGCTTCGCGCGGGGGTGCAGCTGATCCGCCTCGATCCGAATCGCACGGACGCGAGCGCGCCGGTCAAGGGAACGGCCCTCACGCTCGGCCTCGGCTACTTCTGGAACGCCCTCCAGTGGCGCATCGACGCCTCGTACCAGCATTACCACTACAACTCGGCGCCCGACGATCCGGCCGATGAGATCGGGTTCGGAGATCAGGGCTACCTCTTCATCCAGCGCGCCTTCTAGCTTCGAGTCCGGCGTGCGCTCCCTCGTAGAGCAGGCGCTCGACACGGCGCGTCAGCGCGGTGCCGACTACGCCGACGTGCGTCTCCTCGAGACCGGGCGCGAGGACCTCCAGGTCAAGAATGGGCAGGTCGGCTCCGTGGACCGCTCCGACTCGGTCGGCCTGGGCGTGCGCGTCCTCGTGAGGGGCGGCTGGGGCTACGCCGCGACGGGATTCCTGACGAAGGACGCGGTCGACGCGTGCGCCGCGGAGGCGGTCGGCATCGCCCGCGCGAGCTCGGGCCTCCTCCGGAGCCCCGTCCGCCTCGCGCCGGAGCCGCCCCATCGCGCCGTCTGGACCTCCCCCTGCGCGATCGATCCCTTCGACGTGCCGCTCGAGCGGAAGCTCGATCTCCTCTTTCGCGTCGACGAGGCGCTTCGGGGCGTGTCGGGCGTCGCCATCGCCGAGGGCTTCCTCACCTTCGTGAAGAAGCGCCAGCTCTACGTGAGCACCGAGGGGAGCGACATCGACCAGACGATCGTCCGGTCGGGAGGCGGCTACAGCGCCACCGCGGTTTCCGCCACCGAGGTCCAGCGCCGGAGCTTTCCCCAGGCCGAGGGCTTTCATCAGACGCGAGGCTACGAGTTCATCGAGTCGATCCCCTGGGTCGAGAACGCGCCGCGGATCGGTGAAGAGGCGGTCGCGCTCCTGACGGCCGATCCCTGCCCGCAAGGCGAGCGCGACATCATCCTCGAAGGATCGCAGCTCGCGCTCCAGATCCACGAATCCGTGGGACACCCCACGGAGCTCGATCGCGTGCTCGGCATGGAAGCGAATTACGCGGGCACGAGCTTCCTGACGACGGACAAGCTTCGCGCGCTCCGCTTCGGATCGGAGCACGTGACGTTGATGGCCGACGGCACGCTCCCCGGTGGTCTGGCCACGTTCGGCTACGACGACGAGGGCGTGGAAGCGCAGCGCTGGCCCATCGTCGAGAAGGGGCTCTTCGTGGGGTACCTCACCTCGCGCGAGCTGGCGCACACGATCGGAGAATCGCGGAGCCGGGGCTGCGTCCGCGCCGACGGCTGGCATCACGTTCCCATGATCCGCATGGTGAACCTGAGCCTCATGCCCGGAACGGGCTCGCTCGAAGATCTCCTCGCCGACACCGACGATGGTCTCTACCTCGAGACCAATCGCAGCTGGAGCATCGATCAGCTCCGATACAACTTCCAGTTCAAGACAGAGATCGCGTGGGAGATCAAGAAGGGGCGGCGCGTGCGCATGCTCCGCAATCCCACCTACCAGGGCATCACGCCGCGCTTCTGGAATTCCTGCGACTTCGTCTGCGGTCCCGAAGCGTGGAAGCCGTGGGGTGTGACCAACTGCGGCAAGGGGCAGCCCGGCCAGGTGGCGGAGATGACGCACGGCTCGGCGCCCGCCCGGTTCCGCAAGGTGAACGTCGGGGTCGGATACGATGACTGAGTCCGAGGCGCGCGCCATTCTCGATCAGGTCCTCGCCGCGGCAGGGCAGCGCGAGGTGGAGGCCGTCATCGGCGGCGGGGTGAGCCGGCTCACGCGGTTCGCGAACAACGAGATCACGCAAAACGTCTCCGAGAACCGGGTCGAGCTCTCGATTCGCGTGGTGGACGGAAAGCGGACGGGCCGTGCGAATGGAAACGATCTGTCCCGCGGCGGCATCGAGCGCCTCCTCGATGCGGCCGCGTCCGCGGCCCGCATCCAGCCCGAGATCCCCGATCTCCTGCCGCTTCCTGGACCGCAGACGCACCAGCGCGTCGACGCCGACGATGCGGCGACGGGGGATCTCGACCCAGACGGACGCGTGCGAGAGGTCAGGCGCGCGGTCGAGCGTTGCGTGGAGGCGGGTGTGACCGCGGCCGGCATCTACGAGACCGGACGCGGCACGATCGGCGACTACGGCATGCTCGACGCGATGGCCATCGCGAACACGAACGGGCTCTTCGCCTACCATCGCGGCACTCACGCGACGTTCCGCATCTCCGCGCTGGATGGCGCCGCGTCGGGCTGGGCGGAGCGCGAGAGCTGGCGCGCCTCCGATGTGGACGGCGCCGCCTTGGCCGACCGCGCGGTCGACAAGGCGATCCGCTCCCGCGATGCGAAGCCGTGGGACCCGGGCGCCTACACCGTGGTGCTCGAGCCGGCAGCCGTCGCCGACCTCCTCACCGATCTGTCCTGGATCGGTCTCGGCGCTCTGGCCGTGCAGGAGGGGCGCAGCTTCCTCTCGGGCCGGATCGGAGAGCGGGTCATGGGGGAGAACATCACGCTCCGCGACGACCCCTTCCATCCGCTCCATCGCGGCTCTCCCTTCGACGCCGAGGGGATCCCCAGCCGGGCCACCACGATGATCGAGCGCGGGATCGCGCGGGGGCCGGTCTACGACCGCCCCACGGCTGCGAAGGAAGGGAAGGAATCCACGGGGCATAGCCTCCCGATTCCCAACACGATCGGCCCGCTCGCGCGCCATCTGGTCCTGGAGGGAGGGACCGGCCCCGCCGAGGCCCTTCTCGAGGGGATCGAGCGAGGGCTGTGGGTCACCCGGGTGTGGTACACGAACGTCGTCGATCCGAAGACGGCGACCCTCACCGGTATGACCCGGGACGGCCTGTTCGCGATCGAGAAGGGGCGCATCACACACGCGGTCCGCAACTTCCGCTTCAATCAGAGCGTGGTGGAGATGCTCCAGGGGGTGGAGGGCCTGTCCGCGTCCGTGAGGGCGGGAGGGGTGGTCTGTCCGGCCCTGCGGATACGGGGCTTTCACATGTCCAGCGTGACGGAATTTTGAAAAAATCCCTTGTCGGCCGGAACTTTCCGGATATACTCCCTCTCAAGAGAACGTACTTCGGTGCGTCCTCTGAAGTTCCCCCCCCTGATGTCGAGCACCCCCCGACCGACCTGTCCGGCTATGGCCCATGGTGTGTGCGACTTGCTCTTCCATCGCATCGTCCGTAACATCGTTCGACGGCTCCAAGCAGGTGTTTGGCAATGAATTGCCTTGACTCGGGGCGCGAAAAACCGCATAAACGTTACGCTTTTTCGATCCTTCGAATCTTGTCTTCGAAAGGAGTGGACGACTTCATGAGGAGCTGCAAGACGCGGCGTCACAAGGCCGCCCGAGCGGTGCGGCCGACCTCGATCTCCTCGTTCCTCGCACTCGTCCTCGTAGCGTTCGCGGTCCCCGCCTTCGCTGATACGGGGACGATCGTGGCCAAGGTCGTGGACGAGAGCGGCGCTCCCATGCCGTACGCCCCCGTGTTCATTCTGGGTGCGCAAACGGGCGGGCAGACGAACGCCCAGGGGATCGCGACCATCATCAAGGTACCGGTGGGCACCTACACGATTCGCGTCAAGATGGTCGGCTACACGCCGCAGGAAAAGATGGGAGTCAAGGTCGACGCCAACCGGACCACGAGCGTCGATTTCAAGATGGCCGACGAGGCCGTCAAGATCAAGACGGTCGACATTCGCGGCGATCAGAAGATCGCCATCCGCAAGAAGGACAGCTCCACCAAGCAGATCGTCACGAGCGAAGACCTCCGCTCTCTCCCGGTCGACAGCTACAAGGACGCGATCGGATTGAAGGCGGGCGTCATCAACCAGGGAGGTGAGCTCCACTTCCGGGGCGGGCGCGCGGACGAGGTGCTGACCGTCGTGAATGGCATCGCGAGTCGGAATCCGCTCCGCGCCGAGGGCGTGGATCTCGGGCTCCTCGCGGTGTCGTCGAGCGAGCAGGTGCTCGGAGGTCTCGACGCCCAGTACGGGAACGCGCTCTCCGGCGTCATCAGCCTGACCACGCGCGAGGGCGGAGACAAGTTCGCGGGCGAGGCGCGCTACTTCAGCGACCGCTACGGCGAGCACGACAAGGAGTTCAACAACTTCGAGCGCATCTCGGTCGGCTTCGGCGGACCCTTCCTCTTCAACAAGACCAACTACTACATCTCCTACGAGGGGACCTGGTCCGACACGTACCTGGCGAACACGTCGCAGCACGACGAGCACCGCTTCCTCGACTTCATCCGGACCGGCCTTCGCCAGGCGAATGCCAGCAACCTCTCGAGCAAGCTGACCTACAAGGTCACGCCAAACGCCAAGATGAACTTCGAGTTCATCGACAACCACACGCTGGACGGCCGCTACCACAATCGCTGGAATCGGGAAGGCTTCGTCCAGGTGATCCAGGACTCCACGGCGCCCACGGACGGCACGATCACGCGGCGCTACGGCACCTGGTCGTACTATCCCGTCGATTCGACCTACGTCCCGATGAACACGGCCGACCATCTGCCGGTGACGGACGCGACGTACCAGCAGGTGGCGTTGACCTGGAAGCAGACGCTGGGGATCGGCTCCATCTACAACCTCCGCGCCTCGAGGCAGCAGTGGAAGTCCACCGAGGACGTGCTCGACCGCCAGCTCTGGGAATATCAGCAGCGGCCGAACCAGTACTACGACCCGCTCAACCGCCTCGACGGCCAGTACTACGTGACCAACGGGGACTACCCCTTCTACGAGCGCCGCAATACCGTCACGTACACGCTGAACGGCGACTTCTCGAAGAAGATCAAGGCCCACAACTTCATGGTCGGCGGCGACATCAACTACAACGACCTCTCGTTCCTCCTGACCCAGTTCCCGAACGTGCTCGACTCGAACGGCGACTACGGGGCGACGCGGGACGAGTTCCAGAACTACAACCCAGAGGGCTCGTTCTTCGTACAGGATCGCTGGGAGTACGAGGGTATGGTGCTCAACGCCGGCGTCCGCTACGACAGCTTCTCGGTGGGGAACCAGATCTCGTCGGCCGAGGTCGCGGACAAGGTGAAGACGCAGGTGAGCCCGCGCGTCGGCATCGCGTATCCCATCTCCGACCGCGACGTCATGAGCTTCCACTACGGCCGGCTCTTCCAGGTGCCGGATCGCCTCTACCTCTACCAGGGTCGGAACATCTCCGCGGAAGCGCGCGGCAATCCGAACCTGGAACCGCAGACCACGATCTCCTACCAGCTCGGCGTCCAGCACCTCTTCAGCAAGGAGATCTATGGTCAGTTCGGCGTCTACTTCAAAGACATCTTCGGCCTTCTCACGACGGTCGATCAGGAAGTGCCGGGCTTCGCGATCACGGTCCCGACCCGCGTGAACGGCGACTATGCCTCCTCGCGCGGCATCGAGATGACGCTCATCAAGCGGCACAGCCACGGCTTCTCGGGCGAGCTCAACTACACCTACGGCAACGCGACCGGGACCGCGTCCGATCCCAATCGCGCGCTCGCCAGCTCGGGGAATTTGAGCGATCAGTACAAGCCGACCTCGGAGCAGCCGCTCGAGTGGGACCAGCGGCACAGCCTGTCCGCCACCCTCCGGCTCGGAAATGAGAAGGACTGGGCGGCCTCGTTCATCTATCAGTTCGGTACCGGCTTCCCCTACACGCCGGAGCAGCGCGAGCAGCGGCGGCAGGACCCTGCGCTCGTCAACTCGGAGCGCCTCCCCTCGACGTCCACCCTTTCGGTCCAGGCGGAGCGGTTCTTCCGCGTCTGGGGGCAGAGCGTCACGTTCTACCTCCAGGGCACGAACCTGCTCGACGCGGAGAACATCACGGAGCTGCAGCCCAGCCTGTGGCCGAACAACGGGGTGAACTCGAATTCGTACACGGTCTACTACACAGAGACGGGCAGGGCCGGTGGAGCCTTCCTGACCCAGGATCTGGACGGGGACGGTCGTGAGGACTGGTTCCCGGTCAGCGATCCGCGCGTGTTCCAGCAGGGACGCGTGATCCGGTTGGGACTGGGGGTCCAATTCTAACCATGACGAGACAGCCAGACACCATGCGCCAGGCAGGTCGTTCGATGGTGGGGATGAGGCGGGCCCTCGGCGGGGGACTCGCGGCCATATCCCTCGCTGCGATGGCTCTCCTCTGTGGGAGCGCCTCCGCCTATTACGAGCCACCGGCCGGATCCACGGAAACGGTGAAGCTTCCGGCCAACCGGACGTTCCGGCTGGACGGGAAGTTCGTGCACAACGTCGGTCGCCTGCACCTGCAGGTCACCAACATCGGGCAGACCGGAAACGCGGCCAACCCTTCGCGGACCACCGTGCCCTCGGCCGAATACCCGCCCGGATCGGGCGTCGACCATCTCTATGCCGCGGGTCTGTGGGTCGGAGCGGTGGACGCGAGCGGAATTCCGCACGTGACCACGGCGGCGTACCAGGTCGAGTTCTCTCCGGAGACCAACCCGGACAACGTTTGCGTCAACCTGCCGATCGATCAGGTCGCCGACGTCCGCGAGGCCTATGAGGGCATCCCGGGCGGAAACCGCATCATCTCGAGCAGCTTGAACCCGGACGACGACGGCGACGGCCGCATCGACGAGGACTTCCTGAACGGTCTGGACGACGACGGCGATGGGCTCTGCGACGAAGATTATGCGGCCATCGGTCAGCAGATGTTCGCGTGCGAGTACCGGGACGACCTGCCGGCCATTCGCCAGATCAATCCGGAGCACGTTCCGCTGGGGATCAAGGTGCGGCAGACCAGCTACGCATGGTCCACGCCGGGACAGAGCGACTTCGTCGGCATGGACTATCAGATCATCAACCTGAGCGGCCGGGCGCTTCGTAACGTCTACGTCGCCATCTTCGCGGATCCGGACATCGGGAACCGCGCGGTCGACGGCTACTTTCAGGATGACGAGGCGGCCCTCTTCGACTCGACGGTCACCTACATCGGCTCGACGGGCGAGCCGGTCAAGCGCCGCATCCAGATGGCGTACGCGTGGGACAATCCGGACAACCCCAACCGCCCGCAGGACAACAAGGGGGGGGACGTTCCCGGAGACGGCTACTTCGGCTGCATGTTCCTCAATCACACCGTCGATCCCGCCGGCGTCAACGCGCCGCCGCGGGTCGGGATCACTTCGTTCAAGTTCTTCTCGGGTTCGGCTTCGTTCGCTGCAGGCGGCGATCCCGAAAACGACGCCCAGCGCTACCAGCTCATGTCGGATCCGAGGCTCAATCCCAACAACAGCTTCAACCCCAATTTCGCGGTGACGCAGTCGTCGCAGCGGCCTTTGGACTACCGGTTCCTCTGTGCGACGGGGCCCTTCCGCCAGATCCTCCCGGACTCCACGCTCACGATCTCGGTCGCATGGGTTGCCGGCCTGGGACTGGGCCGCGACACGGGGGGAGGGCAGAGCACCCCGAGTTCCCTTGTGGCGAATGCGGTCTCGGCGCAGCAGGTCTTCGACGGCCTCTACGCGGACCTCGACAATAGTCTGACGACGGGAACGTGCGGCAAGGAAACCTGCATCCGGAATACCTCCGGCGGTCGCGCCTTCACCTACGAAATCCCCGACTCGTCCGTCTGCAAGCGCCGATTCCGCACGGATCCGGACGCGCCGGATCACGACGGCCGGTATGCGGACATTCCACCCTGGGATCCCGGCACTCCTTGCGCGGACCAGCAGGGTGGCAAGTACGTCTGCACGGACGCCATCTCTCCGCTCCAGACGCACTGCGCGTCGTCCGACACGCTCGACCTGACGATCTCGTCGACGGCGTGCACCTACGTCGACTTCGATTGCGACGTGAACACCGGCCTGGCTGGGCGCGAGCACCTGGTGAACTGGGTGGCCGCGGCGCCGCTGCCCGCGCCGTTCTACTCGGGAACCGACGGCAAGGGTGAGGTGAAGGACTTCCTGCCGCTCTACTCAACCCATTCGGACTCGGTCCGTGTCTCGGCGTGGTTCTTCCCGGGAGACAACCAGGTCACCCTCAAGTGGAGCAATTTCGCCGAAGGTATTCGAGACGCCCAGCGAGGCAACCTGAAGGAATTCATCGGCTATCGTATTTACAAAGCGTCGGGATGGGATCGCCCGCTCGGGACCAACGCGCCGGCCCGGGAGCTCTGGACGCTCTTGGGCGAATGGCGCGTGGATCCGAAGGGTGTGTCGGCGCATCCGCTCGGCGATCTGATCGATCCCGCGGCGGCCATCGTCGGCATCGACACGGTCGAGGTGCGATGGGATCCGGTGGCCCGGAAGGTGGACAACGATCCGAGCCACGCCCATACGGAGGTCGATACCCTCTACTCGGTCGGGCGGTACAGCTACGTCGATCACAACGTGCTGAACGGGTTCCCGTACTTCTACTCCATCGTCCCCGTGTCCGTTGTGCCGGGCGACGTTCCGGCGAACGACGTGATCCTGAGCGGCAATCCTGGCGCCACCAATGCACAGGTCGTGTATCCGCGCGGGGACGCTCAGCCGACGATGAAGGAAGTCTACGTCGTCCCCAATCCCTACAAGGCAGGAGCGCAGTGGGACCTCGTGCCTCGTGAGGAGGACCCATCGGGCACCAAGGTGGTGTTCGTGAACCTGCCCAAGACCAAGGGCACCATTCACGTCTACACGCTCGCAGGCGATCTGGTGAAGGATCTGCCCTTCGACGGCAACGTCCCGGCCGACCTCCAGTTCGGCAAGGACCCGCTCACGACGGGGCAGGGATCCGTTCCCTGGAACCTGATCTCGCGCAACGGGCAGAAGATCGTCAGCGGCATCTATCTCTATTCGGTCGACACCGATCTGGGGCGGCAAGTCGGCAAATTCGTGGTGATTCGATGAGACCGGCCGGAGCGACCCACCGGGAACCGAGGAGGAATGGCGTGAGAATCGCGATCGTGATCGCACTCTGTCTGCTCGTGCTGCCCCTGACGGCGGAAGGAGCGCAGATCTTCGAAAAAGTGGGAACCCTGGGCGGGCAATCGCTCAAGATGGGTGTGGGCGCCCGCGCGAACGCGATGGGGGATTCCTACGTAGCCATCGCCGACGATGCGTCGGCGGTGTACTGGAACCCCGCTGGCATTTCGCGCCTCTCGGGGCAGTCCATCACGCTCAATCACACCGCGTGGCCCGCGGACGTGTCGTTCGACCAGGCGGGCTACGTGTTCAACATCAAGTGGATCCCGGGCATGCTGGGCGTGAACGTGCGCGCCCTCACGATGAGTCGGGACATCGTCCGGACGACCTACCTGCCGGACGGGAACGGCGAAACGTTCGACGCGGGTGAGTGGACGTATGGGCTCTCCTACGCGCGCTCACTCACCGACAAGTTCTCGGCCGGGTTCAACATCAACTACGTTCAGACGGGTCTGGACGACGTGAAGGGCAAGTCGGTCACGTTCGACTTCGGCACGCTTTACGACGTAGGCGTGCTGGGAGCCAAGATCGGCATGGCCATCCAGAACATCGGAAGCGACATGACCTTCATCGACGAGAAGGTGAAGATGCCGGTGTTCTTCCGCGTCGGCGGGTCGGCGGCGCTCATGCAGAACGGCGACAGCCGGCTCCTGACGAGCGCGGAGTTCACGCATCCTCCCGACAACTCGGAGAAGCTGAACCTCGGCGCCGAGTATGGCTTCCATGACTACCTGTTCCTCCGAGGCGGATACAAGCTCAACTACGACACCGAGGGACTCACAGCCGGCATCGGCGTGAAGTTCCCGCTGACCGTCATCAAGTCCTCCGTCGCGAGACTCGACTACGCGTATCAGGACATGAAGTTCCTGTCCGATGCGCACCATGTTTCGCTGAACGTGAGCTTCTAGGACAGGGCGCCCGTGAGGAGGCCGGAAGCCCGACCGGCGGGCCATCCGCGGCTCGGTCTTCTAAGCGCCCTCCTCGCGGCGGCGCTCTTCGTCCCGCTCGCCGCACGAGCGGACTCGGACCAGCGGTCCGGGGACCGCGCCACCTCCACCGGCGAGATCCGCTTCCACGCCTCGGTCACTCCCTTCCGCCACGGCGAGAAGGAAGCCCGCGCCGACTTCTCGATCCGCGTCCCCTACCGCCAGATCCGCTTCATTCCCGAGAACGACCGCTATTCCGCCAAGCTTCGAATCACGGTCGAGATGTGGAACAAGTCGGGGAAGCGGGCCGGGTACCTCCAGCGCGAAGCGATCCTCCAGAGCACCGACGTCTACGCGGCCCGGGATTCGCTGCTCGGCGAGATCTACACGCTCGGGCTGGCGGTCCCTCCCGGCGTCTATACCTTCCGGGTCCTGGTCGAGGACATGAACATGGACCGGATGGGATTTGTCTACAAGATGAAGGGACAGAAGCGCCAGGGCGAGGTCACGGGAACGGTCGACATGGGGCCGTGGCTCTTCAAGAACCCGGCCCTGAGCGGGCTCCTGTTCGCATGGGACGTGGAACCGCGCTCCGAGGGGTCGCCCTTCGCGCGTGGGCCCTATGACGTGATGCCGCAGCCGAGCGGATACTTCGGGCACTTCCAGGAGGCGGTCTCGGTCTACTACGAGCTCTACGACGATCCGCCCCCGACGGGCGGTGCGCTGCGACTGGTCGAGACCCAGATCTTCAGCGCCTCGGGCGACACCATGTTCACGAGCGTCGATTCGCTCCGCATCAGCGAAGGCACCGGCTGGCCGCACGCCATGAGCATCGACACGTCCGAGTTCCCCGGGGGACACTACTGGATCACGCTTCGCGTGAAGGACGAGCGCGGCAGCACCGCCGAGTCGAGGGGCGACTTCGACGTCCTCTGGGCGCTCGACTCGTGGCGCCCGGACGCGGCGGATCTCTACGAGGTGACGGCGAGCACGCTCATGCCCTCGGACTCGGTTCTCGTCTTCCGCTCGCTCTCGATGGGGGACAAGGAGCGCTGGGTGGAACGTCTCTGGCGCGACTCGGACCCGACTCCGGACACGGCGGACAACGAGCTCCGGGACGAGTTCCTGAGACGGGTGAACTACGCCAACAACCACTACTCCATCTTCGGCCGGGGCATGTTCAGCGATCGCGGCCGCGTGTACATCCGGTACGGCGAGCCCGATGACGTGAAGGACGAGCGGGTGCCCGTCGGCTCCAAGACGCTCGGCTACAACCTCGACAAGATCCCGCTCCAGTCCCAGAAGCAGATCACCGACACCACGGACGGGACCGCGGACGACCGCGCGTACGAGATCTGGACGTACGACATGAAAGGGAAGGAGCTCGTGCCCCGGTTCGGGATGAACGAGATCTCCTCCGGGCTCAAGTTCGTCTTCGTCGACAATCAGGGCTACGGCGACTACATCCTCGACTATTCCTCGACCACCAGCATTCACTGAGTCTTCGTCTGTACTCACCTCGACCGAAGCCCATCCCACGTCTCGCCGTGCGTCAGGTTTGCTCACGCCGCTCTTGACGCAGGACCCGCAGAGCCACTACAATCCGCCGCTCTAATTCGTTGTCTATGTGGACGTTGCTGCAAGCGGAGGGGCGCTTCGATGAAGGTGGGGGTGCTGACCGGCGGGGGTGATTGCCCTGGGCTGAACGCCGTCATCCGCGCCGTCGTCCGTCGGGCCGTCACGGGCCACGGCTGGACCGTCGAGGGCATCCGCCACGGCTGGAGGGGAATGCTCCGCGAGGAGATCGAGCCCCTCGACCTCGGCTCCGTCTCAGGGATCCTGCCGCGGGGCGGCACGATCCTCGGGACTTCCCGGACGAATCCATACAAGGAGCCGGACGGTGAAGCGGTCATCCGCCGGACCCTGGAGAAGCGGGGGATCGGCGCCCTGATCGCGATCGGCGGCGAGGACACGCTCGGGGCCGCGGCCAAGCTCGCCAAGGCGGGACTCCCCGTCGTGGGCGTCCCGAAGACGATCGACAACGACGTCAACGGCACCGACTACACCTTCGGCTTCGACACCGCCCTGACCATCGCGACCGAGGCGATCGACCGGCTCCACACGACGGCCGAGTCGCACGACCGGGTCATGGTGGTCGAAGTGATGGGACGGCACGCCGGCTGGATCGCGCTCGAATCGGGCATCGCGGGTGGAGCGGACATGATCCTCATCCCGGAGTTCCCGGTGCGCCTCGCGGAGATCAAGGACGCCATCGAGCGCCGCCACGAGCGGGGCAAGAATTTCAGTATCATCGTGGTCGCCGAAGGGGCGCGGCTCGCGGACGACGCGGGGCAGCCGCTCCACGAGCAGAGGGACAAGCGCGACGAATTCGGCCACATCCGCCTGGGCGGCGTGGGGGCCTCGCTCGCCGAGCGCATCGAAGAGACCACGGGGTACGAGACGCGCTACAGCGTGCTCGGCCACATCCAAAGGGGTGGGTCGCCCACCGCGTTCGACCGCGTGCTCGGCTCGCGCTTCGGCGTCTCCGCCGTGGACCTGGTCGCGCGAGGCGGATTCGGTCGCATGGTGGCCATTCGCGGGACGGCGATCGTGGACGTGCCGCTCGCCGAAGCGCTCGGTTCGATCAAGCAGGTGGGGCCGGAGCTGTACGACATGGCCCGGGTCTTCTTCAGCTAGGAGGGTTCGTGCGGGTAGCGATCAACGGGTTCGGACGGATCGGCCGCCTGGTGCTGCGGGCGGCGCTCAAGCGCCAGGTCGGGATCGACTTCGTCGCCGTGAACGACATCACGGACGCGAAGACGCTCGCGCATCTCCTCCACTACGATTCGGTGCACGGGCAGTGGCCCGAGCGCTTCTCGGCCGAGGGCTCGACCATCACGGTCGGCGGGAAGTCGATCCGGGCGCTCTCCGAGGCAAACCCTGCGGCGCTTCCCTGGAAGGATCTGGGAATCGATGTCGTGCTCGAGTGCACCGGCAAGTTCACCGACCGCGACAAGGCCGCGTGCCACATCGCGGCGGGGGCGCGCCGCGTGCTCGTCTCCGCCCCGGCCAAGGGGGCGGACGCGACCTTCGTCATGGGCGTGAACGACTCGGCCTACGATCCCGCCAAGCACACCGTCGTCTCGATCGCGTCGTGCACCACCAACTGCCTGGCGCCGGTCGCCGCCGTGCTCGACAAGGCGTTCGGTATCGAGCGCGGGTTCATGACGACCATCCACGCGTACACGAGCGACCAGCGGCTCCAGGACGCGCCGCACAAGGATCTCCGCCGCGCCCGCGCGGCCGCGCTATCCATGATCCCGACCTCGACGGGCGCGGCCAAGGCGATCGGCCTCGTGCTCCCGTCCCTCCAGGGACGGCTCGACGGCATCTCGGTGCGCGTGCCGGTCGCGACGGGGTCCGTGGTCGATCTCACGGTGAACGTGTCCAAGACGGCGACCATCGAGTCGGTGAACGCGGCCATGAAGGATGCCGCGTCCGGCCCGATGAAGGGCGTACTCCAGTACAACGAGGACCCGATCGTCTCGTCCGACATCATCGGAAATCCGCACTCCTCGGTCTTCGACGCGCCGTTGACGATGGTCTCGGGGGATCGCGTGGTGAAGGTGTTCTCTTGGTACGACAACGAGTGGGGCTTCTCGAACCGCATGGTCGACGCGCTCCTGCTCCTGGGCAAGGCGTGAGCGCCCCGGCCTTCCGCCGGCTGAGCGAGATCGCCGTCCGGGGACGGCGGGTCTTCGTGCGCGTCGACATGAACGTGCCGCTCGACGCGGAAGGTAAGGTGGCGGACGACTCGCGCATCGTGGCGTCGCTCCCGACGCTTCGGTACCTCATCGAGAAGGGGGCGCGGCTCGTGGTCGCCTCGCATCTCGGCCGGCCGAAGGGAAAGCCCGATCCCAAGCAGAGCCTGAAGCCGGTGCGGGAAGCGCTCGAGCGCTACTTGCGGAAGAAGGTCGCATTCGTCGCTCCGGCCATCGGAGCCGACGCCGAGGCGGCGTCGCGCGCGCTTCAGGATGGCGACGTGCTCCTCCTCGAGAACCTTCGCTTCGATCCGGGGGAGGAGAAGAACGATCCCGCCTACGCGAAGGCGCTCGCGACGCTCGGAGACACCTACGTGAACGACGCGTTCGGGGCCGCGCATCGCGCCCACGCCTCGACCGAAGGGATCACCGCATTCCTCACGGACTGCGCCGCCGGCTTCCTGCTGGAGCAGGAGCTCAAGTCGCTCGCGCGACTCCTCGAGAGCCCGGAGCGGCCGTATGTGGCGATCCTCGGCGGAGCCAAGATCTCCGGCAAGATCGACGTCCTCACCAACCTCCTTCCGCGCGTGGACCGGATCGTGATCGGCGGCGGGATGATGTTCACGTTCCTGAAGGCCAAGGGAATCGAGGTCGGGCGCTCGCTCGTCGAGGAGGATCGTGTCGAGACGGCGCGGACGCTTCTCGACGATCCGGAGGCCTCGAAGAAGCTGCTCCTGCCGAGCGACTGCCGCGTTGCATCCGGCACCACGGGCGAAGACCCGGGGCGCATCGTTTCGGTCGACGGTATTCCCAAGGATCAGGCCGGCATCGACATCGGCCCCGCGTCGATCGCCGCGATCGAGAACGCGCTCGCGGAAGCGCGCACCATCTTCTGGAACGGACCGATGGGCATCTTCGAGGTCCCGGCGTACGCGGAAGGGACGCTTGGCGTGGCCCAGGCGGTCGCGCAGGCCACGCGCCGCGGCGCCTTCACCGTGGTCGGCGGCGGCGACTCGCTGGCCGCCGTGCATCAGGCTGGAGTCGCAAGCAAGGTCAGCCACCTCTCGACGGGGGGCGGCGCGTCGCTCGAGTTCCTCGAGGGGAAGACGCTCCCAGGCGTGGCCGCGCTCGAGCGCGCGGCGCGCGCGGAGGCCCGATGAGCCGCATTCTCGCCGCGAACTGGAAGATGAATCTCAACCTCGCGCAGGCGCGCGCGCTTTACGCGTCGTGCGGCGAGGCACGCACGATCTACCCGGATCTCACGCTACTCGTCTTCCCGCCGGCCACGGCACTCGCGGCGCTCTGCGAGGCGCGCGGCCGTATGGGCCCCGCGCTCGGCGGCCAGAGCTGCCACAGCGAGCCGAAGGGGGCGTTCACCGGCGAAGTGTCCGCGGAGCAGCTTCGCGACGCCGGCGCCGAGTACGTGCTCGTCGGCCACTCCGAGCGCCGGCGCCTCTTCTGCGAGAGCGATGCCGTGGCGCGCGCCAAGCTGGGCGCCGCCTGGCGCGCCGGCCTCACCCCGCTTCTCTGCATCGGCGAGACGCTCGCGGAGCGGGACCGTCAGGAGACGCAGAGCGTGATCTCGCGCCAGCTCACCCGCGCGCTCGAGGGGGCGCCGACCCGGGCCACGCTCCTCGTCGCGTACGAGCCGGTCTGGGCCATCGGAACCGGCGTCGTGGCGACCACCGAGCAGGTGGCCGAGGCGCACGACTGGGTGGGGGAGGAGCTGAGCCGTCTCGGGCGGAGCGGAACGCCCGTGCTCTACGGCGGGAGCGTCGATCCGAAGACGGCCGCCCCTTTGGCGCAGCTCAAGGAAGTGGACGGGTTCCTGGTGGGTGGCGCGTCCCTGGACGCGCCGTCCTTCCTCGCCATAGCCAAGGCGTTAGCCGCGGCGGTCGAGCCCGCGCGCGATTGACCCCCAGCGGGGCGCGTGGTAGTCTGGTCGGCCACACGCGTTCACGAACATCTCGGAGGAGTTCATGTCGGGCATTTTGATGGGCCTCATCACGACACTCCACATCCTGGGCTGCGTCTCGTTGATGGTGGCCATCCTGCTCCAGTCGGGGAAGGGCGGCGGCCTCGCGGGAACGTTCGGCGCGGGATCGAGCCAGACCCTCTTCGGCGGACGCGGGGCGGCGACCTTCCTGAGCCGCGCCGCCGGAACGCTGGCGGTCGTGTTCTTCCTCACCTCGCTGACCCTGAGCCTGACCTCGACGCGTCAAGGCGTCGCCGGCGGTCGGAGCCTCATCACCGAAGAAGCGAAGAAGCGCGCGGGCCAGGGCCAGCGGCCCGCGGCCGAGTCGAATACGCCGCCGCCTCTGGGTGGTCAGACCACGCCGGGCCAGGGGCTCACGCCTCCGGCCGCGACGCCTCAGGCTCCACCGGCCGCGACAACCGCTCCGGCGCCGACCAAGACGTCCGCGGCTCCGGCCAAGAAGGCTCCGGTCGCGCAGCCCAAGTCCGCGTCGACCACGCAGCCGCCGGCGCAAGAGGCGCCCGCGACGAACACGACGGCACCAACACCGCCCGCGAGCACGACGACGCAGGGCGGTCAGTAGACGTGATGCTCATGCCCGGGTGGTGGAATCTGGTAGACACGTACGTTTGAGGGGCGTATGGGTAACCCCGTGCGAGTTCAAATCTCGCCCCGGGCACCACAAAGGTCCCCTTTCCTCGGAAAGGGGACCCGTTTTTTTATGCGCTGGAAGGGCCGCGCGGCGCCTAGGCGCCGGCGCGCGAAGCGGGAGGCTCGGGGATGATGCCGACGAGGCGAATCGTGAAGCGGTCCTCGGCGCGAACCTCGTTCTTTCCGCCACAGTGCTGGCAGCGGATGTACGAGCGGCGGGGGTCTTCACGCAGGTGAAGGATCTGGGTCGGTCCAAAGAGCTTCGAGCACCGGAGGCACTCGACCGCGGGGTTGCTGACCAGCTCGGCACTCTCGGGCATTGCGGTTCCTCCGTGTTTCGGATGGGCGTGGCGCGGCGCCGCGCGTCCTCGTACCGGGGCATTGTAGGCGCGACGGGCGGCGCGGTAAAGCCCGGGAGGGCATCCACGTGAGCGCCCAAGCAGGCCCCTACGATGCCCGCCGCGCGGCGGCGTACTGGAGCGGCGAGCGCCACGACCTCGGGGACGAGCTCGCGTCCGTCCTCAGCCTCGGCGAGCCTCCGGCGGTCAACCGGGCCTACGACGCCTGGGAGACGGGCCTGGTGCTCCGCACTCTCGGGGAAGGCTCGGGCCGGCTCGGACTCGACATCGGCGCCGGCGTCGGCCGCGTCGCCATTCGCCTCGCCCCCCAGCTGGGGCGCGTCGCGTGCGTGGATCTCGCACCGGGCATGCTCGAGCGCCTGCGTGTGAACGCGGCGCGCGCGGGCGTAACGAACGCCGATCCGCTCCGATCGCGATCCGACTCGCTCCCCTTTGCGACCGCGTCCTTCGACGCCGCGGTCTGCCTCGGTCTCCTCGAGCATCTGCCGCGTCCGGTGCAGAGCGCGACCCTCGCGGAGATCGCGCGCGTTCTCCGCCCAGGGGGGCTCTTCTGGCTCGTGCTCAACAATCCGGAGAGCCTCCTGCTCGCCGACACGGCGGACAATCCCTACCGCGACGGGCTCCAAAGGGAGAGCGGCTACTACTGCTCGGTGGTGTCCGAGCCCGCGCTCCTCGAGGAAGCCGCCGGGTTCTTCCGGATCGAGAACCTGGGCTCCAATCTCGTCTACTCGCTCCAGCGCCACGCGGCGCGCCTCCTGCCCGACGCCGCGCGGCGGGACCCGCGCCTCGCGCCGTTCTTCGCGCACGCGGCCGAGTGGGATCTCGCGCTACGGCCCATCGGGACGCTCGCGCGCGCCGCCGCCGATCATCACCTCTACGGGCTGGTGCGGCGATGAGCGACGAAAAGCCGATCCTCGTCACGGGGGGCGCCGGCTACATCGGCTCGGTGCTCGTCCCGATGCTCCTCGAGAAGGGGTACCGCGTGCGCGTGCTCGACCGCTTCCTCCACGGGGGACACGGGCTCGAATCCCTGCACGGCGAGGGGGATCTCCAGGTCCTGATGCGCGATCTGCGCGATCCGCGCGTCCACGACGAGGCGATCGAGGGTGTGGACACGGTGATCCATCTCGCCGCGATCGTGGGCGACAAGGCGTGCGCGCAGAACGAGGAGGTCGCGGTCCAGACCAACTGGACCTCCACCGTCGCGTTCGCGCGCCGCGCCGCCGCCGCCGGCGTGCGCCGATTTGTGTTCGCCTCCACGTGCAGCGTCTACGGTGAGGGCCGGGACGAGATCCTGACCGAGGAATCGCCCATGCGCCCGCTGTCGCTGTACGCGGAGACGCGCCGTCACGCCGAGGAAGGACTGCTCGAGCTCGTGGGGATGCAAGACTTCGAGCCCGTGCTGCTGCGATTCGGCACCGTGTACGGGCTCTCCCCGCGCATGCGGTTCGATCTCGTCGTGAACCTCCTCACGCTCCACGCGGTGAAGCGCGGGAAGGTCTCGATCTTCGGCGGCAAGCAGTGGCGGCCGTTCGTGCACGTGCGCGACATCGCGCGAGCTCTCGAGATGGGAATGACCGAGGCCATGCCGTCCGGCTCGCCCATCCTGAACGTGGGGGACAACCTCGAGAACTATCAGCTCCTGGATCTCCGGGAGGAGATCCAGGCGCGCGTTCCCGGCGTTCGGGTCGAGGTGGTGCCCGAGGCGAGCGATCCGCGCACATACCGGGTCTCGTTCGACAAGATCGAACGGCTCTGGGGATTCCGCGCGAGCCGGCGTGTCGGGGACGGGATCGAGGAGATCGCCCACGCGCTCCAAGCGGGCGCGATACCGGATCCCGAGAACAAGCGGTACGTGAACGCCTGAGGACGCGCCGGTAGGCCTTGCGCCCTGTCCTAGCGCGGGTTAGGGTCAATCCATACCTTGCGTTCGGTTCCACGGGAGGTACTCCTTTGCCACGGTTACAGCTGAGCCTGGACGAGCTTCGGGAGCGGGCGCTCTTCGTGCGGCGGGACATCGTCACCCTTCTCGCGCGCGCGCAGAGCGGCCACTCGGGCGGCCCCCTGTCCTCCGCGGACTTCGGGACGGCGCTCTTCTTCCATGAGATGGACGTGAACCCGGAGCGCCTGGACGATCCGTCCCGCGATCTCTGGCACTTCTCGATCGGACACGTCACGCCGGTCATCTACGCCCTCATGGCGGAGCGCGGCTACTTCCCGCTCGCGGATCTCCTCGGCTTCCGGCAGTTCAAGGGTCACCTCCAGGGGCATCCGAGCAAGCACGACACGCCGGGGATCGAGGTCTCGTCGGGTTCGCTCGGGCAGGGACTCTCCGTCTGCTGCGGGATGGCGTACGGCTCGCGCTTCGACAAGAACCCGCGCCGCGTCTACTGCGTGATGGGGGACGGCGAGCAGCAGGAAGGGCAGATCTGGGAGGCGGCCATGTTCGCCGCGCACTACAAGCTCGACAACCTCTGCGCCGTGATCGACTACAACCGGAAGCAGATCGACGGTGACGTGCAGGACGTCCTCGGCGTAGCGCCCCTCGCGGACAAGTGGCGCGCGTTCGGCTGGCACGTGATCGACGCCGACGGCCACGACATCCAGAAGATCCTCGCCGCGTTCGACGAAGCGCGCGCGACGAAGGGGAAGCCGTCCGTGATCCTCGCCCACACGGTGATGGGCAAGGGGATCTCGTACATGGAAGACGACTACAAGTGGCACGGCGTGCCGCCGACCGTCGAGCAGGCGGACAAGGCGCTGGTCGAGCTGGGCACCTCGCTCGCCGAGTGGACCAAGCGTCTCGAAACCCACACCACCCGCGGGGTGACGCCCTCCGCGAACGGAGCCGCGTCGTGAGCCAGCCCACGCCCGTCCTTGCGGAGGCGCCCGTGAAGAGCCTCGCCAAGCCCGAGATGAAGCGGACCCGCGAAGGCTTCGGCCACGGTCTCCTCGATCTCGGCGAGAAGAAGCCGAACGTGTTCGTGCTCGTGGGCGACCTGTCCGGATCGACGAACGTCTCGTTCTTCGCGGAGAAGTATCCCGAGCGCTTCCTCCAGGTCGGGATCGCCGAGCAGAACATGATGTGCGTGGCCGCGGGTCTCGCCGCGGTCGGGAAGATCCCGTTCCTCGCCACCTACGGCGCATTCGCTTCGTGCCGGAGCGCGGACCAGATGCGGGTCACGGTGGCCTACACGGACCTGCCCGTGAAGATCGGCGGCGCACACGGCGGGATCAGCGTCGGCCCGGATGGCGCCACGCATCAGGCCATGGAGGAGATCGCGATCGTCCGCTCGATCCCCAACATGAAGATGATCGTGCCCTGCGACTACTGGGAGACGCGGAAGGCGACCGTGGCCATGGCGGATGACCCGCACCCGAATTACATCCGCTTCGGGCGGGAGCCGGTCCCCGTCGTGACGGACGCTTCGACTCCCTTCGTGATGGGGAAGGCGAACGTGATGCGGGAAGGAAAGGACATCGCGTTCATCGCGTGCGGCGTGATGGTCTACGAGGCGCTGGTCGCCGCGGAGGCTCTGGCCACGCGCGGGGTGCAGGCGCGCGTGATCAACATGCACACGCTGAAGCCGCTGGACCATGAGGTGATCGAGAAGGCCGCGCGCGAGTGCGGCGCCATCGTCACGGCGGAGGAGCACCAGGTGAACGGCGGCCTCGGCGGCGCGATTGCCGAGGTGGTGGTGCGCACGCACCCGGTGCCGATGGAATTCGTCGCGGTGCACGACCGCTTCGGTCGCTCGGGGAAACAGGACGAGCTGATGGCCGCCTTCGGGATCAAGTCGCCCGACGTGATCGCCGCGGCGGAGAGGGCGCTGAGGCGAAAGAAGGGGTAGCCCTTACCCCGTGAAGGCCCCCGGCACGGGCTTGGGGGACCCCAGGATCGCGGCGAGCGAGTCCACGCCGAGCGGCATGTCCGAGACGAAGGGCTCGCCGTACTTCACACCGATCATGCTCCCGAAGTGACGTAGGCGCGATTCCAGCCGGATCAGGAACTCGGGATCGTTCAGCGCGGTCACGCGCGAGTTGGCTGCGTTCCGTACCACCTGGCTCTGGTGCGCGAGGATCGCCGCCTTCTTCGCGTCCCACACCGACGTCACGTCCACGACGACCGATGGATGGAATCCGATCCGCGACGCGAAGTACCAGCGTCCCTTGGGGCGGAACGCCGGGCCTTCCGCGGCGTACTGGATGAGCCCCGCGAGGTACCAGGCTCGCTCGACGATCAGCGACGCCTGGATGTGGTCGGGGTGACGGTCCTTGGGGAAGTGCGACAGCAACACGGCGGGGCGCAGGCGACGGATCCACGTGACCACGGCGCGCTCCTGCGCGGAGTCCATCGCGTTGATCCCACCATCGGGAAGGCCGGCATTCCAGCGCCCCGTGAGCCCCAGAATCCTGGCCGCCTCCGTGGCCTCGCGATCCCGCACCTCGGGCGTGCCATTCGTGCCCATCTCGCCGCGCGTGAGATCGAGGATCCCCACGGCGAACCCTTGCGACGCGGCCAAAGCGAGCGTGCCGCCGCACGAGATATCGGCATCGTCGGGGTGGGCCCCGATGGCGAGCAAGTCGAGGGGAGCGGTCGTCGTCACGACGCCGTCAGCTCCGGGCGGCTTCGGTCCTGGCCAGCTCGGGCGGCTGACCGTCCCACGAATGCGTGTTGCGGTACTGGGTGCGGATGGTGCGGACGGTGCCGGTCTTCACGCGCATGACCATCGAGTGGGTCTCGGCGGTGTTGCCGGAGAAGCGGACGCCGTCGAGCATGTCGCCGTCGGTGACGCCCGTCGAGGCGAAGGTGATGGAGTCGCCCGACGCGAGATCGGTCTCGCGGTACACGCGTCCAAAGTCGCTGATCCCCATCTTCCGCGCGCGTGCCTTCTCGTCGTCGCTCCGGAACAGCAAGCGTCCCTGGATCGCGCCGCCCAGACATCTCAAGGCAGCGGCGGCCAGCACGCCTTCCGGGGCACCTCCAACACCGACGAGAACATCGACGCCAGTCGAATCGAGCGAGGTGGCGATGGCGGCGGAGACGTCGCCGTCGGGGATCAGGTGGATGCGCGCGCCGGTCTTCCGGACCCTCTGGATCAGATCTTCATGGCGCGGACGATCGAGGATGACGACCGTGAGATCTTCGAGGTGGTAGCCCTTCGCCGCGGCCACCGCCTCGAGGTTCTCCTCGATGGTGCGTGAGAGATCGATGGCGCTCGCGGCCTTGGGGCCGACGGCGATCTTCTCCATGTAGGTGTCGGGGGCGTGGAGGAAATGGCCGCGCGCGGCGAGGGCGATGACCGCCATCGCGTTCGGACGCCCGTAGGCCACCGAGTTCGTGCACTCGAGGGGATCGAGGGCGATGTCCACCTCGGGGCCCCAGCCGGAGCCAACCTGCTCGCCGATGTAGAGCATGGGCGCTTCGTCCCGCTCACCCTCGCCGATCACCACCGTGCCGCGGATGTCGACGTTGTCGAAGGAGCGGCGCATCGCCGTGACCGCGGCCTGATCGGCGGCGTTCTTGTCGCCGCGTCCCATCCAGCGGGAGCAGGCGAGAGCGGCGGATTCGGTAATGCGAACGAGATCCAGACCGACGTGACGGTCCATCGATCTATTTCCCGGCCGCCACGCCCAATTCGGCCGCGTCGACCTCGTCCCAATCGTTCAGGGCCTCGTTCCAGCGATAGAGGCGCACGCGGCTCGTGGACTCCGTCTTCGAGTAGACGTACTCCACGTGCGTGCCGCCGCCGATCCGGTTGCTGAAGTGGGTCTTCTTGTCCACGACGAGGGGGCGCGTGGTACGGGCGAGCTTCATCTTCCCCTGCGGTCCCGTCCAGACCACCGTCTCGGTCACTGCCTGGGTCTCCTCGTCCTCGATCTCATCGAACTCGAGGTCGCCGAAGAGCTTGTCGAGGCGCCTGAGCACCTCTTCCCAACGTTGATCGTTCATGATTTTGGGCCCTCGTGGGGGCTCGATTGAC
>Ga0068858_100001015_pt1 | contig 28943 bp, 26 predicted proteins | sample KBSSwiS12_FD_66589 | JGI IMG/M metagenome (GOLD analysis project Ga0068858, IMG submission 66589) | Switchgrass rhizosphere microbial communities from Kellogg Biological Station, Michigan, USA - KBS Switchgrass S1-2 | ecosystem: Host-associated > Plants > Roots > Rhizosphere > Soil ... | reverse complement strand
CCCGCACCGTTGATGGCGGATGAGGCCCTTGAGCACGTATGGATGAGGTGAGCGTCTGGGGGAGCGTTCCGAGCGGGGGGAGCGGCTGGCCATGCGTTCCGCGACCGCGGTGAACACCTCGCGGCTGACGATCGCTCGGTGGGCCAGTTGGTCGGACCAGACCCACTGGTCGCGGTCGTTCCATTGCAACCGGGTTTCGTAGCCGAGCGCGACGTCCTCGACGTCGAGGAGCTTTTCGGCTTTGTGTTGCTTGTTCCAGACCTGGTAGCCGGTGTAGCGCGGGTTCAGAAGGATGGCTCGGACGGCGCCTTTGGACCAGGCGATGCCGTCGCGGTGCCGGTTGCGTGCCGGGTCGGCGGCTGACGGGGACAGGATGCCTTCGTCGGTGAGGATCTGGGCGATCCGAAAGACGCCCGTGCCCGCGAGGTAGAGCTGGAAGATACGTTCGACGACCGGCGCGGTCTGAGGGTCGCGTTCGAGGGCGTGCAGACGTTTACCGTCAGCGGCCTTAGCGGGGTTCGGGTGTGGGCCGGCATCAGTGATGCGGTAGCCGTAGGGAGGCCGGCCACCGAGGTAGCGGCCTTCGACCTTGGCCTGGGCGGCCATCGCGGTGCGGACGCGGATCTTGATGCGGCTGCGTTCGCCTTTGGACATGCCGCCGAACACGGACATGATCAGGTCGTGGGCTTCGGAGTTCGGGTTGATGGGTCCACCGACCTCGGGGACCCAGAGTTCGGCGCCGTAGTGGACGAACAGCGGGAAGACCAGGCCGAACTGGTTGCCGTAGAAGGCCCGGTGTGGCTCGCCGATGACGACGGCGTCGAAGCCGCGGTCGGCTGCCTTCAGCGCGGTCAGGAGCGCGTTGGCCTCGGGGCGCCGTTTCCAGGGCAGTGACCGTGACTGTCCGATGTCGAAGAACTCGGCGACGATCTGGCCGTGCTGTTGGATCAGCGATTCGGCGCGGGAGCGCTGCCAGTTGCGGGAAGCGGCGGGATCCTGCTGATCCTCGGTGGAGACCCGTCCATAGAAGGCGTAGCGGATCATGGGCAAACCCTTCTCGGTGCCGCGGGGGCGGAGACCGGCAGGGGCTGTTAGGAGTCGCCGTCGCTTCTGTGGCCGGTTTCCTGGGTTCCAGAGTTCAAGGACCTGCTGGCGGACGCTTTCATCAGAATACGCAGCAGCACGCGGGCTGCCTCTGGTGTCAGTACCGGCGGGTCGTCCGGCAACACGACGCGCGGACCTTCACTCTTCGCCGTGACGCACTTCTCGGCTACCTCGGCGGCGGTCCCGCTCTTGATTTCGGCGCCAGAGTCCCTGGCCTCCAACGTGTTCCTGGCGGCGGTACCGTCGGGGTCTGCTTGCTGATCGAGGGGGCCCGCTGGCCGTTCTTGCCGCCAGATGGGTGCCTGCCCGACTCGCGGGCGAACGCGCTTCGGGGGGCCCAACGCGTCTGGGGGGTCCGGTCGGTCTGCCGAGGTCATTGTCTTTCCTGCCCAGCGGCCTCGGTTGACTGCTTGCGTTGAACTGCCATGGCGCGAGTTCGAGCTTGGCCGATAGGAACGGGGGTCTGACGAACCATGGCGAGCACGTTGAGATCGCCCGTCATCGCTATCGACATCGCGATGATCACTGTTTGTCTGAAGGCGCATCAACCTGCCATCGACGGCCGTCGCTCGTGCGTGCAGGAAACGGGAATCCGCGGTCGGCCGAGCGGGAACGCCATCTGGCCGGCTATGTCGGACCGTAGGCGCCAGTGACATCGGTGATGATGTTCATGATGTCGGCAGGGCGCCGCCGTGGGCGTCGCGAGCCTCGGGCGACCCCAAGCGGCCATGCACTGCAGCGCGAAGACGCCACGTCCATGCTCGGACGGTGGCGGAGGCGGTGACACGAACCCAGCGAAGATCTGCATGAACTTCGAATTCTGAGATCAACTTATGGCGTGACCTGCATCGATATCAGTGAAGGCAGCGCGTTCGCTCGGCGGATCCACATCCTTTCCACGGTGGGAGGTGACGGCGGACGCGGAGTCGGGCTCGGCAACCTCTGCTAGGAGCCGGCTGACCCGCCATGGCGTCGGACGATCGGCCGGCTGACGGGGCGCGGCCGGGCCGGGCTATTCCGACACGAGCGAGGGCTTCTCAGGTGGGCTGGCAGCGTCGGCATGACGGTGCGAGGAGCGCGGCATCGACGCGAGGCCGTTCAGACGGCAGCGACGCCGGGGTCCGACCAGCCCATGACGTCGAGGCCGGCCGTAGTGAGGGCGATGATCTAGCGGACTGCGATGGCGGCGGCGATGAGCGGCTCGGCGCTGGCCTCTGGCGGCAGTGCGCGGATGTCGCCGTGACGTAGGACTTAGTAGACCGTCGCCTCTAAGGGCTGTCTCGTAACCCTGCTCGCCTGCGTGGTCGAGTGGGCTGGCAGGGCGAGGGTGTGCAGGTCGTCTCCGCTGCTGACCCTCAGTGGATCTTCCCGTTGAGTGGTCTGATGCCGGCGGAGTTCCGTCGGCTGGTGCGGCTGGTCGCTGAGCGCGGCGCGGCGACGGTGGTGGATGGCCGTCCGGGCAGGCCGTGGTCGTTGCCGTTGGCGGACCGTGTTGCTGGTCGCGACCTACTGGCGCGCGAACCTGACACTGCGCCAGGTCGGTCCGTTGTTCGGGTGGCCTCCTCGGCGGCCTACCGGATCCGACGCCGCCACTCCACCAACGGATACACCAGCCCCCACGACCACGAAGCCCGCTTCAACAAGCACCCTCAAGCCGCATAGCCATCAAAAGCCCTAGCCGTGAACGAAACCGGGGCAGCTTCAGTCGACGCCGTGTTGATCAGCTATGCACGGGCCTCGACGGCGGACCAGAAGCCCGACCACCAGGTCGACGCGATGTTGCGCGCCGGCGCGCCCGAGCGGCCTGCACGCACGCATCGCGGCCACCCCCGCGGGGCCCGCCGGCCGCGATGAAGTCGCCTTGCATTTTCTTGACGTTGCCGTGCCAGGAATCTCACATCTCATAAAGTTCTGACAATCATCTGTGCGTGCGCTGTGATAGTCGTCTTGACAACCCCCTCAGTGAAATCCGATGGTGTGTGTGGCCGAAGTCGTCGGACTCGCCGAAGTAATGAACCTCTTCCATTTGCGTGCCAGCCCGGCGGGGCTCTGGTGGGCAGCGGCAACGGAAAAGGGTCGATCTTGGCGGGCATTGTCACGGTGATCGGCCCGATATCAGCCGTCGGCGGGTCAGGGAGGCGCAGGTGGGCACCGACACCGATGTGATTGTTGTGGGCGCCGGGCCGTCCGGAATGATGCTCGCCGGCGAGCTGCGGCTCGCCGGGGTCGACGTCGTCGTTCTCGAGAAGCTATCCCGGCGAACCGGCGAGTCTCGCGGCCTCGGATTCACCGCCCGCACCATGGAGGTATTCGACCAGCGCGGGCTGCTGCGCCGGTTCGGTGACGTCGACGTCAGCGACCTGGGGCACTTCGGCGGCCTGCCGGTGGACTTCGGCCTGCTCGACGGCGCGCACCAGGCCGCGAAGTCGATCCCGCAGTCGCAGACCGAGCAGGTGCTGGAGGACTGGGCGGCCGAGCTCGGCAGCGACATCCGGCGCGACCACGAGGTCCTGGCAGTTCACGACGGCGGGTCCGACGTGAGCGTCCAGGTCCGCGGCCCGGACGGGGATCGGCGCCTCAGCTCGAGTTACCTGGTGGGCTGCGATGGCGGCCGCAGCCGGGTCCGCAGGGCCGCCGGCTTCGACTTCCCGGGCACAGCGGCGACGATGGAGATGTTCCTCGCCGACGTGCGCGGGCTCGACCTCGAGCCCCGGATGATCGGCGAGACGCTACCCGGCGGCATGGTGATGGTCGGGCCGCTGCCCGGCGGCGTCACCCGCCTGATCGTCTGTGAGCGGGGCACCCCGCCGCGCCGCCGCGAGACGCCGCCGGAATACGACGAGGTGGCGGCGGCCTGGAAGCGGCTCACCGGAGATGACATCACGCACGGCGAGCCGGTGTGGGTGAACTCCTTCGGCGACGCCACCCGTCAGGTCACTGAGTACCGTCGCGGGCGGGTGTTCCTTGCCGGCGACTCGGCCCATATACACCTGCCCGCCGGCGGGCAGGGGATGAATGCCAGCATTCAGGATTCGGTGAATCTCGGCTGGAAGATCGCGGCGGTCGTGCGCGGAAAGGCGCCGGAACGGCTGCTCGACACCTACCACGCCGAGCGTCACCCGGTCGGCCAGCGGCTGCTGATGAACACACAGGCGCAGGGCCTCCTTTTCCTGAGTGGTTCCGAGATGCAGCCGCTGCGCGACGTGATGACCGAGCTCATCGCGTTTCCCGAGGTAAGCCGGCATCTCGCCGCGATGGTGAGCGGCCTGGAGATCCGCTACCCGATGGGCGGCGGCCGGTCCGAGCTGCTGGGGCTGCGCATGCCCGTCGTCGAGCTCGTCGCCGCCGGCCGTGTGTTCACCAGCGCCGAGGCGCTACACCCCGGCCGCGGCGTGCTGCTCGACCTCGCGGACAACGCCGAGCTGCGCCGGCGCGCCGCCGGCTGGTCCGACCGCGTCGACGTGGTCACCGCCCGGCCCGCCGAGGCCACCCCGGACAGCCGACTGGCCGGTGTGCGGGCGGTGCTGGTGCGCCCGGACGGCTACGTAGCCTGGGTCGCCCCGGGCAGCCACGCCGACCTCCCGATGGCCCTGGAGCGCTGGTTCGGCCCGTCGGCCGGGCCCGCCGACTGAGCGGGCGTCACGCCCGCCCCGACCGCAAGCAGGAGGACAGAGCACATGCACAGCACGCTGATCGTGGCTCGGATGGACCCCGCCGCGGGCAAGGACGTGGCGAAGCTGTTCAGCGAGTTCGACCGGACCGACATGCCTGCGCGGATGGGCACCCGCCGCCGCCAGCTCTTCACGTACCGGGGCCTGTACTTCCACCTCCAGGACTTCGACGCGGACAACGGCGGTGAGCTCATCGAGGACGCCCGCGAGGACCCCCGGTTCGTGCGGATCAGCGAGGACCTCAAGCCCTACATCGGCGCCTACGACCCGGCCACCTGGCGCTCACCATCCGACGCCATGGCGTCCCGGTTCTACGAGTGGGGGCAGGGCCGATGAGCGCGCGGCGGGTCGCCGTCACCGGGCTCGGCGTGCTCGCACCGGGCGGGGTCGGGCGCAAGGCGTTCTGGTCGCTGCTGAGCGAGGGCCGCACGGCCACCCGCGGGATCACCTTCTTCGACGCGGGGCAGTTCCGCTCCCGGGTCGCCGCCGAGATCGACTTCGACCCGACCGAATGCGGCCTCGGCGCGCAGGAGGTGCGGCGGATGGACCGCGCCGCCCAGCTCGCCGTCGTCGCGGTCCGCGAGGCCGTCGCGGCCAGCGGGCTGGAGTTCTCCGAGCTTCCCGCACACCGGGTCGGGGTTACGGTCGGCAGCGCGGTAGGCGCCACGATGTCCCTCGACGAGGAGTACCGGGTCGTCAGCGACGGCGGCCGGCTCGACCTGGTCGACCACCGCTACGCCGTCCCGCACCTCTACGACTACTTCGTGCCCAGCTCGTTCGCGGCCGAGGTGGCCTGGTCGGTCGGCGCGCAGGGGCCGTGCGCGGTGGTGTCCACCGGCTGCACGTCCGGGCTGGACGCGGTGGGGCACGCCGTCGAGCTCATCCGGGAGGGTTCGGCAGACGTCATGGTCGCCGGCGCCACCGACGCGCCGATCTCCCCGATCACGCTTGCCTGCTTCGACGCGATCAAGGCGACGACGCCGCGCAACGACGATGCCGAGCACGCTTCCCGCCCGTTCGACGCCACCCGCAACGGCTTCGTGCTCGGCGAGGGCTCCGCCATGTTCGTGCTGGAGGAGCTGGGAGCGGCGCGACGGCGCGGCGCCCACGTCTACGCGGAGATCAGCGGGTACGCGTCACGCTGCAACGCGTTCCACATGACCGGCCTGCGCCCCGACGGCCTGGAGATGGCCGAGGCGATTCGGGTGGCGCTCGACGAGGCGCGGGTCGCCCCGGCCGACGTCGACTACGTCAACGCGCACGGCTCGGGGACCAAGCAGAACGACCGGCACGAGACGGCCGCGTTCAAGCGCAGCCTGGGCGAGCACGCGTACCGGACGCCGATCAGCTCGATCAAGTCGATGGTCGGCCACTCGCTCGGTGCGATCGGCTCGATCGAGATCGCCGCGTCCGTGCTGGCGATGGAGCACCACGTGGTGCCGCCGACGGCGAACCTGCACGAGCCCGACCCGCAGTGCGACCTCGACTACGTCCCGCTCACCGCCCGCGACCACCGCACCGACACGGTACTGACCGTCGGCAGCGGCTTCGGCGGCTTCCAGACGGCCATGGTGCTCAGCCGGCCCGACCGGGAGGACCGGCCGTGACCCACGCGCCCTCGACCACCGTGGCGGAGCCGTCTACCGCGACCGCCGTTGTGACGGGGCTCGGTATCGCCGCTCCCACCGGGCTGGGCGCCGACGCGTACTGGGCGGCGACCCGTGCCGGCCAGACCGGCATCGCCCGGATCGAGCGCTTCGACCCGGACGGTTACCCGGCCCGGCTCGCCGGGCAGGTCGGCGGGTTCGACGTCACCGAGCACCTGCCGAACCGGCTCATCCCGCAGACCGACCGGATGACGCAGCTCGCGCTGACGGCGGCCGACTGGGCGCTCGGCGACGCCGGCGTCGACCCGGCCGAGCTGGCCCCGTTCGCCATGGGTGTCGTCACCGCGAGCTCCGCGGGCGGCTTCGAGTTCGGCCAGCGTGAGCTGTCCCGGCTGTGGAGCCGGGGCAGCCAGCACGTCAGCGCCTACCAGTCGTTCGCGTGGTTCTACGCCGTCAACAGCGGCCAGATCTCGATCCGGCACGGCATGAAGGGGCCGAGTGGGGTCGTGGTCAGCGACCAGGCCGGCGGCCTGGACGCGCTCGCGCACGCGCGCCGCCAGCTGCGCCGCGGCACCCGGCTGGTCGTCTCGGGCAGCGTCGACGCCTCGATCTGCCCCTGGGGGTGGGTCGCGTACCTCGCCGGCGGCGGGCTGGCCACCGACGACGACCCGCGCCGCGCTTACCTGCCGTTCGACGCCGACGCGCACGGCTACGTGCCGGGCGAGGGCGGGGCGATCCTCATCGTCGAGGACGCGGCCCACGCCCGCGATCGGGGCGCGTCGGTGTACGGCGAGGTCGCCGGGTACGGCGCGAGCTTCGACCCCCGGCCCGGCAGCGGCCGCGAGCCGGCGCTGCGCGCGGCGATCGAGGCGGCGCTCGCCGACGCGGGCACCGCGCCGGCGGAGGTCGACGTCGTGTTCGCCGACGCCGCCGGGGACCCGGAGCACGACGCCGCCGAGGCGACCGCGCTGGTTGAGGTCTTCGGGCCCGGCGGCGTGCCCGTGACGGCGCCCAAGTCGATGACCGGCCGGCTGAACTCCGGCGCGGCGCCGCTCGACGTCGCGACCGCACTACTGGCGATGCGCGACGGCGTCATCCCGCCGACCATCAACGTCCGGCCCGATCCCGCCCACCGGCTGGACCTGGCCGTCGGCGCGGCCCGGGAGACGCCCGTCCGCACGGCCCTGGTGGTCGCCCGCGGGCGTGGCGGGTTCAACTCCGCGCTCGTGCTGCGCGCGCCACGCTGACCGGCGCCCCACCCCGGCGACCGGAGCCGTGATCGGTGTCTCGCCCTGCCCGCGGCCTGCGGCGGCCGGAGCGCCCACGGCCCGCCTGACGTCGACAACCACCCGCCACCACGACCGTCCCATGGAGACAGCCATGACCGAGTCCCGCTTCACACTGGACGACCTGCGCCGCATCCTGCGCGAGGGCGCGGGCGAGAGCGAGAGCGAGGCCGCCGGCCTCGACGGCGACATCCTCGACAGCACGTTCGAGGACCTCGGCTACGAGTCGCTGGCGCTGCTCGAGACCGGCGGCCGGATCGAGCGCGAGTTCGGCGCGGCGCTTGACGACGAGGCCCTGCGGGCCGACGCCACCCCGCGTGCGCTCATCGAGCTCGTCAACGCCCACCTGGGCGGCTCCGTCACCGTCTGACGCCGTCGCCGTCCGAACCCGGCCGCGGCAGCCACCGCCTCGCACGCGGCCCCGACCACGAAGGAGTCCGCAATGTCGAGTCTCGACCGCCGAACGGCGCTGGTCACCGGCGCCACCAGCGGGATCGGCCTGAGTGTCACCCGGACGCTCGCCGCGAACGGTGCCCAGGTCTTCCTGGGCGCGCGCACCGCCGAGAACGTCACGACCACCGTCAAGGAGCTGCGCGACGAGGGGCTGGAGGTCGACGGCGCCCCGCTCGACGTCCGCTCGCCCGAGGACATCACCCAGTTCGTCCAGGCCGTGGTGGACCGCTACGGCGCCGTGGACATTCTGGTCAACAACGCCGGGCGCAGCGGCGGCGGGGTCACCGCCGACATCCCCGATGCGCTGTGGGAAGACGTGATGGCCACGAACCTGGACAGCGTCTTCCGGATGACCCGCGAGGTGCTCGGGCCGGGCGGCATGCGCGGCAGGCCGACCGGGCGCGTCATCAACATCGCCTCCACCGCCGGCAAGCAGGGCGTCGTGCTCGGCGCGCCGTACTCGGCGTCGAAGCACGGCGTCGTCGGGTTCACCAAGGCGCTCGGCAACGAGCTCGCGCCGACCGGCATCACCGTCAACGCGGTCTGCCCGGGCTACGTGGAGACGCCGATGGCGGCGCGGGTGCGCGCCGGCTACGCCGACGCCTGGGGCGTCTCCGAGGACACCGTCCTGGAACGGTTCACGGCCAAGATCCCGCTGGGCCGGTACTCGACGCCGGACGAGGTCGCCGGCCTCGTCGGCTACCTGGCCTCGGACAGCGCCGCGTCGATCACCGCGCAGGCGCTCAACGTCTGCGGCGGCCTCGGCAACTTCTAGCCGGTCGCCCGCCCGCCATCCAGGGGATCAACGGGAGCAAATCATGACAGTGCAGGAACTCGACGACCGCGGCGCCGTCCGCGAGGTCGAGCATGAGATCACCATCGCCGCCCCGGCGCCCGAGGTGTACCGGCTCGTCGCGGACGTGGCCGCGTGGCCGCGGGTCTTCCCGCCGACCGTTCACGTCGAGCACCTCGAACGCGGCCGGGAGCAGGAGCGCATCCAGATCTGGGCGACCGCGAACGGCGAGCCCAGGACCTGGACCTCCCGGCGGACGCTGCACCCCGACGCGGGGCGGGTGACCTTCCGGCAGGAGGTCTCGACGCCGCCGGTCGCCTCGATGGGCGGCGAGTGGATCGTCGAGGCCGCGCCGGACGGCGGCGGCACCCGGGTGCGCCTGCTGCACGACTACCAGGCCGTCGCCGGCGACCCAGCCGCGGCGACCTGGATCGCCGACGCGGTGGACCGCAACTCCCGGTCGGAGTTGGCCGCGCTGCGCGACACCGCGCAGCGCGCCGCCTCCGCCGCCGATCTGGTGCTGTCCTTCTCCGACGCCGTCGTGGCGCAGGGCTCGGCCCGGGACATGTACGACTTCGTCAGCGAGGCCGACCGGTGGACCGAGCGGCTGCCGCATGTCGCCGCCGTCGAGCTGACCGAGCCCCGCCCCGGGCTGCAGACGTTGCGGATGGACACCCGGGCGCCCGACGGCTCCACCCACACCACCGAGTCGGTGCGGGTCTGCTTCCCGCAGGAGCGCATCGTCTACAAGCAGACGACGCTGCCGGCGCTGATGAGCCTGCACACCGGCTACTGGCTGTTCGAGCAGGCCGGGGACGTCGCCACCGCGACCTCCCAGCACACCGTCGTGCTGCGCCCGGAGGCGATCGCGGCGGTGCTAGGCCCGGACGCGGGCGTGCCGCAGGCCCGCGAGTACGTCCGCAACGCGCTGGGCGCGAACAGCAGGGCCACCCTAGGTCACGCCCGCGACCACGCCGAGCGCGTCCGCTGAGATGGCCGGTCCAGCCACCGGCCCGACACGCGCCGGCCACCACACCGCGGCCCGCGGCACCGCCGCCGTGCGCGGCGCCGCCACCGGGGGGCCCGACGCCGACGTGATCGTGGTCGGCGCGGGCCCGGTCGGGCTCATGCTCGCCGGCGAGCTCCGCCTCGGTGGCGCGTCGGTCATCGTCCTGGAGCGGCTGGACCGGCCGACCACGGAGTCGCGCGCCTCGACCCTGCACGCCCGCACGATGGAGATCCTCGACAGCCGCGGCCTGCTCGGCGCCTTCGGCCCGCTGCCGGCCGACCCGCGCGGCCACTTCGGTGGGATACCGCTCGACCTGGCCCTGCCGAGTCCCTACCCGGGGCAGTGGAAGGCGCCGCAGACCCAGACCGAGCAGGTGCTGGGCCGGTGGGCGCGGCGTCTGGGCGCCGACGTGCGCCGCGGCCACGAGGTGACCGAGCTGGCCGCCGGCGCGGCCGGGGCCGAGGTCGGGTTGCGCGCGCAGGCCGGGTTCACCCGCCTGCGCGCGCCCTGGCTGGTCGCCTGCGACGGCGAGCGCGGCACCGTCCGCCGGCTGCTCGGCGCCGGGTTTCCCGGAGAGCCGGCCGCCCGATGGATGATCCGTGCCGACGTCGCCGGGATCACCATCCCCAACCGGCGCTTCCAGCGGCTCGAACGAGGGCTGGCCGTCGCCTCCCGGCGCTCGGACGGCGTCACCCGCGTGATGGTCCACGAGTTCGGCGGGCCGCCGGCCGGCGCGGCCCCGCCCGGCGAGGTGACGTTCGACGAGCTGCGGGAGACCTGGCTGCGAGTCGTCGGCGAGGACCTCGCCGGGGCGACGTCGCTGTGGCTGAACCGGTTCGGCGACGAGTCACGCCAGCTCGCCCGCTACCGCCACGGCCGGGTGCTGTTCGCGGGCGACGCCGCCCACGTCCAGATGCCGGCCGGTGGGCAGGCGCTCAACCTAGGCCTGCAGGACGCGGTGAACCTGGGCTGGAAGCTCGCGGCACGGGTCCGCGGCGAGGTGGGCGACGAGCTGCTCGACAGCTACCACGACGAGCGGCACGCCGTCGGTGCCCGGGTGCTCACCAACATCCGCGCGCAGGCGCTGCTGCTGTTCGGCGGCCCCGAGGTCGAGCCGATGCGGGCGGTGCTGGCGGAGCTGCTCCGGTACCCCCCGGCCCGCCGCCGGCTGGCCGGGGTGATCTCCGGGCTCGCAGGCTCCGGGGCCGGTCTGGAAGCGGGGGAGCGCTTCCCGCCCGGCCCGCTGGGCACCGCCGCAGGTCCGGCCAGCGTCGCCGAGCTGCTGCGCACCGGCCGGGGACTCTTCCTCGTCCCGGCCGGCGGTGCCGCCGCGCCGCGCGGGATCGGGCTGTGGACCGACCGCATCGACGTCGTCGCGGCGCACCGCCTCGACGATCACCGCCTGGACGAGCCCGGCCGCCACGACGAACTCGGCTGTCGGGATCGCTCGGGCCTCGAGGAGGCGGGCCTCGACCAGTCCGCAGGCGGGACCCGTCGGGTCGGCGGGCTGCCCCCGGGCGGTGTGCTCGTCCGACCGGACGGCGTGATCGCGTGGGCAGGGGCGGCGGCCGGCGCCGACGACGGGCTGCGCGAGGCGCTGAACCGGTGGTTCGGACCGGCCAGATCCACGTTCGACACGCCGATCGAGCCCTCGGGCCGCGTGGCGCTGCCAGGCCCGAACGGTCGCGCCCGCGGGCGCGACCCGCGGCCGCGGCGGCCCGCGCCCGCCATCCCGGCAACCTCGCCCCCATCCCAGGAACGGAGAGACAGCATGAGCAGACTGACCGGCAAGGCCGCGCTGGTGACCGGCTCCAGCCGGGGCATCGGCCGCGGGATCGCCCGCCGGCTCGCCCGCGACGGCGCCCTGGTCGCCGTGCACTACGGCACCGGCGCCGAGGCGGCCGAGGAGGTCGTCGAGACGATCGAGGGCGACGGCGGCCGCGCGTTCGCCGTGCGCGCCGAGCTGGGCCGCCCGGGCGACGTGCACGAGCTCTTCCTCGGCCTGGAGCACGGGCTCAAGGAGCGCACCGGCTCGACCGACCTGCACGTCCTGGTCAACAACGCCGGGGTGATGGGCGGTGTCCCCGCGGCGGACACCACCCCCGAGCAGTTCGACCGGCTGTTCGCGGTGAACGCCAGGGCGCCGTTCTTCATCATCCAGCGGGCGCTGACGAACCTCGTCGAGGGCGGCCGGATCATCAACGTCTCCTCCGGCCTCACCCGGTTCGCGAATCCCGAGGAGATCGCCTACGCGATGACGAAGGGCGCTGTCGAGCAGCTCACGCTGCACTACGCGAAGCTGCTCGCGCCGCGCGGCATCACGATCAACAGCGTGGCACCGGGGATCACCCGCAACGGCGGGCCGGTCTTCGACATCCCCGAGGCCGTCGAGCAGATGGCCGCGCTGTCGGCGTTCCATCGGGTCGGCGAGCCCGAGGACGTCGCCGACGTGGTCGCCTTCCTGGCCAGCCCGGACGCCCGCTGGATGACGGGATCGTTCGTGGACGCCACGGGCGGCACCCTGCTCGGCTGAGTCGCCGGACCGGGCGCGGGCCCGTCCGCGAGCTTCCCGAATCCCGCTGCCCCACCTGACCGCGTCCGAGCCAGGTGGGCCCACCGCTGACAGACCGACGAGGCTGAGCCGGAGCGTGTGATGACCTTCCCGACACGGGTCGAGGCAGCGCCCAGCGTGTCGCCCCCCGGGACTTCCGGGGACGCGCCGCCGCAGGCACGATGGGGCCTGCTGGTGGTCCTCGGCGCGACGATGCTGCTCGACGCCGTCGAGGTGTCGACGATGATCGTCGCCGCGCCGGCGGCCGGCCGGGCGCTGTCGCTGTCGCCGGCCGGCAGCCACTGGCTGATCAGCGGTTTCGCGCTCGGGTTCGCCGCGGCGCTGCTCCCGGGCACCCAGGCGGTCGCCCGGTTCGGCCGGCGCCGGGTCTACCTCGCGGCGCTCCTGGTGTTCGCGGTCGCCTCGCTGGCCGGCGGCCTCGCCCCAGGCCTCGGGCCGCTGATCGCGACGCGGGTTGTCAAGGGCGTGTGCGCGGCGCTGACCGCGCCGACCGGGCTCGCGATCATCGTCGCGTCGTTCCCGGCCGGGCCGGCCCGCGAGCGGGCGATGGCGGTCTACACGACGCTGGGTGCGGCCGGGTTCGCGGCCGGGCTACTGCTCGCCGGGGTGCTCGGTACGGCGAGCTGGCGGTGGACCCTGCTGTTTCCCGCGCCGGTCGCGCTGGCCCTGCTGGCCGCCGGCCGCCGGCTGATCCCGCCGGACGGCCCGGGCGTCCGACGGGGCGGCCCCCTGGTGCGCCCGCGCCTGCTGCGCCACCGCGCGCTGGCGCGGTCGATGACGGGCGCGGCGGCGCTGAACGGCTCGCACATCGGCGTGATGTTCATCGTCTCGTCGCACCTGCAGGACGCGCTTGGCTGGTCGCCGCTCGCGGCGGCGGCGGGGATGGTGGTCGCCAGCGCTCCGCTCGCGGTGGCGGCGCCGCTGTCCGGCCGGCTGGTCGCCCGTTTCGGGACGGCCCGGCTGATCGCCGTCGGCATGGTCGGCCCCGTCGTCGGCTACGCCCTGTACCTGCGGCTGCCCTGGCCTGGGTCCTACGCCGCGGACGTCCTGCCCACACTCGTCTGCGTCGCCTGGGGTTTCGCGCTCGCCTTCGCCGCGCTCAACAGGCAGGCCACCGCTGGGGTGCCGGACCGCGACAAGGCGGACGCGATCGCGCACTACCAGACCGCGGTCCAACTCGCCGCGGCGGTCGTGACCCCGGCTGTCGCGGCGCTGCTGGCCCGCTCCGCCCCGCCGCCCGGTCGCGCGGGCGGCGCGGCGCTGGTGGCCAGCTACCGGCCCGGCGTCGCGCTGGTGTGCGCCGTCGGCCTGATCGGCGCGCTCGGCTGCGTGCCGTTCCCGCGCGGCGCCCGCCGTCGGTCCGACATGCGGACGGCCCACCGCGGCGCGGACCCGATATCGCCCACCGCCACGCCGACAGCCGGCACGCCTGTCGCCGCCGCGCCCGGCAGGAGCACGGCCGGCGAGCCCACCCCTCCTGGAGCGTGAGACAGCCATGACCACGACGGACGTAACGACCCAGCACACCCGATGGACACTGCGCGAGCGGCTGGAGGAACTTGACCTGATCAAGGACGAGGCGCGGGCGGGAACCGGTGCCGACAGCACCGAGCGCCAGCACCGCAAGGGCAAGCTCACCGCCCACGAGCGGATCGACCTCCTCCTCGACGAGGGCTCGTTCCACGAGGTCGAGCAGCTGCGGCGCCACCGGGCGAGCGGGTTCGGGCTGGAGCGCCGCCGGCCCTACACCGACGGCGTCATCACCGGCTGGGGCACGGTGCACGGCCGGACCGTGTTCGTCTACGCCCACGACTTCCGGATCTTCGGCGGCGCGCTCGGCGAGGCGCACGCGGCCAAGATCCACAAGGTGATGGACATGGCGCTTGCTGCCGGCGCGCCGCTGGTCTCGCTCAACGACGGGGCGGGCGCGCGCATCCAGGAGGGCGTCGTGGCGCTGGCCGGCTATGGCGGGATCTTCCAGCGGCACACGAAGGCCTCCGGTGTGATCCCGCAGATCTCGGTGATGCTCGGGCCGTGCGCCGGCGGCGCCGCCTACAGCCCCGCGCTCACCGATTTCGTGTTCATGGTGCGTGACACCGCGCAGATGTTCATCACCGGGCCGGACGTGGTGCGTTCGGTAACCGGCCAGGAGATCGGCCACAACGGGCTCGGCGGGGCGGACATCCACGCGACCTCGTCGGGTGTCGCGCATTCGGTGTACGACGACGAGGCCGAGTGCCTGGAGGACGTCCGCTACCTGCTGTCGCTGCTGCCGTCGAACAACCGGGAGCTGCCGCCGTCGGCGCCGTGCGCGGACCCGAAGGACCGGCGCGGCGAGACGCTGCTCGACCTGGTCCCGGCGGCGCCCGAGCACAGCTATGACGTCCGGGCGGTCATCGAGGAGATCGTCGACGACGGCGAGAACTTCGAGATCCACGCCACCTGGGCGCCCAACATCGTCTGCGCGCTGGCCCGGTTCGGCGGGGAGGTGACCGGCGTCGTCGCCAACCAGCCGTCGTCGTACGCCGGGGTGCTGGACATCCACGCGAGCGAGAAGGCGGCCCGGTTCGTCCGGTTCTGCGACGCGTTCGGCATCCCGTTGGTCACCCTCGTCGACGTGCCCGGCTTCCTGCCCGGCGTCGACCAGGAGCACAACGGCATCATCCGCCACGGCGCGAAGCTGCTCTACGCCTACTGCGACGCCACCGTCCCGCGCGTCTCGCTGGTACTGCGCAAGGCGTACGGCGGCGCGTACATCGTCATGGACTCCCGCTCGATCGGCGCCGACCTCGCCTACGCCTGGCCGAGCAACGAGATCGCCGTGATGGGGGCCGAGGGCGCCGCCGGGGTGATCTTCCGCCGCGAGATCGAGAGCGCCGCGGACCCGGCCGCCGCCCGGGAGCAGAAGATCAAGGAGTACCAGGCCGCCCTCATGCACCCCTACTACGCGGCGGAGCGCGGCCTCGTCGACGACGTCATCGACCCGCGGTGCACCCGCGAGGTGATCATCGACGCCGTGGCGATGCTGCGCGTGAAGCACGCGGAGCTGCCCCGTCGCAAGCACGGCAACCCGCCGCAGTAGCGGCCCGCGCACCGCGGGGCGACGACTCCTCGAGGCCGCCGCGGCCCGCCGGCCGGAACGACGGAACGGCTGGAGTCGCGAAGGCCGGAACCACGGAAAGGCAGAGAACGCCGATGGACAAGCCACGTGACGAAACGTTTCTCCGGGTGGTGCGCGGCGACCCGGATCCCGACGAGCTCGCGGCGCTCGCGGTGGCCCTGCTCACCGGGCCGGGGCCGGTCGCCGCCGAGCAGGCACGCAGGGCCGCGTGGTCACGCCCCGACCGCACGGCGGGATTCGCCGGTGCGCGCAGTTGGTCGGCGCCACCGTCCGCCTGAGAGGAAGACGATGAAGACAGACCAGAAGGTTCTGATCACCGCGCCGACCGGCAACGTCGGGCCGTACGCCGCGGCGGCGCTCGCCGATGCGGGCGTGGCGGTGCGCGCGCTGGTGCTCGCCGACGACCCGAACGTCGGCCGGCTGGCACCGTCCGTGGAGGTGTTCACGGGCGACCTCGCCGACCCGGACAGCCTCGACGCGGCGCTGGACGGCGTGACCGGTGTGTTCTGGATGTGGCCGTTCTTCACGCTGAGCGTCGAGACGGCCCCCGCCGTGCTGGCGAAGATCGAGAAGCAGGGGGCGCGGGTCGCGCTCGTCTCGTCCATCGGGGTCCACCTCGGCATCGAGCGGCGGGACAACAACTGCCACGCCTACCTGGAAGAGCTGCTCGTCGACACCGACCTGCGCTGGACGTTCCTGCGGACCACCGGGTTCATGGCCAACGCGCTCGGCTTCGCCGGACAGATCCGGGCCGGCGGACCGGTCCGCTTCCCGTACGGCGCCGCGGCGCGCACGCCCGTCGACGAGGCGGACCTCGCCGCCATCGGCGCGGCCGCGCTGACCTCCGACCAGCACGCCCGGCGGTCCTACCTGGTCACCGGACCGGAGGTGATCACACAGCGGGAGCAGGCACGGGTCATCGGCGAGGTGATCGGCCGGGAGATCGGCTGGGAGGACGTCGACGGCGACGTGGCCCGCGCCCAGATGGTCGCCTCGGGCTGGCCGCCCGCCTACGCGGACGGGGCGCTCGACTACTTCGCCCGGCTCACCCACGAGGACGAGCTGCTGGCCGGGACGGTCGAGGACGTCGTCGGCCGGCCGGCCACCGGCTTCCGTGCCTGGGCGCGGCGTAACGCGGCGGCGTTCCGGTGAGCCGGACGGAGCCGGGCCGCGGCCACGTCCACCGCGCGGCCGCGCCCGCACGCGGTGCCCCTGCCGCCGGCGGTACGCCCGGAACCGGCGGTGCTCTCGGAACGGACGGTGCCCTCGGAACGGACGGTGTACCCGGCCGGCACGGTGGCCGGGGCCTGTTCACGATCGTGCGCACGAGCGTGCCCGAAGCCGCCGCGCGGGTGCGGCGCCTGATGGTCGACGAGTCCCAGGGGTGGCTCGCAGCCGGCGTCGGCCTGCGGTCCGCGCGGGTCCACACCACCGCGGACGGCACCACCGTGGTGCACCGCGGCGACTGGGAGGCCGCGGCCACCCCGGACGCGCCGCGCAGCCACCTGGGCGCCTCGGGCGTCGTCTCGGCGACGGTCCTGAGCGGCACGGCGGCGGCCGGCCTGCGCGGCCCGGCGGCCGGCCGGCGGCCGGGCGTCGCGGTCGTCGCGATCCGGCACCTCGGTGGGCCTGACACCGCCCGGGCGGTGCTCGCGCTGCTGGCCGGCAGCGGCGAATGGAAGCGCTCGTTCCCCGGCTTCATCTCGGCGACGCCCTACGTGAGCGACGACGGGCGGACGTTCGTCAACTACCCGACGTGGGTGGACGAGCGGGCCTACCAGGCGTGGATGGCGGACCCGCGAATAGCGGAGGGACAGAAGGAGATCAACGCTCTGGAGGTCGCCCCTCCGGAATACCTGCTGTGCGCCGTGACAGCGGACCTGGCGGTCGCGACGGGCTGATATCGGCCTCAGGACCACCGAGCAGATGTTAGGTGACCATGGTGACGACAGCCATAGACAACCCGAAGTCGACGGCCAGCCGGGTCGAGTTCGTTCTCGACCTGGTGTGCGTGCATTCCTACCTGGGCCTCACCCGCTTCTCCCGGGCGGCCGCCGAGCTGCGAGCCGCCGGTCACCATGTCGCCGTGACCTTCCTGCCCTTCCAGCTCCAGCCGGACGCGCCGGCTGCCGGCGAACCGCTGCGTGAGGTCCACCGGCGCGACTTCGGCGAGCGGGCCGACGAGATGGTCGAGCGGATGACGAAGGTGGGCGCCCGTGACGGCCTCGTCCTCGCCTTCGACAGGGCGATCTTCGTCAACACCTTCGAGGCGCACCGGCTGCTCGTCGCCGCCGGCCGCGCTGGCCTGGCCGAGCCCATGGCCGAGCGACTCTTCCGCGGCTACCTGACCGACGGCAGCAACATCGGCGATGCGGCGGTCCTCGAGCGGCTCGCCGCCGACGTCGGCCTGCCGCCGGCCGGCGAGCGGTGGTCACCGTCCGACGGCGAACTGCGCGCGACGCTCGCCCGGGTGCGCGCCAGCGGCGTCCGCACGCTACCGACCGTTCGCGTCGCCACTGGGCCGTCCGTAGTCCCCGAGGCCGGTGGCCAGGGCGCCACCACGCCTGGCCACGCGGCTGGTGGTGCGGCGCTAGACAGCTACGCGGAGCTCGTCGGTGACCACACCACGGCCGACTACCGCATGGCGCTGCTCGGCCAGGGAGCCGCCTGACCCGCCCAGCCGGATCCGGCACGGTGCCAGACCAGCGATCCGAGACCAGCGGCCCCGGACCGGCGCCCCAGACAGCGGCCCGCGACCGGAGGCCCGCGACCGGCGACACCGGACGAGGACGACATCCCAGGAGACGACAGCCCAGGAGAGGAGAAGCGCGTGGACCAGGACCTGATCACCACGGCGGCCCCGTCGGCGGGACCGAGCGGGGGATCGGCCACCCGGCCGCCCGCCGACTCGGGCCCGGCGCCCACACCCACGTCGGGGCACGCCGCCGGGGCGGGGACAGCCACCGAGGGTTCGCCCGTTCCGTATCCGCGCCCCGGCGCCCGCCCGTCGGTACTCGGCGCGGAGCCGGCGGGTCTGGCGGATCCGACGGAGCCGCACATCATCCGCGGCATCAACTAGGCCTGTCGGCGGGGAAGGGCCCATGACGACGTCAGCCATCCGGCCCACGAGCACCGCCGGCGCCCGCCCGAGCGGCGCCGCGGCGCCCCGCAGCCGGGAGATCGTCGTGGCGGCCGGCGGCCTGGAGCTCTCGGCTCTGCTGACCGAGCCCGCCGGCGAGCCGCGGGCGACCGTGGTCGCGGTGCACGGCGGCGGGATGCGCGCCGGGTACTTCGACGGACAGGCACATCCAGGGGTCTCGCTGCTGCGCCTCGGCGCGAGCCTCGGGTACACCATGATCGCGCTCGACCGACCGGGCTACGGCCGGTCGGCGGACCGGCTGCCGAGCGGGCAGGCGCTCGCCGACCAGGCAGCGACACTGCGGGCCGCCCTCGTCACGCTGCGCACCCGGCACCCGACCGGCGCGGGCGTGCTGCTGCTCGGCCACTCCTACGGCGGAAAGCTGGCGCTGGCGACCGCGGCGCAGGCCGGTGCCGAGCTGCTCGGGGTCGACGTGTCGGGCCTCGGCCACCGTTATGCGGTCGACGCCCACAGCGCGCTGGCCGGGCCGCGGGCGCACCGGCTGCACTGGGGCCCGCTGCGGCTCTATCCGCCCGGCACGTTCTCGCGAGCCGCACCCCTGGTCACCCCGATGCCGGACGACGAGCGGCGGGAGGCCCCGCGCTGGCCGGAGCTGTTCCCCGAGATCGCCAGCCGGGTCCGTGTTCCGGTGCGGTTCACCTTCGCCGAGCACGAGGGCTGGTGGTGTCACGACGAGGCGTCCGTCGCGGACCTCACCCAGATGCTCGCCGCGCCCTCGGTCCGAGCCGAGCGGATGGCGCACAGCGGCCACAACATCAGCCTCGGCTGGACCGCCCGCGCCTACCACCTGCGCGCCCTGGCCTTCCTGGAGGAGTGCCTGGTGCGCGACGACCTGTCGACCCCCGCCTCCTACGAGGAGCGAACCCCCACGCGCTGAGCGGAACGAGGTTCAGACCATGACCACCACGACACCGGAGCCCGCCGCGGCGAGCGGCGCCGCGAGCCGCACGGTCCCGCCGCTGCTGAGTCCCGACTACTACCAGGACCCGTATCCCACCCTGGCCTGGCTGCGCGACAGCTCGCCCGTGCACGAGTTCGCGTTCCCGGTCGGCGACGTCCGCACCTGGTTCGTCTCCCGCCATGACGACGTCCGCGCCGTGCTGGCCGACCCACGGCTGAGCTCCGAGGGCGGCACCTGGGGCAACGCCGAGTTCCGCGCTGCCGGGCTGGTCTCCGGCGCGGGAAGCGTCCTGGAGAAGGCACTCACCGTCGTCGACCCGCCCGCGCACACCCGGCTGCGGCGGCTGGCGATGGGCGTGTTCACGCCCCGCCGGATCGAGCAGTGGCGGCGGACCGTGACCGGTACGGTCGACGACGCGCTGCGTGCCGCCGCCGACCGGGGGCACCTCGAGGTGATGGACGACTACGCCGGGCCGGTCTCGGCCGCGGTGATGGGCGAGATCCTGGGGCTGCGGATCGAGCGGCACGCCGAGCTCGTCGACATGCTGACCCAGGCGTTCCCGTCGGACCCGGCTCGGATGGCGCAGGCGGCGACCGGGTTCGCGCGCATCTGCGACTACGCCGAACGGCTGGTCGACGAGCGCAGGCGGACCCCGGGCGACGATCTCACCTCCGCGCTGGTCAGGGCCGAGCGGGACGGCGACCGGCTCGACCGCCCCGAACTGGTCGCGACGGTCGCGGCGTTGATCATGGCTGGCAGCGACACGATACGGGCCTTCGTCGGCAACGCGGTGCTCGCGCTGCTCGACCACCCCGACCAGCTGCGGGTGCTCGCCGGGCAGCCGTCGCTCGCGGGCGATGCCGTCGAGGAACTGCTGCGGTTCGAGGGTGCGCTGAGTACGGCGCTGTTCCGGGTGGCCGCCGAACCGGTGGAGATCGGTGGGGTGGCGGTGCCGGCGGGAGCGCCGGTGATCGCCTCCCTGCTGTCGGCCAACCGCGACCCGCGGCGCTTCTCCGACCCGGACCGGCTCGACCTGACCCGGTCCGCCCCGCGGCACCTGGCCTTCGGCCACGGGCTGCACAACTGTCTCGGCGCGGCACTCGCCCGCCTGGAGAGCGCCGTCGCGATCGGCGAGCTGGTCCGGCGGTTCCCGACGCTGGAGCTGACGGTGCCCCGCGCGGACGTCCGCTACATCGAGAACTGGGCGATGCGGCGGATCGTCCAGCTGCCGGTGCGCCTGGGCGAGGCCGCGCGATGAGTGCGGACGGCGCGACCAGCGCGCAGCGCGCCGCGAGCGTGCCCGTCGACGTCGCACCTGCCGGGCGGGCCGTGGCCGGCGGGCTCGTGGTGCTGCGGGTGGACCGGCACGGGTGCCTGGGCACCGGGCTGTGCCAGGCAATGTCGCCGGACCTGTTCGAGGTCGCCGCGGACGGCCGCGCCGTCGTGCTGGCCGGTCCCCGCGACCGCGGCGCGGCCGGCTCGCCCGATGACGACCTGCTGGAGGAGGCCCGCGCCGCGGCGGAGTGCTGCCCGGCGGGGGCCATCGAGGTCACCGTGACGCCGGTGACCGGTTCCCCGCCCGCCACCCGGCCGAGCGCTGACGACGACAACGACGAAGGAGGACAGCCATGACGTCCGTGACCTCGCGGCCGGTGCCGGCCGACGAGTCCGAGCTGGAGTACCTGCCGGAGAATCCGCTGATCACCCGCCTGTGGGAGGCGAACTACGACCCGTACACCCAGGAGATCCTGGGCGGGCTGGCGATCGGGCCCGAGTGGCGCTGCCTGGATGTCGGCGCCGGCGGGGGCTCGATGTCGGCCTGGCTGGCCGAGCGCTCCGGTGCGGTGGTCGCTGTCGACCTGCACACCGAGGCGCTCGACGCGCTCGCCTCGCCGCGGCTGAGCGTGCGCAGGGCCGACATCACCACCTGCGCGTTCGAGCCGGCCTCGTTCGACCTGATTCTGGTCCGGGCCGTCCTGTCGGTGCTGGAGGATCCGTTCGCGCTGCTGGAGCAGGCGGTGCGCTGGCTCGCGCCAGGCGGCTGGCTGCTGGCCGAGGACTTCTACTTCATGCCCGCTGACGACACCCCCACCGCGAACGCGCGCCGGGTCATCGAGGCCTACACGGCGGCTATGCGGGCCGGCGGGATGGACGCGCGGCTGGGCAGGCGGCTGCCGTCCGCGCTCGCGCGCGCCGGTCTCGACCCGGTCGAGCTACGGGTCCGCCCGCTCGGGCCAGGGCAGGGCGAGAGCGAGAACGCCCTGATGCGCGCCCGGATGGAGCTGCAGGGACAGCCGCTCATCGACAACGGGCTGCTGACGGCCGCGGACATCGCCGAGTTCGTCGGGTCCTTCGAGCGGCCGGCGGCGCGGGACGTGACGACGCTGCAGTTCTCGGCGTGGGGGCGGCGCCCGGCCTGACGGTGACGGGGCGGGCGGCGCGCCGGCGTGGGCGCCGGCGGGCCGCCCGTGCCCGCGCGGGCGGGTCGCACCCCGGCCCGGTGGTCACCGGTCTCGTCGAGCAGCGGCCGGGCCGGCGGGCTCAGCCGTCGCCGATCCGGTAGCCGACCCCGTGCACCGTGACGATCCAGGAGTTCGCGCCGAGCTTGCCGCGCAGGCTGCTGACGTGCGTGTCGAGGGTGCGCCCGGCTCCCCGCTCGCGGCGCCCGGGCGCGCCGTGCCCGTGGTTCCAGACCCGGGCCAGCAGCTGGTCGCGGGGGACCACCGAGCGTCGCCTCGTCACCAGCAGGTGCAGCAGGTCGAACTCCTTGCGGGTCATGTCGATGACGCGTCCGTCGAGAGCCACCTCCCGCTTCTCGGCGTCGAGCACGAGCGCCCCGTGCCGCAGCAGGTGGGAGCCGCGTCCGTGCGGAGCCGACCGGCGCAGCAGCGCGTGGATCCGCGCCAGCAGTTCCCGCTCGCCGCATGGCCAGTCCAAGCAGTCGTCGGAACCGGCCTGCAGGCCCAGGACCCGGTCGAGCTCGGAGCCGCAGGTGGCCAGCGAGATGATCGGGATGTCCGAGCCGGCGCGAATCCGGCGGCACACCTCGAGCCCGTCGAGGTCCGGTACGTCCAGGCGGAGCAGCACGAGATCCGCCTGCCGATAGGACCGCAGCGCGTCCGCACCGGTGCTGACGAGCTCGACGTCGAAGCCGCTGGCGCGAAGCTCGCCGACCACGAGGCCGATGCCGCGGTCCAGCGCGGGCCGCGCCGCGTCGAGCTGGCCGCCGCCGGGCTGGCCGGCACCTCGCCGGGCGGGCGACGCGTGATCGTCTCGCGGGTCACCGGCACGCGTGCGGGTGGCGTTCGCCGCACCGCCGACCGGGCCGACGCTCGTCTGACTGAGATCCGAACAATTCTCCTGGCCGGCGTTCTTTTCCCAGCCGACCATTAGCGTTCTTCTCACCCTGAATCCCATGTCGCTGGTTCCGGTACGAGATCTCGGAACGGTGGTTCGGTCACTCGTCGCCGAGTCGGTAGCCGACCCCTCGGACGGTGGTGATCCAGTGCCGTCCACCGAGCTTTTTGCGCAGACTGTTCACGTGGGTGTCGATCGTGCGGCCGTCGGCACCCCATTCGGTTCCCCAGACGGTCGCCATCATGCGTTCCCGGGATATGACGCGGTCGGGCTGCGCAGCGAGCAGCCGGAGCAGGTCGAACTCCTTGCGGGTCAGGTCGACGGGTGCCTCGTCGACCCGCACCTCGCGGGCGGCCGGATCGATCCGCAGCCGACCGCGGGCGATCGCCTGGTCGGTGGCGCCGCTGGCCTGGTGATGCCGCCACAGCACCGCCGCCATCCGGGCGGTCAGCTCACGGATGCCGAGCGGTCGGCTGAGGCAGTGGTCGGCGCCCGCCTGCAGGCCCAGCACCCGATCGGTCTCGGTGCGCTTGTCGGTCACGGTGATGATGGGGACGTCGGCGTTCGACCTGATCCGCCGGCACACCTCGAGCCCGTCGAGGTCCGGAAGCTCCAGGCTGAGCAGCACCAGATCGACCTCGCGCCAGGCGCGCAGGGCCGCCGTGCCGGTCGGGACGTGCTCCGGCTGGTATCGATTTCTCTGCAGGTCACGGACCACTGCCGCGGATTCCTGGCCGCGATTGTCGACGACGAGTACGCGCAACACTGAACTCCTCGCTCCCGTGATGAGAATTTCGCGCGCTTCGGGTGGCCGGCACCGCCGCGGTCGGCGCCACCGCGGACCCCGCTGAGGAAATCCTCCCCCCTTGAGCTCGGACCGCTCCTCCGGCCGGACGCCCCGGAATTACCCCACTCGTAGGGAGTGAAAGCCGCTGCGACGCAATGTGTCAATCATCGGCGCTACTCGGCGCGGACCGGGCTCGGCGGACGGTGACATTGGCGCAGGAAGAGCGACGTTGGATGCGAATTAGGCCACGCGCCACGGTGACGAGTCTCACCTCGAACGTGGTCGCGGCGACGGCCTGCCGGTGCCGGCGGGACGCGTGCCATAGCCGTGCAGGAAGGCGCGGACGCCGGCGTCGGCGAGGGCCCGGATCTCCTCGGGGTCAAGGGGGACGGCGCCCTGCAGCGACCGGAGGTTGATGTCTCCGGTCACCAGTAGGACGAGGTGGGCGGCGGCGACGTCGGCGTCGTCGATCCGCAGGTGTCCGGCGTCCGCGATTCGGCGTAGGTGGACGGCCAGCGCTCGGCGGACCCGCCGGGGCCCCTGGTCCTGCCAGGCCGTCAGGGTGGCCGGCGGGATGTGCGCTGCCTCGGCGACGACCTGCCGGACCAGCGTGAAATGGTCCGCGTAGTCCGGTAGCGGGGTCGCCCAGACCCGGCCGAACTCGATGAGGTCGTCCTCGATGTCGACGATCTTCCCGAGGTAGCGGTCGAGGGTGACGATCTGGGCGTCGGCGACCCGGCGCGCGCTGTCCACGATCACGGCGTGGAACAGCCCAGCCTTGTCGCCGAAGTGGTTGTAGATCGTCCGGGTGGAGGTCCCGGCGGCGCGCGCGATCGTGTCGATGCTGGCGCGGGTGTACCCATCGCGGGCGAACGCGGCGAGCGAGCCGTCGAGCAGGTCGCGCCGCTTGTCGCCGCCGCGCGTCGTCCGGCCCCGGCGAGCGGAGCCGGACGCTCCCGCGGAGTCGGCCGGGTCCGGGTCCGCGGGGCCGTCCGCCCGATGCGGGGAACGCCCGTCGGCGTCGGAGCCGGCGGCAGGGTCGACGGAGGGCTCGGCGTCGACGCCCTCCCCCCGGATGCTGACCTGGCTGCGCATCACACCTCCTGATCCGAGCGTAGTACGGGGCCGACACGGAGTAAAACGATCATTGTAAATTCTACAACGATCATTGCAGTCGATACAACGGTCGTTGTACCTTGAGGGCGGTTCACTCACCGACGGCGACGATGATCGAGAGGTGTCAAGATGATCCGCATCGCGATCGTGTTGGGAAGTACTCGTCCCGCGCGCCGCGTCGACCAGGTGGCCTCCTGGGTGCTCGCCGAGGCCCGGGCCCGGTCGGCCGACTCCGGCGACACCGTGTTCGAACTGCTGGACCTGGCCGACTTCGAGCTGCCGCTGCTCGACGAGCCGGTCCCCGCGGCCATCGGCAGCTACCAGAACCCGCACACCAGGCGGTGGGCCGAGGCGGTCGCCTCCTACGACGGGTTCATCTTCGTGACGCCCGAGTACAACCACTCGATGCCCGCGTCCCTGAAGAACGCGATCGACTACCTGTTCGCCGAGTGGAACGACAAGGTCGCCGGGTTCGTGAGCTACGGGCTTCATGGCGGCGTCCGGGCGGTGGAGCACCTGCGGCTCAGCCTCGCCGAGGTCAAGGTCGCGTGCGTGCGCAGCCAGGTGGTGCTCTCGCTGTTCACCGACTTCGAGCTCACCGACCCGGCGCTGCCCGGCACGTTCCGCCCGGGGGAGCACCACGGGCCGGTCCTCGACCGGCTCGTCGAGGAGGTGCGCGCCTGGTCGGGCGCGCTTGCCCAGTTGCGCCCGCCGACCGCGCCTCCGGTCACCCCGCGGGTCCAGACCGGCGCGGACAGGAGCCTGGTGGCCCGATGACCGCCACCGACGACGGCCGCCGCGGGCCGCCCGCGCGTTCGCAGCCGGCGGCGGCCACGAGCACGAGATCGGCCGGCGACGAGCGGCAGGGCGACGAGCGGATCCCATGGCAGGTCTGGCGGCTGGCCTGGGTCATCGTCTTCGGGGCCTTCGCCAGTGGCCTGGACGCGTCGGTCGCCAACATCGGGCTGAACACCATCAGCCTCGATCTGGGCTCCACGCTCGTGACCACCCAGTGGGTGGCCAGCGGCTACCTGCTGGCTCTCGCCATGTCGCTGCCGCTCGCCGGCTGGCTGGGCCGCCGGTACGGGCCCGGGCGGGTGTGGCTCGTGGCGCTCACGGCGTTCACCGTCGCCTCCGGGCTGTGCGCGGCCGCGCCGAGCATCGGCGGACTGATCGCGCTGCGCGTGGTGCAGGGCCTGGCCGGCGGCCTGCTCATTCCCGCGGGTCAGACCGTTCTCGGCCGGGCGGTCGGCTCCGGGCGGCTCGGGCGGGTGATGGCGACGCTCGGCATCGTCGTCACGGTCGCGCCCGCGCTCGGGCCGGTGATCGGCGGCCTGATCCTGAACGTGGGCTCCTGGCGCTGGCTGTTCGCGATCAACCTGCCGGTCGGGGTCGCCGGGATACTGCTCGGCGGGCGCTACGTCCCGCGCGGCGAGCGCGGCCAGGCCCCGCGGCTGGACTGGCTGGGCCTGCTGCTGATCAGCACCGGGCTGCCCGCGCTCGTGTATGCCCTCACCCGATTGGGCGAGGCCGGGACGCTGACCCAGCCCGTCATCCTGGCGGCACTCGTCATCGGCGTCGGCGCGCTCACCGGCTTCGTGGCGCAGTCCGCCCGCCGCCGCGAGCCGCTGCTCGACCTGCGGCTGTACCGACGCAACCGGGTGTACGCCGCCGCCACCGTCGCGACCGGCTTCACCGGCATGATCCTGTTCGGCAGCGGCCTGGTCTTCCCGCTGTACTTCCAGGCCGGGCAGGGCGAGAGCATCATCACCACAGGGCTGCGGCTGCTCGGGCTGGGCGGCGCGACCGCGCTCGTCCAGCCCTGGGCAGGCCGGCTGACCGACCGGCACGGCGGCGGCGTGGTCTCGGCGGTCGGCTGCGCCCTCCTCGTCGCGGTCAGCGTGACGTTCGCCCTGCTGCCGCTGCAGGCCGGCGCGGTGACGATCCAGATCATCCTCGCGCTGTTCGGCCTGGCGGTCGCGTTCGCCGCCGTCCCGCCCAGCATCGCCGCGTACAAGACGGTCACGCCCGACCAGCTCTCCGACGCGACGACCGCCGTGAACATCGTGCAGCGGGTGGGTGGCGCGCTCGGTGGCGCGCTGTTCGCCGTGGTCATCGCGCGCCGCCTGCCCGACGACCCGCAGGCGGCGTTCCAGCACGCCTTCTGGCTGGTCGCGGCGGTCGGACTGCTCGGCCTGCTCGCCGCGCTGTGGTTGTGGCACGCGCTTCGGGTGCTGGACCGGGCGCAGGCGCAGCCGGCTCCCGGCCCCCGCGCACCCACCGCACGCCCCCCAGCCGGCCCGGCAGCAGTGTCAGCCAGCGCCGGGGCGCGATCGACCCGCCGCTGACGGGTCTGTTGCATTGGCCGGGGCCGTGGTCCGCGTTGGCGGCCCAGGCATGATCGGATGATGGCTCGCCGCCGTTCTCGTCCGCTGGTCCCCGTCTCGGAGTTCGTCGGGTTCCGGTTCCCGCCGGAGGTGATGGTGCTCGGAGTCCGCTGGTATCTGCGGTTCCCGCTGTCGTACCGGGATGTCGAGGAGCTGCTGGCCGAACGCGGCATCGAGGTTACGTCACCATCTACCGATGGGTGTGCCGGTTCACGCCGCTGTTGATCGACGCCGCCCGGCCCTGCCGCCACAGACCGGGCGACAGGTGGTTACCGATGAGACCTACGTCAAGGTCGCGGGTCACTGGACATACTTCTACCGGGCGATCGACCAGTTCGGCCAGGTCATCGACGTGCTCGCCTCCGCGAAACGGGACCTGGGCGCGGCCCGCCGGTTCTTCACCGAGGCGCTGTCGCACGGCCGCCGCCCGGTCGAGGTGACCACCGACCGGGCCGCGGCCTACCCGCGGGTCCTCGACGAACAGCTCCCCGCCGCCCACCACATCGACACCCGGTATGCGAACAACAAGATCGAAGCCGATCACGGCCGGCTGAAGGCACGGCTACGCCCGATGCGCGGGCTGAAACGTCTCCGCTCCGCCCAGCTCATCGGATCCGGGCACGCCTTCGTTCAAAAGTGCGACGTGAGGTCGCAATGTGTGAGTGAGCAAGGCAAGAGGAGGATCGACCTGTTTGATGATCTAGCTCCGGGCTAGTGCCCAACAGCCCGTCCCCGCTCTCGGCACGCGCCGCGCGTGCACTCCATGCGTCGGGGTGTGAAGCCCGAGAGAAATCCCGAGAGCCGATGACCCATCCACTGGCCACAGGAGAGGGGAAGACCGGCAGGGCGAAGACCGTGGATCCTTGATGGAAACCCCGTGACGAATGAGCGCCGGTGATGGTGTGACAGTCCGGCGCGTAAGGCCTACCGCTGAGAAGCGGTGATGGCGGTCGGGATGTTTTGGCCTGGCCGCGAGGGCACCATGGCCTCGGGGCAGAGAGGACGCCCGACACCGGTCGCATCTCACACGTGCGGAACACGGAAACCTCGTCAGGTTCCGGGGAGTCGACCAGCCCTTGGTAAGCCGATCGCAAGAGGGGTGAACACCTGGCGAGAACAGGATGGCTCGAGAAGCGAAGGGCGGCAGCCGAAAGGAGACAGGAAAGCCGGCGCGCATGGCTGGACCTCCACCCGGCCGCGTCGGTATATGGATCAGGTCTTCGACAAACCCGATTCTCCCAGTTCAGGAGCACTTTCCTATTTCCGACACGCCCCTCGACGATCAACGGCGTGAAAGCCTGAGGCTAGTTCCAGTCCACGGTCATCCTTGCGATTCGGCTGGGGGAGGGGCTGGGGTGCGGTCATGCGACGACCCCACGGGCCCGCAGGCCCTGGACCTGCTCGGGGGTCAGGCCCAGCTCGCGCATCAGCTCGTCGGTGTGCGCCCCGTGTGCGGGCGCGCTGCGCAGCGCGCCGATCGGCCGCTCGTCGAACCGGGCCGGCGACGCGCCCGTCAGGTAGGTGCTGCCGTCCGGCAGGGTTACCGGGGTGACGAAACCGTTCACCAGCGCCTGCTCGTCCTCGATGACCTCGGCGGGGCTCTTGAGCGGGGCCCAGAC
>Ga0068858_100001014_pt1 | contig 28967 bp, 13 predicted proteins | sample KBSSwiS12_FD_66589 | JGI IMG/M metagenome (GOLD analysis project Ga0068858, IMG submission 66589) | Switchgrass rhizosphere microbial communities from Kellogg Biological Station, Michigan, USA - KBS Switchgrass S1-2 | ecosystem: Host-associated > Plants > Roots > Rhizosphere > Soil ... | reverse complement strand
CTTGGTCGGGAACGTGATCGTGTAAGGGCTTCCGTTGTTGGGAATGCCGCTCACCGTCATCGAACTGCCGTCGCTGAACGTCAACGTCCCGCCCTGCGACCAGTCCTGCAAGTTTGCTCTGTCATTGAATGTAATGCCGCCGATATTCTGCGGAACGGACCAATTCAATTGCAGCCACGGATTGGGCTCACCTGCCGAAGCCCACTCGGTGCTCACATTGCCGTCAGTCGCCTTGGATGCCGGATAACTGCTGTTGAATGTCGAGGACGCTGTCGCCGTTGCACCGGGCGAAACATTGGTCGCCGGCGATCCATACACATCGAACTCCGCCAATCCGTTGTTGGCCGATCCGCTGGCACCGGCAATCTGGAATTTGACCCAGCTCACCGTCTTGGTCGGGAACGTGATCGCGTAGGGGCTTCCGTTGTTGGGAATGCCGCTCACGCTCATCGAGCTGCCGTCGCTGAACGTCAGTGTCCCGCCCTGAGACCAGTCAGACGCGTTCGCCCTGTCGTCGATGACAATCCCGCCGATGTTCTGCGGCGTGGCCCAATTCAATTGCAGCCACGGATTGATCTCGCCCGCAGACGCCCACTCCGTGCCGACATTGCCGTCAATTGCGTTGGATGCCGGAAAGCTGCCGCTAAATGTTGACGACGCCGTGGCCGTTGCGCTGGACGAAATATTGGCGGCCGCCTGGCCGTACACAACCACTTCCGCCAGTCCGACACTCGAGCCTTGGCCGCCCGTCACCTGGAAATCAACCCACGTGATGGTCCTGGTCGGAAAGGCAATGGTAAACGGAGCACCATTGTTCGGGATCCCGGAGATGCTGAAAGAGCTGCCATCGCTGAACGTCAGTGTTCCGCCTGGCGCCGAACTCGACGAATTCGCCCGACCAAACAGGGTGATCTTGTTGACGAGCTGCGGCACGCTCCAGTTGAGCTGGATTCCGGGATTGGTCTCGTTCGACGCCCATTCCGTGCCGGGATTGCCATCCACGGCATTCGACGCGGGATAGGCGCTGTTGGCGCTAGACGCCGTCACCGTGGCTCCGGGTGCAATATTTCCGGATATCGGCAGCGCGGGAGCGATGTTGGGACTCGCGTCAACGCCACCGTAAATGTAGAACTGGTCGAAGTAATTTTCGCCGGTTCCATCGGCGGAGCCGAGCGAAACGTAGTTGAAGCTGTTGTATTGCGATCCGGTAAGAGTATTGACGACCGTTCCGTCGATGGACAGCTTCGCCGTACCCGGCGTGCTGTAGTCGAACACCAGTGTGTGCCAGCCGTAGACGCGCGGCACCGAAGTCGCCGTCTCCGTTCCGCCGATATTCACCATGTAATAGCCGGCGTTTACCGCAGGATCGATTCCCAACGCCAACTGATGCGCTGTAGTACCGTCATCGGCACGGGCAAAGGTTTTGCCGGTGAACTGATAGGCATATCCCTGTCCGCTGTAGTCGCAGTAGCTCGCGTTCTGACGATCAAAGACCTTGACGCTGACGATCTTGTTCAAATTGCTGGCGAATTGTCTGGACAGTACGGTCTTGCTTGAGCCGCTGTCGTTCAGATCCAGGGAAAATGTATTTCCCGCAAACCCGCCCTCAGACATAAACAGGCTGGATAGCACCGGAGCGGGGCCGCTGTAAGACCACTTGGTGGGATCTATCCAGTTGAATTCGTCGCTGAAATAGATGTCGGTCGGTCGGGTTATGGCCGTGACGGGGACAGCAGAAGAAAAAGCGCTCGGAAACGTGGAACCAACGCCAATTTGGCTATATTGCATCTGGGAATCGTCAAATGTCCCATACATGCCCTGGCCCGCATAAGCCCCGCTGTACAAGAGATTGGTGTTGGTTATGGTGTAGTAGGTGCCATTGTCGAACCGCATGTTGTAGTGCTGCGGATTGATGGATTTGATATTCGACATGACATATCCCTTGTCACCCATGTCCAGGTTGATGTTGTTGGGTGACACCCACTCCGTGGTGCCGGGCCAGACTCCGATCTTGTCGACAATCAACTGATTGATGTAGTTCGGTCGGTAATTTGTCGTGTCTGTGCCGCTCTCCCCATATAGCCAGTCGCTGAAGAATGCACCGTCGTCGCCGGAATTCTGCTCGCAATTGAAATAGTAGATGTACTCGAAATGGTTGTCGTAGGCATACATATCCGTCAGCGGATTGAAATTGGCGTCGTCGGCCGTTCCGACGATTCCCGACGATGAACCGTTCGGCGCGCCAATCGGGCCCATCGTGCTCGGATTGCGGCTATATCCTGCCTGTACCCAGATGGCTCTTCTCGGCGAATTGTAGATATCCAGATGCGAAAACGTGTTGTTGCCGGAGTTGAACAATTGAATGCCGGCGGTCTGCCCGACGAGCTGGCCGACATCGTGGATGACGCTGTTGGTCACCGTGTTCGTATTGTTATAGCTGATGGGGGCGGCCTTGCCATCCTTATCCGGATCAAAGCCGGTATACCCGCCGGAAATATTCGTTCCACCCGTGCCCGGGTAGCCGCCTTCGAGGTGGACGCCGCCATGCCCCGTGTCTTCTATCAGGCTGTTGGATACCGTGTCGTGGTCATTGGCGAGATACATGTCCACCCCGAACATGCCTGAATTCTTGAGATGCGAGTTGGTAATCGTGATGTGATTCGTGTTGCTCAACCGGAACAACCCGACTTCGTTATCGACGCGCTCTGCCGTCTCACAATAGGACGGTTGCGTGCTGCCCTGAGCTTGCAACGGATACCATCCAAGGCCGTACCCAGAACCAGCATAATTCCAGCCGTAGGTGTAATAGTCCGGGAAGCTCGTATCTTCAAACTTCAGTCCGTCGAAGACGATGTTGTGAGCTGGACTGGTCCGGGATGACCCTTGAATATTGATCAAGGTCTCCGTTGTCGGATAGACGATATTCTGGTTTTGTACGGGACCGGAGCCAGCGAGCGGGTAGTAGTACAAATCGCCGGTACTGTTGTCGTAGAAAAACTCTCCCGGCTGATCCAGCATACTGATGTTGCCTTGGATGAAATACAGCCCGTACGAGCCCTGCGCACTGAGTTCATACATGGGCACGTATAGCTGCGGGTTATTGGCATCGTGCAAAAAATGCAGTACGTCATTTGCCCCGGATGTATCGATCGAGCCAATTGGAATTGTGTCCGTGACCCAATTGATGGCGCCGCCATCCCATACGAAAATAGAGGCAGTCAAATCGCCATGATTTTGCGCATCCGTCAGCCCCTGTTGGATATTGGCTGGAAGATGACCACCACTATTCGTCAATTGTGTATTGTTGCTCAGTGGGGCGTAATAGTAGAGATAATTTGTGTTCGCTGACGGCATCGTGGGTATGCCAACTTTGTTGGCATAGCGAGCCAACACAGCGCGCTCATCATTTACATACAACGTATTGATGCCGACATGATTTACGTCGACGCCGTTGTTGGTGTTGGCACTCAGGATACCGGGCACGTTCTTGTCCAGCCCCGCGCCGATATTGGTCTTGTACACGGATCCCACGGCGGTAGCGGGAAGATCATTGTCGACCCACGTGCTACCGGCCTGATTCTGAGTGACCAACGACCACGATGAAGTTACCTTGACGCCACCAACAAACGTGGCGCTGTCAATGGCGTTCAAATTCTTGTAAATGACGTTGTAGCCGTTGGTTCCGGAGTCCTGCTCCGTGAACGTGATGCCGTTGTTCAAATAATATGTACCGGCAGCAATGTATACATAGATATCATTGCCCATATTGCCGTTTATCGCCCTGACCGCAGTTTGAGCGCGTGCCAGAGTGGCGAATGGATTCGCTTGAGATCCGTCGCCGGTTTGGTCATTGCCGTTCGCGGCGACATAGAACGCTGTCGGGTTCGTCTGGGCATACGCTTTTGACGGCGGAAAACCCGTTTGAAGCCCTAATAGAACTGTTAGCACCGCGAATGCGACCACCGTGCCGTTTTTCATCAATTTTGATATCACAATCTGGTCCTCCCTCTCGTTGATTTTTGTTGACAACCTCGTTGCATTGGAACGGTGCATCTGTTGATCTTCCGTAAAGCATTCTCGGTAGCCTGCACGTCACGGCAAATCAACGCAGCGCCACATGAACTCTTCGTCTTGCTTCAAATTCCACTTCTGCACGACTCAAAAAAAGGGCGCTTCAATCAAGCTCAACGAGACCACGACGAGGTCCAGCGTGAAGCAATGCTGGCGCCGAATTCGTGGTTGCTGAGAGGCCCATCGCGCGGTGCATATCCGAATTCAAATGCGCCATCATTTCGGATGCCGCCAATTCGACGTTTCGCTCTCGGCAGGCCGCCAGTATCCTGACGTGCTCCCTGAGCGTTTGGTTGACCAGCGGCAGGGTTTCGCGGCGATCCATGAGAATCAACGCCGTATAGTTCCGCAGGGACTTCGCCGTCGATTCAATGAGTGGGTTGGCCAAACGTGCAATCAGACCACCGTGCATGCGACGTTCGAGCCTGTGAAGCTTGGCTAGTGAGACCGGACCGCCTCTCGTCAATTCCTCGATGAACTCTTCGTGGTCGGCCAGGAGTGCCTCGATCTCATCAGTCGACGCCCTTTCGGCGTAGTGGCGGACCGCGTCGCCTTCGATGATCTGGCGAAACTGATAGGTGCTGCGAATCAGTTCCATGTCCGCTCTGACGAAGCTGATGCCGACCCGGGGATGAATCTCGACCAGCCCTTCGATCTCGATGACGCGCAATGCGGCCCGCAGGGGCTGCATGGGCACCCCCAAAAGCTCGACAAGCTCACTTTGCGACATCAGCGTCCCGGTCGCGATGCGTCGGCTGAACAGCCCGTCCAAGACGAGTTGATAGGCGGCTTTGCTCAGACCAATCGCACCTTCCGCAACAGATTGCTCCGTCTTGAGCGCCGCAATTGCCCACGGGGATCGCTCAGTTACATTTGCTTCCACCACATCTAGTGTCATGTCTGATACTTCAAATTCTCGTCAGAAACATGCCTTGGCCATCTTTGCGATGGCAGGGAGAAATTGAGGCACGGGCAGACAGGGCAGCCTCAGTACAGGATCGGCAATCCACACGGCTCTCTACTACCGTAACGAATCACGCTCCCTCCCACCCTACCTCGCGTCCGCGGGCACGAGGTCGACAACGGCCGACGGTCTTCGACCGGCGTCGATCAGTTCCGATAGAGAATGATTTCTCGTCGCCACGACGATCGGCCCAGAGTGAGCAGTTGCTGCGAAGAGCGAGCAGCAACGAATGCTGCCTTTGTGAGGGAGGCCACTTACGCGCAGCTCGTCGAGTGCGGATCACCTAAACGGGTTCCGTGCGTAGCGAATGCACGCGAACAATTACGGCGAGACTGCCGTGCCGATCTCGCGACACAGCCTGCCTCATCGGCGCGCTTCAAAAGATGTTGCTAAACGGACGCGCGGTTCTCAATCTGCCTCGAGTGTTTCCATGCCGAGCGGGCCGAGGTTCGCTTCCTTGACTTGGCCATCGCGGAAAGTAACCCTGGCCTGTTCCGGGCGATCCGATAAGGAGCGCAGGCGAAGCGCCAGCTTGCCGCCCGCTTCGGAACGCAGCACGGTAATGACGACGCGCGGATTGTCGATGGTCGCCAGCGTGGCGATATCGGTCTTTGCTTTCACCAAGGTGGCAACCAGCGGCTGCGCTTGGGCGGTGCCGAAGCGATTCGCCGCTGCGGCGTCATAGCCGCTCGCATGCGGAAGGATGCGGTAGCGGAATGGCAGCAAGCCGCTTTGCGAAAGCGGAAAATTCGTATGCCAGTGATTGTTGAGCGCCCACGAGTAGATCGTGGATGAGGGTGTGAGTTCCTTGATCCATTGCGGAGAGTAAAGCGCGGCGCCAAGGATGTTGGCGCTTATTTTGCCGTACTCAAAGACGGGAGCATCGAGCGACGCCCAGGTGATTCCGGCATCGGCGTTCGACATGTCGAGCCAGCGTTGGAAGGCGATCCAGTTGCGGTTGCCGGCCTTGAGCTGATCTTTCTCCACTTCCATCACGCCCCAGGGGATGTCCGCGCGGGTTCGTGCACCGGGCAGATTGAAGGCGTAGCCAAAATGCACGCCTTCCTTCTCGGTGGTCGCGACTTTGTCGATGAGGTTATCGAAAGCCACTTCCGCAGAACCCGCCGTGATGCGCACCTCCCGCACCAGTCGATTGCTGCCTTCCGCCTTCGATTCGACGAGAAGGGAGGCGACGAGCGGGCCTTTTTCCTTGACGCTGATTCTGACATCCGTGGGACCCAACGCTTTGGCGCCGTCTTCCGCGCCGCGCAGGTAGCGGTAGGAATTGAGCGCGCCGCCAGCCTTCGTGTCCACAAAGTCGCGACCGCCCATCACAAGCGAGGCGACACTGCCCGTAGCGGGATCGAGGGTGACGCGGACGATGCCGTTGTCGAGGGTGAGGTCTTGCGCACTGGCGGCGGTGTACTTGAACTCGTTTGGCTGGTTGCTCAGAAAGTAGTTTCTGGCACCAAAGGCAGGCACGTTGCTGGCCATGAAGACGAGCTCGCCCGTCGAGAGGCGCTGCGATGGAACCGCGACACCCGTTTCATCGCGCACGAAGCTGCCGGCGCGAGATTGGTCTGCACTCAGGATGACAAGCTCGGAGCGTTCCCAGGAGAGCGTGTTGAACACGGCGATGAGCGGACCCTCTTTGCCTGTCAGCGGGGCCAAGGCGCGAGATTCCAGCTCCTTGCTGCGTTTGTCGGCCTGATCGAAGCGGCCGAACTTCGCCTTGAGGATCAAGTCCTGCATCGGCTGTTGATCGGGGCTGCTGTACGCCCAGGTGTGTTCGGAGGCGAGCACGACATTGCGCCATGCCTCGTCGAAATCCGCGCGTGGCGCGGGCACGCCTGGATTGAGCATGGACCAGAGCGTATCGGCCTGGACCAGACGTTCCTTGGCATGGCGATTCATGCCGGTCTGCTTGGCGGCCGTGCCCAGGCCGTCCGTCCAGTACTCGGTGAAGTCGCCGCGCAGCACAGGAAGCGTGTCGCCATACTTTTTCTCGAAGGCGGACAGGATCGTGTGTGTGCCGGCGATGATGACGTGGGGGTAGGCGTACTCCTCGTTCCAACTGCGGACCGCTTCAGGCAGATCCTGGTCCACTGGGGTGTTGTCCGCCATGGCCCACGACATCGCGAAGATGTCGTAGGGATAGAACGAGGTGTTCTCCATGTGCTTGAGGTAAGCCAGAAAGCCGCTCGAAATTGGCGCGAGGTCGAAGGGCGCCGCTGAGCCGGTTTCCAGCAACTGCGTGGTCGGCAGGAAATACTTGTCGGCGAAGTTGGTTCGGGGTTGTTTCGTTTTCACGGAATCGAGTTGCTGCTTGAGCTTTTCCCGATTCGTTTGACCCAGCATCGCCATGGCATAGCTCAAGCCCTTAATGGCTGCGCCGGGGTTGTAGCTGCCCTGCTGAAAGAACAGCACGCGCGACTTGCCATCCGGACTCTCCCACCAGAACGGGCGGTAGTTGAGGTCATTCGTGTTGCCGGTGCGGTCGCCGCCGTTGTGAAAGGCCATGATGTAGCGGATGCCGCTTTCCACCGCTGCAGGCACCACGCCCCAGGACATGCCGGGCACGTCTGTCTGCATCAGGCTGTCGATTTTGACGCCCGCGGCCTTTTCCAATTTCGCCTTGTAGCCGAGGTAATGGAACATTTCCTCGTCGCTGGCGACGGAGGTGTTGTCGTTGATATAGCCGGCATCCACGCCGACCCAACCTTTGCGGATGGCGTCGAAGACGACTTCGCGCTCGGCCGGCGTGGCCTTGGCAAGGTAGCGTTCAATCGGCCATGTCGCTTCCGGGTTCCAGACAAAGCGCGAGCCTTCGGGCCAATCCGCGGTTTTCCTCGCGAGCTCGATGCCCTTGAGCAGGTTTTGCGTGTGGATGAACTCGACGTTTTCGTGGGTATTCGTATAGCCCACGTCAACATGCGAATGCGGATAGATGTACACCGTCCACTGACGCTTGGGTGGAACGATGACTTGTTTCGCCAGCGAGTTTTTTCCGCGCCTGAGCGTGATGGAAACTTGGGCTTCCTTGTCCACGCCAACGCCGGGCGGCAGCAGAAGGCGGAAGTCGCCGAAGCCGCCGGGCACGGCTTCCAGTGGGATGGTTTCCGCAGGACCGCCGCTGACCACGACTTCGGCGCTGGCCTCGCCAGAGAGCCGGCCTCCGATCAGATCCACCTTGAGTTCGCGACCCGGCTTGCCGTCCTTGCGATGGCGGTAGAAAGGCTGCGGCTCGCAGGTGAAATCCAAGGGAAAGGACACATCGTTCGCAGGGACTGCGCCGGCGGGAGCTGTCGGACTATTCGTGATGTCCGCGCCGTTGGCACATGACAACAGCGCGACTAGCGCTGCGAATGCAAGATGACGGAGAGCATGATGATTCTGCGGTAAGTGGCTCATGTTCAAAACTCTCTCAAATACGGCGGCCAAATAATCTGATTTTCATATCGGAAACTTTCCACGCCGAGCGCAAAGCCGTGGTGCCCTCATCGAGCATGTAACGGTAGAGTCCAAATCCGAGTTTCATCGTTGATCGTGGTTGTCTTTGGCATTGAAAAAAATTACGCCGCGGCCTTGATCGCGGATGCTTCGCCGACATGGCGAGCTCGGGCGAAATGCGCCTCGATCTCCTCGAGTGTCTTTCCCTTGGTCTCGGGCAAGATGAACGCGGCGAAGGCGAAATAGACCGCAGTGCAGACGAACCAGCAGCCCCACATCGCGGCGTAGCCGAAATTGCCCACGATGGGCAGGAACAGCGACGTGGTGGCGACGGTCACGCCGGCGTTGCCGAGCACACCCAGACCCATGCCCATCGAGCGCACGCGCGTGGGCAGGAGTTCGGCCGACATGAGCCACAAGCACACGCCGGGGCCGAAGGAAAATCCGCCGAGATAGAGCAACAGGCACAAGAAGATGATGCGGCCGTCCGTCTGCGAGGGCGCAGCGCTGAACTTCGCACGCAGGATCTCGAGCTTGCCGTCGTTCGGCCCGGAGCCGATTTCGAGCACGGGTTTCTCGGCGTCGGTGCGCAGTTGAAGCAGCGGTTGTTCCTTATCGCCGAGCGCATAGCGCACGCTGACCTGGGTAACGGCGGCATCGGATGGCGCGATGGCCTTTACCGGCACGGAAAGCGTGTTGTCGTGCACTTGCGCGGACAGCACGGCGGTCACGTCGATGAGTCCGGCTTCCGTCTTATGGTAGGTCCAGATACCGACACCCAGTGCAAGCAGGATGGCGCCGGTACCGATCTTGAGCAGCCATTTGCGGCCGAGGCGATCGACGAGCAACACACCGGGGATGGTGCAGACGACATTCACGAGTGCCATCCACACGCCCGCCTGCGCAGCGTCGGCAGCGGTCAGGCCGGCCTGGCTGAGCATGACGGCCGGAAAGGTGAGGACGGCGCAGATGCCGGTGGCCTGGTTGATGCCGAGGAGAGTGATCGCGAGGACGAGCGGAAGCAGGTAGCGCTTCTGCAAAAGCGAGTCGCCGCTTGTCGTGAAATGGGCTTGGGAGCCGACGCCGAGCTCCTCCATCTCGCGTACTTCGAGTTCCGCCTGCGCGGGGTCGCGCGAAGCGCGCAAGACGCGCATCGCAGCGTCCTTCTTGCCGCGCTTGAAGAGCCAGCGCGGCGACTCGCTGACGAGGAAGGCGATGACGATGAAAACCAGCGCGGGGTACGCGGAGGAGGTGAACATCATGCGCCAGGCGTGATCCTGCACCGCGAGGATTTTCGCAGCGTCGCCGACAGCGGCCTTCACCCCCGCGTCCACGCCGGCGGTGTACCACCAGCCCGTGACCATCGCGACGAAAATGCCGATCGTGATGCACAACTGGAACATCGTGGAGGTGACGCCGCGAATCTTCGGCGGAGCGCATTCGGTCATGTACACCGGCACGACCACCGCGATCATGCCTGCCGAAAGGCCCTGGATCGCGCGTCCCGCGAAGAGCATGGCGAAGCTGTCCGAGAACACGATCATCGCGACGCTGACGACGAAGATGAAACCGGAGGCGATCATTGCCTTCTTGCGTCCGATGAAATCGGCAAGACCACCGCCGACCAGAGACGACGCGAGTGCGCCGAGCATCACCGCCGAGGCGAGCCAGCCGGTCTGCTCCTCGGTGAGGCGCATGCACTTGCCCAGATACAGCAGCGCGGCACTGATGATGCCCAGGTCGTATCCGTAAAGCAGTCCGCCGAGCGAAGCGACGGCAGCCAGGATCAAGGTGGTTCTTCGGTTCATGGTCTACACCGTCTTAGTCAAATTTGTCTGGAGACTGAAGCGATACTTCCAGTCTCCTCCGGTCCATTGGAGATAGTTGGTTCATCCTGCAATCCGCTGCGCCACGAGCCATGCCGAATACGCCGCAACGCCGAGGCTTACCGGGACGACCACACGCGGTCGATACCATTCTTTTTTGCGGATGGAATACACGAGCGCCGTGAGCGATACCAACACGGTGAGCTGAGCCAGCTCGATGCCGAGGTTGAGGAACAGCAGGGTGCGCCCGAGGTCGCCGGGGCTTGCCTTCAATTGCGCAAAGGATCCTGCAAACCCAAGGCCGTGCACCAGGCCGAAAATGAATACCATGAGCCACCGGCTAGCGCTCACTTTCCTGGTGCGCAAGTTGCCCAACGCGACAACGACGATGCTCAGGGCGATCACCGCTTCGACGACGCGGGATGGCACAAGCACCAGACCCGCCATCGCGAGCCCGAGCGTCACCGAATGCGCGAGCGTGAACGCGGTAGCTTGCCCGGCGATCGGCCCGAGTCGCGGCAAGGGCAGAAACAAGGCCAGGATGAAGAGCATGTGATCGACGCCTTCCGGCACGATGTGGCGAAAGCCGAGCCAGAGCAGCTTGCCGATCCCGAGCTTCCCGGTTTCCACCACTTCTTCCGCTGCGGAGTCCCCAGCGCCGGCGAGGGCGAACGTCGAGCGATCACCGTACATCACCTGCACGTAGCGCGGATCTCCCGGAGTTCCGTTTTCCTTCACCTGCGTGAAAAGCCAGTCAGCTATTCCGTCCACGCTGTCGGGCTTGCTGCGCTCAATGCTGAACGATCGGCTGCCCGATGGCAGCTTCCACTCAAAGCGCACCATTCGTTGCGCCGCTTCGGGGTCCGCGGCACCCGGCTCGATGATCGGCGGAATCACGGTTTCGCCGACGCGAAAAATCAAGAGCTGCCGCGCGTTCTCGACGAGTTGCGGCAGCGGCTTGTTTTGCGCGTCGAAGAAATCCGGCAGCTCATACATCTCCGGCCTGACGATCCCGGCGGAAGACAAGCCACGCACACTCAACGTGAGGCTGACGCTGCTGCCATCCTTGTCGGCCTTCAGTTCACCGCCCGTGGTGCCATCGCCGTGCGCGCATGCGAACGGCGATGCGAGCAGGGCGACGGCGGCTATCACACCGCCTGCGCACGAAACGATGCGGCGCCGAGTTCGAGTCAGCAGAGCTGCACCGCGACGGCACCAAGCATTCACCCTCATTGCAAGAGGAATGACGCCGGCGCGTATTTTCCGAGGGTGAAGGCGATCTTGCCGTCATGAATATCGAGCGGCGCTCCAAGCTTCTCTCCGCGCAGGTCCACAGGCAGTGCCTTGGTCGCGTTGATCCCGGCCGGAAGCGCGACCGTGAGCGGACCGGAAGTACCGGCCATTTCCCACACGCGCAGGAGCGTGCCCTTGTGATCGTCGGGGTCCTCGCCGAACGCGGTGACGACCACGCCCTTGCGCGAGACTTCGATGCCTTTCATCTGCGCAGGCAGCTTGGCCGCGGCAGCAGCCGATGCCTGCCCGACAACAACGAGGGCACTCAGCGGGTGGCGTGCCTCCAGCGCGGGAATCGCAATCGTTTCCGCGGCCGGCGTCTTCGCATCGAACGTCGTCAGGCGCACGCGCGACGACCAGTTGCCGGTGTACCAATAGCGGAAGTTCGTGTTCCACTGGTTGTTGAATAGATTGACGAATACGACGGGAGCTTTTGGCGTGAACTCCTCGGCGTTCTTGGAGAATTTCCACAGACCCGGACGATCGAGCGAAACTAGCGGATGATCGATCGGCATGACCGAGACGCCCGCGCCGTCGGCATCGGTGATGGTTACACCGGCACCGACGGAGAAGAGGTCGCGGTCGGCCCCGGGGAGGATGTCTTGCGTGGGATCGATGACACCGAGCTGGCGATATACGCGAAAGCTCGGAGAGGCGATCTTGAAGGGGAAGCTGAACCAGTCGGCCTCGGGCCAATTGTCGCGAGCCTTGTCCTTGATGGTGAGTTCCAGATCGATAAGCGGGCGTGTCTGATCCAGCGTCACCCTGAGCTCGGTGGCGGGCAGATGGTCTGCCGGTCGCGCAGGAGATGTGATCGTGGCCGAATTCGCATCAAGGGTGACTACGCCATTGGCCGCGGTGGCGGCACGATAGGGCACCTGCTTCTCCGAAGGCATGCCGGGTTTGTGCAAGCCGGGATGAACGTCGCCGGGGTTGATGCGCAGACTCTGATACTTGATCGTGTAGTCGCGCGTCTGCTCGAAGCTGAATCGCTCGTTCAAGTACTGACCCAACTTCCACTTCGCATCCTTGTCGACCCATTCGCGGCCCGTGCGCTTGTCCACGAGCGATGCGATCGAGCCGTTGGCGGGATCGAGGACGATCTTGTAGAACGGTGATTCGAGAACATCCGCCGGCTTCGCGGCTTCCGCGGCGCTCACGACCTTGTAGCCGCTCGGCGGAACGTCCTTGACGAAGATGCGCTTGCCGCCGATCTCGATCGTGTCCGAGCGCGGCCACGGCAGCGAGTTGTAAACGACGACGTCTCCAGCCTTGGCCGGCGCACTCGCGGCGATCGCCTTGAGGTTTTCATCGGTGAGCTTTTTCGTGATCTGGTCCGCTTCGCGGATGTAGTTGCTCTTGTCCTCCCACGAGTTTTCGAGGTAGGCGATGAGCTTGGGATCCGCCTTTTTGAAAGCCTCGCCGTACGCGTTCACCGCGGGAGCGACGCCCCAAGTGTGCTCACCGTAGAGCAGGATGTTCTCGTAGGCGTTGGCGATTTCCTTCTTCGCCGAATCGAGCGACACACCGCGCTCGCGGAGTTCGGTGCGCAACAGCTCTGCGCCGGGCAGTTCGGCGTGCACGGAGCGCGAGGTGCTGGAGCCGCGCGGATCGCTCATCAGACCGTGAATCCAGGTATCCGGCATCTCGCCTTTGACCACCGGCAGATTGGCCGGCGGATCGGCGAGGAATTCCTTGGCGAAATCGTCCATCGTTCCCATGCGGATCTTCACGTTCGCGGGGAGGAGCTTCTTCGCCTCATCGAAATACTTGGCGACGGCCTCAGCCGAGGGTGGCCCGGAGTTGTCCATCGTCACGAGAATCGCCGGCCAGATCTTGTACGGCCAGTTCTCCGGTGGCAGGAAATGCTTGCCGACGAAGGGCTCGCCGCCGCCCGCATTATCCGGCCAGTTGAAGCCCGTCGCCGAACCGTAGGTGCTCGTGTAGAGCGTGAGCACACGCGAACCGTCCGGCCCCTCCCACCAGAACAAGCCCGGCGTGGTGGCGAATGCGGACGGATAATTGACGCCGATGTGCATGAATTTGATGCCAGCATCCGCCAGCACCGTAGCCAGGGCGCCGCCGTGGCCGGGCACGTCACTCGTCTTGCCCGCGATGGGTAGCGGAAGACCGTAGCGGCGACTGATGTCCGAAGCGAATTCCAGGCCGCGCGCCATTTCCTCGGGCTCGCAGGCATCGCTTTCCAAAGTGAACGGCATCGCGTGGTAGCGGAAGCGACCGGACTTCACGAATTCGTCGAGCTTCGCCTTGCGCTCCGGAGTTTGCCCCTGCCAGTCATCGAGCACTTTGTGCAGCACCCAACCCGGCATGGTGAATGAGTAGCGCTGATCTTCAGGGGCGCTCTTGTTTTTTTCCATCGCGCGCACTGCGCGATCGATCATTTCCGTGCGGTAGTACTGCACCACATCCTTTGCCGGGCGGGTATAGCCGATGTCGTAATGCGTTTTGATCACGACGACGACTTCCTGCAGGTTCGGCCATTTGGCGCGCGCCTGTGCTTCGGCCTTGTCGGTGGCGTACGCGGGACAGAGCGGTGCCAAGGCAACAAGGGCACCGAGGAGTCGGAATGTTTTCAGCAAGTTCTTCATCACAAGCACTTTTAGTAAGTTTTCAACACAAAGACCCAGTCACACCACCCAAAAGAGTGACAAGACAGAGGCCCGGTACGAGGACACTGGATAACAACGCGGCTGATCCAGGACGGCGATGAACTGCCGTCCTGGATTGCTTAGCTACGGGTACAAGAACGTAAAACGTAAGGGCTTATTGGAACTGGAGCCAGTCAATATTGGCGACGTAGGTATTCGCCGCCGCGGACGCAACGATATACAAATCGTGCACTCCGCTTACTCCGGATACCGCGCACGTCTGATTCGTAAAGGTGGTCCAGTTTCCCGTGCTTGTAGTCGTCAGCGTTCCGATCAACGTCCCCGTCGGGCTGTCCAGTCGCAATTGAAGCTGTCCGCCAGCATATGTCGGCCACACCGACATGTTCGCGGTGAACTGAGTGTTGCCCGCTCCGAAATCGACATTCTGGTAGGCCATCCAGGATGCGTTCTGGATGAAACCGACTATCTGCCCGCTGCCTCCACTCTGGATCATCACGTTGTTGTACGAATCAAAGCCCTCAGCCTGGATCGTGCTGGTGCTCGCCGTATTGAATGTAAACCAATCGATATTGGCGATGTAGGCGCCAGCCGGTGCGGACCCGACGATATACAAGTTGTGCACCCCGCTTGCTCCAGATATCGCAGCCTTCTGGTTCGTGAACGTCGACCAGTCGCCCGTATTTGTCGTTGTCAGTGTGCCGATCAACGTCCCCGTCGGGCTGTCCAATCTCAACTGGAGCTGGTTCCCGGCATAGGACGGATGCACCGACATGTTGGCGACGAATTGGGTTTTACCCGTTCCAAAATCGACGTTGTTGTAGACCATCCAGGAGCCGTTCTGCACAAAACCGACTATCTGCCCGCTGCCTCCGCTCTGGGTCAGCACGTTGTTGTACGCATCAAAGTTCTCGGCCTGGAACGTCGAAGTGCTCGCGGTCCCGAACGTAAACCAATCGATGTTGGCGACGTAGGCGCCCGCCGGTGCAGTCGCGACGATATACAGGTTGTGTACGCCGCTTGCTCCGGATATCGCGGCCTTCTGATTCGTGAAGGTCGACCAGTCGCCCGTACTGGCTGTCGTCAGCGTGCCGATCAACGTCCCGGTCGCGCTGTCCAATCGCAACTGGAGCTGATTCCCGGCATAGGACGGGTGCACCGAGATGTTGGCGATGAATTCCGTATTGCCGCCCGATCCGAAATCGACGTTGTTGTAGACCATCGTGGAGCCGTTCTGGATAAAGCCGACGACTTGCCCGGTGCCTCCGCTTTGGCTCGCCGCGCCGCCAGTTGCCGAATCGAAGCTCTCTGCTTCGATATGGCTCGCGCTCGGGCGGTTATGCGAGAAGGTAAACGAGTCGATATTGGCTACGTAGGCACCCGCCGCTGCGGATCCGACGATATACAGCGTATGTACGCCGCTGACGCCGGAGATGGCGCACTTTTGATTTGTGAAGGTCGACCAACTGCCCGTGCTCGTCGTCGTAAGCGTTCCAATCAACGGTCCCGTCGGGCTGTCCAGTCGCAACTGGAGCTGATTCCCGGCATACGACGGATGCACCGACATATTGGCGATGAACTGGGTGGTGTTTTTCCCGAAATCCACACCGACGTAAGCCATCCACGATGCGTTTTGGACAAAGCCGACCACCTGCCCGGATCCGCCGCTTTGAATCACCACGTTGGAAGACGAAGAATAGGCCTCGGCTTGAATCGTGTTGGTGTTCGGCGTGATCGCCGGTCCAACGTAGAACCAGCCGAAGTTCCAGGAACCGCCACTGTCATACACCCTGAGCGTCTGGGTCCCGGCGTTCAACGTCACCGTGTCGGTAACCGTCTGCCAGGTATCATATCCGCCGGTGCTCGGAAGCGTCGTTGTCTTGACGGTGTTTCCATTCACCTGAAGCTGAATTTGACCGCCACCTGATCCTGTGGCCACGCGGTATGCCAACGTATACGTTCCGGACTGCGTCACGTTGACGACGTAATCCATCCAGTTATTCGTCTGGACCCAGCCGATAGCGGGTATGCCATCGCTGCTGGTAAAGCCACCACCGAGCCACATGTCATTGTAGTTGACAGCCTGGATGGTTCCCGGCAACTGCGGTGTAGGCGGCACTGCCAAAGCGGACGGCGGCGGCGCCGACGCTCCACCGTAAACATACACTCGGTCGAAATACGCGTACGTATTTGAGGTAGGCGAGCCCAGCGACACGTAGTTGAAGGACAGGCCCGTACCGCTGATGGTCCTGACCAGATTATTGTCGATATACAACTTTACCGATGTCGAATCGGTGTAATCGAACACGAGATTGTGCCAACCGGTGGCCCGGCGAACGCTGGTAGCCGTGAGGGTTCCACCGACATTCACGAAATAGTAGCCGCCAGCGCTTGGGTCGATGCCCATCGAAACAATTCCGGCGGACGTGCCATTGTCGGCACGCGCAGAAGAAGCCGAGGTCCCGGACAACTGGTTGTTACTGATGTAGTTCGCAAGATTCCATGCATCCCTGTCGAAGAAATCCACCGAAACGACCTTGTTCAGGTTGTTCGGGAAATTCCGGTACAGGGTGCCCTTTACCGACCCAACGCCGTTCAACTCCAACGCCGCGGTGCCCTGGAATGCGCCCTCGGACATGTATTCCTTGCTGATGGTCGGCCGAATTCCGCTAAAAGACCATTTGGTCAAATCCAGCCCGTTCTCGAAGTCATCCGAAAAATATACGTTCGACGGCGTCGTAACCGCTGTGCTGGTTATGGCTCCAGCAAATACGGTCGGGAAAGCGGCCGCATTTACGCCAATATTTGCCAAATCCATTTTGGAGTTGTCAAAGCTGAAAAGACCGTCCCACCACCCGAAAAAGTCGAAATTGGCGTTGTTTACAGTGATGTTGTAGATCGTGGTCTCGATATTGTAATGGGCAGCATTCACCGTCTTGATATTCGACGTTTGAATTCCCATAAAGCCCATGTCGAAATTGATATTGTTCGGGGCAATATCGGACATGGTCGGAATGGCTGCCACCCTGTCAACTACAATCTGATCAAAGTAAGTGGGTTTGGTATAGTTGTCGCGCGGGTAATAAAGAAATGCCGTGAATATGCCGCCATCGTCCCCGCCGTCCTGCTGAACGTTGTGGATATAAAGGTGGGAGAAGCTATTGTCGTGGTTGTACTGATCCCGCGAGAGGCTATATATGAACGACGCGTTCGTAACGGCGTCACCCATATAACCGTTGTCCCAACCCTGAGGATTGTTGCCCACCACCATAAGTCCGCGGCGCGGCGAGTTGTACAGTTCGGCGTGGGACACCGTATTGCTGGTTGCGTCCATCACGGCAATGGCGGACGCGGCTAGGTTGAACTGACCCACATCATGCACAACGACATTGTCGACCAGATTGTTGTTGGTGAAGCTGATTCCTTGCGAATTTCCATCGATTCCTGGAAAGCCGCCTTCTATCCGGACGCCGGTGTGGCCGGTGTATTCGATCAGCGAATTATTCAATGTATTGAAGCTGGTGCCCAGGCCAAGCACCACCCCCATCATTCCGCCATTCTTGATATTCGTATTCGTGATGGTGATGTTTTGTGCATAGGCCAAAGTCATTACGCCGGACAGGAACTGCGGGCGCTCACTTTCTCCCTGGCCGCTATACGACGGGTTGGATGAATTCTTGGCATAGTCCGGGTACGGAAAGACAGTCCCGTTCCAGCCATCGGAATAAAAGTCCGGATAGACCGTGTCCTCGAACTTGAGTCCGTCGAAGACGATGTTATGAACCGGCGTAATAACCGTGCTGTCCCAGGTTCCGGTTTTTTGGCCAGTTATATTGATGACCTGCCCTGTAGTCGGAACGACGATGTTCTGCAGTCCTAAGCTCGTTTCGTTCGCCTTAGGGTAATAGTAAAGATCGTAGGTCTGCCGGTTGAAATAGAACTCGCCCGGAGTATCCAGAAATGCAAGGTTGCCTTGCAGGTAGAACCTGGAGCCTCCACCGATGTAATACATCGGGGCAAAATCTCCGGTATTGGCCGGGTTGAATGTCAACGTCCCCGTCGAGGTGTTGATATTCGTCACCGGCAGAGTCTCCGACTCCCAGGAGTGACCATTGCCGATATCGTTTGTCACGATCTGTAGACTCATATCTCCTCGAGTCTGCGCGTTTACCAGCTGGCTCGAAAAAATGTCCGCCGCGTTCCCCGTGTTATACGTCAATGAGGCATAGGCGCCGCCCGTCGTATACAGCGGATTGTCGAAGAACGTTGATGGATAGCCGGGATATTTATTTGAGTTCGGCGCTCTGGCCTGGGTTGCTCGCGTGTCGTTGATGTAAAGGGTGTTCACGCCGAACAGTCCGTTCGCGTTGGTCGGCAATGGGCCCGATGTCGCAGGAAGTCCACCCGGAAATGCGGCATTCAGTTGGGCTTGCAGGTTGGTCTTGTAGACGCTGCCGACCTTGGTTTGCTGCATGTCCGAATCCGGATTTGCAGTGTTGGTTGTTGCCTGTACCTGCGTCCAGGAAGAGTTGACTTTCACGCCGCCGACGAATACCGCGCTGCCAACCGCACCGGAGTTCTTGTAGTAGACGTTGTAGCCGTTCGTGCCCGAATCGGCCACGCCGAAGCTTATCGTGCTGGGCACATAGTAGGTCCCGGCGTTGAGATATACATAAATATCGCCGGTCATGCTGCCGTTGACGGTTCGCACCACATCGCGAGCATGCTGAAGCGTTGCAAACGGCTGGCTTTGCGTGCCGAGATTGCTGTCGCTGCCGGCGGGATCGACGTAATACGTTGCCTGTACGGCAGCATGGGCCCGATCTGAATAGCTTGATGCAATCGTTGCCAGAAGCATCATGCCGCAGGAAATAGCAGATGGCCTTGCCTTGTTACTCTTTACCTTCAATATTTTCACGATCGTCCCTCCCGGGCGCGTTTGAAGTGTTATGAGAAAAGTGCTGACAGCTTTACCTCTGAAAAAATTGAAAAGTCATGAACTAGCGCGTTCCGATTGGCCCTCCGCCCCCGGCATGTGGCGCGATTTTTTACTCTGCTCCCTGATCGAAGTTGCGGATTGGGTTGCCCTCAGAGTTTCGATCCGAGCTCCTTGCTTACTTTTTTTGCGGTAGCGCTATCAATTTGATGCAAAAACTACTGATGGAGATTTCAGACCCTCGTGAGTTGCAGCAAAATGCTTCAAACAAATCCAGAAGGGGAAACGCAAACCTCGCGAGGCTCCCGTAGGCGTGCGATAACCCAGGCGGCCATCGCGGCGGACAAAAGGCAGATCGCTATCGCTGCGTAGCCGTAGCTCTGCATTCCGTAGTTCGCACCGAGAAAACCTGCCAGCGCCGTCCCGCCCGAAGCGAGCAGGATCTTGCCGCTGCCGGTCGCCGAGGCGACGCGGCCTTTCGGATCTACTCGCGCCGCCAATCCGAAAATAAACGGATAGAGGAACCAGAACATCACCGTGAGCGCGCTGAACACGCTCCAGAATTGCGGCTGGTTCTTGGCCGTCGCGATGCCCAGGATGATGACGCCGACCAACGGCAGGCCGATCAACAACGGCAGAACATTGCCGACACGCTTGGAAACAAAAATGGCGATCACGCCGCCCGATGCGCCGATGAGCGAAACCACCGACATTCCCGCACCCAAGGCCGTGCCTTCCAGGCCGACGGAGTGGGCGATGCGCTCAAGAAACACGTAGAGCCCGCTCACCGCCGCCGACATCAGGGCCATGGTCAGGACCACACCCGCGGCGGATGGCATGTCGAGGCGTTCTTCGGACCTGGCCGGGTCCGCGGCGATCGCGCCCGCGGCCGTGGGCGAAGTCTCAAATGATTTGAACGAGATCAGGAATAAGGGCACGGCGAGAACCACGGCCAGGATGACGATGCCGCTGAACACGCCCGCCGCGCCATAGGTCTGCATGCCGTAACCGAGCATCGGATTGATGAGCACGCCGAGAAGCAAGGCGATGGTGCCTGCGGCGCCGTAGGTGCGCTGCGGCGCTTCCGCGCCCGCGCCGATGGCCGAGGCCAGCGAATAGACGAGGCCGAACGCCGCGCCGGACACGGCCCGGACGAGAGCGAGCGCTCCGAGCTGGGTCACGTAGATGGACGCGATTTGTGCCGCGATGGCCAGCAAAGTGGCGAAGATCAGCACGGCCTTTTTCGGCAGCCTGTGCACGAAGGCGGATGCGCCCAACATCACGATGCCCATCGTGAACACTTCGGCGGTGATCATCAAGCTGGCCTGCTGGATATCCAGGTGCGCCGATTCGACTAGGCTGCCGGAGATCCATGGAATGGCACTTTGCGCGGTGTTGCCGAGCGTGATGCCGAAGCCGACCACGAGGGTCCTGCGGTCGGGCAAGAGAGAAGCCATCAAGGTCACCTGCGATCTGTTCGTTCTACGACTGCAGCGTAACCGGGTGCGCCGATGCTCCGACTGCCCGAGCGAACGCGCCATGAGCGATCCTTGCGTTTGCTCCCCGAAATACCGCACGACTCAAAAAAACGTGGGCACACCCACACTGGCCTCGAGGGAGATCCAACCAGTACGAATGTGCCCACGTCTTGGGAGAACTAACTAACTGTTTGTCAGAACTTCATCTTCACCCCAACCTCATATCGCTTGCCAACATACGAGTAGGCAGCGGGTTCGATCGGGGTGTTCACGTAGGTCAGCGAATGCGAACCTGTGAGGTTGATGCCGTTGGCGAAGATCGACCAGTTCTTATCGATCTCGTAGCTGGCTGAGGCATCGAGCTGGCTATAGGGCGCAACGTACATCGTGCCACCCAACACATCCGACGGAATCGCGACGTAATTGCTGCGACGCGACCAGGCCAAGCGCGCGCTGAATCCATTCTTCTCGTAGAACACCGTCGCGTTGTAGGTTTTCTTCGATACGCCTACGAACGGAATGGTCTTTCCGCTGTTCACTCCCGAAGTGAAGGCAGCGCTGCTGTTGATCAACGTGGCGTTCAGTATGTAACCAAACCCCGACTCGAAGATCTGTTGCGCACCCAATTCGGCACCGTCGATGCTGGCGTCGCCCTGGTTCTGCGGCTGCGTCAGGCCGTCCCACTCGACGCCAAAGAACGTGACTTTGTTGAGCGTCGACGGGCCGATGAAGTCGTGGATATCCTTGTGGAAGGCGGCAGCATACAGCGCACTACCCTTGGCGAAATACCATTCCAGGCCAAGGTCGTAGTTGTCCGATTTGTAAGGCTTGAGGTTCGGGTTTCCGGCAGTTGCCAGAAGGTTGGTCGGATTGATGCTGCTAAACACCGGATTCATTTCGGCGAAGGTCGGTCGGGTAACGCTCTGGCCAGCCGAAAAACGCAGCAACAGATCCTCGGTGAGTTCGGCCCGGAGATTCGCCATCGGCAACACATCGCTGTAACTATGCCCGATACTGTTCGGCGTGATGGTCGGACTTGTGTAGACGATTTGCCCAATTCGCCCGCCACCTCCTACGTTGCTGAACTCAATGGTGAACGGACGGAAGAACGCAGTCGCCTTGGTATCGGTTTTCACGATACGAACACCCGCATCTCCCTTGATCGGAATTCCCGCGAACTCGGTGTCGATGTCCGCCTTTGCGAAGGCGGCGGCCGTTTTTTCTCCGACCGAATAGGAACCCGACGAGTCGAACGCGTCATTGAAGGCTGCTGCGGGGTTCTTGCTCTTGAGGTAGCTGAGGTACTGATCGTAGTTTGGGTACAAGAACGAGCCCAACGGGAACGCATTCGGGACTATACCGCCCATGTAGTCCGAGGGGCCATGCTCGAAGGCGCTCGGGCCAAGGCCGCCGAGGTTGACGTCCAGTCCGTCGGTACCGCTGCCGCGAATTTCGCCACTGTACCCGAGCCTCTGCTTGAAGCGTTCGCTGTACCGTGCACCGAATTCCACTGCGCTGATGAATCCCGCGGACAGGTTTCTCTTCAGAGACGCGGCGACAGAGCCTTCGTGATCAGTGTTGGTGACCTGATTATGCCCGATGCTGTAAGTGTCGAAGTCCGCCTGGTCTGTGTAACCCGCAGGGAGCGGCGCCAATTTGATTTGCTGCTGGCCATTTGCCTGGAAATACGTATACGGCATCAACATCTGGGCCTGCATGCCGACGCTGTTAGAGGCATTTTCAGCTCGCGACCTCGAATAGGCCAGGTCGGTATTCAAGTCCCAGGAATCGCCCAGCATCTTGTCGTAGTGGGCACCCAGGTTATAGAGACTCTCGATAGCCCGCGTCTTGTCCGTGTAGAACAGGGTGTTCGGCCCTAACCCGTCAAATCCAATGAGGGTACTGCCGACGAGCACAGGATTCTGGAGCATGACGCTACCATCCGGATTGTCAGGCCCCTGGCGGCCACCGCCGCAGCAAAGCCCGACCAGCGCGTAATGGTCGACCGAGTTCAGATCGCGCCGGGAATACAGGCCATCGAGAACCAGATGACTATCGTCGGCGAACTTCCACTCCAGGCTGCCCTGTGCGGTCGCGCGCTTGCGCTTTTCATTGACGGATTCGGGGAAGAATACCCACGGGGTGGTCAGACTGCCGTCGGATTTGCCATCGCCGTTGGTATCGAACGTGAAGGCGTCGTTGGCAAAACCTTTCGGGATCCAAGTATAGGTGCTGGTGGAATCTTCACGGATTTGACGCTCGGAATATGCCACCGAGCCCAACGCACCAAAGGTCTTGTCCGCATTGACCCAGCTCACGAGGGCGGAAGCGCGCGGAGAGTACTTGCCGTTGAAGTCGCGATACGTCTCATCGAAGGACGCCGCCGTGGTATTTCCGAGCGCGAGCGGACGCTGGGTCTTGATGTTGACCACACCACCGATGCCGCCTTCGACCTGGTCAGCAGAGGTGGATTTTGTAACTTCGATCGACGAAATGATTTCGGCAGGCAGCAGGTCGAAGTTGGTTTCCCGGCCCGTACTGCTTCCGCCACCGCCGTTGAGATCCCCGTAGCTCGATTCGGTCGAGCTGACCAGGGTGCGACCGTTGATTTCGCCACGAACGAAAGCGGGCCCGAGGCCGCGGATTGAGACGAAATCGCCTTCGCCGCGCGAACGCTGAATCTGGACGCCCGTGACACGTTGCAGCGCCTCGGCAACGTTCATGTCGGGCAGCTTGCCCACGTCTTCGGAATTGATCGCGTCGACAAATCCATTCGAATCGCGCTTCGTGTTCAGCGAGCGATCCTGCGCCGCGGCGATACCGGTTACCACAACCGTTCCCATTTCCTGAGTTTGGTCAGACTTCTTCTTCGCCGCCGCATCTTGCTCGCCCGTCGCAGCCGCCGGCTGATTGGCCGCACCCGAGGGTGTCGCCGTATTCTGCGCGCCTGCCATGATCGGTAACAGCGCTACTGCAATGGCCGTCGCAAGGACGGTGGATTTCAGAGTTATCGTCATTTCTCGTTCCCCAATCTATTTAAGTGTGATCGCTTGCGATTTGGAGATCTCGAATGCATAGCAGCGAATCTGCTTCTACCCGAAAACCCTGCGCCGCCGACTGCGCCACCGCTCCGGTGACAGCCAACGGACTTGCCAACGCCAGCGCGATTGCCGCGTCCAAACACGTTCCCCGCATATTTCTCACCAATGCGCCCTCGCGTGCCAAACTTGGGAGAGCCTCAATACGTGATCGGCGATCCGCACGGCTCTCTATATCCGTAACGGATTGCGCGCCCCTCCACCCTACCTCGCGTCTGCGGACACGAAGCACCGAGGAATCCGAATGTTCGGCGATCTGGCTGTTGTCTCTGCGCGCCATCGCTGTCGCGCTGCTTCAGATGGCGAGGCACAAGCAGCGCGAGGCTCCCGTCAACCCCGGAACTGAAAGGGGCCGGATGCCCCGCACTGGTTCGTGCGGTGATCCAGCCCCTGAATTGCACAGGCGGAAGACTAGAACTTCAGTTTCATTCCGAGCGCGAAGCGCTTGCCGGTATACGCGTAGGAAGCGGGTTCCAGCGGAGTATTGACATAGACCAGCGAGCTTGCGCCAGTCAGGTTGATGGCATTGGCGAAGACCGCCCAGTTCTTGTCGATCTGGTAGCTGACCGAGGCATCGAGCTGACCATAGGGCGCAACCTTCTGCGTTTGGCCCAACACATCGGAGGTGATCCGGACATACTCGCTGCGATGCGTCCACGCCAGGCGCGCGCCGAATCCGTGTTTTTCGTAGAACACCGTCGCGTTGTAGATTTGCTTGGATACGCCTTCGAACGGAATGTTGCTTCCGACTTTCACGCCTGAGGTGAAGACCGCGCTGCTGTCGATGAACGTGGTGTTCAGCAGGTAGCCGAAACCGGAGTCGAATATCTGTTGCAGACCGGCCTCGACACCGTCGATTTTGGCGTCGCCCTGGTTCAGCGGCTGTTGCAGGCTTCTCCAGTCGACGTTGAGGAACCGCGTGTTCAATGTCGTCGCAACGCCGATGAAATCGTGGATGTCCTTGTGGAATATCGCAGCGTAAAGCGCGCTACCCTTGCCGAAATACCATTCCAGACCGAGGTCGTAGTTGTCCGACAGGTAAGCCTTGAGGGCCGGATTTCCGGCTTGGGCGAAGCGCTCGGTCGGATTGATCCCGGCAAGCCCCGGAGCCATTTGCGCAAAGGTCGGCCGGGTTACGCTTTGGCCAGCCGAAAAGCGCAGCAACAGATCGTCGGTGAATTCAGCCCGAAGATTCGTCATCGGCAGCACATTGCTGTAGCTATGGCCGATGGCGGTCGATGTGATGTCCGGACTCAGGTAATGGATTACCCCAAGTACCCCGCCGCCGACTACGGGTTGTGAGACGATTTCGAATGGCTGGTAGTAGCCGGTCGTCGAAGTCTCGGTTTTCACCAGACGCACACCCGCATCACCTTTGATTGGAATTCCCGCGAACTCGGTGTCGACGTCCGCCTGGGCAAAGGCTGCGGTGGTTTTTTCGTCGATCGCGTAAGAGGCCTGCGCATTGAATTGCCGGGGTTGGATACGTGTCGAATCCAGGCTGTGGGAATATTTTACGTACGGATCATAGTCCGGGAAAAGAAGACCGCCGAACTGAAATGCGTTCTGACCGTTCATGTAGTTTCCGGGAGCCAGGCCAAAGAGCTTCGGATCAGCTCCAGCAAGATTGTGCCCAGCGTTGTTACCGCCGCCACTGTAGTCCTCCTTGTGCATGACGCGGTCGCTGTAACGCACACCGAATTCCAATGCGCTGATGAATCCGGCAGACAACTGCCTTTTCAGATCCACGGCGACAGAGGTCTCATGATCCCGGTTAAAGCGATTGGTGAATGCATCGCTGTATGTCTGGTAGTTCGACAGATTGGCGAGAGCGGCAGGGTTGTTCGGTGCCCCGGCGTACTGCTGCTGGTCCTTTGCCTGGAAGTACCTGAATTGAAAAGGAACGGCGACAACAACGGTTGCATTGGTGTAGTCCATCTTGCCAGTCGCCCCCGAATACGAGAGGTCGGCATTCATATCCCAGTCGCCCAGCATCTTGCTGTAGTGGGCCCCTACGGTATAGAGCTTCTCGTAACTGTTCTGATGGTTGGTAGTGTCGAGAACGTTTGGCGACGTCCCGGTGTATCCGACGAGGGTGTTACCGTCAATCTTGGCGTTGTGAATGGTTTCGCTGCCATCCGGATTAGTTACTCCAGGGTTGTAGACCCCGTTGCCCTGGCAGCAAATTCCCAAGATGCTGTCATAGGTGAGTGAGGTCAGGTCGCGCTTGGAAGCCACGGCATCGACCGAGAGATGGCTGCCGTCGGGCAATTTCCACTCCAGAGCGCCTTGCAGAGTAAGGCGCTTGCGCTTCTCGGCGGTGGACTCAGGGACGAATATCCATGGGGTGTTTATTTGACCGTCGTATTTGCCATCGCCGTTGGTATCGTACTTGTACGCATTGTCAGCAAATCCCGCGGGAACCCAGGTATACGTACTGGTGGAGGTTTCGCGAATATCACGCTCGGAATACGCCACCGCGCCCAACATACCGAAGGTCCTGTCCGCATTGACCCAGCTCGTGACGGCGGAAGCGCGGGGAGCGATCTTGCCGTTGAAGTCGCGATACGTCAGGTCAATCGACGCAGCCGTGGTATCCCCAAGCGTGAGTGGGCGCTGGGTCTTGATGTTCACCACACCGCCGATGCCGCCTTCAACTTGCGAGGCCGAAGGGGATTTCACGACTTCGATCGACGAGATGATTTCGGCGGGGAGCAAGTCGAAGTTGGTTTCCCGACCGGTGCTGTTGTCGATCTCGCCGTTGAGGATCGGGTCCAGCGATTCCGTCGCGCTGACCAGGGTGCGACCATCGATTTCGCCACGCACGAAGTTGGGCCCGAGGCCGCGGATCGAGATGAAATCGCCTTCGCCGCGCGTACGCTGAATCGCAACACCCGTGACGCGTTGCAGCGCCTCTGCAATATTCATGTCGGGCAGCTTGCCCACATCTTCGGCATTGATCGCGTCGACAAATCCGTTCGCCTCGCGTTTCGTGCTCAGCGCACCCTCCTGCGCAGCGAGGATGCCGGTAACGACGATCGTGTCGAATTGTTCGGAGTCCTTCGGCGTCTGCGCGGCTTGCGCTTCGCCCCGGTTCGCGGGCTTGGCCGGAGTTTTGGTTTGCGCAGCCTTCAGCACGAAAGTCGATGCATTGACCTGTTCGACCCCGATCGCGGCGCCCTTCAGTAACATCTTCAGCGCATCTTCTGGCGCAAAAGAGCCAGTCAACCCAAGGCTGGTTTGATTCTGCACCAGTTCGGGCGCATAGATGATCTGCAAATGGCTTTGCGTAGCGAACTGATTGAGCGCCTGGCCGAGCGAGCCCGCTTCCACCCGAAAATCCTGCGCCGGTGATTGCGCCGCCGCTTCGGTGACGGTCAACGGATTTACCAACGCCAGCGCAATCGCCGCGGCCAAACACGTTGCCCGTGTATTTCTCACTCTGTGCCCTCACGTGCCGAAACTTGGGAGAGCCTCAGTACATGATCGGCAATCCACACGGCTTTCTCGCCGTGACGAATCGCGCCCCACCCACCCTACCTCGCGCATGCAGACACGAGGTCGACGACGGATACGACGATCTTACGCCGGCATCGATCAGTTCCGATAGAGGATTATTTCTCCGTCGCCACGACGATCGGCGCGCAATGCCCAGCCGCTGTGAAGAGCGAGCAGCAACGAATCCTGGTCGCCCTTGTGGAAGACGCCACTCACGTGCAACGCGGCGAGTGCGGGATCACCCAAGCGGATAGAGTTCTGCGTGTAGCGATTCATTTCGTCGACAAGTTCGCCCAATGGACGTTGTTCGAACACGAGATCGCCGCGCGTCCAGCCTTCCACGGCTTTCAGATTGGCAGCGCGTCTGTTCCAGGCCCCATGATTGTCGAAGGCCAATTGCTGACCGGGCTGCAGAACCTCGCTACGCGGTTTGTCTACGGGTTGGCCGGGCGCAGGAGCGCTCACCGACACGGAGCCTTCGATCAGCGTCACGGTTACCTGATCGCGATCCTTGCGCACTTGGAATTCGGTACCGATGTCATGCACGACGCCATCGCCGGCGAGAACCGTAAATGGAACGGCCGGATCGTGGATGACCTGGAATTGCACCTGGCCCTGCTCTAAGGTGACTTCGCGCGCGCCGGGTTGCACGCGGGCAACGACGGCGGAATTTGTATCGAGAACAATCGTCGAGCCGTCGGGGAGGATCACCGAGCGTTGCTCGCCGATTGCGGTGACATAGCGTGTTTCTTCTGCTGGCTTGCGTATTCCGATCGCGAGCGCGATCAGCGCTGCTGCCGCAAGCGGCGGCACGATCCTCGTTGCGTAACGCTTCCACGGTGCGGTTTGGCCACCGCGCCTGATCCGGCGCGCCGTCGCACGGATCAATGCGTCATCGCGCAAATCCGCCGAGCGGGCGTAAAGCCGCTCCATTTCGGTGAATGCCGCGCGATTGCGCGGGTCCGCAGCAAGCCAGCGCTCGAAGTCGCTCCGCTCCGATCGCGTGCAATCGGGTGAATGAACGCGTGCGAGCCAGTCAGCCGCACTACGATTGGTTTCAGTGTCCACTATCGGGATTCCGTCCGCCTCTATACCTTACAACGTACCGGCGTCGCGTTCACCCAACCTCTCGCGCAAAGTCGCCAGCGCGCGCGATACGTGTTTTTCCACGGCCTTGTTCGAAATCCCCAGATGACCGGCGATTTCGGTATAGCTCATGCCCTCGATGCGATTGAGCAGATAAACTTCGCGGCAGCGGACCGGCAGACCCATGATAACGACTCGGATCGCCACGAGCTCCTGATGATGCTGCAGGCGTTCCTCTTGATTGCACGCTTCATCGGGCTGATCGTGCAAGGCTTCGTCGAACACCTCGTGACGATCCCGCAGACGCGCTTCGTCGTGCCGGAACAGATCGCGGGCAAGATTGCTGGCGATGCGATAGAGCAGGCGCTTCCACGTTTCGCGGGGCTGGGAATCACGATAACGCTCGAGCCGCACCAGGCTTTCCTGGGCGAGATCCTCCGCGTCCTCACGATGAACGACGTGCTGCCGAAGAGAGCAGACCAGCGCGTCGCGCTGGTCGCGCAGAAATCGCTCGAAATCGCGGTTTGGCGCCGTTGCGAGCGGCATTCCGCTGGAGAAGTCCAACGTATTGTCTCGACCGTTCGCCATCCGAATCGGACTCCAAGCTCGGCTACCGCATCAATTGGGGGTGGAACCTTTT
>Ga0068858_100001004_pt1 | contig 29136 bp, 16 predicted proteins | sample KBSSwiS12_FD_66589 | JGI IMG/M metagenome (GOLD analysis project Ga0068858, IMG submission 66589) | Switchgrass rhizosphere microbial communities from Kellogg Biological Station, Michigan, USA - KBS Switchgrass S1-2 | ecosystem: Host-associated > Plants > Roots > Rhizosphere > Soil ... | reverse complement strand
CGCGGCGAGGTGGCGGAGCTCAAGGACAACATCAACACGATGATCTCGAACCTGCGCGAGACCACCGAGAGCAACCGCGAGCAGGACTGGCTGAAGACCAACCTTGCCCGCTTCACCGGCATGCTGCAGGGCCAGCGCGAGCTGAGCACCGTCGGCCAGCTGCTGCTGACCGAGCTGGCGCCGCTGGTCAACGCCCACCAGGGCACGATCTACCACCTCGCCCTGAGCGACGGGCAGTCCGAGCTCGAGCTGCTTTCCAGCTACGCGCAAGGCGTGCCGCTGGCGCGGCGGATCGGCATCGGCGAGGGCCTGGTCGGGCAGTGCGCGGCGGAGAAGAAGCGCATCCTGCTGACCGACGTTCCGGCCGACTTCGTCAAGATCGCCTCCAGCCTCGGGCAGGCGCAGCGGGTCAGCGTGGTCGTGCTGCCGGTGCTGTTCGAAGGCGAGACCAAGGCGGTGATCGAGCTCGCCTCGCTGCAAAACTTCAGTGCCGGCTCGCTCGCCTTCCTCGACCTCCTGACGCAGAGCATCGGCGCGGTCTTCAACACCATCGAGGCGACGATGCGCACCGAGGGCCTGCTGACGCAGTCGCAGCAGCTCACCGTCGAGCTGCAGTCGCGGCAGAGCGAGCTGCAGAAGACCAACGAAGAGCTCGGCACCAAGGCGCGGCTCCTGGCCGAGCAGAACGCCGAGGTGGAGCGCAAGAACGCCGAGGTCGAGCAGGCGCGGCGTGCGCTCGAGGAGCAGGCGGCCGAGCTGGCGCTGACCTCGAAGTACAAGTCCGAGTTCCTGGCCAACATGTCGCACGAGCTGCGCACGCCGCTGAACTCGATCCTGATCCTGAGCCAGCAGCTCGCCGAGAACTCGTCCGGCAACCTGCAGCCCAAGCAGGTGGAGTTCTCGCGCAACATCAACTCCTCGGGCTCCGACCTGCTGCACCTGATCAACGACATCCTCGACCTCTCGAAGATCGAGTCGGGCACGGTGACGGTCGAGATCGAGGAGATCACCTTCTCCGGCCTGCGCGAGACCATCGACCGCAACTTCCGCCACGTTGCCGAGGCGAAGAACCTGCCGTTCCAGATCCGCGTCGACCCGGAGCTGCCGCGCTCGATGGAGAGCGACCCGAAGCGGCTGCAGCAGATCCTGAAGAACCTGCTCTCCAATGCCGTCAAGTTCACCTCGCACGGCCACGTCCATGTGCGGGTGGAGCTGGCCGACGCCGGCTGGAGCGCCGACCATGCGATCCTGGGCAGCGCCCAGCAGGTTGTGGCGTTCACCGTGGAAGACACCGGCATCGGCGTGCCGCCGGACAAGCAGCGGCTGATCTTCGAGGCCTTCCAGCAGGCCGACGCCGGCACGTCGCGCAAGTACGGCGGCACCGGCCTCGGCCTGGCGATCAGCCGCGAGCTGGCGGTGCTGCTGGGCGGCGAGATCAGGCTCACCAGCGTGCACGGCCAGGGCAGCGTCTTCACGCTCTACCTGCCGCTGCGCTATGCCGGCGCGAGCTCGGTGCGCAGCACCGCGCGCAGCGGCGACGGATCCGTCGTCGAGGCGCGCAGCGAGATGACGGTGCTGCCGGTGGCGCGCGAGGAGCACATCGCCGACGACCGCAACTCGCTCGAGGGCGGCGACGAGGTGCTGCTGATCGTCGAGGACGATCCGCACTACGCGCGCATCCTCCTCGGCCTGGCGCGCGACATCGGCTTCAAGGGCATCGTCGCCACCAAGGGCGCGCAGGCGCTCGCCCTGGCGCGCCAGTACGAGCCGGCTGCGATCTCGCTCGACATCTTCCTGCCCGACATGCTCGGCTGGACCGTGCTCAACCAGCTCAAGCTCGACCCGGCGACGCGGCACATTCCGGTGCAGATCGTCACCCTCGAGGAGGAGCGGCAGCACGGCCTGGCGCGCGGCGCCTTCGCCTACTTGGTCAAGGAGCCGACCACCACCGGCCTGGAGGCGGCGTTCGGCAGGATCAAGGAGTACACCGAGGCGCACACCAAGCGGCTGCTCGTGGTCGAGGACGACGACATCGAGCGCGCCTCGATCGTCGAGCTGCTCGACGACCGGGACATCGAGACGGTGGCGGTCGGCAGCGGCAAGGAGGCGCTGGCGGCGATGCGCGACCGCTCGTTCGACTGCGTGGTGCTCGACCTGCGCCTGCCCGACATGAGCGGCTTCGACCTGCTCGAGAAGGTGCATGCCGAGCCGGAGCTGGTCGACGTGCCGATCGTCGTCTTCACCGGCAAGGACCTCACCGACGGCGACGTGGCCCGGCTGAAGGCGATGGCCAAGAGCATCGTCCTGAAGGACGTGCAGTCGCCGGAGCGGTTGCTCGACGAGACCGCTCTCTTCCTGCACCGGGTCGTCACCGACCTGCCGCCGGCCAAGCAGCAGATGCTGGAGCGCCTGCACCGCGGCAAGGAGGCGCTGCGCGGCCGCAAGGTGCTGGTCGTCGACGACGACGCGCGCAACATCTTCGCCCTGACCTCGCTGCTCGAGAACCACGACATGGAGGTGATCAGCGCGACCAACGGGCGCCAGGCGATCGATCTGATCCGGCGCACCCCCGACATCAGCATGGTGCTGATGGACATCATGATGCCGGACATGGACGGCTACGAGACGATGCGCGAGATCCGCAGCGAAGCGCGCTTTCGCACCCTGCCCATCCTGGCGCTCACCGCCAAGGCGATGAAGGGCGACCGCGAGAAGTGCCTCGACGCGGGCGCCAGCGACTACATCGCCAAGCCGGTGAATACCGATCAGCTGCTGTCGCTGATGCGGGTCTGGCTGTTCCGGTGAGGAAGCCGTCGTCCGGCCGCCTGAAGAGATGATCCCCGACGCGAACCCCCGAGGCAGCATGTCCGACTCGAGCGACGAGCCGACACGCCCGGGGGCCGTGCTCTCGACCATCTTCGATGCGCCGATCAACATCCTGATCGTCGACGACGAGCCGAAGAACCTGACGGTGCTCGAGACCCTGCTCGACTCGCCGGGCTACCGGCTGGTGCGCGCCGAGTCCGCCGACCAGGCGCTGCTCGCGCTCGTCGCCGAGGAGTTCGCGCTCCTGATCCTCGACGTCCGCATGCCGGGCATGACCGGCTTCGAGCTGGCGCAGATCATCAAGGGCCGCAAGAAGACCGCGCGCGTGCCCATCATCTTCCTCACCGCCTACTACAACGAGGACCAGCATGTCCTCGAGGGCTACGGGAGCGGAGCGGTCGACTACCTGCACAAGCCGGTCAACGCGCCGGTGCTCTGCTCGAAGGTGGCGGTGTTCGCCGAGCTGCATCGCAAGAACCGGGAGGTCGAGGTCTCGAACCGTGCCCTGCTCGCGGAGGTGACCGAGCGCCGCCGCGCCGAGGAGCAGCTGCAGGCGCTGAACGGGAACCTCGACCGGCTGGTGGAGGAGCGCACCCGCGCGCTGGAGCAGCTCGAGGCCGAGCTGCGCGAGGCCGGACGGCGCAAGGACGAATTCATCGCCACGCTCGCCCACGAGCTGCGCAATCCGCTCGCACCGGTGCGCAATGCGGCACAGCTGCTGCAGTACCAGGAGGACATTCCGGCCTCGGCGCGGCAGGCGCGCGACATCATCGCCCGCCAAGTGCGGGTGATGTCGCGCCTGATCGACGACCTGATGGACGTCAGCCGCATCAACCAGGGGCGGATCGAGCTGCGCCGGGAGCAGGTCGAGCTGGCGGGCGTGGTCGATCTGGCGGTCGAGGCCAGCCGGCCGAGCATCCTCGAATGCGGGCACGAGCTGGTGCTGCGCCTGCCCGAAACGCCGGTCGTGCTCGATGCCGATCCGGTCCGCCTCTCGCAGGTGTTCGTCAACCTCCTCACCAACGCCGCCAAGTACACCGATCACGGCGGTCGCATCGAGCTCGTCGCCGAGCTCCAGGAGGGCGGGGTCCGGATCACCGTCAGCGACGACGGCATCGGCATTCCCGCCGGGGAGCTGCCTAGTGTCTTCGCCATGTTCGCCCAGGTCGAGGGCGCGCTGACCCGCTCGCGCGGCGGGCTCGGCATCGGCCTGACGCTGGTCAAGCACCTGGTGGAGTTGCATGGCGGCCGGGTCGAGGCGCGCAGCGCGGGCGTCGGCCGGGGCAGCGCCTTCAGCGTCACGCTGCCGCTTCCCTCCGCCGAAGGCGCGGCCGCCGACGCCGCCGGCGAAGCGGCTGTGCCTCCCGCCGGCGGGTCGATGAAGATCCTGGTGGTGGACGATCACCGGGATGGTGCCGAAAGCATGTCGGCGCTTCTGGCACTGCAAGGGCACGAGGTGCGCATGGCGCACGATGGCGAGGGGGCGCTCTCGGCGGCCGACTCGTTCCGGCCCGATGTGATGCTGCTGGACATCGGCCTGCCGCTGCTCAGCGGCTACGAGGTTTGTCGCCGCCTGCGCGAGCAGCCCTGGGGCCGGGAGATCACCGTCATCGCCCTGACCGGCTGGGGTGATCAGGACGCGGTCAAGAAGGGCGAGGCGGCGGGCTTCGACCACCACCTCGTCAAGCCGGTCGACGAGTCGGTCCTCGTTGCCACCCTCGCGGGCCTGCCACCGAAATCGCCCGCAGCTTCTCCTTGATGAAATCGACTCGATCGTCCTTCCATTTCCCTTCGCGGCGGCGCCGCTTCCTTGCCGGCATGACGGCGCTGGCATTCACCCCCCTGATGAGCGGCTGCGGCGGCGGCGACGATGCCGGCGACGCCGGCACCCCGAGCGGCCCGACCGTTTCGCCGGCGCCCGGCGTCGCCGGCCCGGCGTGGTGGGGCTTCGGCCGCGATGCGCAGCACTCGGCCGTGAGCGCCATCGCCACCCAGGACCTCAACCGCATCGCCTGGTCGACGCCGCTCGACCTGAAGCCGCAGCACAGCTCGGGCGGGGCGCTGCTCACCCACTACGGCTCGCCGGTGATCACGTCGAACAACACGGTGGTGCTGGCGGTGAAGACCGGCGCCGGCGGGGGCTTTCGGATCGAGGCGCGGTCCGGCGTCAACGGCGGCCCGATCTGGTCGGCGACGAGCGACTATCTCCTGCCGCCGCACAACTGGATCCCGAGCTACAACCTCGCTCTCACCACCGGCAACCGCCTCTACGCGCCCGGCGGCGGCGGCAAGCTGCTGGTGAAGGTCGACGCCGATTCGGCGAGCGGGACGCTGCAGATCCTGGTGTTCTTCGGTGCCGCCGCCTACGCCGCGGCACCGGCGCTCTACGACGCCAGCGTCTTCATCAACACGCCGATCACGGTCGATTCGCTGGGCAACGTCTTCTTCGGCTTCATCGTCACGGCCGCCAATCCGGCGGGGCTCGAAAGTGGCATCGCCCGGATCGGTGCCGACGGCGTCGGCACCTGGGTCTCGGCTCGCGTCGTCGCCAACGATTCCGGCATCGCCAAGGTGGCGACCAACAGTGCGCCGGCGCTTTCGCCCGATCGCGGCACGCTCTACGTCGCGGTCAACGCCAATCCGGGGACGACTCCGGTGCAGGGCGGCTACCTGCTGGCGCTCGACAGCAGCACGCTCGCGCTCAAGGGCCAGGCGCTGCTGTTGGATCCCGGCAAGGGTACGCTCGCCCGCATCAGCGACGACGGCACCGCGTCACCGACCGTCGGTCCCGATGGCGACGTCTACTTCGGCGTGCTCGAGACGGTGTTCGGCACGCACAACGGCCGCGGCTGGCTGCTCCACTACGACGCCACGCTCGCCACCGGCTTCACGCCCGGCGGCTTCGGCTGGGACGACACGGCGTCGGTGGTGCCGACGGCGATGGTGCCGTCGTACAGCGGCAGCTCGCCATACCTGCTGATGGTCAAGTACAACAACTACCGCGGCGCCGGCAGCGGCGACGGCGCCAACCGGGTGGCGATCATCGATCCGCGCGCCACCCAGGTCGACGCGATCTCGGGCCTGCCGATCATGAAGGAGATCCTCACCCTGGTCGGGCCGACGTTCGAGTCGGGCACCTCCGGGCCGGTGGTCGAATGGTGCATCAACACCGCCGCGGTCGACCCGTTCACCCGCTCGGTGCTGGTCAACAGCGAGGACGGTTTCCTCTACCGCTGGGACCTCGCCAGCAACACCGCGAGCCAGAAGATCAAGCTCAACGGCGGCACCGGCGAGTCCTACACGCCGACCGCGGTCGGCACCGACGGCGCCGTCTACGCGGTCAACAACGCGGTGCTGTTCTCGATCGCGAAGTAGCCGGCGACGGCTCAGAACTGATAGCGCACCCCGACCGCGTAGGACACGCCGCGGGTCTGGTTGCTGATGCGGTCGTCCATGCCGATCACGTAGAAGTCGGCGATGCCATCGTAGTTGTAGACATAGCCGAGGCTGGTGGTGGTGTGCTTGCGGTCGACCGCCGGCCCCTTCGCAGTGGAACGGGCGATCTGCGCCAGCACCGTGCCCGGCCCGAGCGGCGCGCTGACGCCGACCGTCGCCTGGTTGCTCTTGGTGTCGTTGCCGTTGTCGTCGATGTACGTGTACTGGCCGAACAGGCGGGCGACGCCGAAGTTATAGGCGCCCCCGGCCTGCAGCGTCAGCTCGTCAACCTTGTCGTCGATGCCGTTGTTGATGTGCACGTTCTGCGCCGACACCGCCATCGCGAACACGCCGCGCGAGAACACGAGCGAGCCACCCACGTAGTCGCCACGCGTCTTGCCGCTGTCGAGCGCGTACATCACGCTGCCCTGGAGGCCATTCTCGAAGCGGGGTGTTGAATAGCTGATCGCCCGGTCCCAGTAGAAGTCGCCGTCGACGCTCTCGAGGTTGCCGCTCAGGAAGATCTGCCTGAGGGCGGGCGAGAAGCCGGTCGAGTTGCCGAACGCGTTGAAGCGGGTCGAGGTCTCGAACAGGTAGGTCTGCAGCCGGCCGATGCGCAGCAGCCCGTACTCGTTGTGCTGCAGCGAGACGAAGTTGTTTCGGGACAGGAACGGATCTTCATCGTTGCGACCGTAGTCCAGGTCCTGGAAGCGAATGAAGGTTTCGAGGTTGATGCCGGTCGTCCAGCCGTTCTCGAAGCCGTAGCTCGCCTTGACGCCGACGAAGCTGGCCGACAGCGAATTGCTGTTCCAGCGGTACCTCGGGTCTTCGCCACTGCTCTCGAACCGGCCGTACGACAGGTCGAGGGTGCCGAAAGCGGAGTAGTCGAGCTGCGCGCGGGCGGCGAAGCTGAGCAGGAAGAGCAGGGCTGCGAGCCCGAGACGTCGGATCAATTGAGGGGCTCCTTTCTTGTGGCCTGAGGCGGAGCCCGCCTGCGCTGTCTCTGCCGGGCGAAGAGCCCGGCGGCGGCGATCAGCACCATCGTCCAGAGCAGCGGATCGGCCGGCGTCCGCGGATCGCCGATCGTGCAGCCGCCGCTGCTGGTGTCCACCGTCGATTCGCCGCTGCCGCTGAGCGTCACTTCGCGCACCGCCGGTGCGGCGTCGCTGGTGACGCTGAGCGTACCGGGGGCGGCGCCCTTGTCCGTCGGCCGGAAGCTGACCGACACGATGCAGTCGGTGCCTGCCGGCAGGCTGAAAGGCACCGCGGGGCAGGTCGTGCTGTCGATGCCGTACGCGCCGGTCACGGCGATCGCGCTCACCGTGACGACGCCCGAGCCGCTGCTGGAGATGCGCACCGTCGACGGCAGCGACTGCGAGCCGACGCGGGTGGTGTCGAAGGCCAGGGCCGCGGTCGACAGGGCCAGGCTCGGATTCGGCCCGGCCAGGCCGACGCCGGTGAGGGTGAGCACGGGTGGGAAGCTGCCGGTGGAAGCGATCTGCACCTGGGCCGTCTTGGTGCCCGAGGAGCCCGGCGCGAACTGGATGGTGATCGTGCAGGTGGCGCCCTCGAACATCGGCGTGCCGATCGCGCAGGTGCCGCCGACGACCGAGAACGAGGAGGCGTCGGGTCCGATCGCATTGAGCAGGGTCAGGGTCGCGCCGCCCGGGCCCTGGTTGAGAACGGTCACCGTCTGCGCCGCCGAGACCGAGCCGGCCGAGATCGAGCCGAAGTCGAGGGTCGTCACCGCCGGTGAGAACACCAGAACCGGGATCGAGGCGGCGCTGCCGGTGCCACGCAGCACCGTGGCGTGCGGCGAGCCGGCGGCATTGCTCACCACCGTCAGCGCGCCGGTGTAGGCCTGGGCCACGGCCGGCGCGAAGGCGATGTCGATGTCGCAGCCGGCCGCGGGGGCGAGCAGGCCGGCGCAGGTGGAGGCGGCGATCGCGAAGCCCGTGCCGGTGGCGGTGATCGAGCCGATGGTGAGGTCGGCGGTGCCGCTGTTGGCGAGATGGATGCGCCGCGCCGGATAGAGGCCGCCGATCGTCTGCGTGCCGAAGTCGAGTGTCGTCGGCGTCAGGCTGACCTGCGGCGCCGGGATCGGCACGCCGGTGCCGCTGAGCGTGACCACGGCGGTGCCGTTGCTCGCGTCGGAGGCGATCGAGAGGGTGGCGGTACGCAGGCCGAGCACGCTCGGGGCGAAGGTCAGGATCACGGTGCAGTCGGCAGCGATCGGCAGCGGCGTGCCGACGGCACAGGTTCCGGAGCGCTGGAAGTCGGCGGGATTCGTCCCGCCGAAGGTGAAGGCGCTGAAGTTGAGGGCGAGGTTGCCGCCGTTGTGCACCGTGATCGTTTGCGCCGACGTGCTCGCGAGCTGCGTGTCGGCATAGGCGACGGTGCTCGAGCTCAGCTCGATCCGGCCCTGCGGCGCCGGTGTTGCGGTGCCGAGGAAGGCGACGGTCTGCGGGCTGCCGGCGGCGCTGTGGGTGATCGTCAGGGTGGCGTTGCGCGTGCCTGCGGCCGGCGGATTGAAACCGACCACCAGCGTGCAGCTGCTGCTCGGCGCCAGCACCAGGGCCGGAGTGCAGGTGTTGCCGACGGCGAGCGAGTAATCGGTCGCGGCGGTGCCGCTGAAGAGCAGGCTGGTGAGCGTGATCGGCGACGCCGAGCGGTTGGTCAGCAGCATCGAGGTCGTCGTCGGCGAGCCGACCACGGCGGCGGCGTTGAGGCTCGTCGCCGACTGGGCCAGCGGCAGCAGGGCATTGCCGGCGACGTTGACGTTGACCGGATCCGGGTTCGGGTCCGGCGCCTCGCCGGTAAAGGTGAAGGCCAGGGCCGCGGTGCGCCGGCCTTCGCCGGCGCCTAGCGTCGGCATGAACTGGATTGCGATCGTGCACACACCGCCGCTGCCGGGCACCACGCGCGTCGGGCAGCTCTCGGTGCCGATCTTGAAGTCGGTCGTGTCCGAGACGGCGTAGGTGATGGTCCGGACGCGGTCGTTCTGGATCGTGACAGTGCGCGTCTGCGCCGAGGTCTGGCTGATCACCGTGTCCGGGAAGTCCGATGCCGGCGGCGTCACGACCGGCTCGGGCAAGGCGACGCCGGTGCCGCTCAGGGCGATGACCAGCGGGCCGTTGGTGGCGTCGGAGCTGATGGTGAGGGTTGCCGGCCGCGCGCCCTGTGCGCTCGGCGTCAGGGTCACCGTCAGGGTGCAGGTGCCGCCGAGGGCGGCCAGCGGCGTTCCCAGGATGCACGTGCCGGTGACCGCGTAGTCGGCAGCCGCCGCGCCGGTCTTGGCGGCCGGGGAGGAGGGGCTGACGGTGAAGTTGAGAGTGGCCGTGCCAGTGTTGCTGACCACCAGGTTGAGCGGCTTGGGAACGCCCTGCTGAACGTTGCCGAAGGCGAGCGACGATGAGGTCGGGCTGATCAGCGACTGGGTGCCTGTGCCCGTGAGGGTGACCGCATCTGGGCTGCCTGCAGCGTTGTGGACGATCGAGAGCGATCCGTTCTGCGCGCCTGCTGCGCCCGGCGTGAACGTCGTCGTCAAGGTGCAGCTCGCGCCTGGCGCGAGGGAGATGCCGATGGTGCAGGTGCTGCTGACCGAGCGGGTGTACTGCGGCGCGGAATAGTTGAATGCCGACAGCACCAGGTTCGCGCTCGCGCCCGCGCTGTTGGTGATCGTCATCGAGTTGTTGACGCTGGAGCCAAGGCGGGCGCTGAAGTTCAGCGAGCTGGTCGAGCCCTGGTAGATCGGCGCCGGAACCACGCCGGTGCCGGTCAGCGAGAAGTCGCGGGTGAACGGAATCGGGTCGGCGCCAGGGACGGTGAAGGTCATGCGCAGCGTTGCCGGACGGCTGCCGCCGGCCGTGGGCGAGAACCGTACCGTGACGTTGGCGTTGCAGTTGTTCGGCGCCGCCAGGCTGCTCGTCGCGGCGCAACTGCCCGAGGCGCCGGCGGTGATGCTGTAGTCGCCGGGGTTGGTTCCGACCAGCGTGAAGGCGTAGCTGACGCTGGTGCCGCGCCAGTTCTGGATGGCGACGGTGGAGGCGATGCTGTTGTTGCCGGTGGTGAGCGTGCTGGGGAAGGAGAACGCCGGCGAAGGATTGGCGATCACCAGATCGCGCACCTTCAGCAGGTAGAGCCGCACCGCCTCGAGCTCGGCATTGGTGAACGAGCCCACGCCCTCGCCGAGCGAGTCCATGTTGTTGCGGGCGTTGACGTTGATGATGTTGCCCAAGGCGTCTTCGCCTTTCAGGCGCTGACGCAGCACACAGTTGGTGGTGACCAGGCACTCGTCGGTGAACTGGCCCGTGTCCTTCATGATCTTGCCGAAGGTGGCGTCCTGCGAGGGCATGAACGGCGGGCTGGTGTTGTTGTTGGCATGGCAGCCCGTGCAGGTGTCGGCGAACGTGTTGGCCTCGGCCGGCCAGGCGAACAGCGCCCCGGCCGCCAGGACCCAGAGAGCCGCCCACCGCCGAATCGTCCCGCCCCTCGTGAACATCTCTCGCTCCCTCTGCCGGAGGCCTGGCTCGCCTCCCTGATCACGGCCGCGCCGCGGCGCGGGCCGAACGTTCTTCGACGTCAGACGCAGTCGACGACCCGGAACTCCACCCGGCGATCGATCGCATCGCGCACGTCGTCGGTCCCGAGGCCGACCAGCGCCTCCTTCGAGCCCACCCCGGCGGCGCTCAGCTTCGACGACAGGGTGCGGTTGTCCTTCTCGAGCATCTTCTGCACCACCTCGGCGCGCTGCCGCGACAGCCGCTCGTTGGCGGCCGCGCTGCCGGTGCGGCTGGTGTGGCCGACGACGCGCACGCAGGCCGGCGTGCGGCCCGCCTGCTCGGCCAGCGAGGCGAGCCAGATCGAGTACTGCGCCGGCAGGTCGCCGCTGGTGACGAAGGTGGTGCGGCCGGGCTGGAACAGCAGCTTCATCGGCAAGCGCTTCAGCTCCAGGCCCGAGGTCACGAGCTTGCCGAAGGCGTCGCGCGCCTCGTCCTTCTTGCCGAGCTGCCAGTTGGTGATGTAGAGGCCGTTCAGCACCCGCAGGTCGCCCGGGTCGGCGATCGGCTGCGCTTCCTTGTAGAGCCGGTTGGCGACCGGCACCTTGCCGTCGTCGTAGGCGAGGATCGCCTCGTTGATGACGGCGGCGGCGGGCAGACGCGCCAGGTAATCCGGATCGGCCAGGTCGCCGATCCTGGTGTTGACCTGGCAGGAGTTGATGTAGCCCATGATCGTGGCGTCCTTGTGCCAGGTCGGGCTGTCGCGATAGAAGGGCAGTGGCTCGGGGTTGACCGAGTCGACCGTCGCCCGGTCGAGCGCCTTGGCGACGACCTTGCCGGTGCGCAGGTCGATCAGCGTCAGCCAGACCCGGAACGCGTCCGGCTGCTTGTCGATGCTGCGCTCGACGTTGACCGGCGTCAGCGTGCCGATCAGCAGCAGCGGCTTGGTGGCGAGCGTGTTGCGTGTCAGCGGCGACACGGCATAGGAGCGGAAATCCTTCTTCGCCAGCGCTTCCAGGTCGTCACCCATCTTCGCGGTGCTGATCGTCTGGCCGCCCGTGTTGGCGTCGATCAGCGGGTCGATCACCATCAGCCGCGGCTCGGGACCGAGCGTCGCCTGGGCGTCGCGAAAGAGCTGGCGGCCGGCACGCGTCACCGCGTCTTCGAACTTGATCGGCGCCGGGGCGACGAACTCGGTCTGCGCCGTCGCCGGGGCGGGCGTCGCGGTGGCCGGGGCGGGACGGGCGCTGGTAGTGGTCGTCGTCGGCGTCGGCGTCGGCGTCGGCGTCGGGGCTGGGGCTGGGGCGGGCGCGGCCGCCGGCGTCGGGGCAGTGGCAGGCGCGCCCGATGTCTGGCAGCCGGAGAGCAGGGCGACGGAGACGAAAGCGGCGGGGAGGGCGTTGCGGATGCGACGCGGGTTCATCGTGGGCTCCTGGTGGAAGACTCGGGACCGGAAAGGCCAGCGTCGATGCGGCCGGTGCGGCGGTCAGCGCTTGTCATAGACGGGATCGGGCAGCGGTGCGGAGCAGCCGAGGAATTGCTCCACCAGCGCCGCGAGCGAGGCGTCGCTCTCGATGCGCTCGAACAGCCGGTCGCGGGAAATCAGCGCATTGGGCATCGCCGCATTGACGGCGACATTGGGAGTGCCGCCGCAGAACTGCGTCTGCGCGCGGGCCGGCGTGAGGACGATGTCATCCCAGTCGAAGCGGGTGCCGAGCGACACGTGGCAGGTGCGGCAGGAAATGGCGATCACCTCCTGGTAGAACCGGGCCGCGCCGGCCGTTGCCGGCTGCGCGTCGGCCAGCTGCCAGGCCGGCGGCACGTATGTCTTGTCGAGCACATGGCCGTTGGCGTACCAGCCGTTGATCAGGCGGCTGGTGGCGCTGTTCAGGTCGATCTCGGTGGCGAGCACCAACTGGTTGAGCTGAAAGAATGCCTCGCTCTGCGACGCCTCGGACAGCGACGATTTCGACGAGAACAGGTAGTTACCGGTGTCGAAGGGCAGGAAGCGCGCGCCGAGGAAGGGCGAGGCCGTGGCCTGCTCGGGGAAGCGGCCGTTGTAGGTCGAGCCGCCATGGCAAGCGACGCAGGAACCGGGCATGAACTTCTCGCCGCGGCCATCGAGGTTGATCGAGAGCAGCAGGGTCTCGTCGGGACCGAAGGTGAAGAACTGGGTGATCGGCTGGCCGCCGTTCGCCCCGGTGACCGGCGTGTACTCCATCGCCACGCAGGCGACCTTGTTCTTGTCGTCCATCCCCTCCTCGATCACCCGGTCGATCTCGGTCTGCGATTTGCCGTCGGGACCGGGGGCGTTGCAGACGTAGAAGGCGATGCCGCCGCTCGCCGAGCGGGTGGCGACCATGCGCCGCAGCAGGTTGAGGTCGCGCTGGTTGATGAAGTTGGCGGTGACATCGGCGCCCAGGCCGAAGCCGTTCTTCGTCTTCCAATCGGAGAACGAGATCGCCCCGCTCGGATTGCCCTGGGCATCGCAATCCTCGACCGCGCCCAGCGCCCGGTAGTACAGGCAGGCGCTCAGCCGGGTGTCGACGCCCTTGAACGTGAGGTAGTGATCGGCGCCGGGATGCACATTGGAGCCGGTGCCGTCGCCCGGCACGACCATCTGGCCGCGGATGTTGCCGTCCGAACCGTTGGCGACCATCCGGACGAGTTGCGGGCGGTTGTTGGCGATGACGTGCGAGAGCTCGACCGGCACGCTCGCGACGTAGCCCGCCGGGTCGGGCGACACCGGCACGTCGAGCGAGGCGGCGTAGCCCTCGCACTGCACGTCGAGCTTGAGTGCGGCGTGAACCGGCACCGCGACGCTGATCTGGTAGTCGCCGAAGCGGTTGACGTGCAGCTGCGCGCCGATCGCCGTGCCGTCGGCAAGGCGCAGCTGCACGGTCGCGGCGCTGCGAATGCCGAAGAACGCGCTCTCGTGGCCGCAGACTTCGCCTCCGGCCAGCGCCACGTGGCCGAACAGGCGCAGGTTCTGCGCGCCGGTCAGCAACGGGGCGAGGCTGCGAATGGCGGCTTCGTCGTCGGCGACGAAGCTTCCGCAATCCTGCAGCGGCGTGCCGTTCTGCGCCGCGCAGCGCACGTTGTAGGTCGTGCCCGCCACCAGCTTGGGCAGGTCGAGGTCGCCGCTCAGGTCGGTGGTGCCGCCGAACACCAGGCTGCCGGTGGACTGGTCGAACAACTGCACCTGGACATCGGGCAGGAAGACCGTGCGTGCCTCCGGGGCACCGGCGCTCGCCGGCTGGAACCGGGTGTCGACGGTGGATAGAAAGCGCAGCCGGGCGGTGGCGCCCTCCACATCGGTCACCGCCGGGGCGGCGCGCACGATCGGCGCTTGCGAGGGAGGAAGCAGGTCGAGCCGGTCGGCGTTGACGGCGTACTGCTGCTCGACATATCCGCCGCGGCCATCGCTGATCGTCACGTAGGCGAAGTGGATGCCACGGCTCGCGGGCATCGTCCAGACGGTGGAGCTGGCGTTGCGGTTGTCGATGCTGCCGCCCGTGACCCGCCACTGGTACTGCAGGGTGTCGCCGTCGGCATCGGTGGCCTCGACGCTGAGGTAGGTTTTGTTGACGCCGCTGTCCTGGCTGTTGCCGGTGGAGCCACCGCCGCACGAGGTCAACGCAGCCACCGAAACGGCGCAGGTGGCAAGCGCCAGGGCGCGCTCGCCGATCAGGAATCCAGCCCGGAACATCCTTCGAACCTCCTCGCGAATGATCACTCCGCCAGGCCGGGCGGACGAACTGGGGTTAATGCTATTTTTCGATGGCCGGGTTCACGATGTGCCGGATGCGCGGAACGACGCGGGCACGAAGAACAACGGATGGCGGCAGATCGTCGGCCAGCCGGCCGATGCCGTCAACCCCTGAACGGGCCATGCCACGATCATCGGCAGCGAAGTGCGCGGAATCGATCCATCACCGCCTGGTCCGCCTGGCCGAGTGAAATCAGCTGGAAGATGCGCGCGCACTCGGCGCTGTTGTCGGTCGCCGCCTTCGGCTCGACCGGACGGGCCTGGGCCTGGGCCGGGGCGGGAGGTCGTTCGCGGGTCTCGGTCGAAGTTTCGAATCGCGACGGCGGCGGCTTGCGTACTACCGGCTTGGTATCGGCCGCAGCGGTCGGAGGCGCGGCATCGGTCGACGATGCGGCGTCGCGCACGGGCAACGTGGTCGGTGCCGTCGTCGCTGTCGTTGCCGCGGCGGGCGCCGCCGACGCCGAGGGCGCAGCGACGGCGGGGGCCTCCACGCGCGGCGTGGCGGCGATCGGCGTCGGTGCCGGCGCGCTCGGCGATGCGACCGAGGTGACGGGAGCGGTGGTGACGGCGGGTGCGGCAACCGTCGGTGTCGTCGTCGTGCCGGGAGGCGTCGGCCTCGGCCAGAGCGCGAACGCCGCCAATGCCGCCACCACGATCAGGCCGATGCCGCCGGCGACCAGCGGCATCTTGCTGCCCGAGGCCGGCGTCGGCGTCGTTGGCTGAGTTTCGGGAAGCGCTCGTTGCCCCGTGGGCGGCACCATCTGCCGTGTGGGCTCGTGGCGCAGCGTCTCGGTCCGAGGATGCGACTGCGAGCGCGGGACCTCCTGCGCCGCCGTGACGGGGGCCGGGCCCGCCGGCGCCGGCGCGGCTGCAGGCGGCGTGCCGCCGAACAGCTCGACCCGCATCGCCTCGATCGAAGGGGTCCGCTTGTCGGGCATGACCGCCAGGGCGTGGTCGACGGCGCGCAGGAACGAGTCGCTGTAGCGGCCGGCAGCGCTTTGCGCCAGCGGCACGTAGGGGTCGTCGAACAGCCGGCCGACCGAAGGCGGCGGCGTCTTGCCCATGATCATCCAGTGCACCACCGCGGCGAGCGCATAGACGTCGGTCCACGGGCCTTGCTTCAGGCCGGGCATGTCGGCGTACTGCTCCACCGGCGCATAGCCCGGCTTCAGGATGGCCGTGAGCGCCTGCGTCATGTCGCCGATGACGCGGCGGGCGGCGCCGAAGTCGAGCAGCAGCGGCCGGCCGGTATCGGCCATCAGCAGCACGTTGTCGGGGGCGATGTCGCGGTGGTAGATCTGCGACGAATGCAGCATCACCAGCGCGTCGAGAAGCGGCGCCAGCAGGCCGAGGATCCAGGCCTCGTCGGGCGGCCCGGGCATCGCCCGGACGGTGTCGCGCACGGTCGCGCCCTCGAGGAAGGGCATGACCATGTAGGCGGTGCCATTCGCCTCCCAGAAGCGGTAGACCTTGAGCAGCGAGGGATGGTCGAACTGCGCCAGCATCTTGGCTTCGTTGATGAAGCTCTTCATGCCGGCGTCGAAGGTTTCGCGGTGCCGCTCCGAGCGCGGCTTGATGTCGGCCGCGCCGGCGCGATAGGCCAGCGAGGTCGGCATGTATTCCTTGAGCGCGACCTTGCGGTCGAGCGAATGGTCCCAGGCGAGGTAGACGATGCCGAAGCCGCCTTCGCCGATCGTCTTGGTGACCTCGAACTCGCCGAGTCGCGTGCCCGGGGCAAGGGTCAGCGCATGCCCCGGGCCGCCGGTCGCGCCCGAAGGCGGGGACGTGGTCGGCATCGAGGTCGTGCCCGAGGTCGACATCGACGTCGCGGCCGCGCTCTTCGGCATCGTCGCCGCAATCGTCTGCGTCGGCGGGGGAGCCGCAGCAGGAGCCGCGGCCGACGGCGCGGGAATCTGTCCGGTTCGCGGTCCGCCGGGCGGGCGAATGATGGTGCGGTCGTCGTCCTCGGGGTTCATGCAGCGGTCCTCGCCATGGCGCCGCGGGACTGCGTGCCGCCGGCTGGGGGACGACCGGCATGGTACCGAACTCGACTGCGCGCCAGTCGCTACATGGCCTTGAACAAATGCACGTAAGCGCGGCTTACCGGCAATTCCTCACCCCGGCCGCGAACCCGCACGAACAAGCGGCTGAGCTCGTCGCGCCGGGTGCCGGCGAGATGGTCCAGATTGACGATGGTCGAGCGGTGGATCTGCTGGAAGCGCGCCGGATCGAGCAGCGCCGCCAGTTCGGTGATGGTGGTGCGAATCAGATGCTCGCCCGCTGCGGTGCGCACGCAGGTGTACTTGTCGTCGGCATGGAAGTACAGCACCTCGGCGACGTCGATCTGATGCACCAGGTCACCCTGGCTCGCGCGGATGTGGCGCAAAGGCCCCGTCGCCGCGGCCTTCGGTGCCGAGAGCAGCCGCTGCAGCGCCGTCGCCAGCCGCGCGTCCTCGGCCGGCGCCTCCGCAGCCGCCTTGAGCCGCTCCACGGTGCGGGCGAGGCGCTCGGCCTTGACGGGCTTCAGCACATAGTCGAGTGCCTGCTGCTCGAACGCCGCCACCGCGAACTCGTCGAACGCGGTCACGAACACGACCCGGGTCATGCCCTCGATGCCCTGGGCGACGTCGAGGCCGGTGAGGCCGGGCATCTTGATGTCGAGGAAGGCGACGTCGGGCTGCAGCGCCGCGATCCGCTCGGCTGCCTCGATCCCGTTCTTCGCCACCGCGACCACCTGCAACTCGGGCCACGCCTTGGCCAGCAGGCCCTGCAGGTAGGTCGCGAGGTGCGGCTCGTCGTCGGCGATCAGGGCGGTGGTCATGCAGGGTCCTGGCGGATCACGCTTCGACCGGCAGCGACAGGCACGCACGCACGCCCTGTGGGACGAGGGGGTCGAGGCTGAGTGTCGCGGCCCCGCCGTACGACTGGCGCAGGCGCTCGCGGATGTTGGCGAGCGCGGTGCCGCTGCCATGCGCGGCGCGGGGCGAGGGCGGGGCCGAGGCCGCGGCCGAGGGCGCCGTGCTGGCGATCCCGGCGCCGTCGTCCTCGACCGTGAGCAGCAGCGCGCCGCGCTCGAGCCGTGCCGCGATCCGTATCGTGCCACCCCGGATCTGCGGCTCGATGCCGTGGACGATCGCGTTCTCCACCAGCGGCTGCAGGCTGAGCGCCGGCAACGGCCGGGTGCGCAACTCGCCCGGCACCTCGACCGTGTACTGCAGCCGGTCTTCCATCCGCATCTTGATGATCCGCAGGTAGGCGTCGACCAGGTCGATCTCGTCGCCGAGGGTGTGCGTCGCTTGGCCGAGGCCGGTGAGCGAGGCGCGCAGGTAGTCGACGAACGATTCCAGCATCGCCCGGGCGCGCGGCGGGTCGGCCTCCACGAGCGAGACCACGTTGGCCAGGGTGTTGAACAGGAAGTGCGGCTCGATCTGCGCCTGCAGCAGCCTGAGCTGCGCCTCGGTCGCCCGGTTCTCGGCCTGGATCTGCCGCGTCTTCATGGCGAAGAACTGATGAAAGATCAGGGTGACGAACGCTGCCAGGGCGACGCTGGCGACCAGCGAGCCGGGCTGGTCGAACGAGAAGAACCGCCCCAGGTCGACCCCGAATGCCCACTTCATGCCGAGCGGCCAGCCGATCGCCACGCCGATCAGGGGCACGATGCTGAAGTAGAGCCAGCGGCGCGCCCGGCTCCAGCCGCGCAGGCGCTGAAGGCCGATCGCCCGGGCCGAAAGCCAGAACAGGCTGCGGATCGTGATCGTGATCGTCAGGCTGACCACCATGTTGGCCTGGAACCCGGTCCACCACACCTGCGGAGTGACGCCGGCGTGGCCGGCATCGAGGCCGACGCCGACGATGGTGAAGCCGAGCGCGCAGGCGGTGGCGAAGGCGAACGTCCAGGCCAGGCCGGCCCACCACGGACCGTAAAGGCGATGGTCGCCGGTGAGCCAGCCGTTCCAGGAGCGCCGCAGCGCATCGCCGATCGTCATGCGGGCCGAGTGTACGAACCCGACCCTCGCGCGAGGGGCCGCGGCGACCGATCGACAGCCGGGCCGACGAATCGCGCCCGCGCCGGGGCCGGTGGCTTCGGCCGGAGCCCGGTTCCGCAAAGACCGGGTCGCCGGGCCGCTACCTACAATGCCCCGACCCCCTTCCTTCTCCTCTCATCCTCCTTCTTCTCGATGCAGGTTCACGCTTCGGTCTTCAAGGCCTACGACATCCGCGGCATCGTCGACAAGACGATCGACGAGCAATTCGCGCAGCACCTCGGTCGCGCCTTCGGCAGCGAGGCGCTGGCCGCGGGCGAACGCGCGGTCGCGGTCGGCCGCGACGGCCGCCATTCCGGACCCGGCCTCGCCGCGGCGCTGATCCGCGGCCTGGCGTCGACCGGGATCGACGTCGTCGACCTCGGCCCGGTGACCACGCCGATGCTCTACTACGTGGCGGCGACGCGCGCCGAGCATGGCTGCAGCAGCGGCGTGCAGGTCACCGGCAGCCACAACCCGAAGGACTACAACGGCTTCAAGATGGTGCTTGCCGGCCGGGCGATCTACGGCGAGGACATCCAGCGCCTGCGCCAGCGGATCGAGGCCGAGGACTACACCGAGGGCAGCGGTCGCCAGGCGGCGATGGACATCCTCGCCGAATACACGGCGCGGATCGTCGGCGACTGCCGCCTGAAGCGACCGATGCGCATCGCCGTCGACTGCGGCAGCGGCATCGCCGGCGCTTCCGCGCCGGCCGTGCTGCGCGCCCTCGGCTGCAAGGTCGAGGAGCTGTATTCGGACGTCGACGGCGACTTCCCGCATCACCATCCCGATCCGAGCAAGCCGGAGAACCTCGCCGACCTGATCGCCGCGGTCGCTGCCGGCGATGCCGAGCTCGGCCTCGCCTTCGACGGCGACGGCGACCGGCTCGGCGTCGTCACCAAGGACGGCAAGATCATCTACCCCGACCGGCAGCTGATGCTGTTCGCGCGCGACGTGCTGCTGCGCAACCCGGGCGCGCCGATCCTGTTCGACGTCAAGTGCTCGCAGCACCTGGGGCCGCTGATCCGCACCGCCGGCGGCCAGCCGGTGATGTGGAAGACCGGGCATTCGCTGGTCAAGGCGAAGATGAAGGAGCTGGCCGCGCCGCTCGCCGGCGAGATGAGCGGCCACGTGTTCTTCGGCGAGCGCTGGTACGGCTTCGACGACGCCACCTACACCGCGGCGCGGCTGCTCGAGATCCTGAGCCGGGCGCGCGATCCGAGCGCGATCCTCAACGCCTTGCCCGAGGGCTTCAGCACGCCCGAGCTCAACGTCCCGTGCGCCGAAGGCGAGCCGGCCCGGGTGGTGGAACGGCTGCGTGCCGAGGCGAAGTTCCCCGGCGCGCGGGAGATCGTGACGATCGACGGCGTGCGGGTCGAATACAAGGACGGCTTCGGCCTGATCCGCGCCTCGAACACGACGCCGGTGCTGGTGTTGCGCTTCGAAGGCGCCACGCCGGGCTCGCTGGCGCGGATCCAGGCGGATTGCATGGCGGCACTGCGGGCCGTCAAGCCCGACGCCCAGGTTGCGGCCGCGGCGCACTGACAGTCGCGGCACGGCGACGCGGCTGCCGTGCGCATCCTGATCGTCAAGCTGTCGTCGCTCGGCGACGTGGTGCATGCGCTGCCGGTCGTCGCCGACATCCATGCGACGCACCCGAAGGCGACGATCGACTGGGTGGTCGAGCCCGGCTTCGCCCCGCTCCTCGGCCGCGTCCGCGGCATCGCCGACGTGATCGAGCTGCCCCTGCGGCGCTGGAGCAAGAGCGGTTGGCTGGCCGCGGCGACGCGCGGCGAGATGCTCGCCTTCGCCCGACGCCTGCGGCGCCAGCGCTACGACGCCGTGCTCGACCTGCAGGGCCTCACCAAGTCGGCCCTGGTGAGCCTCTTCGCGCGCGGGCCGAGCTACGGCCTGGCGAATCGCACCGACGGCGCGAGCCACGAGTGGCCGGCGCGCTGGCTGGCGACGCATGCGATCCGGGTCGAGCCGCACAGCCACGCCCTCGACCGCTCGCGCGAGCTGGTGGCGCGCGCCCTCGGCACCTCGGTCAGCGGCCCGCCGGCGTTCGGCCTGGCCGCCGCCGTGCCGACGGCGCCTGACCTGGAGCGCATCGTTTTCATTCATGGCACCTCGCGCGCGGACAAGCTCTGGCCCGAGGCGAGCTGGATCGAGCTCGGCCGCCGGCTGATCGCTTCCGGCCGCCGGATCGCCTTGCCGCGCGCCGATGCCGAGGAGGAGGAGGCGCGCGCCCGCCGCATCGCCGGCGCCCTTGGCGAGGCGGCCGAGGTCTGGCCGGCGATGGACCTCGGCGCCTTCATCGACCGCCTGGCGGCCGCCGGCGGCGCGATCGGCGTCGACAGCGGGCCGAGCCACATCGCGGTCGCGCTCGACCTGCCGCACGTGCAGATCTACAACCATCCGACCGCCTGGCGCACCGGCCCGCAGGTCCGTCACGGCCATCGCCATCAGGTCTCGATCGAAGCCCAGCCGACACCGGAGATCGACGCGGTCTGGGCCGCGTGGCAGCAGGTGCAGGGAGCGCGCGTCGCCGCGGCCGGCGCGCCGGGCGGACGATGAGCGGCTTCGGCTCGCGTGCGGCCCGGGCCGCGTACTCACTGCTGCTGCGGATCGGACTGCCGCTTTACCTGCTGCGCGTGCTGTGGCGGGGCCGCGCCGAGCCGCTCTACTCGACCGCGATCGGCGAGCGCATCGGCCGCTACCGCCACGCCGTGGCGCCAGGCGCGCTTTGGATCCATGCGGTCTCGCTCGGCGAGACGCGCGCGGCGGCGCCCCTGATCGTCGCCCTGCGCCAGGCCCGGCCCGGCCTGCGCCTGCTGCTGACCCACGGCACCGCCACCGGCCGCGCCGCCGGCCGGGAGCTGCTGCGCGACGGCGACCTGCAGGCCTGGCTGCCGTGGGACACGCCGGGCGGGACACGCCGCTTCCTCGGGCACTTCGCGCCGGCCGCCGGCGTGCTGATGGAGACCGAGATCTGGCCCAACGTCCTCGCCGAATCGAGGGCGTGGGTCCTGCCGGTGATGCTCGCCAACGCGCGGCTGAGCGAGCGCAGCCGGCGGCGTGGCCAGCGGGTCGATGCGCTCCTGCGCCCGGCGTTTTCGAGCCTGGCCGCGGCCTTCGCCCAGACCGAGGCCGACGCCGCGCGCCTGCGCGAGGCCGGTGTCGGCGAAGTCGTCGTCGCCGGCAACCTCAAGTTCGACCTTGCGCCCGAAGCCTCGCTGATCGAGCGCGGCCGGCGCTGGAAGGCATCGCTCGGCGCGCGTCCGGTGGTGCTCGCGGCGGTGACCCGGGAAGGCGAGGAGGCGAGCCTGCTCGCGGCCTGGCGCGCCCTGACCGCAGCGCGGCCGCTGCTCGTCGTCGTGCCGCGCCATCCGCAGCGCTTCGAAGCCGTGGCCGCGCTGATCGCCGAGGCCGGCTTCGGCCTGTCGCGGCGAAGCGCCTGGGGGGACTCGCCGCCTCGGGACGCGGGCGCGGCGGATGTCTGGCTCGGCGATTCGATGCGCGAGATGCCGATCTGGTACGCGCTTGCCGATGTCGCCCTGCTCGGCGGCAGCTTCGAGCCGCTCGGCGGCCAGAACCTGATCGAGGCCGCGGCCTGCGGCTGCCCGGTGGTGATGGGCCCGCACACCTTCAACTTCGCCGACGCCGCCGAGCTGGCGCTGGCCGCCGGTGCCGCGATCCGGGTCGCGACCCTGGAAGAGGGCGTCGCCCGCGCGCTGGCGCTGGTCGGGCAGGACGACGAGCGCCGGCAGCGCGGCGCCGCGGGCCTGGCATTCGCGGCGGCGCATCGCGGCGCGGCCGCGCGCATGGTCGAGGCCATCCTGCGCCGCCTGCCCGGCGTCTGAGCGCTCAGCCGCGCAGCAGCTGCAGCGGCCTGACCTTGGCGCTGTCGGGAAAGACCTCGGCGTCGAGGCTGCGCGAGGCGATCTTGAGGTGATCGCCGAGCACGCCCTTGAGAACGGCGCGTAGATCCGTCGTGATGCGCAGGTCCCGGCCCTCGTAGCGCTGGCCCTTCGCCAGCCCCGGCCAGTCGGCGACCACCCGGCCGCCCTGGACCGCGCCGCCGAGGAGGAAGGCGACGCCGCCGGTGCCGTGGTCGGTGCCGAGCGTGCCGTTGACCGCGACCTCGCGGCCGAACTCGCTGACGACGACGACCGCGGTGCGCTGCCATGCGCCGTCGGCCGCGAGGCCGGCGCGCAGCGCCGCCAGGCCGAGGTCGAGCTGGCGCAGGCCGGCGGCGAGCGGGCCGTTCGGGTTGGTCTGGTTGGCATGGGTGTCCCAGCCGCCGATCTCGAGCACTGCTGCCTGCGGACCGTTCGCCTGGGCGAGGAACTCGGCGGCGCGGCGCGACAAGGTGACGAAGGCTCCCGGACGCGGCCCGCTCGCGGCCATGCCTGCCGGCGCCGCGTCCTGGGTCGCCATCGGCGAATCGGCGCGAAGCTGGCGCGCCCGCTCGAGCGCCGTTGCCAGGGCCGGGTCGCCGGCATACATCCGCTCCAGCCGGGCGACCAGATCGGCGGACGGATCGGGCAGCACCGAGGGCGCCCAGGTGTCGACGTCGGCGCGGCCGCGCAGCACCAGCGGCACGGTGGTGTTGAGCGCCAGGCCCTTGCTGCCGCTGGCAACGAGCGCCCGGCCGAGCCAGCCGGTCGAGAGCTCGTAGGGCCGGGTGCCGCCGCTTTCCAGCACCTGCTGGGCGTCGAAGTGCGAACGCTCGCGATAAGGAAGGCCGACGGCGTGGACGATCGCGGCCTCGCGCTGCCCGACCATCGCGTGCAGCTCGACCAGGCTGGGGTGCAGCGCAAAGGTCGGGTCGACGCGCAACGGCGGCGCCGCAAACTGGCCGAGCGGCCCGCGCGCCGCGGCGAAGTCAGGGTCGCCGATCGCCGGCGCCGCGCCGAGCCCGTCGAGACCGCCACGCAGGATCACCAGCACCAGCCGGTTCGTGCCCGGACCGGCGGCGCCGGCGAGGGTGAGGGTCGGCCAGGCGGCGAGACTGCCGGTCACCGCGGCGGCGGCGGTGAAGAGCCGGCGGCGGGCCGGGCTCTGCGGGAAGCGGTCGTTGCGCTGGCGATCGTTCGGGTTCATGGCCTTCCTCCTGCGGTCGCTCAGCGACGCTGGAATTCGGGTGCGAGCAGCAGCAGGGCGAGGGCCTGCGAGCCGTCGGCGGCGCGCTCGATCTGGCGGGCGCTCTCGGCGCCGAGCCGGGGCCCGAGGCTTTCGACGGCAAGGCGGCGGGCATCGACGCTGCGGCCGGCGCGGTCGGCGACGCGGGTCGCCCACTCGACCCGCTTCCAGACCGCATCCGGCCCGAGCCAGTCATCGCCGCGGTCGCTCCAGCCCGCCGGCGACGGCGCCGCCATCACCCGCTGGCCGAGCGAGAACACGGCGCCGCCGGCATTGACCTCTGGCCGCTCGAACATGCGCTCGCCTGCGGCGAGAAGTCGCGCCGTCGAGACGACGAACTCCTCGGGCGTCTTCAGCTTCGCCGGCAACGGCGTCCACGCCGCTTCGTGGTGGATCAGCTCGCGATAGAGCTCGCCGAGCTGGCCGTCGCTCTTCAGGTAGACGGCGGCCAGACGGTCGACGAGCGCCGGCGGCGGTTCGTCGGCGACGAAGTGGCGCGCCAGCTTGGTGGCGACGAAGCGGGCCGCCGCCGGATGGCGGGCGAGATCGTGGAGCAGTTCGTAAAGAGCGTTCGGTCCCTCCGGGTAGCTCTTGCCGAGGACGGTCTTTCGCCCCGGCTCGTGCCAGTCGGGGTCGAAGCGGCTGGCGTCGGCGGCCGGGTCGCGTGCTATCCGCCAGCCGCTCAGCACCGCGGCGAAGGCGGTCACGTCGGCCTGGGTGTAGGCGCCGTTGCGCGCCCCCTCGGCGCCGAGCGTGTGCAGCTCGAGCACCTCGCGCGCCAGGTTCTCGTTGATGCCCGACACACGCGTCCCTTCGTCACGCCGCGCGGCGCGCCGCGCCTCGAGAGCGACGATCCGCGAGTGCGGCCCGGCCGAGAGCCAGTTGTCGAGGTAGCGGAGCATGGCCGGGTGGGTGGTGGCGGCGACCAGCAGGGTCTCGAAGCGGCCGGCGATGTTCGGCCGGATCGCGTCGCGCTCGAACGCGCCGACGAGGCCGCGGGTCGAGCCTTTGAGGACCGAGACGGTGAAGTGGTTGGCCCAGAACCATTGCAGCCGCTCGGCGAACGGCCGCTGGGTGGCCGCGGCGGTGGCCAGCCGCGATCGGGCATCGGCGATCAGGACTTCGCGATAGTGGCCCGACACCACCTGCTCGGCGGTCATGCCCGGCGGCGGATTCTTTGCTGCCACGCGTCTTTCGCGCTCTTCGGCCACAAGACGGAGCGCGCCGGGCGTGTCGAGCAGGCCGCTGCCGCGGGCCGGATCGGCCGGGCCGATCTGCGCCGCGAGCCAGCCTTCGGCGTCGCGGCTGACGATGCCGAGATCGGGCTCACCCAGCCCGAACCGATGCGCTGCGATCGCGGCCTGCAGCTGGGGTGACACCGCCATCGTCGACTCCTCGAAGCGATCCGCGATTGTCCGCCGGGCCATGTCAAGCGGCCGTGTTCGCTTCGTCAAGAAGTGTTCGCAAGGGGCTCGAAAAGGGGCTCCGAAGGAGCCCGCCCCTCCCTCCCGGAGGGAGGGGAGCGCAGCGGGGAGGGAGCGGCCCTGTCCTGTCGGGCTTTCTCGCGCCAACGGCGCGAGAAGCCCCGACAGGTTGCTCGCGCCTACGGCCCGAGCAACCTGTCTATCGCCAGCACGTCGGCGGCGGTCAACTGCCCCGAGGCCTGCCTCAGGCGCAGCGTCGCCAGCAGCACGTCGTAGCGCGCCCGGGCCAAGTCGCGCCGCGTCTGGTACAGCTGGCTCTGGGCATTGAGGACATCGACATTGACCCGGATGCCGACCCGGTAGCCGACCTGCGTCGCCTCGAGCGCGAGCTGGCTCGAGGCCTCGGCCGCTTCCAGCGCCTTCACCTGCGCCGCGCCCGATTGCAGCGTGTAGAACGCCTGGCGGGTCGTCTGGGTGACGCCGCGGCGCGCCGCCTCCAGGTCGTTGCGCGCGCGCTCCTCGAGCACCAGCGTCTCCTTGATCCGGTTCTGGATCGCGCCGCCGGTGTAGAGCGGCACGTTGAGCTGCAGGCCGATGCTCGTGGTCTGGCCGAACGTCCCCGGCTGGTAGAGGCCGCGGCCATTGCCCACCGTGGCGACCGCGTCGAGCGTCGGCAGGCGCTGGTTGCGCGCCTTCTCGGTCTCCAGCTGGGCCACCTCGAACGCGACCAGCGCCCGGCGCACGGAAGGATGCTCCTCGGCCGCGCGCGATACGTACTCCTCGACGCCGGTCTTGGGCAGCGGCAGCACCACCGGCACGGCGAGCTGCTTCGGCGCGACATTGGTCTGGCCGACCAGTTGGTCGAGGGCGATCCGCTTGGTCACCAGGTCGTTGTCGGCGGCGATCTCCTGGGCCGTCGCCAGGTCGAAGCGGGCTTGCGCCTCGCGGGTGTCGGTGATGGTGGCCGTGCCGACCTCGAAGTTGCGCTTGGCCGAGGCGAGCTGCTCGGCGATCGCCGCCTTGTTGGCGCGGGTGGTGGTGAGCGTGTCCTGGGCGCCCAGGACGTCGAAGTAGGCCTGGCTGACGCGCAGCATCAGGTCCTGCTCGGCGGCGTCGAGATCGGCCAGCGACGACACCAGCGAGCGCTCCGACTGGGTGATCGTGGTGCGGTTCGACTGGTTGACGATCGGCTGCCGGCCGGTGATCTGCACGCCGTAGGAGCTGTTGGTCGGATTCGGGCTGTTCTCCAGGTAGGCCTTGAGCTCGCCGGCGTTGGCGGCGAGCGCGACGTTCGGCCGCAGCAGCGCCCGCGTCTGGTCGACCCGGTAGGGCGCCGATTCGTACTGGGCTCGCGCCGAGAGGTAGTTGGCGTCGTAGGCGTGGGCCGCGTCGTAGAGCTGGATCAGCGATTGCGCCGAAGCGAACGAAGGCGCGAGCGCTGCCAGCGAGGCGGCGAGAGCGACGGCGAGGGGCCGGGGTCGAAGGCGCGGGATCGGCATGAGGGTTCCCTGGAAGATTCTTTTCAGAGGCGATGGACGCGGGCGGACCGGACCGACCCGGCGACGCCCGCGAGGTTATAGGCCGAGTCGGGGCGAAGGCGCCCCGGAAATGCGACGACCTGCGTGCCGCGGGCGCTGCGGCGACGCCTGGGGCCGACAGACGGCACCCGGTCTACCGCAAGGCAGTGCGCAAATGGCCGGGGCACGGAGGTCAGGCGCTAGAAGGTGAACCGGCTCGGCTCGCCGAAGCCGATCAGCCGCGGCGCGACGGCGTCGAACAGCACGACGGTGGAAAAGCCCCCGGTGGCGCCGGCCATGGCGCTGGAGCCTGCCCCGGGCACGGGGGCCCGGGTGACGAGCTCGGCGCGCATCACCGGCAGCTGGCCGACGATCGCCACCAGACGGCCGCCCGGCTTCAGCTGGCCGAGCAGGACCGGCGGCACCTCGGCGACCGAGCCCGACAGGACGATCACGTCGAACGGCCCGTCGACCGGCGGGGCCTTGGACGCATCGACGTTCACCACCGTCGTGTTCATCACCCAGGCACGCTTCAGGTTGTCGCTGGCGAAGGCCGCGAGCTCGGGGTCGATCTCGAGCGTGGTCACGTGTTGCGCCTTCTGCGCCAGCAGCGCCGCCATGTAGCCCGAGCCGCTGCCGACCTCGAGCACGCGCTCGTGTCGCTGCACCGCCAGCTCCTGCAGCAACCGGGCCTCGACCTTGGGCGCGAGCATCGACTGCCCGTTCGGCAGCGGCACCTCGGTATCGACGAAGGCCATCGAGCGGTAGGCCGCGGGCAGGAACTCCTCGCGCTTGACCACCGAAAGCAGCGACAGGACGCTGTCGTCCAGCACTTCCCAGGTGCGGATCTGCTGCTCGATCATGTTGAAGCGGGCTTGTTCGATGTTCATGGCGGGCTCGTGGCGGGCAGGGACGAGAGGGCGGGCGCAGGGCGGCGGAAGATGCGGTGCTTCACCCAGCGGGCGAAGTCGTCGAGGTAGCAGTAGACGACGGGCACGACCACGAGGGTGAGCAGCGAGGACGTGATCACGCCGCCGATCACCGCCTGGCCCATGGGCGCGCGCTGCTCCGAGCCTTCGGACAGGGCGAAGGCGAGCGGCACCATGCCGAACACCATCGCCAGCGTCGTCATCAGGATCGGGCGCAGGCGGACCTCGGCAGCATAGAGAAGCGCCGGCTCGCGGTCCATCGCCTCGCCGCGCGTCTCGAGGCCGCCGCCCTCGGCGCCGACCTCCCCGCGCTGGGCGCGGATCGCGAAATCGATCAGCAGGATCGCGTTCTTGGTCACCAGGCCCATCAGCATGACGATACCGATGATCGAGAACATGTTGAGGGTGGAGCGGAACATCAGCAGGGCGAGGACGACGCCGATCAGGGTCAGCGGCAGCGAGCTCATCAGCGCCAGCGGCTGGATGAAGCTGCGGAACTGGCTCGCCAGGATCATGTAGATGAAGACCACGGCCAGGCCGAGCGCGCCGAGCGCGTAGTTGAACGACTCTGTCATGTTCTTGGTCGAGCCGCCGAACGAATAGCGGTAGCCCGGCGGCCAGCTGATCTCGTCGAGCACCTTCTTGATGTCGGCCGAGACGTCGCCGGAGCTGCGGCCGAAGGCATTGGCGTCGACGTTGATCTCGCGGTTGAGGTCGCGGCGGTTGATCTGGTTCGGACCGGTCGAGGGCGCCACCTCGGCCACCTGCGACAGCCGCACCACCCGCGGCGAGCCATCGGCGGCGGGGGCGACGTTGATCGGCATGCGCTGCAGGTCGCCGATGGCGTAGCGGCTCTCCGGCGCGAGCTGCACGTTGACGTCGTAGTTCTCGCCGTCGGGCGCGCGCCAGTTGCCGACGGTGGTGCCGGCGACCAGGGTGCGCAGGGTGTTGGCGAGCATGTTCACGTTCAGGCCGGCGTCGGAGGCGGCGTCGCGCCGGACCTCGATCGCCACCGTCGGCTTGTCGGGCTTGAGGGTCGTGTCGAGATCGACCAGGCCGGGAATCTGCTGCAGCTTCGCCGTGATCGTTCGCGAGAGCCGCTCGAGCTCGCCGAGGTCGGTGCCCTGGATCGAGAACTGGAGGCTCTTGCCGCCGCCGAGGTCGGTCTGGCCGATGTTGGTGACGGTGATGCCCGGAATGCGCGCCAGCCGCTCGCGCAGCGGCACGGCCATCTCGGCGGCGCCGCGCTTCCGGTCCTTGCGGTCGACCAGGCGGACGTAGGTCGCGGCGTAGATCTTGCCCGCCGCCTGGCCGCTGTTGATCGTCGTGACCGTGTAGCGCACCTCGGGCATCTCGCGCAGCACCGCGTCGACCTGCCGCGCCCGCATCTCGGTCACCTCGAGCGAGGAGCCGACCGGCGTGTAGTAGTTCACCTGGGTCTCGGAGAAGTCGGCCTTCGGCACGAACTCGGCGCCGAGGATCGGGATGATGAAGAAGCTGGCGACGAAGCTCGCCAGGGCGATGCCGAGGGTGGCGAGGCGGTGCCGCAGCGACCAGCCGAGGATGG
>Ga0068858_100000996_pt1 | contig 29246 bp, 21 predicted proteins | sample KBSSwiS12_FD_66589 | JGI IMG/M metagenome (GOLD analysis project Ga0068858, IMG submission 66589) | Switchgrass rhizosphere microbial communities from Kellogg Biological Station, Michigan, USA - KBS Switchgrass S1-2 | ecosystem: Host-associated > Plants > Roots > Rhizosphere > Soil ... | reverse complement strand
GACTTCGATCCGTCGGTTACCTCGCGTATCACGCGCGCGATTCTCGACCTTCTGGCGAGCGCCTACACTGTGCTGCCCCAGTCGAGCTCGGACCGCTCCTCGCTTGCCACCTCGCATCGCATTCGCATAGTCAACTACATTGAGGCCCACCTCGGCGATCCGGACCTGACGCCAATGCGTGTCGCCGCGGCATGTAAGATGACCCCGCGCTACCTGCATCATCTCTTCTCGAACGAGTCCGAAACGGTGGCGCGCTATATCCTGCGCCGCCGGCTGGAAGAATGCTCCCGTGCTCTTACGGTTGCCGCACAGCGCGGGCGCACGGTCACTTCCATCGCATTCGATTATGGATTCAACAGCCCGACGCACTTCGGCCGTGTGTTCCGGGCCCGATTCGGTATCACCCCCCGGGAATATCGGCGGCAACACAACGGTTAGGTTGCGGCGCATCTTGGGGCCTTAAGCTGCTACCCAGTTGCCGTGCACGCCCACACGCAGCCTGAAGGGCACTTTGATGCGCGCCAACGGGCCCCGCTCGATGTGCTCGGCCTCCAGGATATGCACCTCGGATTGGTTCTGCGCATGTTGATCAACTATGAAGCCCAGATAGCCCTCGTGCCCCGGCAAGTCCGTGGGAATGTGGAAATGTTCCTGCACGGTTGATTGCGGGCCTGGTACGTAACGCTTCAATTTGCCGGTGCGCACCTCGAGCCGCATGATGGTGTTGAATCCCGCGCCTACGGGACCTGCGATCAACGGCGGCCCGACCGTTGGATCGAACGCCTGGTAATAGCCGATCTCATAGTCGCGCATCGCATCCTTCTCGGCAGCGCGCGGCATGTCGCCACCCGGTCCGAGCACGGTCTCCTCGAATCCTTCGCCGGGCTTGGACAAATCGAAGGTCCAGCGCACGAAACTGCCACCGAGGTCCTGCGGCTGTACCTGGATTCCGGTCGCCTCGCGAATGAAAGGGAAGGCGTTCACCTTGCCGCAGCCAAAATCCAGGTGCACGCGCGGGCCATCGGTGTATGCATTCATGAAGTGATACGCGGAACGCGCAGGACCCCGGAACCAGCGCAACTCCTTCACACTCCCATCGCGCGGCATGATGCCTACAAAGGTGTCTTTGGTCGGCTCCCAGATCCAGTGCGGACCCCCAGCCTTGATACGTGCCAGGTCCGCGGTAGTTGGAAACACCGGAAATATGGCGTGTTCCTTGGTTACCGCGAAGTCATGCATCATCGCGCAGTATGGCGCCTCGAACCACTCTTCGCGGATCAGCTCACCATCCCGGTTCGCGACGCAGTACGCAACATCGCGGGAGGCAAGACCGCCTGCCTCATAGCCGAAGAAATACAAATCGCCGGTATCCCGATCGGGACGTGTATGCGCCGTCATCGTCTGGCTGCGAAGCTTGCCCCGAAAGTCCCACTCTCCCAGAGTTTCCAGCGTGTGCGGGTCCACTTGCATCGCCCGGCTGTCTTCTTTCAATGCAAGCAGCCGGCCACCGTGGAAGATCGGGGTGGTGTTGTTCACGCCGCGGGGCTTGCCCCTGACGCTGGGATCATCTGTGTAGGGATTGCGGTACAGGCCATAGAGCGAGCGCCGGGCGCGGCGCTCATTCTTGAAGCGTTCCGTCTGGATGTAACGCTGCTTTAGATCGACATGGCCATTCTCAAAGCGCAGTAAGCGCACCATCCCATCGCCGCTCAGGTATGTATCCTGCCCGAGCATGGGCGGGTATTGCGGATCCGGGACTGTTTGAAACCAGGAGCCATTGATCCCGGCGGGCAACTGCCCCTCGATCACGAGGTCATGGACGTCGCACTCAATCCGCGATGGGGCGTTGAAGCCGCTGAAATCCATGGAGGCGGGGAATTGAGTTGTCATGTGTACCTCATGTCGGCTGCCACTGCCTGCCCGTCACCGGGTGTTCGTAATGGAACGGCACCACTTGCGTCTCAGGCCACAAGGCGGGCGCAGGCTGCAGCAGCTCGTCGGGTCCAAGCGGATCCTTTGGGAACGTCTCAGTGAAGACCGGCACAAACTTTGGTCGGGTGTGCGCCCAGCCCGTCTCGAACAGACCATGCCAGACAGCGCGGTAGTTGAGCACCTTTATTTTCCAGATGCCAGCCTCGCGCGTGTAGGTGTTCTCGTAGATTCCCCCTTCCCACCACTGCTTGAGGGCCTCAGGGGCGGTGTCCTTCTTGCTCTCGTGCCTGCCTGCCTGCATTACTACCCGGAAGCGGCCGAGGGCGCAGCTGCGATCAGGCGCAACATCGACAATGTCCTGCATGATTGGATGATCGAGCAGGAAGCCGTAGACGGGACCGTTGTATCCACCCGTGAAGTTCTTGCGGAACCGGTCGCAGTACAGACGCCGCGCCCCGGCCCTGCCCTTGAAAATGCCGCCCATGAAATGCACTTCGCCGCTGTCGCTGAACAGATCGACGACCTCGTCATAGAGACATTTGTCGAGGTAGTAACCGTACGCATGCTGCAGCCTGCGCACGGCATGCACATCCCGCAACGAGCCCACTTCGTTCGCCAGCTGCTCGACCTGCCTGCGCAGAGCCGCCAAGTCCGCCGTTGCGTCAATGCCCGCCATGGGTATTCTCCTCTTGCGCGGGCATTGCCCGCTCACCGTCGATCCGGGGCGCCCCTCGTGGGGCGCCCGTGCAACGCATGCGTTGCACCCCGGTATAGCCCTGGTCGTGTATATGGCACGAAACACCGCCCTGCGGGCTCGACCCACGCAGAAAGATGATTCGATTCTGCGTGCAGTTCCACGAGTTGAATGCGCGGGCGGTGACCGCGGCTCATACCCAGCTGGCCGAACGCTTCACGCTCTCACCGTAGCCCTTCAGACCAGACCACACTATCACCGCGGCAAGCGGCCCCAATACACAGGCCGCCGCGCACAGCGAGTAGCGCAGCATGTGCTCGCCGTGGAACACATAGTCGGTCAGTAACGCCACCACGGTTGGCCCTGCGCCGAATCCGATGACGTTGAACACGAACAGGAAGAGTGCCGTCACCTGGCCGCGCATCTGGTTCGGCGTGATGATCTGCAAGGCCGCATTCTGCGGTCCGGGTGACAACATCGCAAAGAACCACTGCCCGCAGAGCGCGGCTACCGCGAGCTCGGGTGTGGGCATGAGAGGGTAGGCAATTGCGAACGGTGTACCGCCGATGATGGCGACCAGCGTGACGCGCATGTTTGAATCGGCGTATCCCTTCCTGGTGAGCCATTCGGACAGAGCACTGCCGGCCATGAGCCCGAAGGGGGCTGTGCAGATGACGATGAGTCCCTGCAGCACGCCCGCTTTGGCCGCAGTCCAGCCGTACGTGCGGATGAAGAATGTCGGCACCCAGGCCGCGGCACCGAAATGCAGTACGACGTTGCAGGCGAGGCCAACGAACATCGGCCCGTACGCCCAACGGTTATCCTTCATGAATCTCAGGACCGCGGCGACGGGGATGGATTTCGTCGCAACGCCGGCGATCCGCCCGCGGCGCAGCGGCTCCGGAACGGTTATGAACAAGGCGGCCACCAGGAATCCGGGCAGACTCACGAGCAGGAACGTAATCTGCCAGGGGCGCAGCGCCCCCAGCAGCGGCAGCTCGATCGGGCCCATGTTGGACACGAAGTGAATCACGGCGCCGCCCACCAGCAATGCCAGGCCCGTACCGGCCACGAAACCAAAATTCAACACCGAGATGGCGCGCGGCAGCTTATCGCGCGGAAACAGGTCTGACATCATTGAAAATGTTGCCGGCCCGTTGCAGGCCTCCCCCACTCCCACTCCGATGCGCGCCACGAACAGCTGCACGAAACTCTGTGCGAGCCCGCAAAACGCCGTCATCAAGCTCCAGATGGCAATGCCCGTGCCGATGATGAGGCGCCGGCTCTTCGTATCGACCAGCCGCGCGATGGGCATGCCGAGAAACAAATAGAAGAACACGAATGCGAAACCCACGAGCAGGCTCGCCTTGGTATCGGACAACTGCATGTCGTGTTTGATGGGACCAATGAGCAGCACGAGAATGCCGCGATCGAGGAAGTTGATGGCCAGAGCGAGGCCGAAGACGCCCACCGCGTACCAGGCGCGGCGCGGGCTTGGCCAGGGCACCTCGGCGCCGGTTTCGCCCGCCGTATTCTGGGCGGCCGGGATCTGGCCCGTTCCCCGATCCGTGGAAAGTGGCCGTGCGATCGACTGATTCATGTGCCCGGTGCCCTCGTCAGCTCGCACTATCTGGCCCGTTAGCCCTGCAACGGACTCAACCGTTGCGGAACCGAAAATAGATCCACAGTGCAATCGAAGGCCCCGGCCTTGCCCCGGCGGGGACGGCTTGCGCTATCAGTCTCGGGCGAGCAGCTGCGCGCGCAGCAACATCGGATGGTCGGGATCCACGGTATGGGACAAATTCTCCACGGCAGCCTGGAAGGCTTTAGCTGCACCCGGGGCTTCTCCCCGCGTGGCCAGGACCTGCCCCAGTACCATCCACGCCAATCCCGTCCGGTCCGAGTACGGCAAGCCACCCTGCGCCTGTTGCGCGACGGCGAGCGCCTGCCGCGCGTCCGCTTCCGCCTCGGCCAACTTGCCTTCTCTCAGGTTCAGCTCGGCTCGGGTTCGTAACGCTTCGTGTGTAACCTGCGCCGTCTTGCTGTTGGCGGTGACCGCATCGAGGCTCGCACGTGCCTGCGCGAGATGCCCTTCTGACATTGCGATGACCCCCCGCAGGGTCTGCAGTCTGGCTGCGGCAGGAAAGCCTGGCGGGATCGGATCTCCGGCGATTGCGGAGCCCGCCGCGAGAAAACGCTCGGCGGCTGCCAGGTCCCCCTCTGCTTGGGACACAGACGCTAGCCCTAGCAGGCAGTACACGCGAGGCATTGGAGTATGCGCATCCTCCGCCAATGCTGCGCACTCTGTATATCCAGCGCGTGCTTCACGCAAGCGGCCGAGAAACTCCAGGGTACGCGCCCGGTTGTAGAGGATCGACGGTCGGGGCGCCGGATCGAGATGATACTGCGCGATGAGGTGCAGTATCTGATCGTACAACTCCAGCGCTTGTTTCGGATTGCCTGCGCCTTGGACTACGAGCGCCCAGCCGTTGCGGGTTGAAACCGCCTCTGACCCGTGATCCCGCCCGGCGCGTGCGAACAGCGCCAGCGATTGCGCATAGTATTTGTTTGCCCGGTCGTTATGGCCGTCGAGATGCTCCGCGTAGCCGATGTTAGCCAGCAGGCCTGCCTGGACCATCGGCGATGGATGCCCGGCCTCGGGCAGGCGTTGCAGTGCGAGCCTCCCATACTTCAGAGCATTCTGGACATCGCTGCCTTGCAGAGAGGTTTGAGTCAGATAATCCAGGCAGCTGAGGGACTGCTGCACGGTTATCTGCGGCTCCGCGATGACTCCCTCCAGCTCCTGAGTGGCCTGCGCTACCTTCCCAATCGTCGCCATTGTGAACGCGTGGTCGCAGGACAGCCTGCGGCGCAGGTCATCGTCCGGGTTTCCTTTGATGCTATCGAGCGCCTCGCGCAATAAGGACTCCCCACGTGCATGTTCGTCGTTGGAGGCGTAGTACACCCCAAGCATGTCAAACACCGCCGCACGTTTTTGCGGATTGTCCTGGTAATCGGTGCGCGCCAGTGCCTCGCTGCGCGCGAGCATGTCGCGGACAGTCACCGGCTTGTCAGAGTCGGCTGCCTCGGTAATGAGCGTGTTGAGAAATTCTGCCACCGCTTCATTGCGTGACGCGAGCGCAAGAGCCCGGTCCCGTCCTGTGCCGGCCGCGTGAGCTTCGAACAGTGCAATTGCCGCGGTCGCTATGACGGCCGCCAGCGCGACGGCGCCAATGCCAACGGGAAGACGGTTGCGCGACACGAACTTGTGCGCTCGATACCAGGCGTTGTCCGCGCGAGCAAGCACCGGCTCGTTGTTCAGATACCGCCGCAGATCGTCGGCGAATTCTTTGACCGACGCGTAGCGCTCGAGTGGATTCTTCTTGAGCGCCTTGGCCACGATGTTGTCGAGATCACCCCGGAAGAGGCGCTTGAGTTTCAACGGTGTAACGGCGGTGGACAGACGAACGGGATCGGTTTCCAGCAGCGAGCGGATGAACTGCGGCGCTGAGTGGCTCCCGCCGCCAGTGGGGTGTTGCCCGCACAGCAGTGTGTATAACAGCACTCCGAGCGAGTAAACATCGGTGGCGACGGTGATCGGTGCGCTCAGCACCTGTTCGGGAGCTGCGTATTCCGGGGTCAGCGCCCGCATGCCGTCGTGTGTCAGAACGGTTGCCGAATCGGCGCGTGCATCGTCTTCGATCAGTTTAGCTATGCCGAAGTCGAGGAGTTTCACGACCCCGTCCCGCGTCACATGGATGTTGGAGGGCTTGATGTCGCGATGCACGATCAGATTCGCGTGGGCGTGGCCCACGGCAGCCAGCACATCCAGGAATAGCCTCAAGCGGGACACAGTGTCCAAGCTGTGATCATCACAGTACTGGTCGATGGCGCTGCCCTCGACATACTCCAATACCAGGTAGGGTTGTCCGGCTTCTGTCACCCCCGCGTCGAGAATGCGTGCGATGTTCGAATGGGTGAGCCGCGCGAGTAAGCGGCCCTCGCGCCGGAACCGCTCCTCGCCGCCGTGGCCCAGCAACGCGAAATTGAGGAGTTTGACAGCGGCCTTACCCTCGAATCGCCCATCGCTGCGCCGGGCCAGCCAGACGCTGCCCATGCCGCCGTGACCAATGATCGATTCGAGCGTATACGCACCCAGAGTCACTCCGGCAAGTGAGGTCTGCTTTAAGACTGCGGCGGGGTCATCCTCGAGAAACTTCGAGCTCTCGAGCGCCTGCAGGCGGGCGAGCAACATCTGCAGATCATCGGCCACAGTGGGCTGCTCCGTGCGCAGGGCCGCGAGCCGCGCGGCCCGCTCCTCGGCAGACAGATCCAGTAACTCATCGAGGAGCGGACTAAGGTCGCGCCAACGAGCCGGGTCGATATCGGGCATTCCCTAATCAAACCAAGAATTTGCGGCCCGCGTCCACCGTCTGTTGCGTGCGTTCCCCGAGATCCACCGCGGGGGGTATCGCGCATCCGCGTTTCACGGCCGGACGTTCCGCGATGAGGTCATGCCAACGTTGCAGATGGTGCAACCCCTCGAGCGTAACTCCCGACCAGCCGTAGCCCTTTACCCAGGGCCACAAAGCCATGTCGGCGATTGAATAGTCACCGGCGATGTATTCGTTGGACGCGAGCTGATTGTCGAGCACGCCGAACAGGCGAAGCGTCTCGCGCTGGTAGCGCTCGATCGCGTAGGGTATTTTTTCCGGGGCGTAGCGCAGGAAGACGTTGGCCTGTCCCATCATGGGACCGACACCGGACATCTGGAACATCAGCCACTGCAGCACGCGGGAGCGCCCCTTCACGTCCGTCGGCAGGAACTTGCCGCTCTTCTCACCCAGGTAGATCAGGATGGCCCCCGATTCGAAAATGACAAAGTCATTGTTGTCATGATCGATCAGCGTGGGAATGCGCCCGTTGGGATTGAGTTTGACGTACCAGTCGGCCTTCTGTTCCTTTTCCGACAGCTTGATATGCCGCCACGTGTACGGCAGGCCCATTTCCTCGAGCGCAATGGAGATTTTCCAGCCGTTGGGTGTCTCGGACGTCAGTAGCTCGATCATTGGACGGCAACCTCCTCATTGGCGCGATGTACAACGTACGCGCGAATCGCTTCTATTTCATCCTTGTTCATCTGCCCTCCGAAGGCGACCATGCCGTTTGCCTGGCGCGCCCCGTCGCGCACGACGCTTTGCCAGGCTCCGAGATCGCCAAGCGCGCCCGAATGGCGCAGATCCGGCAGAACTCCGCCACTAACGGCGCTGTCGCCGTGGCACATGCCGCAGTACGTGTGATAGTGCAATTTTCCTCGTGCGACAACAGCGGCACTCGCTGTGTCAGGCGGCGGCAAAGGAGGCCGCCCAGCAGCCGCAGGCACGGGCAAACTGTCCTCACCATTCAACTTGAAGGCCAGCACGCGTGGCACATTACCGCGGTTGACCTGGGAGTCATGCGCCAACACGCCCGCGGCCAGCCCGAACGCCCCGCCCCAGCCAACTTCCACCGCGATATATTGTTCGCCGTCGATTTCGTAAGACACCGGAGGCGCGACAATTCCGGTATACGTCTTGACGGACCACACGGGCTTGCCGTCGTCAGCCTGGAATGCTGCAAACTCACCCATGCTGTTTCCCTGGAAGACGAGATTACCTGCCGTGGCCAGTATTCCACCGTTCCACGGTTGGTCGTATTGCACCCGCCATACTTCCCGTTGCGTGACCGGATTCCAGGCGGACAGCCTGCCTTTGAGTTGTGTCTTGATTGCGGCCAGGGCCTTGGGGTCCTCCGGCAGGCTGCCGGCGTTGAAATCAACCCCGGTGTTCCAGCCGAAACCGTTGGGCTTGAAGGTCTGCTGGGCGATGAATACGAACGCTGCCTCGCTCACCGGCAGGTAGACGAGGCCGGTCAGCGGGCTGTAGGACATCGGCTGCCAGCTGTGCGCACCCGCGGGCCCCGGCAGTGACACCCAGGGCTTGCCGGTTTCGCCGTAGCGCGCCTGCGGATTCTCTGTTGGCCGGCCGGAGTGGGCATCCAGGCTCAGCGCCCAATTGACCGTCGCGAACGGCCGCGCCGCAATGAACGCGCCCGTCTCGCGATCCAACAGGTAGAAGAAGCCGTTCTTTGGCGCCTGCATCAGGACGTGGCGCTGCTTACCGTCAATCTGCAGGTCAGCCAGCATGATGTGCTGCGTGGCCGAGAAGTCCCAGCTCTCTCCCGGGCTTTCCTGGAAGTGCCATACATACTGACCAGTGTCCGGGCGCAAGGCAATGATGGAGGCGATGAACAGGTTGTCGCCACCACCGGGGGAACGAACTGCCCGGTTCCAAGGTGAGCCGTTGTCGGTTCCGATATACAACAGGTCGAGGCGCGGATCGTAGGCCATCGAGTCCCAGACTGTTCCACCGCCACCATTCGTCCAGAACTTGCCATGCCAGGTTGACCGAGCCTTGCTCTCGAGCACCTCATCGGAGGCGGCGCCGTCGGGTTTACCGGGTTCGCCGGGCACGGTGTAGAAGCGCCAGACCTGTTTGCCTGTCTGCGCATCGTAGGCAGTGACATAGCCTCGGGCAATGTATTCACCGCCGCCGTTGCCAATGATGACACGGCCTTTGATGATCCTTGGCGCGCCCGTGATGGTGTAGGCCATGGCCGGATCGGCGGTCTGCACGGACCAGACTTGCTTTCCGGTCTGTGCATCGAGTGCGATCAGGCGGCCATCAAACGTGCCGACATAAACCTTCCCTTCCCAGAACGCGACGCCGCGGTTGGCGACATCGCAACAACCTTTTACACCGGCACTTCCCGGCACGGCCGGGTCGAAAGCCCATAGCTGCTTTCCGGTGGCCGGGTCGAGCGCAAACACTTTGCTCCAGGCGCTCGTCACATACATGACACCGTCAACGATGAGTGGTGTCGTTTCCTGCACGCGGCGGGCTGCATCCAGGTCGTAGTGCCACGCGAGCTTCAGTTGCCCGATTGTGCGGGGATTGATTTGCCGCAGCGGGCTGAACCGCTGCTCGTCATACGTGCGGCCGTGGGTCAGCCAGTTGGCGGAGTCCGAGTCTGCGGCGCTGAGGCGCGCGGCATCGACGACATTTTTGGGGGCTGTAGGCGTGTTGGCGCCTGTCGGCGTGTTGGCGGCCACGCCAATCGGGGCGTGTTGCCCACCGCCGCAGGCACTCAGCACAACGACGAGGCTCAGCACCCCGCGGCGTAAAGCATCCATGGACGCGGCCCCCGCCTTCGCCAGCGCTCAGATGGCCATGCACACCGATTTGAGCTCGGTATACAAGTCCAGCACCGCCCTGCCGTGCTCGCGCCCAAAACCCGACTGTTTGAACCCACCAAACGGCATGTTGGGATCGACGAAATTGTGGCAGTTCACCCAGACCGTGCCGGCGCGAATCTTCGGCACGAGACGCTGAACCGCGCGCACGTCGTTGGACCAGATGCTCGCGGCCAGACCATATGGAGTGTCATTGGCCAGCGCTGCGATGTCATCGAGATCCTCGAATCGCTGCGCAACCAGCACCGGTCCGAAGATCTCCTCGCGCACGACTTTCATGTCGGGGCGAACGTTGGCCAGCACCGTCGGCTTCACATAGTAGCCTGGCGATGAGGGTGTCTCGCCGCCCGCCACCACCGTGGCCCCTTCCCTGCGGCCAGACTCAATGTACCCGAGAACGCGCTCCTGTTGCTCGCGTGAGACGAGCGGCCCCATCTGCGTTTTGGGATCCAGACCGGGCCCGAGCTGAATGGAGCTCGCGGCGGTGCTGATGCCTTCCACGACCTGGTCGAAGATTTTCTTATGGGCAAACAGGCGCGTACCGGCACAGCAGACCTGCCCGGCGTTGAAGAAGATCGCGTTGGCCGCCCCACCAATCACATTGTTGATATCCGCATCGGGAAGCACGATCACGGGCGACTTTCCACCCAGCTCGAGCGACACTCTCTTCAGAGTATCCGTGGCCGACTTGTTGATGAGCTTGCCGACGGAGGTCGATCCCGTGAAGGCGACTTTGTCCACGCCAGGATGCGCAACCAGCGCTGTTCCCGTCGTTTCGCCAAGACCCGTCAGAACGTTGACGACGCCAGGTGGGAAGCCAGCCTCGGCGATCAACTCAGCGAGACGGAGCGCCGTAAGCGGAGTTTGCTCAGCGGGCTTGAGGATGCAGGTGCAGCCCGTTGCAAGCGCTGGCCCCAACTTCCAGGCGGCCATCGCCAGCGGGAAATTCCAGGGGACGATCTGCGCCACGACACCCACTGGCTCGCGCTGCGTATAAGTGTGGAACTTGACTCCCGGGGGCCCGTGGATGGAGGTTGCGAATGTGGAGCCTTCGAGCTTGGTTGCCCAGCCGGCCATGTAGCGAAAATAGTCGCGGGTGCCGGCAACATCGACGACGGTCGCCATGAACTTGGTCTTGCCGTTGTCGATGCTTTCGAGCTCGGCCAGCTCGTCCATATTCTTTTCGACCAGGTCCGACAGCTTCCACAGCAATGCCTGGCGGTCGGCGGGCAACATGTCAGCCCAGGGACCGGATTCGAACGCCTGGCGTGCGGCCGCGACCGCGCGGTCGACGTCGGCCGCATTTGCATCCGCAACCACAGCGATCTGCCGCCCCGTCGCAGGGTCCAGCACGGAAATTCGCTCGCGGGATTTCGACTCCACCCACTCGCCGCCGATGAACAGGCGCGGCGGACGCTGCAGAAACTTTGCGACGCCGGCGGAGGGCTGCGGCTGCGAGGCGATAGATACGTTCAAGCAAAGACCTCCGTGCGCTGGCACTCGGGCGTGCTACAGCTGCGGTGATAGCCGGCATTGGACCCGAGGCCGCAATTGCGCCTCTCGACCCACCGCGAACCGGTCATACACCAGGAAGGAAATGGTCGGGGACGCCTAGTCCGGGGCGCGTAGCCGGGGACGCCTAGTCCGGCGCGCGTAGCTGGGGGCGCCCAGCCCGGGGCGCGTAGCCGGCGGCGCCTAGTCCGGGGCGCGTAGCCGGGGGCGCCCAGTCCGGGGGGCGTAGCTGGGGACGCCCAGCCCGGGGCGCGTAGTCGGGGACGCCCAGCCCGGATGCGCTACAACCGCGCGCCTAGCCCACCTTGCGCGCCGCCGGTTATTCCGCTTGACTAAGCGGGGGCGCCGAGCCCGCACACCAGGGTTTCGAGGGGGCAGCCAACATGGCTCAGCTGGAAACATTTTCAACGGCCGAGCAGCCACAACACCGGCGGCTCGAATACTGGAACGATCTGACTGGCAGCGCGTTCACTCCGCTCGTAACGGATCCTGTCGATCGGCGCGCGTTCGTCGGCCGCCTGACGCGCACGCAGATAGGTGACATCCGGCTGTCAGAGGCGCGCTCGGAGCCCGCCACTGTGCGGCATTCCCGTCAGCATGTGGCGCGCGCACGTGAAGCGCTGTTCATGCTGTGCCTGCAACTCGAGGGAGTCAGTTACAACCGCCAGCAGGGACGCGAAGCGGTGTTGAGGTACGGCGACTTTCATCTGCTCGACAGCTTGCGGCCGTACGAAGTGTGCTTCCAGGAAACCAACCGCATGCTCGTGTTGAGTATCCCGCAGCAGGAGCTCGCGCGGCGGATGGCCAACCCCGAGGGCGTCGTGGGCATTCCGCTCTCGGGCAAGAGCAGCGTGTCCGGCCTGCTGTCCTCACTGTTGTGTAGTTTCTGGCAGCAGCGGCGCAGCGGCGATGAGCGTTTTCTGTCGCCGCACTTCGGCGAGGCCATCCTCGATCTGATTGCGAGTGCCTATGCGGGCCTGCCGCAGAGCGCCACCGCCGGTACATCGGTTGCCATCGCGCGGCGCGAGCAGATTCGAACTTACATCGAGTCCCACCTGCACGATCCGGCGCTGACACCGGGCCGCGTGGCCGCGGCGGTGCATCTGTCGGCGCGGCGGCTGCACCAGCTTTTCGAGCCGGACGGCGAGACGGTCGGAAGTTACATCTTGCGGCGGCGGCTCGAGGAATGCGCCCGCGCGATTTCGGATGCCGCCCAGCTCGGCCGCACGGTGACCGAGATTGCATTCCTGCACGGTTTCAACAACGCATCGCATTTTGGCAGAGTGTTTCGCCAGCACTATGGCGCGACACCCAGCGATTACCGCCGCAGGGGACCCGAACTGGCGGACTCGAAATCTGCATAAACGTGTCGGCTGGCAGGCACCGCGCAACCTCGCTTGTCGCGGGCCGGCGTCAGTGTGCCGCTGGACCACGAGTTGGGGGCCACCGCGTTCCCGATTCGCACTAAACTGTGATGCCGAACAATAGTCATCTCCAGCCCGAGGGACACAGTGGGTCCAGTGCCGTTGCGGATCGGTATCTTTCGCCTGTTGATTGCGGCCGCAACTGCGGCGCCGGCCGCCGCAGGGGCTGTCACGATCGACGGTGACATCAGCTACACCAGTGACTACGTTTTTCGGGGAATCTCGGAAACCGGCGGGCGCAGCGCCGGGCAGATCGACTTGCGCGTGAGCACCCGGGACGGGACATTCCTGGGAGTCTTTGCCTCGACACTGGGCCGCGTCTGGCAACACAGCTGGGGAAACTCCGGTTGGGATTACGAGCTGGAAGAGTACCTGGGCCATCGCTTCGATCTCTCCCCCGCCTGGAGCGCCACACTGACGGCAGTGAACTACTCCTACCTGGAGGGAAACGCGCCACTGTCCGATGACTACCAGGAGATATCGGTCGCGGTGTCCTATCTTGACCTGTGGACAGTGACCCAGGCGGTAATTCCGAATGCAGTGCGTTTCGATGGAAGCTACAGACTGGGGCGTTACCCAGCGTACATTACGGACACGTCAGCCCAGCTACCTCTGATTGGGCGGCTGTTTCTCACGGCCGGCGCCGGCTACTACACTTCCGACAGCACCGGATATGCGTATGGAAATGCAGGTCTCGGCTTTGAATTCAAGAGGTTACGCATAGACGCCGGCTATTACGTCGCGCAGGACCGTGCCCGTATGCTATTTCCGTACGGGCGTGCCGGCAGCCGTTTCGCGGGAACCGTAAGCTGGCATTTCTGAAGGTTCTTTTGAACCTGGGTACGCCCGCGTGACACTTACCGGTAAAGGAAGTGAGGCGTGAGAGGCTCAAACCACAACGAAACGCATGGCACGCCCGCAACGGCGGAGCACGGCTATCGCAGCGGCGCATCAGCGGCCCGCGAGTCGGAGCTCATTGCGAGGATTGCCAAGGGCGACCGGCGGGCGTTCGAGGAACTTTATAACCTCTACCATCGCCGGCTCGCGCGCTTTCTTACGCGCCTCACCCGGCGCTACGACGTAGCGGAAGAAGTCATCAATGACACATTCTGGATCGTCTGGAAGAAGGCCGGCGACTTTCGCGGCGAGTCGCAGCCCTCCACCTGGATTCTGGGAATCGCCTACCGCAGAGCGAGAAATGCGTTCCGGTCTGCGGCACGGACGGGTTCCGCAGAGAACCTGGATGCTCTGCTGGAACCACCTACCAGTGACGAACCGATGCGGACCGAGGAGTTGCGGGACTGGCTCGTACAGGCCCTGGAGCAACTGCCCATAGAGCAGCGGCTTGCAGTCGAACTATGTTATGAGCTCGGTTATTCATGTGAGGAGATTTCGACGATTATGGGTTGTCCCGTCAACACGGTGAAGACGCGCCTGTTTCATGCGCGGGCCAAATTGCAGAAGCTGCTTCCCGTGTTGGGTGGAAGCGCTGCTCCTCCTGCCAATCGCAGAGGTGGAACATGATGGCCCTGGATGAACGTGGGCTCCATGATGAGGTCTGGCTACTGTTACCGTGGCTGGCCAACGGACGCCTTGCGCCGGCCGAGCGCGAGTTGGCACAGGAACATGTGCAGGATTGCAAGGAATGTGAGCGTGAGCTCGCGCGCCAACAGCTGATGTGCAGCGCCTTCTCGGAGCCAGACCGGGTGACCTATGCCCCCGGCCCCTCGTTCCGCAAGCTGATGGACCGTATCAACAGCGACGGCGACAGCAGGGTTCGCGACGATGAAGCGGCGAAGGCCGCTATGCGCGACCGTCTGCCTGCGGGCCGTGCGTCCTCCAATCAATCAACTCTAGGCCGCCTCGGCCGTGTATCCCTGTGGCGTCCTCCGGGCCTCGCCTGGGCCGCAAGCTTTCTGCTCCTGTTCGCCATTACCGGGATGATGTTCACGGCCTATCGCTGGTCGGCTCCGGTGTTTCGAACTGTCACGGATTCCTCCGTCGTGACTCCCAACGTCCTGCATATCGCTCTGGACCGCTCGCTGCCGATCGGCGAAGTCGAAGAGTTGCTGCGGACCGGCGGCGCACGAATCGTCGAGGGACCGGGGACGACGGGCATTCTGGGCGTGGCGCCGGTTGGGGTCATCGCTGGACATACAACGGAAGCGAGCGCGAACAAGCAACTACGTGCGCTTTCGGCGCGCTTGCGCGCCGACCCGCGAGTGCTGTGGGTACAGCCTCTTGCGGACGAAGGGATACCGGCAGACTTGCGAGCGCCGGATGCCGCTGATCAGCGAGCGCCGGATGCCCGGGAGCACTGATGCGCGCATTTGCCCATGCGGGCGCCCTTGCTGCACTGGTCCTGTCAGCACTGGTCCAATTTGCGTTGGCCGGCGCGCCCGCAACGGCTGACACAGCGGCTTCGAAGTTCGATGCCAGCCACCAGTTCGTGGTCGTGACATTCGCAAACGATCCCTATCGCCCTGCGCCGCGGGCGGGCACCACTGGCAGGCGCTATGCCGGCGGCACCTACGGCTTGGCACTAACCGCGCGCAACAATGCGCAGCGCGTTGCCACCACCTACTCGCTGAGGCAGGTTGCGAGCTGGCCGATCAAGGAACTCGGCGTGCACTGCGTCGTGTACGAAATTCCAGACTCACGATCGGTCGCCGAAGTGCTGGCCACGCTGACGAAGGATCCTCGCGTCACGCTTGCGCAGCCCTTGCAGGAGTTCCACACGTTGACCAGCGAAACGGCGCCGGGCACGTACAACGATCCTCTGTATGGCCTGCAGACCAACCTCGTCGCGCTGGACATCCCGGCCGCTCACCAGCGTTCCCAGGGCGCCGGCATCAAGGTCGCATTGATCGACACCGGCGTGGACAGCTCACATCCCGACCTGCACGGGCGAATCTCCGGTACGCGCTCGTTTGTGACGGGCAATTCTCCCACACCCGCTGCCGCAGCGTCCTATCGGCATGGCACCGCGATGGCGGGCTTGATCGCCGCCGTTGCGAACAACAAGGTGGGCATGGTCGGCATCGCGCCGCTGGCACGGATCGAGGTGTTCGAAGCGTGCTGGCAGCTCAAGCCCAACACCGACGCTGCGGCCTGTAACACCTTCACGCTCGCGCAGGCGCTCGCGGCCGCGCTCGAGGCCCGCATCCCACTGATCAATCTGAGCATTGCCGGCCCCGCCGATCCATTGCTGGCAGCCCTGGTGCAGAGCGGCCTGAAGCGCGGCGTGATCTTCGTCGGCTCGGCGGCCGGCGCCGGCGACTCTTTTCCGAGCAACATCGATGGAGTGATCGGCGTTGCCAACAGTGACGACCTGCAACACAACGCTGACCAGAACGACCACCGGGCAGCGATGCTGGCCGCACCGGCCACTCACGTGCTCAGCCTGCGGCCCGCGGCACAATACGATTTTGAGTCGGGGACCTCGGTCGCGGCCGCCGAAATGACCGGCGTGGTGGCGTTGCTGCTCAGCGCCAACAACCGCCTGACGGCTGACTCGATTGTCTCAATGTTGAAGAGCAGCGGGGCCGCAACAATCGACGTCGACGCCGCCCTGGCAATGGCGGAAGCCGCAAAAAGCGGCGGCCGGTTGGCACGCACGGGGCATTGAGCCGCGGTGGGGTCTGCGAGGTGCCGGGCCGAGCCCGAAAGCCCGACCCGACACCCCCTCGATTCGAGGCGCCAGTGTGGCGCGGCGCAAGACAGGATGGGACTTTACCGAACGCGGGGCCGTTCGCATAGTGCGTCGCGCGAAAACAAATTGACACCGGTGTCTAACCGTGTGTTGCCCGTCTGATACAGCAGTCCAATTCACTCTCAGGCGACAAAGACAGCCTTGTTGGGAGAGCCCGCCAGCCGGCATCGGGCGTCTCATTTGCGCAACCTGGGGGGATGCAACCTATGAAAAACTGCGCGAGCGGTGCGTGCCGACATTTCTGTGTGCTCGTACTGGGGGCGGCTATGGCGTCCCCAGTGCTCGCCGAAGACCAGCTTCAGGAGGTCGTGGTCACAGCGCAAAAGCGGAGCGAAAACATCCAGGAGGTGCCGATTGCGGTCTCCGCGTTCGGCTCGGCTCAGCTCGAGCAGCGGGGTATCAGCAGTGTTTCGCAGCTGAGCAACCTTGCGCCGAACGTCAATCTCGATGCCGGGACACCCTTCTCCGGGTCGGATACGGTGCTGTCCGCGTACATCCGCGGTATCGGGCAGGACGATTTCGCGTTCAACCTGGACCCTGGCGTTGGCGTATACGTTGATGGCGTGTACCTCGCCCGCAGCGTCGGCGCGAACACCACGATGCTGGATGTCGATCGGGTCGAGGTACTCAAAGGCCCACAGGGCACTCTATTCGGCCGCAACACCATCGGCGGCGCGATCTCGATCGTTACACGCGATCCCGGCAAGGAATTTACCGCCAAGGGAGATGTGACCACCGGCTCACGGCAGCGCTTCGATGCCAAAGTCTCCTTCGACGTGCCGTTCACGGACTGGATCCTGAGCACGATTTCGTTCTCCAGCCAGAAGCAGACCGGGTATCAACATCGAATTCCCTTCGTGCAGACCAATGCCGGCGGCTCGGCGGGCATCCCCGATTGCACGACACCCACCTGCGCATACATCACGGATCCAATCGACGCGTTTCCGGCAGCCGGTTATCAGACCTCGCAGAACGAAGGCGGGATCAATAAGTGGAGCGGGCGGGCCAAGGTAGTGTTCCTGCTCACCGATGACTTGAAACTCACGGCCACGGGCGATTACCTGAACGTTGACCAGCCCTCCTCCGCAAACACGGTCATTGGTATCAACAATGCGCAACTCGGCGCGGGTGGTCTGTCAGGCGTATCCAACGCATGCCTGCTCGGCGCACCGATCGGGGTGCTGTGCACCTTGCCCCGCGGCGGACTCAGTCCGACGCCAACCCCCATGCCCATCTCACAGCCGCTCTCCGGCCTGAACACGGATGGCAATCCCTACAATAACTATCTTCCCTACGACTCGCGGTTCGAGACCGGCAACATCGATGCCAGCTATGCCACCGGAAACAGCTTTTCAAAGCTGAAGAACTGGGGCGTATCGACGGTGGTGGACTGGCGGCTGGGCTACGGCATGAACCTCAAGTGGATCAACGCTTACCGGGACATGCGCTGGGATGCCGGAATGGACCTGGATGGCTCGCCGGAAGCCGTGTTGCACACCTCGTTCGACATGATCCAGCACCAGACTTCCGAGGAGCTGCAGTTGAACGGTGTCGCCGTGGACGACCGGCTCAACTACGCCGTCGGCGCGTATTACTTCGAGGAATCCGGCCACCTGCACGACTTCGTGACGTTCCCGATGGGCATCCTGATGATCGATGGGCCCAATGATCTGCGCACGAAAGCCGAAGCCTTGTACGCCCATCTGAATTTCAAGCTGACGGAAGCATGGGGACTGACACTCGGCGGCCGCGAGACCCACGAGCACAAGGACTTCCAGGGGTACCAGACCGACGACAACGGGCTGTCCTACAAGATTACGGGCTGCTATCCGCCCGGTGCGCCGAACACCCTGGGCGCCCCCGCCGGCCTTTCCTGCCAGGACGCGCTGGGATTCCCCGTAGCGGGCAACCCCTATACGTACTACCCGAAAGGACCCTTCACGCAGGTCTACAACAACTTCTCGCCGACCGCTGGCATCGAGTTCCACATCAACGCCGACCAGATGCTGTACGTTTCGTACTCGAAGGGCTACAAGACCGGCAGCTGGACAACGCGCCTCTCGAGCCCCCATCCAACGTATGACGACACTCTGCACTTCAATCCGGAATTCGCGAAGTCCGAGGAGCTCGGTTACAAGTCGGAGCTGATCGACCACCGGCTGCGCCTGAACCTCGCCGCGTTCCACACCAAGTACGACAACATTCAGCTCAACTCGCAACAGGGCATCTCACCGACCATCGTCAATGCGGGGGATGCAACCATCTACGGATTTGAGGTTGAAGCGCAAGCCATCGTCGGCGGCGGATTTTCCGTCAACGCCTCCGCCGGTTATACACACGCGAAATACGACAGGTTGAACGAGGTCCTCGACAATGGATACCTGCTGACCAACTACTCTTGCCCGGAGAGCAGCCCGAGCGCGCCGGCGCCATACTCGGTGGCGCCTACAGACAGCCGGGCGGCCGCCTTGGCCGCTCAAACGGCCGTCGCGCAAGCCTTCCGCAACGGCCAATGCCAGCTGCCGAAGACTCCGAAGTTCAAAGGCTTCTTCGGTCCGCAATACGCGTTCAATCTGCCGAACAGTGCCGGCTTGTTGTTGGACGCTGATGTTACGTACATAACGAAGGAATACAACGACATCGGCAATACGTGGCAGCTCGCACGCCCGGCCATGAGCCTGTTCAATGCCGCGATCACGTATCAGGCGCCGGGCAGACAGTGGGAAGTAGCTGTGGGGGGCACCAACCTGAGCGACAAGCGCTACGTCGTAAGTGGACAGAACCAGGGCGGCGTGGCGGTGATCGATGCGTCCTACAATCCTCCGCGCGAGTGGTACGCAACCTTCCGCTATCGTCCGCAGTTCGGCGGTAAGTAACGGTCCTCAGGCCCGTTTATTGCTTTGACGTCGCTCTTTCCGGGGGCGGCGCGCGGGCGGATGCCCGCGCAACCGAAAGGCGATACCCATGCGACTCAAGAAGCTCGGCAGTACCGGCCTGCTCGTTTCGGAAATCTGTCTCGGAACCATGACCTTCGGCAGCGGCGAAGGCCTGTGGCGGTCCATTGGCCAGTTGGGTCAGCCCGCGGTCAATGACATCGTGCGCGCAGCCTTTGACCGCGGCGTCAACTTCGTCGATACGGCAGACGTCTACCACGCCGGCCGCTCCGAAGCTATGACGGGCGAAGCGCTGAGAACTCTCGGCATCACCCGCGACCAGTTCGTCCTCGCGACAAAAGTACATGGGCGGATGGGTCCCGGCCCCAACCAGTTGGGATTGTCGCGCGCCCATGTACTGCACGCAGTCGATCAGAGCCTGGAGCGGCTCAAACTCGACTACATCGATCTGTACCAGGTGCACGGCTATGACGCGCTGACACCCATCGAAGAGACCCTGAGTGCGCTAAATGAGTGTGTGCGGGCGGGCAAGGTCCGCTATATCGGCTTGTGCAACCTGCCCGCGTGGCAGATTGCGAAAGCCCTGTGGATTTCCGACAAGCGTAACTTGGAGCGCTTCCAGAGCGTGCAGGCTTATTACACCATCGCGGGGCGGGATCTCGAGCGTGAGATCGTGCCGCTCGCCAATGATCAGCAGCTTGCGATCCTGCCGTGGAGTCCACTGGCGGGCGGACTGTTGAGCGGCAAGTTCTCGCGCGGCGAGCGGGGACCCGACGGCTCGCGCCGTGCCTCGCTCGATTTCCCACCGGTAGACAGGGAGCGCGCCTTCCGTGTCATTGATGCGATGAGACCCATCGCGAAGGCACATGACGTGTCGGTGGCGAGAGTTGCGATTGCGTGGCTGCTGCACAAGCCGGCGGTCACGTCGGTAATTATCGGTGCCAAGAACACGGATCAGTTGCAGGACAACGTCGCCGCCGTGGAGCTGAAACTGACCCCCGAAGACATGGCGGCCCTCGACAAGGTCTCCGCCCTGCCACCTGAATATCCGGCTTGGATGGTAGAGCGGCTGTCCTCTGACCGGCTCGGGCTGCTCAATCCTTCACGCAGCTGAACGCAAAGGTTTCATATGGAACCGTCACCGCGTCGCCCCCGGCGAGCGCAGGGGTTCTTGCGATCAAGTCGCGCAGCCTGGCCGCCACGACGTGTTGTTGCGGCCGCTCGAGGGCCGCTATGAAACTGGTTGATAGAACCCGATCCACGATCACCTGCTCGGGCGCTCCGGTGTGACCGTTGGGGAAATGGCTCTCGCGCAGCGGCCCGAAACCCTCTGCCGGAAACAGCTTCCGCCATTCGCCACTGCGATAGCGCGGGGCATCGCCTTCGTATGGAGCCATGATGGCAGTCATCGCTGCTGCCCAGTCCACCGATTCATCGCGCACGTTCCAGATGAGGCCGAGGGATCCTCCCGGCCGCAGCACGCGATGAATCTCTTTCAAGGCGGCCTTTGTTGCGAACCAGTGGAATGCTTGCGCGCAGACCACGGCATCCACCGCCCCGTTGTTCACCGGTATTTTTTCCGCCGTGCCGGATCGAGCGGCGACGGTCGGGACGGCCTGGGTGAGTTGGGCCAACATCTCCTGTACGGGCTCGACGGCGATGATGTTGGCGCCGGTAGCCAGGAGCCTGCGAGTGAATTTGCCCGTGCCCGCGCCGAGATCGACGACCGTCTGGGTCTCATCCAACTTCAGCTCGTCGCGCAACCATTGGTCGAGCACGACAGGGTATTCGGGGCGCCCGCGTGCATACGCTTGCGCCTCCCGTGAGAATCCCTTGGCCGCCGCTTGGTGCATACGGACATTGTAAACTAAGCTGAGCGACCGCGGCGCAGCGCGGACGCACTCGGTCTCAGCGGCGCGCGAGCAGTGCGGCGCGGCAGATCCGCTCGACCAGCTTCGGGAAGTCGATACCGGCCGCGCGCGCGGCCTGGGGAAGCAGACTCCCGGAAGTCATGCCGGGCAACGAGTTGGCTTCCAGGCACCAGAACTTGCCGTTCGGGTCCATCCTGAAATCGATGCGGCTATACATGCCGAGCTTCAGTGCAGCATGCGCTCGCAAAGCGAGCCGCCGCACCTCGTCTGCGGCCTCCGCAGGCAGGTCGGCCGGAAATACTTCCCGCGCGGCGCCCTTCTGATACTTCGCCTCGTAGTCGAACACCTCGCCCTTGGTGATGATCTCCCCCACGGGTAATGCCTCACCATCGAGAATGCCAACCGTGAGCTCCCGCCCCGGAACAAATCGCTCCACCATGACTTCGGAGTCGAATCGATCCGCCAGGACCAGGGCGGCGGCGAGATCCGCGGGCTGCCGGACGATGGACAACCCCACGGTCGAGCCCTGTTTGTTCGGCTTCACCACCACAGGCCAGCCCAGCGTTTCACTCACGTCATGCGCCAGGACCGGCGCCATGAGCCAGTCGGCAGTCGGCACGCTGGCAGCGCGGAAAAGACGCTTCGACAGGTCCTTGTCCATTGCTGTGGCACTGGCGATGTGATTGCTGCCCGTATACGCAAGCCCCGCGAGATCGAGCACCGCCTGGACACGGCCGTCCTCTCCCGCGCCGCCGTGTAACGCGAGGAAGACGACGTCAACATCGCGAATGTCGCTGGCATTTGTGGTCAGCGTGAGGGCGGACTCCCGCATGCTGGCCAAGGCCGTGCGCGAGGGCGGCTCTGGCCCGACGCCACTGGTGAGCATTTTCTGCTCAACGTTCGCCGGCAGCCGGCCGGTTGCCGTGTCGATGGCCACTACATCGTGCCCGAGGCCGCGCAGCGCAGGGATCACCTGGGCAGCGCTGGCGATCGAGACATCGCGCTCTTCACTGGTACCGCCGAATAGGACTGCGATCTTCATGGCGCCATTGTGACAGCACGAACGGCCGCTGTGCGTGCGGAGATCGTCAGAACGGGTAGTGCCGCGGCGTAGTCTGTACGGTTATCCAGCGCAGCTCGGTGAACTCGTTTATGCCTGCCTTACCACCGAACCTGCCATAGCCCGAGGCCTTGACGCCGCCGAACGGCATCTGGGCTTCGTCATGCACCGTCGGTCCGTTGATGTGGCAGATCCCCGACTCAATGCGCTTGGCAAGCTGGATCGCTCGCGCAATGTCGCGGCTAAACAGGGCGGCGGACAACCCGTACTCGGTGTCATTCGCCACCCTCACCGCTTCTTCGGCGGAGGCTACACGGGTGATCGAAACCTGCGGCCCGAAGGACTCCTCGCGAAACAGCGACATGTCGGGCGTCACCTTGTCCACAACGATGCCCTTCATGATGGTTCCGTCCGTGTTTTCTGCGCCGCAGAGTACCTTTGCACCCTTGCCTACGGCGTCGCGGATTAATTTCTGCACGCGCTCAACTGTCGGCCTGCCCACCACCGAACCCAACACGAAGTCACCCTTGCGAGGATCACCGACCGGCAGGGCCGCCACGCGCTGGGCGAGCTTTGCGCCAAATTGATCCGCAACCTTCTCGTCCACGATCACCCGCTCCGTGGACATGCAGATCTGACCGGAATTGGCGAACGCGCCAAATACGGTCGCGTCGACCGCGGCATCCAGATCCGCGTCGTCCAACACAATCAGCGGAGCTTTGCCACCCAGCTCGAGCAAGACAGGCTTGAGGTGCTTGGCGCCCAGCATCGCAATGATCCGCCCCACCCGGGTGGACCCGGTGAAATTGACTCGCTTGACGGCAGAATGCGCGATCAGCGCATCAGCTATGACTTCGGCGTCCTTGGGGTCGTGCGTGACTACATTGACGACGCCCTCGCCCAGCCCGGCTTCGTTCAACACAGCGCCAATCAACCGGTGGGTCGCGGGACAAACCTCGGAAGCCTTCAAGATGACAGTGTTCCCACACGCTAGTGGTAGCGCGATGGCGCGCACTCCGAGAATGACGGGAGCATTCCAGGGCGCAATACCCAACACGACACCAACCGGCTGACGCAGCGCCATGGCAAGACTGCCCGGCACGTCCGACGGGACGACTTCACCGGATATCTGCGTCGTCATTGCAGCCGCTTCGCGCAGCATGTTGGCGGCGAGCTGAACGTTGAAATGCCCCCAACCTGCCGTAGCGCCCGTTTCGGTCGTTAGAATCGATGCGAACTGAGCCGCGCGCGATTCAAGAAGATCGGCGGCATGGTTGAGCTTGGCGCGGCGCTCGCTGGGCCCGATCGCCGACCATTTCGGAAACGCCGCCGCTGCTGCATCGGCGGCAGCGCGCGCATCAGCGACTGACGCTGCAGCGGCCCGCGTAGCGACCTCGCCGGAGATCGGGTTCACGCGGTCAAAGGTGGCTGAGCCGGAAGCCGGAACATCCCGTCCGGCTATGAGCAGATTGATGGTGTCCATGTCCCCCCCATAGGTACGTTCAACTCAACGAATAATCCTTCTGCGTCCGCGCATACTCGGCGAAATAATCCAACGCGTGCGGGTTCGCCACCGCGTCACGGTTGGCCGCCTTCTCGGGAGCCACTCCCATCAGTAACTTGCGCACCGGCACCTCCATTTTCTTGCCGGTCAGCGTGAAGGGAATCGCCGCTACCTGGTAGATCTTGTCAGGAACGTGCCGTGGCGAATATTCACGGCGCAAGGTAGCGCGAATCCTCTCGCTGATAGCTTCGTCGAGGACCAGGCCGTCCTTCAACTTCACGAACAGAGGCATGAAGAATTTGCCGTGCGGAAGATCCAGGTTGACGATGAGCGAGTCGTCGACTTCCGGCAAAGTGGCCAGCGAGCGGTAGATCTCCGCCGTGCCGATACGAATGCCATGGCGATTGAGCGTGGCGTCCGAGCGTCCGAGCACGAAAGCACCGCCGCGTTCGTTGATCCGGAAAAAGTCGCCATGCCGCCAGACGCCCGGAAAGTCCTGAAAATAGGACTCCAAATAGCGCTTGTTGTCCGTGTCATTCCAGAAACACACCGGCATGGACGGCATCGGCTGCGTGACGACCAGCTCGCCAACCTGGTTCACCACCTGCTCGCCGCGCTCATTGAACGCATAAACCGCAGCACCGAGCGAGCGAGCCTGGATCTCGCCCGCGTACACCGGCAGGATGGACGCTCCCCCGACAAACCCGGTGCAGACATCTGTCCCACCGCTGCCGGACGCAACCCACAAGTCCTTCTTGACGTTGTCATAGAACCACTGCATGCATTCGGGTGTAACGGGCGAGCCCGCGAGCGTGACCCCTTGCAGCGTTGACAGTTTGAACTTGTCCTTGGGCACGAAGCCGCCCTTCTCCAGCGCCGCGACATACGTCGGGCTGGTTCCGAACAGCGAGGCGCCTGAATCGTCCACCATCTTCCACAGAACATCCGGGCTCGGCCAGGCAGGATTGCCGTCGTACAGCACCGGCACCACGTCGGACAGCAGGGAGCTGACGAGGAAGTTCCACATCATCCAGCCGGTCGTGGTGAAGAAGAACAATCGCTCGCCCGGATGCACGTCGAAATTGAATTTAAGATGCTTCAGCTGCTCGAGAACGATGCCGCCGTGGCTGTGGCAGATGGGCTTCGGCAGGCCAGTCGTGCCCGAAGAAAACAGAATCCACAACGGCTGCTCGAACGGCACCTGCGCGAATTCAAACTCGCCCGCCGGCACAGGTGGGTGCTGGAAGAGCTCATCCCACAGGATGGTGTGGGCCGACAGCGGCTGGCGGTCAGCGCGATTCAAATAAGGCAGATAGATGACATGACGCAGCGAATCGAGTTGACCGATGATGCTCTGCACCTCGGCTTTGCGTTCGAAGGCCTTGCCGCCGTACTGGTAACCATCGACACAGAACATGACCTTCGGCGCGAGCTGCGAGTAGCGATCCAACACTCCGCGCGTGCCGAAGTCCGGGCCGCAACTGGACCAGACGGCACCGATGCTGGTCGTCGCCAGCATCGCGATGATGGCCTCGGGCGCGTTCGGGAGGTAGGCTACGAGGCGGTCACCGGGAACGACACCCAACTTTCGAAGTTGGGTTGCGAGGATCCGCACCTTCCCGCCAAGCTCCTCCCAGGACATCCGCGCCAATGGCGTGCGCTCGCTGAGATACATCAATGCGTCGGCGTTTGGACGCTCGTGGCGTAAGGCGTGCTGCGCATAATTCAGACGCGCGCCGGGAAACCATTGCGCGCCCGGCATCCGCCGATCAGCCAGCACTCGCTCATACGGTGTCGAGGAGCGAACGTCGAAGTAGTCCCAGATCGCCTGCCAGAACGCCTCCAGGTCATCGACGGACCACTGCCACAACTCAGCGTAGCTGGTGAACTTCAGGCCCCGTTTTTGCGCCAGCCAGCGCATGAAGGCGGTGAGATGTGATTTCTCGACGCGCTCCGGTGTTGGCGTCCACAACAGATCCCCTTCGTTTAGCATCTACACCCCTTGAGAACTATGTTCGCTCGATGATTATTGCAATCCCCTGACCAACTCCAATGCACATCGTGCACAGTGCGTGGCGGCCGCGGGTTGCTGCAAGCTGATACATCGCCGTGGTCACCAGGCGCGCGCCTGTCATGCCGAGTGGATGGCCAATTGCGATGGCTCCGCCGTTTGGGTTGACGTGTTCGGCATCGTCGGCAAGTCCGAGCTCGCGCAACACGGCAAGGCCCTGCGATGCGAATGCTTCGTTGAGCTCAACGACATCCATCTTTCGGATATCCAAGCCAACGCGGCCCAATGCCTTGCGGCTCGCGGGCACCGGGCCCATGCCCATGATTCGAGGCTCGACGCCGGCAGTCGCCGCCGTAACGATGCGCGCACGGGGAGTGAGCCCAAAGCGCTTCGCAGCCTGCTCAGACGCAACAATCAACGCGCAGGCGCCATCATTCACGCCCGAAGCATTCCCCGCCGTAACGGTTCCGTTTGAGCGGAACGGCGTTGGAAGCTTCGCGAGCTGTTCGAGCGTCGTGTCGGGACGAGGGTGCTCATCCCGCGAGACGACCAACGGCTTACCTTTGCGCTGTGGGATCTCGACAGGGATCAGCTCCGACTCGAAGAACCCGCGCGCATATGCCGCTGCGGTGCGTTGCTGGCTACGCAGGGCAAGCTTGTCCTGATCCTCGCGCGCTACACCGTATGAAGCGGCGACGTTCTCGCCCGTTTCGGGCATCGAGTCCACGCCGTATTTCTGCTGGAGGCGCGGATTGATGAAGCGCCAGCCGATTGTTGTGTCGTAGATCTCGGCAGTGCGGCTGAATGCCGACTCGGCTTTCGGCATGACGAAAGGTGCCCGGGACATCGACTCGACGCCGCCCGCGATGATGAGGTCCGCATCCCCCGCCTTGATGGTCCGCGCCGCCAGGCTGATCGCGTCCATGCCGGATCCGCAAAGCCGGTTTACGGTGGCACCGGGCACATCCACCGGCAGACCCGCCAGCAGTGCCGCCATCCGCGCCACGTTCCGGTTGTCCTCACCGGCCTGGTTGGCACAGCCCAGGAGCACATCGTCAATGGCCTCCGGATCCAACGAAGGATTGCGGGAGATCAGAGCAGCAATGGGTATGGCCGCCAGGTCGTCCGGCCGCACTGAGGACAGCGCGCCGCCGTATCGGCCGATAGGAGTTCTTACGGCATCACATATGAAAGCGTCAGTCATGGTAGGGCCTCGAATCCGGCGTCTGGCGCGCACCGCACGCACCTGGGCCGCAAATAATACGATGACAGGCGCCGTGAGCCGGGGTACGATTACCGTACCCGTCATCAATACCTATAAGAGCGAGCTATGTTGCAGTCTAAAGCATTCCCCAAGACGTCGGGTGCGTTTATCGCGCAACGAGTGATGAGCGCCACCGATCCGGACAACGCCCTGTTTCGCGGCGGCGACCCGGACTTCATGACATCGCTTGCAAGGGGATTGCACGTCATCCGTGCTTTCGCAGGAGTTGACCGCCGACTCACCATCGCGGACGTGAGCCGCGCGACAGGACTGACGCGGGCAGTAGTACGCCGCTGCCTCTATACCCTGAAGGAGCTCGGATACGCGGCGACCGATGGACGTATGTACTTCCTGCAGCCGCGAATTCTCAATCTCGGCTACGCCTATCTCTCGACCGCACCAGTACCGATTGCAGCACAACCAGTGCTCGAGGAAATGAGCGAGGCGCTGGGCGAAGCCTCGTCAGTCGCCGTGCTGGACGACGGCGCAGTCGTCTACATCGGCCGTGCCGCCACCAAGCGGATCATGTCAGTCACACTCGGAGTTGGCAGCCGACTGCCGGCCTACTGCACAGCATTGGGCCGTGTTCTACTTGCCCACCTGACCGACGAACAAGTGAACACCGAGCTGGCCAAAGTTGACTTCATCCAGCACACCAAGCACACAGTCACCTCGCGTAAACGCCTGGAGGAAATCCTGGCCGGCGTCCGTCAAGAAGGCTTCGCCCTCAACGACCAGGAGCTGGAAATCGGCCTCCGCTCAATCGCCGTCCCAGTACGAAACGTAGTCGGCACCGTAGTAGCCGCCATGAACGTAAGCACCCAAGCCTCCAGAGTCTCCCGCCGCGAACTACTGGAACGCTGCCTCCCCGTCCTACGCACAGCCGCAGAAAAGCTGAGCAGCCAACTCCCCCCACCTAGATAACCCCACCCGACTCTTCTTTTCTCGATCCGAGCCGGCAACCTCCACCCAGCACGAGTGCGCCGCCAAGGGTGTCCGCGATCTTGTAATGCGCGCGCCCGGGCGTGCGCCCAACCCCACCACACCCGATAAATTCACCCAGCGCCCCCCAACAATCAGTCCCCCCAAAATCTTCACTCCCGTTCATGGCGCCCCGCCCGGGTGCGCGCATTACAAGATCACGGGCGCCCGGGACAAAGTCCTCCCGAGAGTTGTGTGTCTTCTTCCGTTTCCGCCCACACCCCGTACCGGCCCCTCACCAATACAGTGAGTAGTACACCGCCCCCCGTGTATCTGCCGCAACGCCCCCCAACTTCGTACCTTGTAGTCCTGCCGAACAGGACGAGCCCCCCCATGATCGACCCAGTCCCCTTCGCAACCTACTCCTTCGTAATGTCCATCACCCCAGGCCCCAACAACGTAATGTTGACCGCCTCCGGCGCAAACTTCGGCTTCCGCCGCACGCTCCCCCACATATTCGGCATCTGCATCGGCTTCAGCGCAGTACTCTTCGCCGTCTGCGCAGGACTGGACGCCCTCTTCACCCGCTGGCCCGAAGTCCAGACCGTACTGCGATGGGCCGGCGCAGCGTACCTCCTGTACCTGGGCTGGCGGATCCTGCGCTCAGGCGAAGCAAAAGCCGGCCACACCCCCAAACCCCTGACCTTCCTGCAGGCCGCAGCCTTCCAGTTCCTGAATCCCAAAGCCTGGGTGATGACGCTGACAGCCGCAGCAATGTTCCTCCCCCGCGAACTGGGCTTCCTCACCGCCTGCGCCTACATGGTCGGCGTAATGGCGCTGATCAACCTACCCTGCATCACCATCTGGGCCCTCTTTGGCAGCTCCCTGCGCGGCTACCTGGCCAAACCCGCAGGCCGCGTAGCCTTCAACGCCATGATGGCAGTTGCTCTCACCATCACCGGCATTACGATGGTGATGTAACCCCTCCGGCGCGCCCAGGCGCGCCGGGCCCGGAGAGCCACCGTGTTCGAGCTGTCCCGCGACTCCACCATCGCCCTGGTTGACCAGATCGCTGAGCGAATCACGAGCCTCGTCGAGCATGGCCAGTTGCCGGCCGGCGCGCGGCTGCCCTCGATCCGCAAGCTCGCCAAACTCG
>Ga0068858_100000995_pt1 | contig 29269 bp, 22 predicted proteins | sample KBSSwiS12_FD_66589 | JGI IMG/M metagenome (GOLD analysis project Ga0068858, IMG submission 66589) | Switchgrass rhizosphere microbial communities from Kellogg Biological Station, Michigan, USA - KBS Switchgrass S1-2 | ecosystem: Host-associated > Plants > Roots > Rhizosphere > Soil ... | reverse complement strand
GCCTCCACGGACCTGTTCAGAGGCTGGTAGGTGGAGGATGTTGGGCTCGTCGTGCCCGCGGCTCTCTCAGTGCTGCTGTGAGTCAGGTCCGCGCGTATATAGAACGGTTGCTTCTGCAAGAGGTTGAAGTCGTACTGCGCGGAGGCCGAGAAGGTCATGGGGGCGCCAACTCCGGGCACTCCGGTTCCCTTGCTGTACAGCATGATGCCATTGGGAGTGCGGGCGTCCTCGTCGAAAGTGGTCTTGTTGTAGCCGAACGTGCCGCCCAGCTCCAATCCCCGTAATGGTGTGCCCCGCAGGCCGATGTCGAATCCCTGCGAAGTGGCATGCCCGACATTGTCCGCGAACGAGTAGCCACACAACGGCAGCGCCACGGAGGATTGGATGTTCGACCAACTGATGCGATAGAAGCTTGCATCCACCAGAGCATGTCCGCCCAGGAGCCGGTTCTTGCTGCCGACCTCGTAGCTCCAAACCGAGTCCGATGCGAACACGGTCGGCTGCTTGGAGTCGCTCTGTTTGACGGCGGCCAGGGGTATGTTCGGATCCACATATCCCACGTCCTGCAAATCCTGCCCGCACTGACTCACCGGGACCAGCAGCGAGGCCCCGGCGGGCCGGAAGCCCTTTGCCGCTGTAGCGTAGAACAGATTGGCATCGTCCAACTGGAACTCCAGGCCGATCTTCGGAGTCGTGGCCGTCTCGCTGCGCTTGCTCTGGGTCACCGGATAGGAATCGACACAGGCCGTGCCGGCGGCATTCAAACCCGCCGGACAGGGGCCGGCGTAGGCATAGTTGTTGTTATTCTCGGGACCGCCATAAGTTCCATTCACGCTCAGCTCGTTGCGCGAGACCCGCACACCCGCGGTCAGCTTCAACTGCCGGGTGATCTTCAGATTCGCCTGCACAAATGCGGCTTCCTGCTTGTCGAGCGTGGCGATATCCGCCGTCCATGAGGGCATTCCCGGCACCAGCGGAACGCCGAAGTAGTTGATGGAAGCGCTGCTGCCGGGACCGAAGGGCGACCCACCCGCCACCCCCGCGATTTCCGGGGGTAGACCGGTGATCTCCAGCACCGGTGCGTTGATCAGGAAGTTTTCGACGATCGATTGACTCGCGGTTTGCCGCTCGTGGGAGTAAAAGAGCCCGACGACCCAGTCGATACGGGAATTCTGGTCGGAAGACTGCACTCGCAGCTCCTCCGTGAAATTGCGCTGCGAGTTGGTGTAGAGCGAAGCGGCCTTGTCCCCGAGACGAGCAGCGGGTGAAATCCCATAGAGCCACTCGTACAGAGGCGTGTCGTCCGACCACTGGTACTCATCACGGTTGAAATACGAGGTGTTGGACACGATGTCCACTGGCCCGGCCGCTACATTGACCAGCAGAGCCGGCAGATAAAATCGATCGTTGCCGATATCGGCATTCGGCGCAGTGTTGGCGTTCAAGGCCGGATTGGTTGCAGGATCGCCGGCATCGAAAACGGCCCGGGTGAAGCGTCCGGCGCCGGGATCCGAGGTCGCCAGCCAGAAGGTCTCCAGCCCATTGTTGAAGTTCTGCCTCTGATACGAAATCGAAGGCGTCACAGTCACCGCCGCGTTAGGCGCATATTTCAGCGCAGCGCGGAATCCATCCAGGCCAGAGGAGTTGATATCCTTACGTGGCGCTCCGGTCGGCTCGAAATTGATTGAGTTGCCGTAGAGGCTCCCATCGGCAGCGTTTGTGGTCCACGTCCCGGTCACGCCGTCGACGTACCCGCCATCGCGACGATAGAAGGCGCTGGCGCGAAAGGCCAGATGGTCCTCGATGAGGGGCCCGCCGAACGCAAAGCCGGCCTCGTAGCTCACAGCGCCTGACTGCGTGTTGCTTACTTCCGCACGGGCGTAGCTCGAGACCTTGTGCAGGTCGGGCGTGACCTGGATGAAGCGGACCGTGCCGCCTTCCGAGCCCGCGCCGAACAGCGTGCCCTGCGGCCCTCGGAGTACTTCCACGCGCTCGAGGTCGAACAAGGCCGGAAAGGTCGTTCCCGGGTTGTAGCCGATGTTGCGCACCTGGATCGGGGTGTCGTCGATGTAGATGCCGGTGGTGCCGGCACCGGCGCCGGAGGAAATGCCCCGGATCGATACATCGTTGCCGCCGTTACCAGCGTGGTTGATATTGAGCCCTGGTGTGAATCGAACGAGGTCGTCCACCTGGCGCAAGCCCTGCGAGTCCATCTGCTCCTTGGTGAAGGCCGTAATGCTGATAGGGACTTTGCTTTCGGTCTCCGTGCGGCGGGTCGCCGTTACGGTCACTTCCTCCAGGCCGCCGGCAGCTGCGGATTCGGTATCCTGAAGCTGTACGGCCCTGCCAGTTGCCTCCTGCGCAGCCATGGGGGTGGAACACAAAAATACCGGCAACAGCAGCATCGCCGCCGGGACTACCGACACTCGCGCGGGCGCGGATGATAAACGCGTCATAGAAGTTCTCCGAAGAAAACAGGCCGCCAGGAGCGATTCAGTCACTCACAGATGAACCACGCTGCCGACACTCAACACCCCAGGAGCGGTTGGCGCGCAGCGGCACGCCACCGAGCCATTCTTGGTTACATCGATCGTTTCACGTTAACTGGATTAACCGTTAACTAAATTAACCTACGATCGTATCCGGATGCAACTTGCAATCTGCGGTGCCACCGGCCTGCCCTGAAGTGGTGCCCTAAGGTTCGAGTCGCATCACCGTGATGCATTGAGTTACACGTCTTGGCGTGCGCGGCGCGCCCGCTCCGCCAATGTGAGCAGCGTTGTCAGCATCTTTCAGGCGAGCAGCAGTCAGCGGGGAGATGACGATGAAGGCGCCAGCGGCATTTCGCTTAAGGCAGGCGAGCCCCGGCGCGTCCGACACGCTAGCCGGAGGCCGTTGATATCAGACTCAGTGTTTGTGCTCCGCCGGCCAGCGGGACACACCCAAGCGCATCTCGAGCAGGTTCTTGGTTGTTGTGCCGTCATATCGCAACGTGCTTCGCGGTCGCGATGTGCCGCTAGAGCAGTCGCTAGGGATACTTGCCATGGCAGTCAAAGAGGAATTCCCAGCTCAGATGGTCCGAAGGGCGGTTGGTGCGATTGTTCGGATACCCTGACTCTGATACTGCCAACATCGCCGCCGAGAGCTGGTTCAAAGACCCGGATCGGCGCGTCGCTCGAAATGCGGCGCTAAATCTGCGCAGGTTAGCGCCGTCGCCGAACCCCGCCCGCGAGGAACCCCCAAGAATCCGCATTGAGTACTCGGCGGCCCGGCCCGTTTGTTGGCTTCGGTTGCTCTCCGGTCTATCATCAGCGAACCTTTTGGGCATCTTCGTGCGAAGTCCTATGGTCACGCGCGTCATCATTTTAGCCATCATCGTTCTGGCGATCGTGCCCCAGACGCGCCCGATTCTATTCCGCACGTTGGGCAACATAGTCCGCGCATCAGGCGCGGTGCTCATGGTGATATGGGCTACCAGTTTGGGTTCCCGACGTCGCCCGTGGTGAGCGCCGTAGCGCGTTGAACGAAAAAGGGCGAAGCCCGAGCGGGGTAACTACTGCAATACAAAGACTCCGGCAACGTTCCGCGTTGAAGTCGACCTCTCGCCTACATTTCGACCAAAGTCAGTCAATTTGATGGCTGCACCGCCGGCCGCCAAAGCCCAACATGCGTTACATACGGCAGGGAGCAAGCGATGGCCAATCCCACTATTGCATGGATGAGCTCGGCGGCCTACCTCTACGTATTGCATTTGGATGAGTCGCAACTCGCATGGGAATACTTGCGCCGAAATCCGATCTATCGCCAGGACTGGCTGCATTCTCGCGCGGATCCGCTAATCTTCCCGGTACACGCTTGGGGGTTGCAATTTCGCCGAGAACCCGGACCTCGACGGGCGGCAGGCCCAACCTTGTTGGTGGGACGACACCGGCAGTGTGCGTATCGATCCGACCGAGCGCGCATCGAACACCCTGACGTTTTCCTTGTGGCGGATTCCCGGTCGCAAAAGACTCCTACATCGCGGTCAGCGACTGGCGCTGACGACCGATCGTGAGGGAGATCCCTTGCGACTCTCCGTCGCACCTGGCATGGACGACGAGAGTCCCTTGGCAGTCTCGATGCCGGCCAGGGCTGACTTGTCTGCGTACTGTCTGACGGCACGCCGACTCACCGCCGCGCTGACACCACACATTCCACTGACAAGCAGACGAGTGGCTCGCCGGCCGACCCGTCTCGCGCTCACGCATATGCGCGCATTACAGGCCCTGGACGGCGCTCTCGCAAGCGCCTCTCACCGAGACATCGGCGAGGCGATCTTCGGCTCAGAGGCGATGAGGAGCCGTTGGCATGCTGACAGCGAGCTGCGCGCACAACTTCGTCACCTGATTCGCCGCGGCCGCACGTTGATGAGCGGCGGCTATCGCACACTTTTTGGCGGCAGCAATGCAGGGAGATTTCCAAAACCATGAAGAATCTCCCTGCTCAGGGCCAGATCCAACGCTAGCCATCGCTCCCCTGCGACCAACAACTTCTTCACCCCCTCTGATACGACGGAGTTATGGACATGGATGCACAGCCGACCGCATCGAACGTGCCGCATCTCACGCAAGACCAAGCGGCAGTGCATCTCAACCTTTCGCCGCGCACCCTGGAGAAGTATCGCGTCATCGGCGGCGGCCCGAAGTTCAGAAAGTTCGGTACTCGAGTGCGCTACACGTTGAACGACCTTAACGAGTGGTCGGCGGCCCGAACGTGCGAGAGCACTTCAGATCCTCTGTACACCGCGCGTCCCAGGCCTCCGGCGCACGCCCGATGAAATCCGACACCCGCCCGGTGCGCGTCGCGACAGAGCGCACTCAACTGGAACTCTTTCATGCGTTGCCGGGTGACGTGGCGGCGCGCGACGCGCAAGACCTCATGGCCTATCCCTTCTTCGCACTGGGTAAGAATCGCCGAACGATCCCCATCCATTCAACACTTCACGACGAACGATCTCATCGCTTTGCAGCGCTCCGGCTATGACCGTCGGTTCGTAAAAGAACCCGCTACCGGACCTGAGCCGCCCACCTGTTGTGATCTCAATATGTTTTTTGTCGGCGGCGCGCTGTACAAAGCCTGCGACGCGCTCGCGGTGGCCCGCTGAGATCAACGGTCCCATCTCGACGTCGCTGTCTGTCTGCAAGCCCACCCGGATCGAGCTGACCGCCGCGGTGAGATCAGCGACGAGCCGATCATAGATGCGCGAGCCTGCATAGATTCGGCAGGCCGCCGTGCAATCCTGTCCAGCGTTGTAATAGCCAAACGTGCGCACACCCGCGACGACCGACTGAAGGTCGGCGTCGTCGAACACGATAACCGGTGCCTTCCCACCGAGCTCCAGGTGAGTCCGTTTGAGGTTTCCTGCGGCCGCCGCCAGGACTTTCTGGCCAGTCGCCACATCACCGGTCAGCGATACCAGCCGGACGCGTGGATGCGCAGTCAGGGGTGCACCGACAGTTTCACCTCGCCCGCAGACGATGTTCACGACTCCAGGGGGGAATATTTCCGCAAGAATCGGCGCAAGATGCAGCGCCGTCAGGGGTGTCTGCTCCGATGGCTTCAGCACCACGGTATTCCCTGCAGCGATCGCCGGCGCGAGCTTCCAAGCCGCCATCATCAGCGGGTAGTTCCAGGGAGCGATTGAACCAACCACGCCCACAGGATCACGGCGGATCATGCTGGTAAAGCCGGCCGCGTATTCGCCTGCCGCGAGACCGTGCTGCGCCCGGGCGGCACCTGCGAAATACCGGAAGACGTCGGCGATCGTTGGAATCTCGTCATTGATCACCGCATTGAGCGGCTTACCCGTATTGGAGGATTCCAGTTGAGCGAGTGTCTGCCCCTCGGCCTCGATCCGGTCGGCCAGCTTCAGCAGTGCTGCGGAGCGGTCTTTCGGCGGCGTTTGTGACCAGCCCTCGAATGCCCGCTCGGCACTTTCGACCGCCGCGTCGAGCTGCGCGACACTGGCCTCCCGCACTGTGGCGATCACATTGCCACGTGCCGCGTCCAGAATAGCCTCGGCGCTTCCCTCGCCCGGCTGCAATTGGTTGTTGATCAATAACTCGGTGCGCATGTTGCCCCCCTCAACCCAACGGATCGATATTCACCAACGCACCATCACATGGCGAGGTGTCGTGTAATCCTCGAGCGCGTAGTGGGATTGTTCCTTCCCATATCCCGATTTGCGGCTCCCGCCGTGCGGCATCTCGCTGGCAAGCGTAAAATGCGTGTTGATCCAGGTCGTGCCGAATTCGAGCTCGGCGGCGACACGCAGCGCAGTAGCGGTGTCCCGCGACCAAACCGAGGAGGCGAGCCCGTAATCTGATTCGTTGACGAGGCGGATGACCTCCTCCAGATCCTGAAAGCGACCGACGGAAACGACCGGTCCGAACACCTCCTTGCGCTCGATCTCGTCCTGCGGCAGGGTGTTGGCTATGACAGTGGGGCTGAAGAAAAAGCCGCGGCGCGGCAGTGCCGCCCCTCCACAAACAACCTCGATGTGCGCCGCCTGGCGTGCACGCTCGACAAAGCTTGCGACACGCTCGCGCTGCCGCGCGGAGATGCAGGGGCCCATCTCGACATCGTAGTCGTGTGGATCACCGACTCTGATGCTCGCCACTGCAGCTGCGAGATCTGCCACGAACCGCTCGTAGATTGAATCATGTGCGTAAACGCGGCAGGCAGCAGTGCATCCTGCCCGGCGTTGTAGTAACCGGACGCGCGGATGCCGGCGATTGCGGCCTCAACATCGGCGTCGGCACAGACGATGACGGGCGCTTTGCCGCCCAGCTCCAAATGGGTGCGTTTTATCGAGCGGGCCGCGCCCTCGAGGATCTTTTGACCCGTGACGATATCTCCAGTGAGTGAGACCATCCGCACTTCGGGCCGCGCAGCGAGGGGTGCCCCTACTGTTTCACCTCTTCCGTAAACAATGTTGACGACCCCCGGAGGGAAAACCTCAGCGAACGATTCTATGAGCGCAAGAATGGACAAGGGCGTCAGTTCGGAGGGCTTGAGCACGATCGTATTCCCAGCAGCAATCGCAGGGCAGATCTTCCATGCGGCCATGAGGAGCGGGTAGTTCCACGGCGCGATCGCAGCGACAACACCAATCGGGTCGCGACGTACGAAACTCGTATGGCCTGACACGTACTCCGCGGCAGCCGGCGCTTCCAACGCACGCGCCGCGCCCGCGAAATACCGGAAGACGTCCACGATCGCCGCCATCTCCTCCCGAAGCATCAATGCATACGGCTTGCCGCAATTGTAGGATTCGAGCCTCGCCAATTCGTTGATTCGAGCTTCGATCCTGGCAGCCATGGCAAGCAGGCAGGTCGTACGTTCGCGGACCGGAGTCCGCTTCCACCGCGAGAACGCCTGTTCGGCGGCTTGCACAGCTTGCTCAATCTGATCTGGTGTTGCTTCCGGAACGGACCCAATGACCTCGCCCGTGGCTGGGTTGACCACACGCTCTGCGGCGCCCTCCCCGGGGACGCACTTGCCGCCAATTAACATAAGGGGCGGCGGCATGACCCGGTCGCTCCGGTCGAAATCGGACGACCACACGCTCTTCGGGTTCGGATGAGACGGATCCACCATTTGGGTACGCTAGCCGATGTCCTCAGGGCTTGGTAACGTCGATGAGCCTATAAGTAATATCGGAAAAACCGAACGCTGTCCCGCTGACCCATGATCCGGTGCCACTACCCCTGTGACGGCGGCGGGCCGCACTGATGTCGCTCTCATTGCGAGGGATGCGGTATTTCCGCGCGGTAGCCGAACTCGGGTCTATATCGGCCGCGGTCCAGAGCCTCGACATTTCACAGGCGACCATCACTGAATCCATCCGGGCTCTGGAATCGCATTTGGGCGTCCTTCTGTTCCGGCGCCATGCCCGCGGAATGACCCTGACGCACGCCGGACACGAGTTTCAGCGTCACGCCGAGCGAATCCCGAATGCTATTGCGAGCGCTGAAGAGGCGCTTTCAGTCCGTCCGGAAGCGCTTGGCGGCCAGGTTGTCATCGGGGCCGTGCCATTGTTGACCGGGTACTATCTGCCGGCTTTGCTGGCTCGTTACCGGCGCGCCTTTGCGAACATCAAGACGTGGGTGTACGAAGATTCGGGAACCCTCATCGAGCATCAGTTGATCAACGGCGAGCTCGATGCCGCATTGATGATCACCTCCACTCTGGAAAGCGCCAGCAGCTTCGACACTGTGACGCTGATCCGATCTCCCTGGTGCGTGTATGGCGGCGTGGCTCTCCCGTGAGCGCTGCCCTCGCGGCGTTCATCGCTGTCGCTCGAGAACATGGGCTGGGCGCGCGCATCAAGCGTGAGCTGTCGGGTCCTGACATTGAGATTGCAGCGCAGGCCGAATAATTCCGGCACGACGCTCAGTGTTCGTGCGCCGCCGGCCAGCGGGACGCCGCGGCGAAGAAGCTGAGAGCCTCCTGCTCCTGGGCGGCCGCCGGGGGTCCTACCGGTCCATGGCTCATTTTCACAATCACCGTCTGCGTTGCGGGATCCACGTAAATGAACTGACCTTCTCCGCCGAGGGCCGTATAGGCTCGAGACCCCAACACCGGCCACCAGAAATACGCGTATCCCAAGCCCTTCACTTCGGTGTCCGCATCTTTGATTGTGCTGGCTTTGGTGGATTGGATCACATAATCCGGTGGCAGAATCTGACGTCCATTGAGACGACCCTGATCCATCATCAACAAGCCTAAACGCCCGTAATCACGCAGCACGGCGTTGAAGCCACCGCCCGAGAACTCGCGACCCACTCCCGGCGGCCCATCGATGACATAGAAGCCATATGACTGCATGCCGCCGGGTTGCCACAAGCGCTGGCTCAAATATTGGCTGATGGGCTTTCCCACTGCCCTCTCGACGACCAGGCCGATCACTCCCGCGTCCATGGTGTTGTAGTTGTAAACGCTTCCGGGCTGATGGGCTCTGCGGGTGCCGGCGGCGGCATCGGCATAGCGCATCTTCTCCTCCACCCAGGAGGCGACGTGAGCTTTATGGGAGGCCGTGTCCGCGGCGAAGAAATTGTCGTCCCATTCCACACCCGAGCGCATTTCGAGCAGGTTCTTGATGGTTGTGCCGTCATATCCCGAACCCTTCAGCTCGGGCACATACTTCAAAACCGGGTCATCGACCGAGTGAATGCGCCCGTCGGCGACAGCCAGCCCGACGAGAATGGAGTTGATGGATTTGGCCATCGAGTAGGAGTTGAAGTGCGTCTGCGCATCCGACCGGTTGAGGTAACGTTCAAAGACGACGCGCCCGCTCTTGAGAATGAGCATTGCATCCGTATGCGTGTCCTCGAGGACATCCAGCGCGGGATGGGTCTTTCCGCCGAAGTCGTAAGTGAAATCCAGAGTTGTGATCGCCTCAGGCAGCGCACCAGCACGCGCGCTCTGTTCGACACGCGCTACGTTGAACATCAGCTCGATCGTGCGATTGGCAAGACTGCGGACGGGCTCATCAAACATGTGCAGACGGTATTCCTTCACTGTCGAGGAGGGCTCTTGATCCCCCACGGCGGCGCTGGCCGAGGCAGCGGCCAACAGACCGGCCGCAATCGCGATTCCAAAGAATATTCCACGCTGCATTGTCATTCCTCAGCTCATTCAGCCCGCCGTCGAACGCGTCGTCATGATCCGATCGAGCTCGCGACGATCGGCGCCATCGGGGTCGTTGACCACTCGGCATTCCCGGTCATACAACATCGTGGTGCGCCCTGCATCGGGCTCATATCGTGGCCAACTCGGCAAAGCGCGAATGTTGGGATCGCCACGGCGGGCAAATGCCAGCCACGATCCGCTCATGCGCCGCGACAGCTCCTGGACTGACGGCCCTCCACCATCGAAACTGGTTGTATACGCTGTGTCATCCAGAGCGAAGGAGAGATCTATCGCATGGGGCGCCAAGAGCTTGCCGCCTGCAACAGGGGTCTGCCAGTCAGTCCGGTACATAAACACGGGTGCCCGCCGGAGCCTCGCCTTTTGCTCGGCGATCCAGATGGAATACAAGCGCGTCGGCCAGTCGCTCGTAATGAGCGCATACCGCTCCCACGCCGATAGTGAGGGGTGATGGGTGCGATAGGCATCGTAAACGGGCCTTGCGTCCGCACCAAACAGCGATTGAAGTCTGGACTGTAGACTCGGCTCATCCATCTGATCCGCGCTGGGATCCTCGAGAAGCGTGTGGAGGGTCATCTCCGTTCGAGTGGTTCCGATGAGCAGCGGGACGTCGGCCGAGAACGAGGGAGCCTGTCCTTGGAAGGGATGCTGGGACAGAAACTTGCCATCCACCACCGGCGCGAATCCCTGGAGGATTCCCAATACGCCGTAACCGCCGGTTTCCCGAAACACCTGGAAATAGGCGCTCATGATCTGAGCGAGCGGAGTCTCCTGCAGCCGGCGAAGCTCGCCGCGGCCGATCCGCAGCTTGGCGAGCAGCCGCAGCGCCATGTCCGCGGCGTACGCGGGCTGCAGCGCTTTGGGTGCCGGGCCGCTCTGTATGATGGCCTTGTGGAACAGTCCGGAGGCGGCCGGCATCGCCAGCAACATCGACACCTTCTGGCCTCCACCGGACTGACCGAAGACGGTGACATTGTCCGGATCCCCTCCAAAGCGGGCAATGTTGTCTTTGACCCAGGTCAATGCCAACACGAGATCGAGCAGGCCCGCATTGCCGGCGCCGGCGAACTGCTCATCCAGGGGATCGACAAACAAGTGCCCGAGGACATTCAGCCGATGATTGACGCTGACCACCACGACGTTGCCATGGCGAGCGAGGTTTCCGCCGTCCTGCCACAGGCCGGCGGCGGATCCCACGGCGAATCCACCTCCATGAAACCAGACCATGACCGGACGCTTTTCGTGGTCGGAGGCGGGTGTCCACACATCCAACTTCAGGCAGTCCTCGCTTTCGGCCAGCCTCGGCCAATCCGGCTCGACACTCTCGAGAGCGGAAGGGATGCCGGACCGGGTATCAGTGCCGGGCTCGCGCTGGGGAGCTTCCGGTGGATCGTCAACGGCGGCCAAAACCCCAGTCCACGGAACACAGGGCCGTGGCGGCCGGAATCGGCCTACGCCGGCAGTAGTCTCGCCGTAGGAAATTCCCTTGAACACGGTAACACCGTCCGCGCGGCGCCCTGACACCTTGCCAAAATTCGTCTCAACGACCGTGGAGTGTAACGAGTCAGCAGCGCGAAGCTGCGATGCCCATGGCGCCAGGCACGCCGCCGAAACAGTACCTCCCAACATCATGCGGCGACTGAGAACAGCCATGCCTCTACCTGTCCGCGCTGTTGGTCGGCGCTATCGTACAGATCAGGGTGAAGAGAGCCCGTGCAGCACCCACGCGGAGCGCCAGCCGCTTGACAACATTCATTACGCTCACCTGTACCCCCAAGCGTGCGACCCGCACTGCAATGGTGGCATCCGCGGCCCCCTGCTCACATCAACCAAACGGCTGATCATCGGGCCGCGGGTCTGAGCTAGGTTCAAATGCCAGCTACGTGCAATGCGACCGGAGAGACGTGTCGATGGAACTCGTACGAAATTACCGCAGAATAGCAGTCGAGGAAGCGTTTCTACCGCCTGAGCTCGCCGAGCTTTATCTGCGGATCCTCGGAGACGGAACCATAGATGACCCCGGCTTCCGCAGTCTTTGGGGCTTCTACGGTGGTGACACAGGTGCGCGAACGACCGGCGTTCTGGGACGCATCCAGGATCTGGATGCCCAGCGAATTGCCGACATGGATGCCACTGGCATCGACCTACAGATACTGTCGCTAACCTGCCCGGGCGTCCAGATCTTCGACGCCGCAACGGCGTGCGCGCTTGCACGCTCATCGAACGATCTGCTCGCCGAGGCGATTCGGCGCCATCCCACGCGATTTGCAGGACTGGCCGCGATCGCTCCGCAGGATCCTGCCGAGGCAGCCCGCGAGCTCGCTCGCGGTGTGCAGCGACTGGGACTCAAAGGAGCCATCATCAACTCCCATACACGCGATCAATACCTGGACGATGAGCGGACCTGGGAGATATTCGAGGCCGCTGAAAGCCTCGACGTGCCGATCTATCTGCATCCCAACACACCGTCCCGCCGGCTCATCGGACCGCTGCTCGATGCGGGCCTCGAGGGTGCGATATTCGGATTTGGTGTCGAGACGGGGTTGCATCTGCTGCGCCTCATCACGAGTGGCGTCTTCGATCGGTTTCCGAAATTGCGCGTGGTGGTCGGCCATCTGGGGGAGGCGCTGCCGTTCTGGTTATTCCGCATCGATTTCATGCACAGTCGCGCCGTTGCCGGAAACCGCCATCCCCGTCTTCGACAGCTGCAACGCGCTCCCAGCGAGTATCTGCGCAGCAACGTGTACTACACGACGAGCGGCATGGCGTGGGAGCCGGCCATCATGTTTGTACACTCCGTAGTCGGCCCGGACCGGCTCATGTATGCCATGGACTATCCCTATCAGTTTGTGCCGGCGGAGGTCGCGGTGACCGACGGCCTGCCCCTATCGGCCGAGCATTTGCGAATGTTCTACGAGCTCAACGCGCAGCGCGTCTTCAAACTGGATGAGTCGCCGCAGCGGCTCTGATACCTGCGGCCCGGGCCTGCTAGGTCATGCTGACGGTCTTGGTGATCAAGCAGGCATCGATCCCCTCGGTGCCGTTCTCCGACCCATGCCCGCTTTCCTTGATTCCGCCAAACGGCACCTCGGGAATCGCGATGTTGTAGGAGTTGAGGCCGACCATTCCGGCTTCGATCGAGTCGGACAGGGCGAGCAGGGTACGCGCGGAGCTCGTGAATGCGAACGCCGCGAGGCCGTAAGGGAGTTGGTTCGCCTTCAGAATGGCCTCGTCGAAGTCCGCGAAGCGATTCAGGATCGCGACCGGGCCAAACGGCTCCTCGCGCATGATCCGAGCAGTCTCAGATACCTCTGCCAGGACAGTGGGCTCCCAGAAGTAGCCCGGGCGCTGGATGCGATTTCCACCGGTCAGCACGCGGGCACCGCATTCCCTCGCATCCTCAATCAGGGCGCTGACGGCGCGCAGGCGCCGCTCATGCGTCAACGGACCCATCTGGATGCCCGGATCCAATCCGTTTCCGACTTTGAGAGCGCGGGCCCCGGCAACAAATTTTTCGCAGAATGCCTCGAACAGCCCATCCTGAATGAAGAACCGCGTCGGGCTCACACATACCTGGCCCGCATTGCGGAACTTGCGCTGCACTGACTGTTCGACGGCGGTATCGAGGTCCGCATCGTCGAACACCAGCACAGGCGCGTGTCCACCCAACTCCATCGTAGAGCGTTTGATACTGTCGCCCGCGAGCCTCAACAATTGTTTCCCCACGGCGACAGAGCCAGTGAATGAAACTTTGCGTATCACCGGTGAAGCAAGCAGGTACTCGGAGACTTCGTGAGGGACTCCAAATACGATCGAGACGACGCCAGGTGGAAGCCCCGCATCCATCAACGCACGTCCTACGGCGAGCGAGGACGCGGGAACCTCCTCCCCGGGTTTGTATATGCAGGTGCAACCGGCCGCGAGCGCCGTGCCCAATTTTCTAACGGCGTTCCCTACCGGGAAATTCCAGGCGGCAAAAGCAGCGACCGGACCTACCGGCTCCTTTATGACCAGGAAGCGCGTGCCATTGAGCTTCGATGGGATAACTCGCCCGTAAGTGCGGCGACCTTCCTCTGCGGACCACTCCAGTTCGTTCGCCGCAACTGACACCTCGATACCCGCTTCGGCCAACGGCTTGCCCGTTTCGAGCGTGACCAGGGTCGCGAGTTGCTCTGCCCGGCTGCGGATCAGGTCTGCCGCGCGCTTGAGAATGGTTGCTCGCTCGAACGGCTGATATGCCCGCCACATCGGAAATGCGCGTTGCGTCGCGGCGAGTGCCCTGTCCAGGTCGGAGGCGGTGGCGTGAGGCAATTGCCCGAGGACGACTTCATTCGCCGGGTTGATCACGGCCTGCGTCCGGCGGCCCCGCTCATCCAACCATTCACCATCGATCAACAGGCGGGGTGGCTCGTAGCCTGCGTCTGTCTGTGGGGTCATTGCACGCCCGCGAGTTGCTCGCCGGTAACCCAGGTTCCGTGGAGTCCATTGCGCAAACGCAAGGGCAGCCGGATTGTGGCGATAGGCCCATCCGCGATTTGTTGGGCATCCCATAGCAGCAGATCGGAACGCATCTCCTCATACCGGTTTGCCAAAGCGAGCAGGTATCCCTCGCCTTCCGCCGATGTTGGCGATTTCGGCACGAACGTCGGCTCCTGGAATGAAGAAGTGGGGCCCGCAAAGCAGGTATCGGTACGATTCGTGAGGTGATCCACGTGGCCAATGCTGTTCCAGAACATGCCGGTGATACTGCCGGCTCGCGCCGAGTCGTACGGTTTGCTCAAATCCTGCACCGTCATGTAACCGTGGCGGTAGGGTTCCATCGCATAGCGCTCATCGATCCTGGGAAACTCTCCCGTAACCGGCGATAGAACCGCCTCCGCAACGCTTTCGCCCTTCGAAGAGAGATCCAGTGTCCACCGCTGCAACCGGAAGTCAGCCTTGCGCGGATCAAACCGCGCGCCCGAGACATCGGGAAAGAACGGAAAGGCGTTGGATGCGGCCACCGGGACATCCAGACGGATTCTGAAGCCGTCCTCGAACGCGTTCATCACATGAGATACGAACTGACACGGAGCGCGAAACCAACGCACGTCGGCGGCATCCCCATCGCGCGGCAGCACTCCCAGATAGATGTCCTTGCTGCTGTCCCAGGCAAAGTTCGACTCCCCCCGCCGCAGGCGCTCCATGCTGCTGGTGAGCGGCACAATCGGGAAAATGACATGGCGGCGAGTAACCGCGAAGTCGTGCACCATGCATGAGTAGGGAGCTTTGAACCAGACCTCCCGTGTCACTTGGCCCTGCGGGCCGAGCACTACAAAGGCAATATCGGGCGTGGCGACTCCGGCCGCATCGTAACCAAAACCGACGAGCTCCCCCGTTTGCGGATCGAGCTTCGGGTGGGCGGTGAACGTCGGGCAACGCAGAGCGCCGTTGAGATTGGCGATTCCGAGGGTTTCCAGAGACAGGGGATCCAGCATTACCGGCAGGCTGTCCTCCTTCAACGCAAGTAACCGCGTCGCGTGAAACACGATGTTGGTATTCGCGGTTCCGCGGCTTTTGCCGGCCACGCTCGGATCATCGCTGAGAGGATTTCGATAGAGTCCAAAGAGAGCGCGGCGGGCGTCACGCTCCAACACGTACTTCTCTGTACGGACATAACGGCATTTGAAATCGACGTGACCACTCTTGAACCGGAAGGCGCTAACCATGCCATCGCCATTAAAGTAAATGTCCGTACCGTGCAGCGGCGGCCATTGCGGATCGGGGCCCACGCGATAGAAGGTACCGTCCAGGCTTTCCGGGATTCCCCCCTCCACTTCCAGATCGAGAATGTCGGCTTCAATCCGGCTGGGGGCGTTGAAGCCGCGATAGATAGGCAAATCCGGGAAGCGCATCGAGGACACCTCTAACCCAGCGGGCTCTTCGAGCTGCGGGCCACTCTTTTGATGGGATTGGCAGTACTCAACAGCAAAATGACCGCGCAGACCGCCGGAAGCGCAGCGAAGATGAGCACGTGCCGCGCAGTAATGAGCGCGAGCGCGTTCGGAAGTGCGGTACCGAGCCCAAGACCGGTGAGGAAACGCAGCGGCTCGAGTGTATGCAGTGATTGCGCCGAGGCACATAGGATGGTGAAAAGGCCGATTGCGACAGTTGAGGCCACGATGACGCGCTTTCGACCTGTCCGGTCCGCCAGGGGCGCCCAATGCAAGGCTGCCGAGAGCCGAGCCAATCCCGCCAGCGCAAATGCGCGGTATTGCAGCGGACCCAGTGCGCGATCGTCGATCAAGCTAGCGACTGTTACGGGCGCGTTCGCCAAGGTTCGATCTCTGGCTGGTTGCGGATATCGATGTTCCAGACATGATTCCTGCTGTTGGGGCGCGCGACATCAGCCGAACGGTGGATCGAGGCCAGTCAAGGCCGGGGTATGGTGGCGCTCACCCGAGCCCGATCCGGAAAACAAACGTACAAGAGTGAAGCGTGCATGAGGAGTGCCCTACTTCCCACGCTGGAACACGCCTTTACCATTTCGCTGGAGTAGACCGGATTGAAGTGGGTCAGTCCGAGTGTAATCGGTGCGAAGCGGGGCGCCGTGTCTTCAGGCGCGGGAGGATGTCAACTCACTGCAACACACAACGCACGAGCGCTGCGCGATTTGGGACCTGCAACTTCTCGAAGACATGCAGGAGGTGCGTCTTGACGGTCGCCACTGAAATACTCAACTCCTGCGCAACTTCGTGATTACTGCGGCCCGCGCAGACCGCTTCGACGACCTGCACTTCACGCGGGGTCAAGCCGAACTCACGTATGAGGCCCTTGCGCCAGCCGATCAGATGACTGCCCAGCGCCGCATCGAAACTGAACTGAATGTAGCGGTGCAGCTTGGTGAGCAACCCATGGTCCTTTGAGAGTGAGCCGCCCGAGGGGTCGGTCCAGAGCAGGCTCATGCCACCGATGGGCTCGCTACCGTGCAAAAAGACCAGCTCGGCCGCGTCCCGGATTCCGAATGCGCTGAGGAAGGACCGGTAGCGGGTCACCTGAACGCTCTGACAGCGCGTCTCCGCCGACTGCAGTCCGATCAGCGATCGCTCGCTTCCGCAGGCGCGCGTATTCGCCAGTGGGTCGATGCGCCACATTTGCTCATCGTAGTAGGCCGCACGAAACCGCGCTGAAATACCCCGGGAGCCCAGCCAGATACGCCGCGCATCCTCGTCAAAGAGATGCATGCTGACCCAGCTCACCGGGGATAAGTCGGTGATGAATTGCATGGTCTCGGCCGCAAACCCCTCGAGGCCGGTCTGCCGCCGGATACCTTTCTGCCCCTGGACTTCGAATAGAGCCATCGCCGCCCTCCAGTGCCCCGGGATTTACAATACATCACTCACCCACCGAACCGCAGGGGTTTGCGCGACACCGGTTCCGGCAAAGTGCCCTCAGGCCAGCGGTAACCTCATCTATGACTCATTCAGCGCGGAGCGAAGACATTCGCCATCCCTGGAAACACCCGCTCCGAGGCCGACGCCCCGTTGGAAGTTGCACGCGGCGTGCATTGGGCACCTCGTTTCCCCATGCCTTCGTCACTGAACCACATCAACCTGTGGCAGCGGCTCCGCCGAGGCCCGCTTTGCCAGCTGTGGTAGATTCAAAGGGAACGTCACCAAAGGGAGTCGAGGGTGAGCTATGCGGATGTGACCGCTGCGCCTGCGAGCGTGGCGCAGTGGCATAATGTCGATCCTCGGACATTTTGGGAACGGATCTTCCCAGCTCATCAACCCGCGCTCTTGCGCGGCGTGGTACGAAGTTGGCCGGCTGTGGCGCAGGGATTGGAGTCACCTGAGACGCTCGCTCGATATCTGCTGAGTTTGGAGCAGCGCGCTCCGGTACCGCTCCTAACGGCTGATCCGTCGATCAAGGGCCGCTTCTTCTATCGCGACGACATGCGCGGTACCAATTTCGAGCGACGTCTCGCACCCCTCTCGGCCGGCCTGCAGGCGCTGCTCATGCACCTCGAGAATCAACAGCCGCCGGCAATCTACATAGAGTCCGCGCCGCTGCCTGACTGTCTGCCGACCTTCACCCGGTACCACCGCCTCGAGCTGTTGAGTCCGGCCATCGTGCCGCGAATCTGGATTGGGAACGCAGTCAAGGTTCAAACGCACTACGACTACTCGAGTAACATCGCCTGCGTGGTGGCCGGCCGCCGCCGTTTCACCCTGTTCCCGCCTGACCAGCTCGCCAATTTGTATGTAGGACCCTGGGACATCACATTAGCGGGCGTTCCCGTCAGCATGGTCAGGCTGGAAGCGCCGGACTTCGATCGGTATCCGCGGTTTCGAACTGCACTGTTGCATGCGCAGGTGGCGGATCTCGAGCCAGGGGACGCGCTGTTCATCCCCTACGCCTGGTGGCATCACGTCGAGTCGCTCACGCCGTTCAATGTGCTCGTAAACTATTGGTGGAATGAGAGTAATCCGCCCCTCAACGTGGCGGACAGCCTGTTGCACGCGCTGGTCGCGATCCGCGACCTGCCCCTCGAGCAGCGCGCCGTGTGGCGCAATATCTTCGACTACTACGTCTTTCAAACGAGCGGGGATCCCCTGAGTCACTTGGCGCCGGAGCATCGCGGCCTCATGGGGGCTCGCGGTGAGCAGGCTCTGCGCGTGGTACTCAGCCTGTTGCTTCGGTCACTGAGCGGAACAAAAATGAATCCTACTAACAGTCAGAATAGACCCTGAAGCAGTTGATTCGAGCTGCGAGTAGGACTACCCTAAAAAGGTAGCGCTACCAGAACGGTGAATGAAAGTAACAAACCGATAGTAGCCGTCAGCGTCTGATGATTCGGTCTAAGGAAGGGGGCCCGAATGAGTCGAAAAACGCGGCGCAATGCAGCAAAACGTCTCTCAGCTGCTGATAAGGACGTCCCGCAAGGTCTTGATCCACCTGTCATCGTTCGCCGTCCCAGTGTGCCTGTCAGCTTTGCGAGCCTGGCCCTGGGATCGCTTGCGTGGAGCGGATCGCTCTATGCCGCGGACTCATCCGCCGCATCGGCGAACGAGACTCCACTGCAGGAAGTCGTCGTTACCGGCATCAGGGAAAGTCTAAAAAACGCACAAAAACTCAAGCAAGACTCGGATGTCATTCAAGACTCCATCTCCGCCCAGGACATCGGCGCCCTGCCGGATCAAAGTGTCACGGAGACGTTGCAACGTCTCCCCGGTATCGCCATCAATCAATTTGCGGCCGGCGTCGATCCCGATCACTTCTCAGTCGAAGGTAGCGGCGTGGTCGTGCGCGGTCTCGACTCCCGCACCCACAGCGAATTGAACGGGCGCGATACGTTCTCGGCCAACAACGGCCGGTCCATCAGTTTCGCCGATATTCCCCCCGAACTGCTGGTCGGCGTGGATGTGTTCAAGAGTCCCTCGGCGAACATGATCGAGGGCGGGATCGCGGGCACGGTCAACTTACGTACGCGCGTTCCCTTCGATGCCCCTGGAAGGCTCGTTTCGCTGTCCGCGCAGGCCAACTACGGCGACTTCACCAAGGAGTGGCGCCCGGGCTTCTCCGCGCTCTACAGCGACCGCTGGAACAGCGACGCCGGCGAGTTCGGTGCGCTGGTGAACTATGTCGATTCCCGGCTCAACTCGCGCGCCGACGGAACGCAGTCCTCGAATTTCGGCTGCCGCACGAACATCACCTCCGGCGGAAATCCAATCACGAGCCCCAACATCTCCTGCCCGCCGAATCCGGATCCCGGCCAGGCAGTCGCACCGGGAATCTTCTTCCCGCGCGGCGCGGCGTTTCGCAGCCAGCATTTCGCGCGCGAGCGCAAGGGTCTGGCCGGGGCCCTGCAGTGGAAGAGCCCGAATGACAGTCTGCTCGCTACGGTGCAGTTTCTGCGCTCGGATTCCACGGAAGCCTGGACCGAGCACGCCATCGAGATTGCCACCGACAACGTGACTAACAATGGCGACTCTTATCCGATCCCCGGAACGAGCTTTGATGTATCCGCCGGGGGCGTCTTTCAGAACGGCAGCATCACAGGTCCGAATGGTTACAGGGCGGACCAATGGGGCGGCAGCCATCGTACGCCCGTCAACGGCCTGCAGAGCAACAACATTGATCGCAATGTGTTCCAGGAGTACATCACCCAGGACGTGAGCTTCAATCTGCGCTGGGATATCAACGAGCGGCTGCGTGCCAAGCTGGACCTGCAGCACGTCACATCCAGCGTCAACGACATTGACACTGGAATCTGGGGTTCGACTTTCCAGGACGTGAATCTTGCGGTGAACGGCGCGACTCCCACGGTGTTTACCTTCCAGCCCATTTTTAACGTCAACAATCCCAGCACGACGAACTGCACCGTTCCGAGCACCAGCAATGACTGCTCCAACTACTACAATCCTGCCCATGCGAGCTACAGCGATCCTTATAACTCTTTCTGGCGATCAGCCATGGATCACATGGAGCAGAGCAATGGTTTCGAGAAGGCAGCCGCGCTCGATTTGCAGTATCAGGTCAGTGACGGCTTCGCGCGCTCACTCGACTTTGGCGTGCGCTGGTCCGATCGCAACGAGACGACGCGTTACTCGTCCTACAACTGGGGCGTGCTGAGCGAAATCTGGGGCAATAACGGCCCCATCTGGATGGACAGCCCGGTCGGCAACGGGACGGCGGCCGGTGGCCCCAGCGTAATTGCGCCGTACGCCTACAACAACTTCTTCCGCGGGCAGGTACCGGTTCCGACCGGATCTCAACCCGTGCCTTTCTACACCGGCAATACAGTCAAGGACTACGCAAGCTACGCCAACTTCGGTGAATCGGTGGCCAATGCATGGCTCACCCAGGGAGGCTCGGCCCCGATTGGTGCCTGTGGGGGCTCGGGGGGCGCCGGCTGGGTGCCGCTCGCAAAACGCTGCGGGGTCGTGCCGGGGACACCGTTCCTGCAGGGTGAGATCAATCCGGTCGATGAGAGGACCAAAGATGCGTATTTCATGCTGAACTTCCGGCATGATTTCGGCGATCACAAGTTCAGCGGTAACGTCGGCGTGCGGTATACGAAGACGGATCGCGCGGCCATCGGCTTCCTCCAATACCCAAATGGAGGAGGCTTGCCTGACGACTCGAGCTGTGCCGCCCCCCCACCTGCCGGCCAGCTTCCGAACATTATCTGTTCATTACCTGCGGCCTACCGGGCAACGCTTCGTTCGTGGGCGAACAATGCAGTCACCCGCCAGGACAGCCAGTTCTCATACCGTTACTTCCTGCCCAGTCTGAATATCAAATTCGGGCTGAAGGACGATTTGATTTTGCGCGGCGCCCTGTCGCGGTCGATAACGCCGCCACAGATCGGCTATACGCGCGCGGATTACACTCTGGGCGGTTTCATCGTCCAGGGGCTCGTGTCGACGCCGCAGGGCCCGGTGCTCCTGGTCAATCCCGACGGCACACCGCAGCAGACGCCGCGCAGCTCGGGGACATTCGGTAATCCGTATCTTCGTCCGGAGTCCGCGGACAACCTCGACCTGTCGCTGGAGTGGTACTTCGGCCCGGTTGCCTCGCTGACCACGGCGGTGTTCGCCAAGCGGCTCCACGATGTGGTGGTCAACAACACAACGCTCGTGAATTATACGAACTCCGCAGTGACCATCCCGGTGGAGCTGACGCAGCCCGGAAATTCAACCGCCACCGGCAAGATCTACGGCTTGGAGTTGGGTTATCAGCAGACGTACGACTTTCTGCCAAAGCCCCTGGATGGTCTGGGTCTGGCGGCGAACTACACCTTCCTGCACAGCTCGGGTGTGCCGCAGTCCACTCTGTCGTCGACGGATCCGGATGTCGGCGCGGGCCGGGTCACCAACATCAACATCGGTCTGTTGCCGTTGGAGGGCTTGTCCAAGCAGTCCTACAACCTCACCGCGTTCTACAACAAGCGTAGCTGGGACGCTCGCGTGGCGTGGAGCTGGCGTTCGGCCTTCCTGCTGACGGCAAGGGATGTGATCGTGCCATTCGCTCCGATCATGAACGAGAATACCGGGACCCTGAGTGCCTCGGTGTTCTACAGTGTGACCCCGGGGATCAAGATTGGAATTCAGGGAGAAAACCTGCTCGACAACATCACGAAGACGAGCCAGATATTGAACAATCAGCTGTTGCGGGCGCCACGCTCGTTCTTCATCGAGGACCGCCGTGTCTCGTTGATTGTGCGGGCATTATTCTAACTTGCCCAAAGTGTCGAAGTACGGCCCGATCCGAACTGTCGTCATTGTAGGGGGCGGCACGTCGGGTTGGATGACGGCCGCGGCTCTTTCCTGGGCCTTCCGCGACCGTGTGACCATTCGCCTCATCGAATCACTCGAGATCGGCACGGTAGGCGTCGGCGAAGCCACTATCCCGCACATTCGCAGCTTCAATGAGCGGCTCGGGATCGATGAGCGCGAATTCATGGCGCGTACTCAGGCGACCTTCAAGCTGGGGATCGAGTTTCGCAATTGGGGCCGGGTGGGCGATGCCTACATCCATCCTTTTGGCGCCTATGGCTCACCGATCGGTGGCGTTGCCTTCCACCACTACTGGCTGAAACAAAGATTGGCCGGCGATGCCACGCCCATCAGTGACTATTCGCTACCGATCGTTGCCGCGTACCTCAATCGATTCAGCCTTCCGGCGGCGGATCGCCGTTCGTTGCTCTCGACGTTCTCATATGCCTACCAGTTCGACGCTGGACTTTACGCGGCGTTCCTACGTCGCTATGCCGAGCAGCGTGGAGCCCTGCGCACGGAGGGCAAGATCGTGGACGTCCGCGTGTCGCCGGAGGGCACCACGATTCAATCTGTTACGCTCGGCGACGGACAAGTTATCGAAGGTGACCTGTTCATCGATTGCTCGGGCTTTCGCGGGTTGCTCATCGAGCAGGCTCTGCATGCTGGATATGAGGACTGGAGCCATTGGTTGCCGTGCGACTCGGCCGTGGCCGTGCCTTGCGAGACAGCGGGACCCTGGACGCCTTATACGCGTGCAACAGCGGATGAGTATGGCTGGCGGTGGCGTATCCCGCTGCAACATCGGGTTGGCAACGGCTACGTATTTTGCAGCCGTTACATCGACCCGAGCACCGCCACTGAAGTGCTCATGCGCAATCTAGAGGGAGCCCACCTTGCGGAAGCCCGGCTGCTGCGCTTCGTCACCGGTAAGCGCCGCAGACAGTGGCTCGGCAACTGTGTTGCGATCGGCCTCGCGAGCGGCTTTCTGGAGCCGCTGGAGTCCACGAGCATTCATCTTATCCAACTGGCCATCACGAATCTGATTGAGCTGTTTCCCGATCGCCGCCTTGACCCTGCGGATGCGACGGAATTCAACCGCGTAATGGACCTCGAGTACGAGCGCGTGCGCGATTTCCTCATCCTGCATTACAACGCAACGGAGCGCAGGGACACGGCATTCTGGAACTACTGCCGCACGATGCAGCTTCCCGAGTCCCTTTCGTATCGAATGGAGTTGTTTCGCGAGCGCGGTACGCTCGTCGCGTACCGCGAAGGTTGTTTTCTCGATCCGAGCTGGATCGCCGTATATGTCGGACAGCAGGTCCTGCCGCGCCGGTACGATCCTTTCGCGGACGCCCAGCCGAATGACCGGCTGGCTGCCCACTTGCGAACTCTGCGACGGGCGGTCCTAGAAACGGCACGTTCCATGCCCGATCATCGGCAATTCATTGATCGCTACTGCCCTGCGCGGTCGATGGCCCCAGTGAGGAGCTCTTCAGGTGCCTGACAACGCCAGTGTTTGCAGGGTCGTCATCGTTGGCGGCGGTGTTGAAGCGTGGATGGTAGCCGCGGCGCTGGGCGTGGCCTGCGGCGAGCGGCATACGGTGCGTATCGTCGCGCCGGACGAGGAGCCAACAGCGGAGGGCGAGGCTGCAAACGTCGGGTCGACGTTACCGCCCCTGCGGGCGTTCAACACGTTGCTCGGGATGGATGAGGATTACCTCATACGTGCCTGCGCCGGGACCTTCAAACTAGGTACGGAGTTCGTCGGCTGGCGCGAGCGCGGCAACTACATTCAGCCTTGCGGGGAATTCGGTGCGACCTTGGGCGGTGTGGCGTTTCATCAATATCTGACGAGGCTTCATGCCGCAGGCGCTGCGGTTCGCCCCGAGGAATACTGTCTTGCTGCAGTCGCTGCTCGCGCAGGAAGGTTTACCCGACCTAGTCAGGATCCCTCGTCGGTGCAGTCGACCATGTCGTACGCACTGCATTTGGATGTGGCGCGGTACCGCGAGCAACTGATTGATGTTGCTCGGCGCCACCGCGTATCTATCGTGCGCGGCGCAGTAGGTGAAGTGGTCCTCGGTCACACTGGACACATCACTGCGTTGATTCTTTCGGGAGGAGAGCGTATCGAGGCGGACCTGTTTGTGGACGCTACCGGCAGCGAAGCGCTCCTCATTGGCGAGGCGCTGGGCGCTCCCTTCGAGGACTGGTCGGATGCTTTACCCTGTTCCCGCCATGTCTTGGCGTGGCGAGAACTGAGGCAGCTGGGCGCGCCCTTGACTCGCGTGAAGGCTGCCGAGTTTGGTTGGATGACGCGTGTTCCCTTGCAAGGATGGGTCGCGTGCGGCTACGTGTACGATCCGACGCTGCTGGACGATGAGTCCGCCGCCAAAGCGTTGCTCGAATGGATGGAAGTGGAGGTCGTTACCCGTGTCAGTTATCACTCGGCGAAGTCTGGCCGGCGAGTAACGCCTTGGCAGGGCAATTGCGTGGCAATTGGTGAGGCGGCAGGGTTCGTCGAACCGGTGGAATCGACGGCTCTGCATCTGACTCAGAGCATGATTGTGCGTTTCTTGAGTCTATTTCCGACACACGTGCCCAATGTCGAGCCGCGCGAATACAATCGCTTAGTCGGGAATGAGTTGGAACGTGCGCGTGACCTCGCGATTGCGCACTATGCAACCGCGGGGAGAGCCGCTGGCGAGTTCTGGCGACGACGCAGCTCGGCGGCTATTCCCGACCCCTTGGCCTACAAGATGGCCCAGTACGCAAGTCGTGGGAAGCTCGTGAGCTATGACCAGGAGCCGGTGCCGGAGGCCGCCTGGCTTGCACTCTATTTGGGGCAGGGGATCTGGTCGCAGCGTTGTGAGGCGCTCGCGCAAGTTGCCGATCTCGAGAGCGTGCGACAGCAGCTCGCGCGTGTGCGGACGACCATGGAGCAGGCCGCCACCGCAATGCCAACTCACGCTGCATACATTCATCAGCACCGGCTTGGAGCACCCGCCAATGGCTGATATGGCGGTCCGCGATGTGGTCATCGTCGGCGGAGGCACTGCTGGATGGATGGCCGCAGCCGCGCTCTGCCGATTGCAACTGAATGGCACTACGTCGATTACGGTGGTCGAATCGGATGAGATCGGGATTGTCGGTGTCGGGGAGGCCACGATCCCACCCATCCGCACCTACAACACAATGTTGGGAATCGATGAGCGCGAGATGCTCCGCGCAACTCGAGGCAGTTACAAGCTCGGCATCGAGTTCGTCAACTGGGGGAGGGTCGGTGATGTCTACCTACATCCCTTCGGCTCCTTCGGCCGGGATATCGAGGCGATTCGCTTCCATCAATTTTGGCTGAAGTACTACCCGCTGGGCCTTGCCGCCCCCCTTGCCGAGTACAACGTCACCGCCGTTGCGGCGAAGCTCAATCGTTTCCATCACCCGAACCCGGAACCGGGCACCGTGTTGAATAGTCTGGAATACGCCTATCACTTCGATGCCGCGCTGTATGGACGCTTCTTGCGAAGCTACGCCGAGGCGCGCGGCGTCAAGCGGCAGGAGGGAAAGATCGTTCAGGTGCGCCAGCGTGAGCCCGATGGCTTCATCGAGGCGGTGGTGCTCACGGGTGGCAGACGCGTGCCGGGAGACCTGTTCATCGACTGCTCGGGTTTTCGAGGCCTGTTGATCGAGCAGACTCTGCATTGCGGATATGAGGACTGGTCTCACTGGTTGCCCTGTGATCGCGCACTAGCGGTACCATCCGAGAGCGTAAACCCGCTGATACCCTATACGCGCGCCACGGCGCACACTGCCGGGTGGCAGTGGCGCATTCCGTTGCAGCATCGCACCGGCAATGGCTATGTCTATTGCAGCCGATACGTCAGCGACGATGAGGCCACGGCGACGCTGCTGAAGAATCTGGACGCCAAAGCGATGGGAGATCCGCGGCCGCTGCGGTTTGTTACCGGTCGCCGCCGCAAGTTCTGGGACCGCAACTGCGTGGCACTCGGGCTCGCGGCGGGATTTCTGGAACCTCTCGAATCGACCAGTATCTATCTCATCCAGAGTGGGATCGCGCGGCTGCTCGCGCTCTTCCCGGATCGCACCTGCAACGAGGTGGAGATCGACGAATACAATCGCCTCACAGAGTTGCAAATGGAGCAGATTCGCGACTTCATCATCCTGCACTACAAGCTCACGCAGCGTGCGGATGCGCCTTTCTGGCGGTCCTGCGCGAGCATGGAGGTTCCGCAGACCCTGGCTCGCAAGATCAATCTGTTTCGCCGCCGGGGACGCATCGTGCGCTACCAGGATGAGCTATTCACGGAAGACAGTTGGCTGGCGGTCATGTTGGGTCAGAATGTGAAGCCCGAGCGGTACGATCCCCTGGTCGACGTGCTGGCCCAGGACAATACAGTTGCCGTCTTGCGCAGGATGCAGGTACTGGTCCGACAGGCGGCCGAGAGTTTGCCCGGGCACGGTGACTTTATCGCGCGGCATTGCGCGGCAGCGGGCTAACGTTCGGATATCGTTCTGCTCCGGGCTGGTTCAGGAGCCGAAAGCAGATGACACTGAGTGCGGGCGGCGCGCAATTCACCCCAAATAGGTTGGTCTCAAAGGCAACGGTCGCGCTTCGATCACAGAACACGTCGGAATAGAGTGTTTGGCGCCAACAGCTAGTGCCGGTCGGAGAGAACGACGGCCCGCACCGCCACGCCAGATCAAAAGAGCCGGGCCGCGCGTACGATCTCGTTCGAAAGATCACCAATCGCTGGCGAGCCGTCCTGCCCTCTTGAGAACACCATGAATTCCACCTCCGGGAGATCTGGTAGCCCAGCATTGGGACCCAACGCCTGAAGTTGGGAAGTCAGCAGGCTTCGGTTCAACGGCGTCACCGCGAACGCTGAACCAGCGGCAGCGCGTAAGCTCCCAACGCTGGGGCTCACCATCGATATGCGCCATTCCCGGCCCGCAGCTGCAAGAGCTGCCAACGCCGCATCTCGATATGGGCAAGGCTCGGGAAAAAGCGCAAGCGATAGCGGAGATAATGTGTCGGGCAAGGCCCGCTTCGCGTACGCCCAAACGAGCGGCTCGCGCCACAGCAGATGTCCAGTGTAATCGCCCTGGCAGCGGCTCCCGACAACGAGGTCAAGCTCACCTCTCTCCATGTCAGCGAGCAACACGCCCGTATTCGCAACACGAGCTTCAATCGTGACCCCGGATCGCGTGGCTTGGAAATCGCGCAGGACGTCGGGAAGCCAACTACTCATGAAGTCATCTGACGCACCGATTTTCAGGTACGCAGTTCTTGTGGCCCCGGAAAGGCTGATACGTGCCTCATCGCTGAGACGCAGAATCGCACGCGCGTAGCCCAGCAACATCGCACCTTCGGGCGTCAGCGCGACGGATCGGGTATTTCGGGTAAGCAGTGGCTTTCCGGCCTGCTCCTCCAGCCGCCGCACATGCGCACTGACCGCGGACTGGGTCAGATGAAGTTTTTCGGCCGCCCTGGTGAAGCTCGCTTCCTGCGCCACGGTCTGGAAGCTTTTCAGTAGCGTGACGTCGTACATGATTCAGTTTATCCCTCACTGAATTTCGCGACAATATATTGCTTCTCACACTAGATTGAAAGTGCGATTCTGCACCTCGATTGCCCGCCGCTGTCCGCAGGAGATCAACTTGGCGCACGTTCTTTATATCGAGGGCTCTCCTCGCAAACATCGCAGTGCCTCGGTCGAGCTCGCTCGCGCCGCGCTTTCCGCTTGGCGCGCCATCGACCCGCCGCTCACTGTCGACACGCTCGATGTCTGGTCCACGCAAATGCCCGAGTTCGACGGACCGGCGATGGAGGCCAAATACGCCGGGCTGTCCGGTACACCGCTCACGAGCGAGCAAGAGGTGGCGTGGTCATCAATCCGCATGCTTACCACACGGTTCCGTGCCGCCGACGCGCTGGTGCTCGCCGTGCCGCTTTGGAATTTCAACATTCCCTACAAACTGAAGCAGCTTATTGACGTCGTGTCGCAGAAAGATCTGCTGTTCACATTCGATCAACACGGCTTCGGTGGCCTTATGCGCGGCAAGCGGGCATTGCTCTTCTGTGCACGTGGGCTGGATTACAGCCCGAGCGCCGATACGCCGGCCGATACCTACGACTTCCAGAAGCCGTATATGGAAACTTGGCTCAGATTCATCGGTATCACGGATATCCAAACCGTCGTCTGCGAGAAGACGCTCTTTGGACCGGAGGTCGATGGCCGGGCTCGTGCGGCGGCCAAGGCCGAAGCGGAAGAAGCCGCCAGGATCTGCGCAAAGAAGGTGGCGAGGCCCGGCTAGCAATGTCTCGCCATCCAGGGTATGGCAAGTATTAAGCGGCGCGCTGATTCGTCGCTACTGTCAGCTTGACTCGTACTTTGGTCTTGCCCGTGGTAGCCTTCACCTTCACCTTTGCTGAATGTCGAAAAGCTATAAGAAGGAGCAGCGGCAATGAGGGGAACAGCGTTGCGGCGGGCGGTGCTCGGCACATTGGCGGTCGGGTTGCTTTTGAGCGGGACAGCGACCTTCGCGCACGACCAGGAAGATACCTACTACGGCCGTGACGGTGACGAGGAACAAACGCTGCTCGTCTGGGCGGGCGACAAGGCGCACGAAGCGCCAGATTTTCTTGCAGTCGTCGATTTCGATCGCGACTCACGCAACTACGGCAAGATCATCCGAACCGTGCCGCTTCCGGCGGGTGCGCTCGGCAAGGGGGCTGTTGGTAACGAGCCGCATCATGCGGGCCTCTCTGCCGACGGACGGACACTCGCCCTTGGTGGCCTACTCAGTTTCCTGCGCAGTCAGTCCCAAGTATTCTTCTTCGACGTATCACGTCCTCGCCATCCGCGCTTCACGAGCGCGAGCAATCCGCCGACCGCTTCCATCACCGATGAGTTTGCTCCACTGAAAAACGGTGGGTTTCTCGTAACGTTCATGGGTGGTCCCGCTGGCACTCATCCCGGCGCGGTGGTGGAATACGATTCGCACATGAGGCTGGTCAGGACACTGCCTGGCCCGAGCGACGACGCGCAGCACATGTTCAACCCGCATGGCTTGTCGGTCGATGAAGCTCACAACATCATGTTGACCAGTGACTATGTATGTCCGGTCTCTACCTTGCATGTCGGCGGAGGCGTGCCGCACCTCGATGGGAGCATCCGGGTGTGGGATCTGGCAAAGCGCTCAATCACCAGGACGATCGTTGTCGGTGACATGGCTGGAACCATGGATGTGAAGTTGATTCCGGGCGATATCCGTCAGCGCGCCTTTACGGC
>Ga0068858_100000991_pt1 | contig 29310 bp, 26 predicted proteins | sample KBSSwiS12_FD_66589 | JGI IMG/M metagenome (GOLD analysis project Ga0068858, IMG submission 66589) | Switchgrass rhizosphere microbial communities from Kellogg Biological Station, Michigan, USA - KBS Switchgrass S1-2 | ecosystem: Host-associated > Plants > Roots > Rhizosphere > Soil ... | reverse complement strand
TGCTCGGAATGTGGTGCCGGGCACGACCGCGACCACAATGCGGCGCGGAACATTCGCTATGTCGGGCTTAGGACGCAAGCCTCCGTGTGCGGGAACGAGCTGTGGCATGACATGATCCCCGTCGAACAGGACCGACCTGTCCTCGTGAGACATGGATGGGGAGCGTGTTATGCAACGGCATGAGCTCCGGTAATGGCTACCCGCAAGACCCAGCGGCGAAACAAAGGAGCGGCTCCGCCGCAATCGGCAGCCAGTGCCGGTCGGGTCTCTCAGCGCTCACCCACGCCCACAGCACCTCGGGCGGCGTACCGCCGGGCCCCGCTCGCGAGTTTGCGAGTTTTCGTTGCGGTGGCCGAACACAAGAGCTTCACGCGCGGTGCCGACGCGCTCGGCCTTACAACGAGTGCCGCCAGCATGCAGGTGCAAGCGCTGGAGGATTACTTGCGCGTGCCGCTCTTCCGTCGCAACGGCCGACAGGTTGAGCTGACTCCGGTCGGAGCGCTGCTACGGCCGAAAGTTGAGCAAGCGCTCGCCGATCTGGAGCATGCAATCGATGAGGCGCGTGCCGATCGCGGCTCCGGGCCATTGCGAGTGACGACCCTCGCATTCTTCCTCGCGCAATGGCTGCTGGCTCGACTGCCGACTTTCACGGCACAGCACCCAAACATCGACGTGCAGATCCATACATCCGTGGACCTTGCCGACTTCGTGAAAACCGGCATAGACGCCGGAATCCGTTTTGGTGGGGGGACTTGGCCACGGTTGCACGCCGAGAAGCTCCTCGACGAGTGGCTGGTCCCGGTGTGCACCCCCGCGCTGTTGCAGCAACATGGGCCCATTGCCGAGGCGCGCGACCTGAAGCGCTACAAGCTGCTCCACAGCCCTTATGAGCCGTGGACGGCCTGGTTGCTGGAAGGAGGCGCCGGCGACGTGTGGCCGAGCTCGGGCCCTGCATTCGATGATGCGATCGCTATCGTGCGCGCTGCCGAAGCGGGTCAGGGACTCGCGCTCGCGCGGTGGTCTCTGGTCGGTGATGAAGTCGCGATGGGCCGGCTGGCGGTAGCGGGCCGGGCTGTCCATTCTGCGAATGCCTACCACTTCGTGTGTCCGCCGGCTCACCTTGTGCTGGAAAAGGTGGCGGTCTTTCGGGAATGGCTGACAACAGAGTGTGCCCGTTTCCCGTCGCCGCCCATCGATGCGATGGGGAAGCCGTAGCGTCCATTCCGATTGTTGCGCGTGTTGGATGCCGACAAACCCACGTCGGTGCGTATTTGCGCAACCACTGAAAAGTGGTGTAGCCTGGCAGGCAGTGTAATCCTTTACATGCCGGGCGCGCAGCGGCGGCAGATGTGGCAGGCTGTAGTCGCGCCGTGGTGGCCAGGCGCGCTGTTCAGGGGGCTTCATGAAATCCCGCAGGCAATTTCTGATGTGGTCCGGACTCGGCGCCGCAGCGCTTGCATCCTATGGGCTGCCGCGCGATGTCAGGGCCAATCCATTGGGTAAGCGTCCCGGTATCCAGCTTTATACGATCAACGAGGCGATGCGGGCGGATCCCGCAGGCGCGTTGCACCGGTTGCGGCAAATCGGCTTCCTGGAAGTGGAGTCAGCCGGTTTCGGCAGCTTGTCGGCGAAGCAATTCCGCGGCCTGTTGGATGACGCGGGTGTCTCCTGTCCCAGCGCCCACCTGCAATTTGATCCGGCCAACCTGGGCCGCGCATTCGAGGATGCCCATGCGCTCGGCGCGAAGTACGCGGTGAGCTCAATCATGCGTTCCCTCGTGCTCGGGCCCAGTGCGCCCAAGGACGCGCTCAAAACGGGAATGAGCCTCGACGAGGCTAAACGAACCGCCGAGCTCGCCAATCGAATTGCCGAGGGCGCCCAGCGTGCCGGCCTGCAATTCACATACCACAACCACAATTTCGAATTCGCTGACCAGGGCGGCGGGGCCAGCGGCTATGACGTGCTTCTGAAAGAGACGGATCCGAAGCTCGTCAAATTCCAGATCGACTGCGGATGGATGATCTTCGCAGGGCACGATCCTATCGAGTACTTCAAGAAGTATCCGCAGCGATTCCCGATGATCCACGTGAAGGATTTCCTGCCCCGCGCGAACGGCGATACGCAAATGCGAGGCGCGGAGCTCGGCCGCGGCAGCGTGGACTACAAGCCGATTTTCGCGGCGGGTGCCAAAGCCGGTTTACAACACTATTTCGTGGAACAGGAAGGCCCGTTCGCGAGGATGAGCCCGGTTGAGGCCGCCCAAGTGGACTACGATTACCTGCGATCAATTGGCAGGGCGTGAGGCCTCAGCACACCAACGACCTGTAAGAGAGCGCGGATGGGCAGCAATTCGTACGATGCTATTGTAGTTGGCACCGGCATCAGCGGTGGTTGGGCGGCCAAGGAGCTCACCGAACACGGGCTGAAAACCCTGGTCCTCGATCGCGGGCGCATGGTCAAGCATGGTGACTATCCGACCGCTCTGCTGAACCCCTGGGAGCTGCCTTACGGCGGACGTCCCACGCTCGAGGACCTTCGCCATCAACCGGTCGCTGCGAGAACTGGCTACGTAACCTCGCAGGCGTCCAAGCATTGGTTCGTCGACGAACTGGACAATCCCTACGTTGAGAAGCAGCGGTTTGACTGGATACGTGGGTATCACGTCGGTGGTCGGTCCATCACGTGGGGTCGTCAGAGCTACCGCTGGAGTCAGATGGATTTTGAGGGGAATGCGCGCGATGGCATCGCCGTTGACTGGCCGATTCGTTACAACGACCTGGCGCCGTGGTACGACCACGTGGAGAGCTTCATCGGAGTGAGCGGCAGCGCCGAGAACTTGTCGCAACTCCCGGACGGCAAGTTCCTGCCACCGATGGAGCTCAATTGTGTGGAGAAGGAATTCAAGCGAACGGTTGCCGGGAAGTTTGAGCGCGCGCTGATTATCGGACGTGCCGCCCATTTGACCGCGCCACTCGCGCATAGCCCGCAGCGCGGCACTTGCCAATTTCGCAACCTGTGTATCCGCGGCTGCCCCTTCGGCGCGTACTTCAGCAGCAACTCGAGCACACTGCCGGCGGCGGAAAAGACCGGCAACATGACTTTGCGTCCGAACGCGATTGTGTACGAGCTCATCTACGACGGGAAGGGAAATCGGGCCAGCGGCGTTCGCGTTCTCGATGCCGAAACCGGAGAGCAAACAGAGTACTTTGCGCGCGTGATCTTCCTGTGCGCGTCCACATTCGGATCGGCGTTTATCTTATTGAACTCGATCTCGAACCGGTTCCCGGCCGGGTTCGGCAACGATAGCGGCGAGCTGGGCTGCAACCTCATGGATCACCACCTCGAAGTGGGTGCGAGTGCCATCGTCGATGGGTTTGAGGACCACTACTACAGCGGGCGGCGGCCCAACGGGTTCTATATTCCGCGATACCGCAATGTCGGGAAGGACAAGCGGGACTACCTGCGCGGTTTTGGTTACCAGGGTAGCGCGGGACGCGCGGACTGGCCGAGCCTGATGCACGACGCCGCCCTCGGCGTGGAACTCAAGCAGAAGGCGGCAAAACCGGGCCCCTGGCATATATCGCTGGGTGGGTTCGGCGAGATACTGCCGTATCACGAAAACCGCGTGACACTTGATCGCACTCGCAAGGACAAGTTTGGTCTGCCGGTGCTCGCGTTCGATGCAGGTCTGAAGCAGAATGAGCGGCTTATGCGCAAGGACATGGCGAATGATGCCGCCGAGATGCTTACGGCCGCAGGCTTCCGCGATGTGCGTTCGTTTGATAGCGTCATCGGGGTTGGCCTTGGCATTCATGAGATGGGAGCTGCGCGGATGGGGCGCGATCCGAAGACGTCAGTGCTCAACGCCTGGAATCAAGTCCACGCCTGCAAGAATGTGTATGTGACCGACGGCGCGTGCATGACTTCGTCCGCCTGTCAGAATCCATCGCTGACTTATATGGCGCTCACCGCGCGCGCCGCAAACCACGCGGTAGAAGAGCTCAAGCAGATGAACCTCTGAGCCATGACTATGGATCGCCGTGAAGCACTGAAACGTGTGGCTTGGCTGATGGGTGGAACAGTCTGCGCATCAGCGGTCCTGGCCATCGAGAAAGGCTACTCGGTCACGACGTCGGCCGGAAGTAAGCCCTCGATCCTCAGCGCTGCTCAGATGGCCATCGTATCCACAATGGCCGAGATCATGATTCCACGCACGGACACCCCTGGCGCCATAGACGTGGGAGTGCCCGGATTCATCGACCTCATGCTCAAGGACGTCTACACGCAGAAGGACCGCGATCGGTATCTCAGCGGACTGGCTGAGTTCGACGCCGCGGCGCAATCCGAGCACGGCAAGAAATTCGTCGCGCTGGAGCCGACGCAACAGGCCGCCCTTGTGCGGAAGTTCCATGATGCGGCTATTGTCGAAGAACATCGGCTCAACCGTCCGCATGCTCGCCTGCAGCGTTCCTTCGTCTTAATGACGAAGGAACTGACGCTACTCGGCTTCTTCACCTCACAGGCTGGTGCAACCCAGGTACTGCAGTACGTGGCTGTGCCAGGTTCGTATCACGCCTGCGTGCCGGTGCGGCAGGCCGGCAATGGCAGGACTTGGGCCGTGCAACCCGGAATACAATTTTGAGCGACGATCCGACGCTAGCTGCGCGCCACGACATTCGCGGCGACATCGAGGACTCCAGCCGCCGGGCCGCGCTCGCCCGAATTGCCGGCAGCTTGCTGGTCACAGCGCTGCCTGGCGCGCGGGATGCAGAAGCCGCCGCAGCCGCGGCAGGCCGGCTCAAACAATCCGTCTGCCGTTGGCCGTACCGCACTGTCCAGTTGCCCGAGCTCTGCCGCCGCGTCAAGCGGCTGGGTTTTGTTGGTATCGACCTGCTTCATGTGGATGAGTGGCAGGTGGCCCACGATGCAGGACTGACCGTATCCATGGGTTACCCCAGCCGCCGCGAGAAATTCATTGAGACGGGTTTCAACAACCCCGCCAATCATGCGTTACTGCTGAGTGAGCTGCAGACCGCCTTGCCGCTTGCCGGACGCGCGGGTGTGGCGAACATGATTGCGATGTTCGGCAACCGCGACCCTGCACGCGACGATCGGGCAGCGATCGACTCCTGCATCGCAGGTCTCGCTAAAATTGCACCGCTCGCGGAGGAATCCGGCGTCACCCTCTGCGTAGAGCTCCTCAACAGCCGCATCGACCATGCCGGGTACCAGGGCGACCATACCGCTTTCGGTGTAGCAGTGATGCAGGGCGTGAATTCGCCACGCGTAAAATTGCTTTACGACATCTATCACATGCAAATCATGGAAGGCGATGTGATCCGCACGATACGCGACAACATTCAGTGGATCGGGCATTTTCATACCGGCGGTGTGCCAGGCCGCCATGAGATCGACGCCAGTCAGGAGCTCAATTATCACGCCGTGGCGCTGGCCATCGCTGATCTGGGCTACACGGGTTATCTTGCGCACGAATTCATGCCAACGCGCCCGGATCCGTATGCGTCGCTAGCCGATGCGTTCCGGATCTGCTCCGTGTGACACCTGTCGAAGCCTGACAATGCCTTTCATCGAACCCTCGGCCGCCGATGGTCAAACATATGACGTCATCGTAGTCGGTTCGGGTGCCGGAGGCGGGCAGACTGCGTACACACTGACGATGGACGGCGCCCGCGTGTTGATGCTCGAAGCGGGACGTAAATACGATCCCGCTCTCGAGGCTCCTATGTTTCAGACGCCGGAGCTGGCACCTCTGCGCGAAGCAAGCACCCCAGACAAGCCGTTCGGCTTCTACGATGCCACGATTGACGGCGGCTGGCAGGTTCCGGGGGAGCCCTACGTGCAGACGAGCAATGACGCTCCAGGCCGCTTTGACTGGTGGCGCGCTCGCATGCTCGGTGGCCGCACGAATCATTGGGGACGTATCTCACTGCGCAATGGACCCTACGATTTCAGGCCACGTTCGCGCGATGGCCTGGGTTTCGACTGGCCAATCTCATACGAGGAGCTGGCGCCTTACTACGACAAGGTCGAGATGCTCATCGGGGTCTACGGAGCAAACGATGGGCTCGAGAACACGCCGGACTCGCCGCCGGGCTGTCTGCTCCCGCCACCCAAGCCCCTGGTCAGCGATTTGTTGATTGCTGACCGCTCACGGAAACTCGGTATTCCCGTCATCGCTGGACATCGCGCTGTACTGACGCAGCCACTCGATTGGAAGAACACGCCAGCGAAACTCCATCCCGGAAACACGACAGCGCAACAGATCGTGGCCGATGCGATGAAGCGGCGTGCGGCGTGTCTGTGGGCGACGCCGTGCGGCCGTGGCTGTTCGGTTGGTGCCAACTACCAGTCGGTCACCGTGCATCTGCCGCCTGCGTTGGCCAGCGGCAAGCTCGACATACTGACGGACTCGATGGCTTATGAGATCACCCTCGACAAAGCGGGGCGAGCCAATGGTGTCAAATACGTAGACAAGAGAAGTGGCCAACAGCGACAGGCCACCGCGCGCGTTGTGGTACTGGCTGCGAGCGCGTGCGAATCGGCCCGGATTTTGCTCAACTCGAAGCCATCGTCGTTCCCCAACGGAGTTGGGAACTCGAGCGGCAAGGTTGGGAAATACCTCATGGATACGGTCGGCTCGGCCGTGGATGGACAGGTGCCACTGTTGGAGGATCTGCCGCCGCACAACGAGGATGGCGCCGACGGCCTTCACATGTATACGCCATGGTGGTTGTACGAGGACGCAGGCAAACTTGGGTTCGCACGCGGCTATCACATCGAGTTTGGCGGGGGCCGCAGAATGCCTGGCATCGGTACGGGGGCCGGGCTCGAGTGGCTCACGGGTGGCAGTTACGGGCGCAAGTTCAAGGAAGACGTTCGCCGCTACTACGGCTCGTTCGTGCACTTCAGCGGCCGCGGCGAAATGATCCCGAATGAGCGCTCCTATTGCGAGATCGATCCGGTGGCCAAGGACAAATGGGGTGTTCCCGTGTTGCGATTCCATTGGCAGTGGTCGGAGCACGAGACACGCCAAGCCGCGCACATGCAAAAGACCTTTGGGCAAATCATCGAGGCGATGGGTGGCCGCGTACGCGGTGGCGTCGAGACGGACGGTGCGAAGGCGATACACACGGGCGGCAGTATCATCCACGAGGTCGGCGGAGCAATAATGGGCCGCGACCCGAAGGACTCAGTTACCAACAAATGGTGTCAGACCTGGGACGTGGCCAATCTGTTCGTCACCGACGGCGCGCCATTCCCATCGAATGCCGACAAGAATCCGACGCTCACTATCATGGCCAACGCATGGCGCGTCGCTGACCACATTCTTGCGCGCATGCGCCGCAAGGAGATTTGATGGACCGTCGCACCACGATCAAATGGGTGCTCGCTGTCGCCGCGGTGACACCGGGCATGCACGGTGTAGCCTACGGGCACGCAGGAGCGGGCTCCGTCGCGGCCAACGCAGCCTCGGGGCAGGGTTACGGAACAGACCCAAATCTGACCAAGATCTACAAGGCAGGCGAGCTTTGGCCGCTAACCTTCACCTCGCAGCACAGGCACATGGCCAAGGTGCTGTGCGACCTGATCATCCCCGCCGACACTTCGTCACCGAGCGCATCGGAGGTTGGCGTGGTGGATTTCATTGACGAGTGGATCAGCGCGCCCTACGAACAACAGGGTCGGGATCGCGCGGTGGTGCTCGAGGGATTCGCGTGGCTCAATCGTGAAGCCGCATCGCGCTACGGAGCCCGAAAGTCGTTCGCCGCACTTGCTCACGAGCAACACACCGCGATCTGCGATGACATCTGCTTCGCCGCGAAGGCGAAACCGCGCTTCCTCGAGGCAGCGAGGTTCTTCGCGCGCTACCGCGATCTGACCGCGGGCGGGTTTTACACCACGCCGCAAGGCCGTAAAGATGTGCGCTACGTCGGCAACATACCCTTGCCGCGCTTCGATGGCCCTCCGCCGGAGGTGCTCAAGAAGGTCGGCCTGGGTTGATGCCACAAGCCCAATGGCGCTGTGGGGCAGTAACTGTATTTGGGAGGTTTCCGTGCACAATCGACTGATTCTCAGGGCTGCTATGACGTTAGCGGTTACGTTAGGCATTGCGGGTGCTGTGTGCGCAGCCGCGCCCGCACAGAACCCGTCCGCAACCGCCAAAGACGAAAACGCCGATCCGAAGGCAACAGAACAATGGGAGCCTGTGCCCGCGATCGTATCGCCGGGCGCCACTGACAGCGCGCCGCCATCCGATGCGATAGTGTTGTTCGACGGCCGCAACCTGGACCAGTGGGTGTCGACCAAGGACCATTCACCGGCTCGCTGGAAGGTCGGGGAGGGCCTCATCACGGTCGACAAGTCGGCCGGCAACATCGAGACCCGGCAGTCGTTCAGGAACTACCAGCTGCACCTGGAATGGCGCATTCCCAAGGACATCACAGGCGAAGGTCAGTATCGCGGTAACAGTGGTCTTTTCCTGGCGGGGACCGGCCCGGACGACGGCGGCTATGAGATTCAGATCCTGGATTCGTTCAAGAACAAAACCTACGTCAACGGTCAGGCTGCCGCGGTCTACAAGCAGGCACCCCCACTCGTCAATGCTGCGCGCGAGCCCGGAGCATGGCAGACATTCGATGTCATCTGGACCGCGCCCATTTTCGCCGCCGACGGCGCGCTGACGAGTCCTGCCTACGTCACCGTGTTTCATAATGGTGTGTTGGTGCAGAACCATTTTCGGTTGAGCGGCGAAACCACCAATCGAGGCACCCCCAAGTACAAGCCCTACAAGGAAGCACCGATCAAACTGCAGGCACACGGTGATCCTTCGGCACCGATCAGCTTCCGCAACATCTGGGTGCGCAAACTCGACCCGAAATGATGCTGCCGGGGTGGTGGCGGACCTGAAGGTGACCGGCATCACCTTCAGGTCCTGTCATGGCCGTTGTGTCACCTGGCTAGCGGATGCACTTGCCGTTGTTCAGCAGTGGTTTGGTGTTGACCGGCTTGCCGTCCGTGGCGTTCATGATCACCTTGACCTTGTCGGCAGTCAGTGTGTCTTCGCAGTCCGTCATGTTGTTGTTGTTGTTGCCTGAGCCGGAGCCCGGATTGTCACGCGCATTCTTGTGCGGGTCGCCATCGATCCACAGATCGAACTCGTTGACTCCGTTCTTCAACTCTCCGTCGCACCCTTGACCTTGCACCGGGGTGCCACCCGGTCCCGAGCTGGTGCAGTCATCCTCCATGATGAAATATTTCTCCAGGCTCGGAATGTAGATGATCGTACCGGCCGGAACCCGGTTCTGGACCTCTGGAGCGACGGCGAAGCTGATGGGATCCTGGTATGTGCCGACGCCACCGGCTCCTGAGTGGATGATCGGGTGGGCGATGGCCGTTCCCGGTGGCGAATTGTCGAAAAATCCGTAGAAGGTCATCGAATCGAGCGTGAACTGAGCGTTTGTTCCCGTTGGGATGGTTTTCGCCGTCTTGGCGGGCTTTCTTGCCGTGGCGTATCCCGTTGTCACGATGAGGATCGCCAAAGCGCAGGCGCCTGCCGTTGCCGCAATTTTCAGTGGACTGAGTTTCACGGGTCTCTCCTTGATGGGGTGGTTCAGACATTCCCAGGGCCTTCTTCCTAAGGCTCAGTCCTGAAATTATTACATCCATTGGCTATATTCAATTGCGGTGATTACTAGCTGGATGTTTACGCCCGAACAGGCCAAAAACCGTCACCCGGCCCGACCCACCAACATAGACCTTGCCATTCACGACCATGGGAACGGCAAACTTCATGGCGCTACCCGGATCGTCACGGTCGTTTTGACGATCGCTCGAGTAAAGGATCCTTCCCAGGTTCCGCGCGTCGTACGCCTTCAAGACGGCGTGCCCCTCGCGGCCGCCGCCTGGCTGCAGTGCCCAAAGGACGCCTTTGTCGTGGCCGTAGGCTGAAATGCTCAATCCGCATCCTGGGTATTCGCAGGAGTCCCCGGAAATGGAGCTGGGGTGGTCATTCAAGCGTCCATTGCTCAAGGAGAATGCCCTCAGGACATCGTTGCTGCCGCTGACATACAGCGTGTTGTCCCAGTACGCCGGTATGCTCCATGCGCCGCCGAAGATAGAGCCGCCGAGCGCCTGCACGATCTGGCGATCCGAGCTGCACCCGCTGCAATAGTGCAGATCGTGGGAAGTCATCCTGTCACGGTCGAGCAGATAGATGGTGCCGGACTTGCTGACCGCGGTCAGCAGGTGCGGATGCTCGCCAGGCTGATCGGGCAGCAACACAACACCTCCAGAACCCAGATCTCCATCGTGCCGCCAGAAGCGGGCTTGATTGAACGGAGTGAAATAGTCGAGGAGCGCAAACCCATCGGCGTGCAATGCGATCTTCAGGACGCTGTTACCCAACTCGCGTGCAGGCACTGCTTGCGTGTCGAACCAACCATCGCCGGTGGCGACATAGAGAGATCCGTTCGGGTCAGCGGCCAGTCCCGCGCCACTCATCCAGATGCCGGCCTTGCCGTGTTCGGGGGCCGTGACGAATGCGGCTTTGCGGGCCAGGGTCCGGGCGTCATAGGCAAGAATCCAACCGTGATAGGGTGGCTTGTCACAATGGGAGCCGTAGGCCAGGTAAATGACGTGATTGAGCAGTAGCAGGCCGGGACGGCTGAGCTGGCGCAGCGGATCGAAGGTGATCGGGCGGCCTGTTTCCCCCGGTAACTGTGCGGTGATGAGCACAGGGGACCCGGGCTTTTCCGCGCCACTTGCGAGCTCCAGCGCATGCAGGCGGTGGACGGCCGAGCCGTTCTCTTTGGAAAATGTCTCCACATAGATTGTTGCGCTGGCCGGATCGATCACTGGCGTGGCGGTGATGCCCACCCGCGGGACGATTGCGCCACACTTCAGATCGACTGACGCATTCAACGCGCTTGCGCCAGGCGGGCTGCCATGTCGGGAATCGATCAGGCTGGCGTGCCACAGTGCGTTGGCGTTGGGGCCAGTAGCGTCGTTCCCATCAACGGCGTAGAGGCTGTCGGCCTCCGTCGCCACAAGAACCACGTCGTGGACTCCCTTTCGCGGGATTGCCAGATTCGGCACATAGAGCGGTTCTGCGTAGATATCGCCGTCGACCTCGTGCGAGAACAGCTTGCCGAAGCGCGAGGAGCTGACGTTGTCAGGTGTTAGAACCTCTTCGGAGCTGTTCTGCCCGGTCCTGCCGATATCGTTGTGGTAGGTGAAGACACCCGTGCGGGCGGTGCTGGTCCCGCACGCGATCATCCAGAGGATGGCCGCGCTAGTGCTTGACCCGCGGCGAAATCCCTTTCTTGCGAAGGCCAATGGGAGTGCTCCTGTGCGCGTAAAGGCCGAGGGAGGCTGTCAAAGTTCGAGGCAAACCTTGCCGAAGTGCTGTTGGGATTCGTAATACCCGAAAGCAGCGACGACGTCCTGCAAGGGAAAACGGCGGTCGATAACGGGCTTCACCCGATTGGCGGTTATCGCCCGAATCATGTCCTCTTGGTCTGCCCGGCTGCCAACGGAGATTCCGCTGACACGAATCTGATTCGAAAACAGCGCCGGGATCGCCACTTGCGCCGCAAAACCAGTCAAGACTCCGATCAGGGCGATGTGCCCGCCCATGCTGCAGGCTGTTATCGACTGTGCCAACGTGCCGGGTCCACCGACCTCAATCACATGATCGACACCGCGTCCGTCGGTCAAATCCTTTGCCTTCTGTCCCCAGTTCGGCACGGCCTTGTAGTTGATGACAGTGTCGGCTCCGAGACGCTCGAGCTTGGCCAACTTCTCTTCCGAGGAAGAGGTGGCGATTACCCGGGCACCCGCAGCTTGCGCGAATTGCAGCGCGAACAGCGATACACCCCCCGTTCCAATGATCAGCACCGTATCGCCGGGCTTCACCTGGCCGCACACCACCAAGCCTCTCCACGCAGTTACTCCCGCGCAGGTGAGCGTTGCCGCTTCCACATGCGTGTAGCCTTCCGGTGCTTTCGTGAAGGCGTGCGACGGCATGCACACGTACTCGCGGGCATAGCCGTCAACATCATCTCCCAACTCACCCCTCTTGATAGCGGGCGTCGGCTTACCTCCCAGCCAATAGGGCCAGTACGTACTTACGACGGCATCTCCAACCTTGAACGCATCGACACCGTCACCGAGCGCAATCACTTCTCCAGCGCCATCGGATAACGGAATGCGGCCGTCGGCGCACGGTTTCTTCCCCAGCGCCACCATGTAGTCATGGAAATTCAACGAACACGCCCGGATCCTGACCAGCAATTCACCTGGCCTCGGCTCGGGAGGATCTTCCTCTACCAATTTGAGATTCTCCAAGCCTGCCGGCGCTCTCAGCCTGATCAATCTCATGAATATCTCCTCATGATGTCAGTGCCAGTTGCCGATCTTGACGTCGTTCGGGCTGGGCTGGCCCTTGCCCGTCTCGCCGAGCGACTTCAGGCTCATCAGGAAGATAGCCCACTTGGTGCTGCAGTGGTACATGAACTCCACTGGCTCCTTCCAGCCCTCGTGGCTGAACAGCACGATGGTGAAATCGTCTTCCTGCTTCAGCTCGAAGCGGATCTTCGTGCCGACCCACTCGGCGGGCCCATTGATCACCTGCCACACCACGCGCGTATTGGGATGCAACTCGAGAATCTTCATGTCGAAGAAGCCGAGCTCGCGGCCGTTGTCGGTGAAGCGGAACGTGATCATGCCGCCCGCCTTGTTGTCGCCCGTCGTTGCGGCGGTCCACCAGCCGGCTACGCCCTCGGGCGTCCCCAGGGCATTGTAGACGTTGTCCAGCGACGCCTTGATTCCCACTCGATGCAGAATGTCGAACACGATGCTTCTCCTCAGAGGTTGTTTGGACCGGACGGGCACGGTCTTGGCGAGAAGCGTACGAATATATGACTTCCAACTCGACCGCGTCTTCTTACCAACTGGTGAGTTAAATGTACGCGCGGAGTGAGTAGAACGCCTTTCGTGCCGTGCGTAGCTGCTCTATCCATTCGGCGCCATCCTCGAAGCCGCCAGCGGAAATTCTGGCACAGACCTGGTCGAGGTCTTCCGCGCAGGCCGGCACCTGATCTGGGGCGATCTGGCACACGATTGCGATGTAGCCCTGCGTCAACAGAGCCAAACCAGGCGCCTGGGCTGCGATGTAGTGCTGGCGCGCGAGGGTGAAGGCGCTGTGGGCATCAGTATGTCTGCCGAGGGCGAGCTCGTGAGCTCCGGAAAGCCAGACCCCGGTTCCTTCCTGTACCCGTCCGAGCCCCAACTTCTTGACGAGCCCGGTAGAGCGTTTTGCCAGCTCCAGCGCACGCACGAGGATCTCCCTGTTCGGTGGCTTGTCCGGAACGCTCCATCCCGGCCAACAGTCGGCGGACGCGTTGAAAGTGAATCGCTTGACCGCTAGTAGCGCTTCACGACCCGCATCGTTCCCCGCATCGTTCCAATACTCGCCGACGCGCCCTTCGATCTCATCGGCGGCCGCTTCGGCGGCCGCGAGGAGGTCGAGCAGATCACCCGCGCGCCGAAGCTCCTTGATCCGTTCCCGCAACTTCGATACCAGATCGGGCAGCGACTCGGCCGCTGAATCGGTCATAGAAGTGTCCATGGTGACAGCGCAATCCGTCCGTCGATGTTACCTCGTGCGGGGGGCGGCGGAAACGAATTCGCGTCTGCCAGGGTAGGGTGTCGAGCGGCGGCCGGCTCACTTTGCTTACCAACTGGTGCGTTGAACACACGCAGGGGGTGACTAGAATTGCCTGAGCTAGGGAGGGCACCGTGCTCAGGATGCGCAATGTCAGCAAGATCTACCGAACCGACCTGGTCGAAACACACGCATTGCGCGGCGTGTCGCTGGAAGTCTCAGCAGGCGACTTCATCGCAATTACCGGCCCCTCCGGCTCCGGCAAAACCACCTTCCTGAACGTCGCGGGTTTGCTCGAAACCTTTAGTTCGGGCACCTACGAGTTGGACGGCACTGACGTCAGTACGCTTTCCGATCGCATACGCTCGCGACTGCGCAACGAGAAGATCGGATTCATTTTCCAGAGCTTCAATCTCATTCCCGATCTCGACGTCTACGACAACGTCGACGTGCCGCTGCGGTACCGGGGCATGCGGGCCTCCCAACGCCATGAGCGCATCACCGCAGCGCTCGAGCTCGTTGGCCTGACTTCGCGCACGAAACACGTGCCCTCACAGCTTTCAGGCGGACAGCAGCAGCGCGTGGCAATCGCGCGTGCTATCGCGGGAGAGCCGGCGTTTCTGCTGGCGGATGAACCGACGGGTAACCTCGACTCCACGACGGTGGGCCAGGTCATGGACCTGCTCGAGCGGATCAACGAAATGGGCACGACCATCGTGATGGTCACGCACGACCCGAACCTCGCACGGCGTGCTCACCGCAACGTGCATGTTGTCGATGGGCAACTCTCGGACGTGGCGCATGAAGCTCATCGGTCCAGGTCTGCGCCGGGTACCGGAGCTGGCACGGCCTGATCATCAACTGGATACCAGATGCTTCGCTACTACCTGCGGCTCGCTCTGAAATCCTTTGCGCGTGATCCCGGCGCCACCGCCTTGATGCTGTTTGCCATCGCGCTCGGCATCGGCGTGTGCGTCATGACGCTCACCGTCTACCATGCGATGTCGTCCAACCCAATCTGGTGGAAGAACGACCGGCTTTACGCCATCACCCTGGATTCCTGGCCCGCGGAGCGCCCAGCCAACATCGATCTGCCGCATCTGCCCCCCACACAGCTCACTTATACGGATGCAAACTACTTCTTCAACTCGGGCATCCCGGAGCGCAAAGTACTCATGTACCAGGCGACGGGAGTGGTGCTGAGCGGTAGAGCAAGCAAGCCGCTGAAAATCAACACCCGAATCACGACCGCCGACTTCTTCCCCATGTTCGACGTGCCGTTCCAGTATGGCAACGGCTGGAGCGCGCGGGCCGACACCGGGCCCGAGGCACTCATCGTGCTCAGCCATGATCTCAATGAGAGGTTGTTCGGGGGGCTGAACAGCGTGGGCCGCACCATCCGCTGGAGCAACCACGATTTCCGCATTGTCGGGGTCCTGGAGCCGTGGATGCCGCAGCCGAAATTCTATGATCTGACCGTCGGCAGCTTCAATGAGCCGGAGGCGGCGTATCTGCCATGGGGTTGGAGTAAGGCGCTGCAGTTGTTGAGTAGCGGCTCAATCCACTGCTGGAAGGTGGAGCCGGCCAACACGGTGGATGAGCTCATGAGCTCGGAATGCGCATGGATTCAGATGTGGGTCGAGCTTCCCGATGCGGATGCCCGCACCCGGATGCAGGCTCTCATGGACACATACTGGAACGAGCAGCGCAAGCGCGGCCGATTTCAACGGCCGCGCAACAACCGCCTGAGCAACGTCAACGAATGGCTGGAGGACCACCAGGTGGTGCAGAATGACAATCGGCTGCTGGTCGGGCTCGCTTTCGCGTTCCTGAGCGTTTGTCTGCTCAACACCATCGGGTTACTGCTGGCGAAGTTCCTGAACGGAGCGCCAGTGGCGGGAGTGCGCCGTGCCTTGGGCGCGAGTCGCCTGCACATATTCCTTCAGCACCTGATCCAGGCCGGCGTGCTGGCGCTGGCCGGCGCGTTGCTCGGCCTGGGATTGAGCGCTGTGTTCCTCTGGGGCGTTCGCATTCTGTACGGCAGTGATCCGCAGACCGGTAGAGGCGGCTATCAGGCGCTGGCCCACTTTGATTCGATTGGCATTGCATGGGCCATCGCTCTCGCCGTTGTGGCGGTAATCATTACGGGTCTCTATCCGGCGTGGCGCATCGGCCGTGTATCGCCGGCCCGGCATCTTAAGAGTCAGTAGTCCACGCGGCCGTTTCCCATTTACGAAGGCATCGTGATGCGACTGCACGTCCGACCAATCCTTTCAGCCATGCTGCGCAACTGGACGGGCCCGGTGCTCGTGGCGGCGCAAATCTCGATCACCCTCGCCGTGCTGATCAACGCCGTCTACATCGTCAAACAGCGGGTTGACAGGATCGGTCGGCCGACCGGCATCGATGTCGAAAATATCTTCGTGATCCGCAGCGTGGGCGTCAACGACAAGTACGCTCACGAGGCGGCGATGCGGGCGGATCTTGCCTACCTGCGCGGAGTAACGGGTGTCGTAGCCGCAGCGCCCATCAGCTCCCCTCCGTTGACCGGCCGTGGCGACCGAATCGGTGTCATGTTGAAGTTTGATGACCACGCGCACGGCATCGTAACCCACTACTACGAGGTCGACGATCAGGCGCTTGCCGCACTCGGTGTGCGCCTCGCCGCGGGCAGATTTTTTCAGGCGAATGAGGTTCTGCCGCCGCGCAGAACGTCTGGCGACGTCATCGGGGCTCCCGTGGCCGTCATAACGCAGGCGCTTGCGAACGACCTTTATCCCGATGGCCACGCGCTCGGCAAGCCTATCTACGACTCGTTCGGGTTCCTCACGGCCCCGGCCACCATTGTCGGCATCATCGAGCACATGCATGGCTCGCGGGTGAGCTGGGACAAGTTCGATCGCATCTTGATGGCGCCGCGCCTGCCGTTTCCGGACGAACCCGCCGTCAACTACCTGGTGAGAACGCGGCCGGGCCAGAGGGATGTGGTGCTGCGTGCCGTGGACGAGCACATGCAGAACTCAAACCCGGACCGTATGATCGAGTGGACCCGGACGCTCGAGTATTTGAAGAACTTGAGCTACGTCGCGGATCGCAACATGGCAATCTTCCTCGTGGCGATCACTTTGATGTTGATTGCGATCACGTGCATCGGAATCTATGGACTTGCGACTTTCAACGTGAGCAGGCGAGCCAGACAAATTGGCACCCGGCGGGCGCTCGGTGCGCAGCGCGAGGACATTGTTCGGTACTTTCTGGTCGAGAACTGGCTGATAACGACAGTTGGAGTGATCATCGGCTGCGCACTCGCTCTAGTGAGCGGCTATTGGCTTTCCACTCACTATGGCTTACCGCGGCTGGATCTCTATTATCTCGTCGGCGGGATCCCGATGCTCTGGATCGTCGGGCAACTGGCCGCATGGCTGCCCGCGCGCCGTGCCGCCGCGGTGTCACCGGCAGTGGCGACACGCAGCGTCTAAGGGCGGTTCCACCTTCAACAGAAGGCTTCGTAACGCTAAACTTGCCCAAGCAGCAGCAAGGGTAGAGAAGTGAGCAAGGTACGCTGGGGAATTCTGGGTACGTCAAAATTCGCACAGACCAAATTCATCCCCGCGATGAAGCACTGCCGGTCGGGCGAAATTGCGGCGCTTGCGTCGCGTGATCTGGCAGGCGCGCGGGCGGCAGCCGACAGACTGGGCATTGCGAAGGCTTACGGCTCGTATGAAGAGCTGCTGGCCGATGCCAACGTGGATGCGATTTACAACCCGTTGCCGAATCACCTGCACGTGCCCTGGTCGATCAAGGCGCTGGCAGCCGGCAAACATGTGCTCTGCGAAAAGCCTGTCGGCCTGTCCTCAGCCGAGGCCGGGCAGCTGCTGAGCGCGGCAAAACTGCGACCGCACCTCAAAGTGATGGAAGCCTTCATGTATCGCCACCATCCGCAATGGCGGCGGGCAAAACAGCTCGTTGACGAGGGCGCTATCGGCCAGTTGCGCACGATCCAGTCATTCTTTTCATACTTCAACACTGACGCCGGTAATATCCGCAATCGCGCCGACGTCGGCGGCGGCGGGCTGATGGATATCGGCTGCTACAACGTCTCGCTCTCGCGTTTCATCTTCGGTGAGGAGCCCAGGCGCGTCATCGGCTGTCTCGAATACGATCCTGATTTCGGGACGGATCGCCTGGCCTCGGGCATTCTCGTGTTCGAGCACGGCACGGCAACTTTCACCTGCTCGACGCAGCTCTCGCCGCACCAACGCGTCAATATCCTCGGCACCGAGGGGCGCGTGGAAATCGAAATCCCGTTCAATGCCCCGCCCGACCGCCCGTGCCGGCTGTGGCACCAGCGCGGGGCCGGGGTGGAGGAGATCACCTTTGATATCTGCGACCAGTACACTATTGAGTGCGATCTCATGTCAGAGGCGATTCTGAATGACACGCCTGTGCCCACGCCGCTGGCAGACGCAGTGGCAAACATGGAAGTGATTGAAGCGATCGTCCGAAGCGGCAGGGACCGCGCCTGGGCCGCGATCAGCCCGCAAAAGAGCTGAGCGCAGTCCACTTCCGGGCTGAGGAGTGAGGGTCGGCGATCAGGTAATACTGACACCAAACAAGCCGCCCAAGAAATCCGCACCCTCCGGAGTAATACGCAGGGCGCGGCTCCTGGGGTCGCGCTGCAGCCACTTCCTGGCGAGGCATACCTGCGCAAGTTGCTGCCCCAGGGGGCCGGCGAGATGCAGCCTGCGCTCACTCCAATCCATGCAGGTCCGGCCGTCAACACGCTCCACACCTAACTCTGCCAGCGCTTCGCGGCCAGTGTCGGTAAGCCGATACCAGGGCTCCATCTCGATCAGCCAGGCCTTGCGGATCATGCTCTCGGTGATCGCCACGGCGAGGCGGCCGGCCAGGTGGTCATAGCAGAGTCGGCAGCGGCGCAGGCTCGAGGAAGCCCGTTTCGCGCCCACGGTTTGCGCCGGCTTTGTCGGTGCGAGGCGCGACAGCTGCTCCAGCAGCCGCGCGATTTCCTCGTTGGCAATACGAAAGTAACGATGGCGGCCGGCCGGACTCATTTGAATGAGCTGCGCGTCGACCAGTTTTCGCAGATGAACACTCGCGGTCGGAGCGCCCACGCCTGCGACTCTTCCGAGCTCCGCAGCCGTCCAGCTGCGCCCGTCGAGCAGGTGCATCAGCATGGCGGCGCGCGCGGGCTCGGTAATCAGTGCGGCCAGTTTCGCAATGTCGGGCTCAGTCTCATTTCGTTCCAAAACGAAGCATGGGTCGTCTAGGCTCATTGCGTGCGGTTTGGAGTCAAAGGTGTTGCGAACTTTAGCGCTTGCACTGGTGGTTGTCCTGCTTGCTGTTCAGCCCTCGCATTCCCAGCAGCCCCGGGAGAGCTCGCTGCGCTTTCCATCGGGTGTTGGTTCCCTGAACCTGTTCATGCGGCATCAGGCGCCGACGACCGCCCCGCGGGGCCTGCCGGTTCTGATCCTTCACGGAGCCACTTTTCCGTCGGCCAATGCTGCCGCATGGAGAATGGGAGGGCGCTCGTGGATGGACGAATTGGCCGCTGCCGGTCATGACGTCTACGCCCTGGATTTCCTCGGTTACGGCAGCTCGGACCGATATCCCGAAATGGCGTCCGAGGACCCTTCGGGGCCGCCGCTTGGCAACATCGAGGCGATGGTGGATCAAGTTGGACGCGCGGTAGACGAAATCATCCGCGTCCACGGCGGCGGCCAGGTCAACTTGATTGCTCACTCTGCCGGCACGTTTGTCGCCGGCCGCTACGCGGAGCTGCATCCCGGGCGGGTGGCGCGTCTCGTGCTGTTCGGAGCGCCGGCGCCCTCCAAAGGCGGCAATGTATCCGAGCGCGACAATGTATCCGAGGGCGACAATGTATCCGAACGTTCCCCCGTGCGGCATTTCCAGATGAGCGCGGCCGATGAACTCGACGCATTCGAGTCGAGAGTGCGGCAGTCCGGCCGCTTGGACATGGGCATGTTTCCAAAGTGGGCTGACACGTACCTCGCGACAGACCCCACGGCCCAACAACGCCAACCAGCCAGTGTGCGCATCCCCGCGGGAATGCGAGTTGCCTTTGCTGACATGGTCCGGATAGGACAACTTCCCTACGATCCCGGCCGCGTTACAGTGCCCACGCTGGTGATACAAGGTGACTGGGACGAAGTAACTCCGCCCGCACAGGGCATGTGGTTGTTCGAGCACCTCGCATCGCCCTTGAAGCGATTTGTAGTGTTGAGTCAAGGAGGGCATCGGCTCCACTTGGAGCGCAGCAGATTCCAGCTCTACCGGGAAACCGAAACATTTCTGGGAGGCAAAGACTTGGAAGCCGCACCGCACGCCGTTATATTCGAAGTGAAACCCGCAGACGAGCAAGGCCGCCAAGCCTACCTTGCCGAGGCTGCCAAACTGGCTGGGTACCTGCAGGCCATGCCCGGATTCGTGAGTATCGAGCGGTTTGACAACAAAACGCGACCGGGCTGGATGTTGTCACTGTCCCTGTGGCGGGACGAAGCTGCGTTGATCGGCTGGCGCGAAAACCTTGACCACCGCGCCGCCCAGGAGAAGGGCCGTCACGGAATTTTCGAAGACTATCGGATCCGCGTCGCTCGCCAAGTCACCGCGGGAGGCGATTTGACACTTGCAGAGACCTTCGCCTCAGCCGGGCCGGCGGCCGCCCAGAATTTCGAGAGCGTTCGCGAGAAGGGACATCGAGTGGCCCTGATTGAGAGCGCAGGCAGTCCCGGCACTCATTGGCAGGTCATCAGAGACTACGGCATGCACGATCGGCGCCAGGCGCCGCGCGAATAGCGAGGTGGCCCGCATCGGGAATGTGCCCTCGGCCCGCGCGAGTAGGATAATGTGGCCGTATGCACCTGCTCGAGCGTCAAGAACAGCTCGAAATTCTCAACCGATGCTTCCAGGAAGCACGGGCGGCTTCCGGCAAGCTCGTACTCGTAGCGGGTGGGGCGGGTCTCGGAAAGAGCTCCCTGGTTGAGCACTTCGTGTCAGAGCACCGGCGCGAAGCGCGCACGCTCTGGGGTGGCTGCGATGCCCTGTCCACGCCTCGGCCGCTTGGGCCAGTGTATGAGATTGCTGCACAGACTTCGACGCTCGGCAGCCGGCCCCCTGGCGGTGACGAATCTCGTGACTGGCTCTTTCGAGTGCTACTGGAGGATCTTGCACGGTCTGACCGCGCCAGCATCGTGGTGTTGGAGGATCTGCATTGGGCCGATGCGGCGACGCTGGATTTCCTGCGGTTTATCGGGAGGCGCATTCAGCGTACAAGCGCCATCTTCCTGGCGACATACCGCGACGACGAACTCACAGCGAGTCACCCCTTACGGCTTGCTCTCGGTGAGTTGACCGGTCATCACGTCATACGCATGCGTCTCGTACCCCTCTCGCTCGCGGCCGTCCAAATGCTCGCGGGAGAAAGCGGCCGAGATGCTGATCTGCTCTATCAGGTAACCGGCGGTAATCCCTTTTTTGTGCATGAACTGCTTGCAAGCCCGGGCGAGCAGGTTCCGGAAACGGTGCGCGATGCCCTCCTGACACGACTGGCGCGCTGCTCACCCGCCGCGCGGGAGCTCACTGAGCTCGTCGCGATATCTCCCGCGCGGACCGAGACGTGGTTGATTGAGTCGGTATTGGGTTCCCGTGGACTGGCGGCGGAGGAAGCCGGAGCGCGAGGCCTGCTTGATGTGCACACCGATTCTGTAGGTTTCCGTCACGAGCTTGCTCGTCTCGCCGTGCTGGAAGCAATCCAGCCCGAGCGCACGCGCGCGATGCACGGCAAGGTATTGCAGATACTCGTCGAGCGCGGAGCAGATCCAGCGCGGTTGGTACACCATGCGTCCCTCGCTCAGCAGCCCGCAGCCGTACTCGAGTATGCACCGCTGGCGGCCCGGGAAGCGGCACGGCTGGGTGCTCACCGAGAAGCGGCCGCACACCTAAAGGCTGCCCTGCGCTACGAATCTTCGCTGCCAAATGAGCTTCGGGCACAGCTGCTGGAAGAGCATGCACAGGAAAGCAGCCTCGCCAATCAGACACTTGATGCTATCGCGTCAGCGACAGCGGCGGTTAACGCTTGGCGTCAGGTCGGCGATGCGACCGCGCAATCAAGAGTGTTGAGTCTGCTGTCGCAGGAGTACCGCACGCAGGGCGACAAAGCCGGCGCGGATGAAACCGTAGGAGGGGCCATCAAGGTGCTCGAAGGGTTGCCGCGCGGCCGCCAACTCGCAATGGCCTACGGCTGGCGCTCTCTGATGGCAGTTCACAGGGGTTGGGACGGCGAGGCTCTCGAATTCGGGCAGCGGGCGCTTGGGCTTGCCCACGAATTGGGCGACATTGCCGCCGAATCACACGCGCTCTGCCAAATTGGTGGCGCGTTGTTGGGCACTGGCGACCGCGCCGGCTACGGCCCGCTTGAACGCAGTCTCGCGCTCGCGCTCGAGCACCGGCTCGAGGACCACGCTGCCAGAGCCTACCGTACTCAGCTGTTCTATGCGGTTCTGATCCACGACTTCGAACGCGCCCAGCGGGTATTCAACGAAAGCGTGGAGTACTGCGAGGAGCGGGGATTCTTCTCGCACAGTACGTACATTCGCGCTTACTACACTGCTTGTGAGCTGGATCGAGGTGAATGGACGGAGGCTGCAAGAATGGCAGCGGATCTCTTGCGCGGCTCCGAGTTGCGAGGCGTGCAACAGCGCGTTCCCAGTATGGCAACCCTTGCGCTCGTGCGCGCACGGCGAGGAGATCCGGGGGCGGACGAGTTGCTCGATCAAGCACTGGCGCTGGCGCTACCCACATGTGAGTTGAACAGGGTTGGACGCGTCGCGGCTGCCCGTGCCGAGTTGGCCTGGTACCGGGGAAAGTTGGCGGATGTTGCGCGCGAGACAGCAATCGGACTGGAGCAGGTGCGCGGCCATAACGCTCCGTGGATCAACGGCGAGCTTCTGTTCTGGCGATCCCGCGTTGAAGTTGAAATACCGGTTGCGGGTACGGTTGCCGAGCCCTACAGGTTGATGCTCGCGGGTGACTGGCAGTCAGCGGCGAATGCGTGGGAGCATATCGGCATGCCGTATGAACAGGCGCTGGCTCTCGCAGAAGGTTCCGATGAGGCCCTGCGCCAGGCACTGGCCATCCTGACGAGGCTGGGAGCCGGCCCGCTGGTCGAGATCGTACGTAGACGCCTTCGCGAGCGCGGGGTGCGTGCCGTGCCGCGCGGACCTAGCGAAGCAACTCGTGCAAATCCCTGCGGCCTGACTTCAAAAGAGATGCAGGTACTTCAGCTACTCGCCCAGGGCAGTACAAATGCGCAACTCGCGCAACAACTGCATCGCTCCACGAAGACGATTGACCACCACGTTGCCGCGATACTGGATAAGTTGGGCGTGCACTCGCGGACGGAGGCAGTAGCGGCCGCATTTGCGCGAGGCATCATCTCCTCGGAAAACTCTGCGACCTAACTGTCGCGCTCGCCGCCACACCGCTCACCAGCGCAGCGCGCGGGTCCCGATGTATGTCGAGGCGCCCGTTACAAGGACGACTGCAATCGAATACCAAGTGCCAACAAAAAGCGGACTGTCATCGGGGCAGGTCAGCGCGTAGAGCGCAGCTCCCAGGCCGCCCGAAACCAAACCTGCCACGGCACCCGCCACGGCGGCCTGCTTTGGCGCACCACGCATCAAGGCGACGAGGAGGCAAGCCATCATCGGAAGCGACAGGAGCGGAATTGCCGCAAGGCAGTGAAGCGCGTTGTGTCCGATCAACCGAGAGAACCAGGTGTGTGCGGGCATAACCCAGAGGTCAACGACAACGCCTGCCGCCAGCAGAGCGGGTGCGAGCATCAAGATCGAGTAGCTTCGAAGAGGGGGCAGGGGGCGCGCCGTCTGCGACAGCAGGGTGGCGGCTGTCGCCGTGAGCGCTGCTGCGACAAGCAATTTGAAAATAAAGGCAGGAGTATGGAGAGCCTGCATCAGGTCATCTCGTGGATGGAGCATGACCGCAAACAACCCCAGCGAGAGTGCGGTGCCCCCGAGGAGGGCGTTCAACAATGTGCGAGCGATGGGAGAAACGGGCTGCGTGCCGTCCGCCGCAAGCGCGCGAATAAGGTCTTCAGTCTTCATGGGGTACGGCCCGGAAGATAGCAGCCAACGCCTTGAGGCTCCTATGTAATGTAACTCGTACTGCTCCCTCGCTCATTTCCAAGCGCACGGCGGCCTCCTGCGCAGAGTAGCCCTCCAAGGAGACGGCGCGCACGACCCGCCGCTGCCGTTCGCTCAGCCTTGCGAGCAGATGCCGCAAGTCATGTGCGTGCTCCACACTGTCGCTGCCATCGCTCCAAAGTGTTTCGATCACGCTTTCGATGGACACTTCGATCCGGTGCCCGCGGCGCCGGAGGGCATCGATCAGCTTGTTCCTCGCGATGGCCGCGACCCACGGTGCCACGGGTGTGCCCTGCACCCACGTGCCGCGTTTCAAGTGCAGGGCCAAAAGCACCTCCTGAACGAGGTCTTCGGGGTCTAGACCTGCCGAGCGCGCCCGACCGCGGACGACGCCGCGCAAAGCGACTGTGAGCGCCGCAAGGAGCTGCCGATAGGCCCGAGCGTCACCCTGGAGCGATTGCTCCATCAATTTCGTCCATAGCTGCTCGCGGTCAGCGCAGTCCACGGAAACACAGACCGGAGAACTCGCCTGATCATTGCAGCACTCTTATTCTTTTCGCGGCGCTGTAACGATTTGTGGCGTTGCTCCGATGGTACTGGGACACACCCCTAACGAACTGAGGATCGCCATGAGGATCATTGAAACGGTGTTCGCGTTTGGCACGCTTGCAGCGGCTGTAGCGCTGCCCGCGCTCGGTTCGCCCGGCGCTGACGATTTCGGCGGTCAGCATGCGGTGTTTGTGATGACGAACGACGCTGAAGCCAATGCGGTCATCGCCTACGAACGGACCGAGTACGGAACGCTGCACAGTCCGCGGAAATACCCGACGGATGGGCGTGGCAGTGGCGGTACTGTAGATCCACTGGGGTCGCAAGGTTCGTTGACCCTCAGTGATGATGGCTCTGCACTTTTCGCGGCTAACGCAGGCAGCGGCACAGTTTCCGTGTTCCGGGTATTCGGCTCGCGCCTGTTTCTCACGGACCGCGTGCCTTCCGGCGGCAGCGAGCCGAATGCCGTCGCCCAGCACGGCAGGCTCGTATATGTTCTGAACACCGCTGGCAGCAGCAGCGTCGTTGGCTTTCGTCTGCATGAGGGAAAGCTGACGCGCATTCCAGATTCGCTGCGCTTTCTCAGTGCCAACTTCGTCAACTCGGCTTCACTCGCATTCAGTGCGGACGGCCAATACCTCGTCGTGACGGAACGCGCAACCAATAAGCTGGACGTGTTCAAGGTGCTGACGGATGGGAAACTGTCCCCTATTACCGTAAACCCGAGTGTTGGTCCTGGAGCATTCTCTGTCGCATTCGCGCCCAACGGCACGGTGATCGTGTCAGAGACGGGGGCCGGTGGCCCCAACAGTTCGGCCATCTCGTCCTATTCGATAGCGTCCAACGGGACACTTGTGCCAATCAGCGCCAGCGTTCCCACACTGGGTGCGGCGAACTGCTGGAATGTCGTGACGCCCGACGGTCGATTTGTCTACGTCTCGAACGCCGGTACCTCGTCACTTTCCGGGTTTCAGATCGGATCTCACGGAGTGCTCACTGCGCTGCCGGGAACTGTGGTGGGCGTAAATCCGTCAGGTTCCACCAATCTCGACATCGCCGTGAGCGTTGATGGCGCGTTCCTGTACTCGCTCAACGCTGCGAGCGGGGCCATCGGCATATTCGCCATCCGTGCGACGGACGGGACGCTGACGAATCTCGGTACGGTGACCGGGTTGCCGGCAGCCGCCGGACTCAACGGCATTGCGGCAAATTGAATCGTGAGGGATCTGATGACACGCAATATTTTCGGTGTGCTGGCAACACTCCTACTGTCAGGGCTCGGACTGCCCGGGACACCCGCGCGGGCCGAGCTGGCCGCCAGCGCCGCGGCCGCGGTCCCCCTGAAAGTCGGTGACCGCGCGCCGGATTTCGTGGCATTGCGTGCCGACGGAACACCTTATCGATTCGAAGCAGGGCACCTGCAACATCCCTATGTATTGATTTTCTACCGGGGTGGGTGGTGCCCCTACTGCAATGCTCAACTTGCGGACCTGCGGCACGTTGAGCCCAAGCTTCGAGAGAACGGTTTCGAAGTCATTTTCTTGAGCACGGATCGCCCCCAGTTGCTGTACAGCAGCCTCAAGACTCGAGACATTCACTACACGTTATTGTCGGATCGCGAGTTGCAGGCCGCCCAGGCCTTCCACATCGCCTATCATCTCACCGACGAGGAGTATTCGGAGGAGCTCAAATGGGGCGTTGACCTGGAGAAGACCACGGGCACGGCAAACCATGCTTTGCCCGTCCCGTCGGTGTTTATCATCGACATGTCGGGAATCGTCCGCTTCGTTTATTCGAATCCGGACTATACGGTTCGATTGGGAGCCGACTCACTGTGGAAGGCGGCGCTGCCGCTCAAACCGCCACATACGGAACACTGAGGATGAGAGTAGCAATTCGCACCGCCGCGATGGAAGACGCGAGCGCGTTGCCGCAAATCGAGATCTCCGCGGGCAGAAGCTTTCTGGCGATCGCGGATCTCGCTTGCCTCGAGAGTGAGGAAGTGCCGATCGAAACCCACCAGCGATACATCTCACTGGGAACAGAGTGGGTCGCCGTGAACGAGGATCAGGATCTCGTCGGGTTTTTGGCAGCGGAAGTATTCACGCAGGACCTCCATCTTTGGGAGCTCGCGGTGCGCGAGGACGTTCAGAAAAGAGGGGTTGGCCGGCGTTTGCTCGATGCGGCCGAGACGTACGCGCGCGATCGGCACCTGGAGTCATTGACGCTCACCACTTTCGCACACGTGCCGTGGAATGCCCCATGGTATTCGCGGCTGGGATTCCAAGCCTGCTGCGACGATGAGCGCCTCGCGGCGCTGGTACGAGCTGAAACTGCGCGTGGCTGGCCGCAACGATGCGCGATGCGCAAAAGAAGAATCCGCAACCTCTAACTCTCCGAGACTTGGACGCGCAGATCCACGATGGGCTCGGTGCCTGACAGATTGTGCAGCTGACGTAAACGCTCAATCTGACTCAGCGACGCGCGCATGATGCTTGCGGCCGCGATATAACCCTGGCGATACAGATTGACGATCACAGCATCGCTCAACGCAGCGAGGGCATTGGATCCCAGGCTGTAGAGCCCTTCGATCTGATGCTCGGTGCCGTTCTTGCGCGTGAGGGTCACGGCAAGGGGGCGAATAAGCCTGAGCTCAGCGAAGCGGTCTACCATTTGCTGTGCATCGGCTACATCGCTCGTCACTCGCTGCAGACGGACACGAGCCTCGTTTACTATTCCTGTTGGACGGCCGTCCGCCTCAAAGAGAGGGACCCCTTCGGGTCCGAGTCTCGGGCTGGTCTCATCAATCGCAAGACCAAGCTCGGTGTTCGCATCGAGGAGAAACGGCGCCACCATCGCTGCCTGGGGAAGATAGGTTGCCTGCCATCTCTGAGCGTGCCAAAAGAGGTTGCGAGGCTCTTCCAGGCTGAAGAGCGTGATGAGATTGAAGCGTCCAGTGTGGGCGTCCTTGGCCAGGCAGAGGGGAAAGTCGGCGCTGGCCGTCCCCAATTCGGACAAGCCAATCATGGCGTAGCGCAGCCGGCCCACATCAGGAACCGGGTTCAGCCGAAGTGCGGCATGGCGAGTCCGCTCAAGAGCTGCAATCTTCGTCATACCAGCTGAAGACCATGCTCGCGGATCTTCCCAAGCAGGCTACGGTGCTCCGGTAACCGGCGCAACGCGTCCGAGCGCTGTGCGCCGGCCCTGCCTAGTAAACGCTCGGCCGCCGGACGTTCGGCGGCGATCGTGGGAAGCTCAGCATAGCGGGTGGGATATTGCATCCCGTGCAGGATGTACTGATAGCTTGGCCAGGAGAATACCTCGCGCGCGAACGTAAAGTCCTGCGCTGCAGGAGGATGCGTTCGCCACAGCTCGAGCCGCTCCTGCAAGGAATCCGGTATGGAGGCTCGATCAACGTTGTCGCGCCAGAATGCCGTGTCAGTCCGCTGCGTAAGGACATAGTGCAGCTTGAGGAATTCAACCACGCGGTCCCAGTGATGGTTGAACGTCTCATTGAACTGCTTCGCAAGTACGTCCATTGCACGACGCGTCCGCGGTAGGCGATCCGCAATCGCATCCATCGAAATCTCAATCAACATCAGGGCGGAAGCCTCGAGCGGTTCCAGGAAACCCGCCGAGAGACCTACGGCAACGCAGTTGTTCTTCCAGAGGATCTGTCGATGGCCGGCATTGATGTCGATTCTGCGAACTGTCAGATCCTGCGCCGCGGGGCCGACGTACCGCCGTAGAGCTTGTTCCGCTTCATCGCCGGTGGTGTGCGAGCTCGAGTACACGTAACCAACGCCGCGCCGTGTCCACAGGCCGATGTCCCAAATCCAGCCCGCATCCTGCGCAGTGGCTACGGTATGGCAGACGATGGGGGTATCGGCTGAAGGGTAGGGAACCTGCATCGCCAAGGCACGATCCGCAAAAAGGATGTTGCCCCGTTCGCACAGCGGTACCTTGTACACACCGCCGATCAGAATGGCCCTGAAACCCGAGCAATCGATGAAGAAGTCTCCCTGAATCTCCTGCTCGCCCTGGAGCTTGAGGCACCGTATGTCACCGCCCTCAGTTTGCTCGACATCGACCACATCTCCAACGATGTGCTGCACACCCAGACGGTTGACGGCATGATCCTTCAGTAAGCCGGCAAATTTCCCGGCATCGAGATGGTAGGCGTAGTTTGCGATTCCCGTATATTCGGGATGGGTGATCAGCTTCGGGGCAAGGCCTCTGTCGCACAGCGCGCCTTGGAAATCCACGCAATCGGCGAAGCCCCCAACAACACCACGACTTCCGCTCAGCGCCACCCAATGAGGTGAGAGATTCATCTCGGTGGCGCCCACCGGCGGGTTGAGCGGGTGATAGTAAGCGTCGTCCGGTGTGCCGTGCGTCCAGCCGACAAAGCGTGCTCCCTGTTTGAACGCAGCATCTGAGCCGCGGATGAACTCCGTCTCCGTGATTCCGACCTTGGCCAGGGTGTTTCGCATCGTCGGCCAGGTGCCCTCACCCACGCCGATTGTCGGATGTGTCGCTGACTCGATGAGAGTCACCGTAATATCGCCGCCGCCTGTGGCGTTACGCGCCGCGATTCTGGCGGCCGCAATCCATCCAGCAGTGCCGCCACCCACAATCACGATTCTGCGTACAGGCCGTTCGTCAGGGCCCGCCGCATCCTCTACCCGCATACCCATTCCCCCTTGCCTGGCTCGCGCTGCGATCTGTTGCTTTTACGTGACTGGCCGCTCGCGGGCCGTTGTTCCTTTTATCATATAAATGTCCCTCAGCCAACCCCGTTGCGCCGCAATATCATTTGTATTATAAATACGATTAGTGTGAGCAATCATATGTTGGCCCGCGGACACACCGCGAGGGGGG
>Ga0068858_100000985_pt1 | contig 29388 bp, 27 predicted proteins | sample KBSSwiS12_FD_66589 | JGI IMG/M metagenome (GOLD analysis project Ga0068858, IMG submission 66589) | Switchgrass rhizosphere microbial communities from Kellogg Biological Station, Michigan, USA - KBS Switchgrass S1-2 | ecosystem: Host-associated > Plants > Roots > Rhizosphere > Soil ... | reverse complement strand
GCCCGCGCGGGACGTATTGCCATTTTGCAGATTGACCAAGGTGGCAAGTCTTCAGGTTGGGCGTGGTTGAATCCCTTAGGCGGAGCACCACGTACGGGATACTCACTGCATCCACAAGCGGCGGGATTGCGCTCACTGGTAATGCTGGCGTCGTAAAGCGAGGTCATGGACACGTAATAGCCCGGTGTGGGATCATTCTTCCCCTGCACAACCGGATGGCAGCTCGGTTCGCCCGTGTCCATAGCCAAAGCCCACCAGTGTCCGGGATGGCTTGCGTGTTCAATGTTGTCGAGGAAAATCGCGGAGAGACTGAACTGACCCTATTTAATCCCGCTCCTATTAAGCAACCAGAACTGGACGGAGGGGGCATCCTTTCGACAAATACTTCGGCTCTATGCGATCACACAACGAATTAGAAAGGGCGGCGGTAAATTGATGACTATTGCCTGAGGAGGCACGGGGTGACAGATCTGAAGTCAAAGCTTAATGGCCGGGTAGATATTGCGAACTTCCACAAATGTTAACTTGCCTGTCTTTTCTAGTAATGGCGCGATCTTCGATATTGCACTCTGAAATTCTTCCACTATGATCCTCGCCCTCAATCTGGCCATAGCACGACCCCTGCTTTTACCCGAGCGGCTCGAATTTTATGGCAGATTCCGGCTCTCTCTCGACCTGTATGGTTAATTATCGCTATTCATTTTGACTGGCCTACGCAGATGCGAGAACGTGAGTTGGGTCATCTTCCACGTGCCGTTTTCTTTGAGATATACCTCGGTCACCATAAAAGCATTGGTGACTTTCTGTCCACCGACCACTGCCTGCAAATCAATGTCATCTAGCAGGATAGCTGTGTTACCAAATATGCGTACGTCAACTGCGTAAACTTCAGCTTTCTTGTACCAGATGCTGCCGCTTTTAATGGCAGCAAGTTCTTGGGTTTTTCCCCATGTTCCTCCCATGTGAACGAACATAGAGTTGTCATCAAACAGGTTCTTTAAGGAATCTACATTTTTGTCTGCCATCCAATCCCATGTCTTGTTTGAAAGGTTGATGATTTCTTGTTGTTCGGGTGTATGACTCGTGGCAGTTTGAATTGTTTCCGTTGGCGGAGGTGGAGACTGCTGTGCGTAGGATGATTGCGCAATCATTGTTAAGAGAAATAGACCTATACCCAAGTTTTTCATGGCCTCTCCAAGTGTGCACTTCTTCATTTTGTTTGCTTGCATCCAGACTTTATGGGCAGACGACCGTTAACTGGTAGCCCGATCCTGCCTACTTATTGCCTATTCCTCTGGCAGGCCATTAAATTGATGGCGTATCTGGAACGGGCGGTCTATCGTGGAGCACAGGAGCGCTGATCTAACACATGGGGAAAACCGACAAGCCCACTGCTCTCGCATCGAATGCGACTATCGAGTTGCGTAAGGAACTGGCGAATAAGATTGCCCGCTTAATCGGTGGTGAAGAGAATCGCATAACCGATATTTGCGGAGTGAGCCTGCATCGACGGAGTTCTCCTACACCTCCGTGCCGAACTACATATCATCCCGGCATCATCGTCGTCGCGCAGGGAGCCAAGCAAGTAAATCTCGGTCACAACACTTTCATTTATGACGAAGCACACTACCTTCTTACTGCGGTGGATTTGCCGATTGTGAGCTGGGTAGCCAAGGCGACCGATGAAGTTCCATGTTTAGTACTGTCGATGCAATTGGATATTTCCTTGGTGCGGGAGTTACTGAGTCGCGACGAAATTCATGTCGCAGAAGCTCCACCTCACAGTCCGGCCATGTCAATCGGTAAGACAACGCCGGAGTTTTTAAATGCATGTTGTCGCTTATTGGATTTGCTAGACAGCCCTAAGGACATTCCTTTTCTGAGTGGCCTGATTCAACGCGAGATCATCTACCGCATTTTGCGCGGACCTGAAGGCGCGCGCTTGCGCGCGGTTGCAACACTAGGAGATCAGAGCCACCGAACCGCAAAAGCGATCGCTTGGATTACTGCGAACTATGCCAAAGCTCTACGCGTGGAAGAACTCGCAGAGCTTTCGAGTATGGGCGTATCCACTCTGCATCATCATTTTCGAATGCTAACTTCGATGAGTCCGCTTCAGTACCAAAAACAACTCCGTTTGCAGTCAGCGCGGAGTCTTATGATTAACAATGGTCTTGATGCATCTAGCGCGGCTTACGAAGTTGGCTATGAAAGCGCCACGCAATTCAGTCGTGAATATAGCCGCTTCTTTGGTCAGCCACCGATAAGGGATATTCGCAATCTTCGCTTATCCGGCGACTTGACTGCAAAAGGCATCGATGGCGCGCGAAGTATCGCCTAGTTGTCTGGAGTGGCATCATGCTAGGCTCTGCGTGTGTATGTCCCAGCCGTAGACTCGTTCGCGTGTACGGTTGCCAAGGGAGGGGCATTTTGACAGATCCCCGTTATTTCCACGCCAACAATGCGACGTTTTCACTAATTTGGGCATTTTAGGAACGGGGTGAGAGAGTTGGCCCATTCTTTTCGATTCTCTACTTCTCGTAGACCTCGGCCACGATTTCTGCTGTTAGCTGTCATATCTGTCGTCTTTGGTTGGTTTTCGCCGAAGATCCTACAGAGCAAGGCAGCGGCACCACAGGTGAACTCCGCACTACGCGCCATTGTTATAAATGGAAATCTTGCGGATCTTCGCTGGCCAGATTTCTCCGACTTTAAAGCTCACGTAGCTCGTTTCTATGAACCCACAAATTATGCACCTGCATGGCTCCATGGTACTCAACCTTCGTCCCAAGCATTGGCGTTGATCGAATTGTTTAAGAGCGCCTGGAAAAAAGGATTGGAACCAGAGGATTACGATGCCTCTCGGTGGGGCAATCGTCTGACGAGTTTGAAAAACTCCGATGCTGACTTGGCAAATTTCGATGTAGCTCTCACCGTTTGCACAATGCGGCTGATATCCGATCTTCGGATCGGGCGCATCAATCCACAACATTTCAAGTTTGGCCTCAATGTAGAGCAGAAAAAATATGATCTCGCCCAATTTCTGCGTGATCGCCTGCTACCCGCCTCGGATCTGCCTCAAGTATTGGATAGTGTAGAACCTCCATTCGGCGGGTATCGACGAACTCAAGCAGCATTAGTTCGGTATATGGAGCTAGCCCCCAAAGACGATGGGGAAAAATTGCCTGGTTCTCCAAAACCAATCAATCCGGGTCAAGCATATTCAGGAGTTCCACGATTGATCCGATTTCTTTCGCTTGTTGGAGATCTGCCATCAAATGCCCCATTACCTGCAAATACTCACACTTACGAAGGCGCTCTAGTTGAGGCAGTAACACGTTTTCAGCTGCGACATGGCCTCACTGCTGATGGTCGATTAGGAGTTGAGACCATCAGACAACTGAACGTTCCAATTTCAGATCGTGTCCGCCAACTAAAGTTGTCATTGGAACGCTGGCGTTGGCTGCCTTCAGAATTCGCGTCGCCACCGATTGTTGTTAATATTCCCGACTTCCGCTTGCGTGCCCTGGACGAAAATAACAAAGTCGCACTGGAAATGCGCGTGGTCGTAGGTAAATCTATGCGGACTCAGACGCCCGTTTTTTCGCGTGATATGACATACATCGTGTTACGTCCCTACTGGAATGTTCCGCCGAGCATTCTTCGCGGCGAGATTATCCCAGCTATACAACGTGACCGGGACTATGTTGCAAAGAAACGATATGAAATCACAACCAATACGGGTAACGTTGTCACTTCCGGCCATATTTCAGATGAAGTACTGCTACAACTTCGTGCAGGCAAATTGATGATTCGTCAGAAGCCCGGCGCTATAAATGCACTGGGGCTTGTCAAGCTGATGTTCCCTAATGAATTTAATGTCTATCTGCACAGTACCCCGTCTGTCGAAGCATTCTCGCGAACCCGCCGCGATTTCAGTCACGGTTGCATTCGTGTCGAAAAACCAGCAGAACTTACCGCATGGACTCTGCGCAAGAATGCTGGATGGACCTTGCAGCGCGTACGCCAGGGCATGCAAGGAAGCGGTGACAATATTTCGGTGAGCCTTGCAGAGAAAGTGCCTGTCTTCATCGTGTATGCGACAGCAATCGCCTATGAGAACAACGAAGTTCATTTTTACGACGATATTTATGGACACGACGCGACACTCGCACGGTCTCTGGCCAAAGGCTATCCCTATCCATAAATCGGGAGTTGATCTACCAGCGGCGGACGCGTCCAACATCAACATGAACAAAATCAGAAGCGGAATAATATCCCACGCCACCTCGTTGCAATGCCAGAGCTGCATCACGCAGTTCTGACGTGGGTACTCCGGGCATGCGAATGTCGATTGCCATCGCCTGCATGTGAAGGCTGTGTTTCGCTACGCCATGTCCGTGGGTCCGTAAGTATTCATTCGTATGGGGCGTACGATACCCGCAGATCACATTAATTTCCGCATTGGGATGTCCGACGGCAACTAGCAGATCATGGAGCAAATCGAGGACGTGCGGATCATATTCGCGAATCTCACCAGTACGATAATCACGCAAATATTGATTGATACGGGCTAAGGAATTCTGGTCATAGTTGTTCCCTTGACGGTACACAATGTCGAGCCGCTCTCCAGTGTGGGTGTGGTAGAAGCGCAAACGATATGCAGATTGATCCGGCATAACTGGCTCGGAATTTGCGATAGTTGATGCAGCAATGAAGAATAAAACGAAAAGAAAACAATACCGATACGAATACTTAAACAAAACGTTACAACCTTTCGGAAATAGGGAAATCGGAATTCTTTTGTCCTCACTCACCGCATATCGCATGGCTGGCCCGTAGAGGCGAGAACCCTATTCCAAAGCATACCCTCTTTCTCTATCCTCTTTCGTTGCGATACGGCAAGTGAAATAGGAAGAGCATCAGCTCGTCGAACCACTGGCCATGCAATTCCTGCGGGTACCAATGGGACGACGAGGACGAGATTTAACCAAATGTTGATCCACAACTCAAACTGCAACTCGCTCAGCAAACGCTCAAACCAGCGCGCGTGTCCGTTCCTCACTGCGGCCTCTTGAATCGCAGGTGGAACTTATTAGGGCTCTCGAAGAAAATTGATTCCCGCGTGCGCGAGCGCATTCATCTCTCCTTCTGAAAGCGCAGGTGTCTGATACTCAACCAGAAATCATAGCCTCCGTGAGCTTGCTCGGACACGAACAGGTCAGCCCGTTTGTACGTCGCGGTGAACGATTCCCCCGCTTCTAGACTGCGCCATGATTTCTGTTGGTCGAGATTTGGAGGCATGTGGTCGACTCCCCTCGAAACGTTTCCTTCGGGCACCACTGGTTGAAAACCGAAAGTGTAGTCTTAACTTACAGGAATACCTCCCAATACAAGGCGAAACAGGAGGGATTCTGAGTTCATTATGTCCATGATTCACAAAAACAAAATTGATTACGTTGATTTGGCAACCGCTTGTTCCAACTCGCCTTCTAACATTCACTCTGGCAACCATTTGTTCTACGGAGAGAAGTGTGCATGGATTTACTCTGTGTGGCTAGACACTGTTGCCAACGGGCGCTTCTCAGCGCCGCCCTGATAGTGCCTGCTGCCGCTGCCTGCACTCCCGGCACGCAGAGCCCTTCGGTCACGGTATGCCAGCCAAAACCAAACAGCATAGTAAGCACACCTGCTCACGTGGTTGCATCAACGACTGATTCCCACACTGTCATCGCTGTGCAGGTATATGTGGATAACAAGCTGGTCAAGCAGGTCAACGCCAACACCCTCGACACGTACATTCCTCTTACTATTGGCAATCATCTGGTCACCGTTCAGGCATGGAACAGCATCGGCGCTACATTCAAATCCAGTGTTCCGATTGCTATGACGCCGCCATGTAAACTGAACACCACCAGTCCTTCGGTGACCATTTGTACTCCGAATGGCGGCACCGTCAGCCGGCCGGTACACTTGGTCGCCGGCTTTACTGATCCGAATCCAATCACCTCAATTCAGCTTCTGGTGGATGATGTTCTTACGTACCAGACCACGTCAGCGCCGCCTTTAGATGTTTACTTGACCTCTGTGAAGGCTGGATCACGGGCCATTACGGTGAAGGCCACCGACAGCACGGGCGCCTCTTTTTCGAGAAAGTTTAGCGTCCGAGTGGCAAATAAAAACGGATTGAATAACCTTCGCCACATTATCTTTCAGGTGCAAGAGAACCGCTCCTTTGACAACTATTTTGGAATGTTAGGAAGTTATCGGACTTCGAAAGGATTGCCGAACGCCGTTGATGGCCTGAACTTGAGTACTACCCTGCTCGATTCCTCCGGAGCGGCCGTGAAGCCGTTTCACTTTCAAACTGTGTGTCATGAGAATTTGAGTCCCTACTGGAACGAAGCACATGTCGATGTCGATGGCGGCAAGATGGACAATTTTATGAAGACCGCTTTGCCATCCAACATCGATCCGACCGGCACGCGTGCGATGGGCTACTATGATCAGACCGACCTTCCTTACTATTACGAACTGGCCACACAGTTCGCCACCAGCGACCGATTCTTCTCGCCGGTGTTGACCAACACCAACAGCAACCGCATGTATCTTTTCGCGGGTACGTCATTCGGCCACATCAGCCCTGACGCCGCGCCCTCAGGCGGCTGGACCCAGCCCACGATCTTCGATCATCTAGATGCCGCCGGTGTTTCGTGGCGGTATTATTATCAGGACAACGGCTCCTATTTGCCGCAGTGGGCGACATACCAGCGAGACGCCTCCAAGCTCAAACCCATTGCAAACTACTACAACGATTTGCAGAACGAAGCTACGCTGCCTTCTGTGATTTTTATTGAGCGTCCGGGGCCTTCCGGACTCGACGAGCATCCGGGAGAAAACGTTCAGCTAGGGGCCGCCAACAATCGCAAGCTCATCAACGCTCTTATCGCCAGCCCGTCATGGTTCTCATCAGTGTTCATCGTGACGTACGACGAAGGCGGCGGGCTCTATGATCACGTGGTTCCAGCGACGCTGATGAAGCCCGACAACATTCCTCCCATGCTGAAAGCAGGCGACCAGCCCGGCGATTTCGCGCACTCCGGCTTCCGCATTCCCATGATGGTGGTTTCACCCTGGGTAAAGCCTCATCTGGTCTCTCACAATTGGCGCGACCTCACTTCGGTCCTCAGGCTGATTGAAGTTCGCTTCAATGTTCAACCGCTCACAGCTCGAGATGCATCGGCCGACGACATGGAAGAATTTTTCGATTTCTCGTCGCCGCACCTGCTCAACCCTCCGCCGCTTCCGGAGCAGCCGACGAGCGGCGTTTGCGATAACAACCTGGAGAAAGCTCCCGGGCGGTGACTCCAAACCACGCGGCAGCCTAGGAATGCCAATGCTCAATTGGCGCAATCAGGCGATTTCACTCTTTGACCGCTACCGACACTTGCCCGTGGAACTAGGGAGGATCCATTTTGCCGCAGGTATACACCCCCCCTCCCAGTGCTTGTTTGCCCCCGCTCCCGCATCCCACTCAGACCGACACCGAAGTGATCTCCGTTCGTCTGAGATCCTTGGATTAACTGGGCGGGCATTCCGTGTCCAAAATCCTTCACTGTGAATACAAGATCCTGCTTGCTAGCTTTTAGGCTGATTTCAACTGCAGAACTACCTGAGTGGCGATGAACATTCGTGAGGCTTTCTTGCAAGATGCGGAACAGCGCAATCCCTGCCAATTCTGGTAGCCGATCAAGCCCCTCTGGCAAGTCCAGTTTCACTTTGATTCCGCTTCGTTTTGCAAATTCATCCGTGTACCACTGGGCTGCTGAGGCAAACCCAACCTCGTCTAGCAGGGAGGATGTAAGAGACACGACACAGTACGAGTTTCGGCAATGCTTTGGTCGACCGATTTCAAGGCGGAGGCCAATACTTCGTCCTTGTTTTGCGCGTCGGAATGACTCAGCAATTCCAAGTTCATCTTGATGCTCGCCAGATACTGTCCCAAACTGTCGTGAAGATTGCGTGCAATTCTTCTGTGCTCCTCATCTTGTGAACGCATGAGTTTGACTGAAAGATGCCGGAGCGAGGCCGTACATTCTGCATCTCCTATTTCAGGAGACTCTACTCATCGTGATTCCCGGAATTCTCCGATTTCATGATCCAGGAAATCGTATATAAATGGTGGCCTCTGGCAGGAGCAATTTCAGCGGCGGGGGCTCTTCTGGGGGCAATCCTTCCTGCTTGGAAGGCCGACGGAGCACACACTTGGCAGCAGACCTGGCGATGAATCATTCGTCTTTGCTTGAAAGTACTTGGACTAGGTCTTGCCTGACGTGTTGGATGCGCAATCTGGGGTGGTGTATACCCGTACATAAGGTAAGCGGTCCGGCTGCTACTGATTCCGTTAGCACATTCCAACTGCGATCCACATTTGCGCGTATTTTAGTGCAATGCTGAAGGTAGGCCGCCGGCCTCGTTTAAGATCTCATCCATGAATCGTGACCCTTTCGCTCTTGTTGCGCTTGTCGCCTTGTTTTTCCCGTTTTTGTGTGCGTCCAACAGTCCCGACCCACAACAAGCACTGCGCCGAAGCGAGCAGGCTGTCTCGAAGACCAACATCTTCGACTTGACGTCTTTTCAGATGAAGGCGAACGTGCAGATCGAAAGCCAAGGCAAGCGCTTGGATGGACGCTATCAACTTCTGTGGAACGGACCTGACCAATGGAGAGAAGAAATTACGTTTCCCGGATATACCGAAGTGCAAGTTGGAGGCAAAGGAACAGTTTGGATGCAACGCAACACGGCCTTTTTCCCGCTTCGCATCTGGAATCTGCACGCCGCACTCGGATTCGGTTCCGGAGCTGGTTCGGGCCCAAGGCTGGGAGGGTCTTTCATCCAATCCGGTCTAACCGCGAAGGACACCGTTAAGAAAGTGCATTCCCGAAAAGAGCACGGTGACAAGCTGACGTGCATCGAAATCGAAGACGAGCGCAAAATCTCGTCCGATATGTGCATGAATGACGCAACAGAAGTGATGGTTCGGAATTCGTCGTATAAGGACAGAGACTTCCAGCCTGTCGGGGGAAAACTCTTCCCGCGATTTCTAAGCTTCGTGGAGGACGGCAAAGAGGTGGCTTCGATCAACATCATCGAGTTGACTACGCCGGGCCAATTCTCGTCTGGTTCATTCACTCCTCCTCCGGGGGTTCCGCCGCGGGCCGGATGCATGAATCCTGTGCCGTTTCGAATCGCTAGGAAGATCTCTCCCGAATATCCGCAGACAGCACGGGAACGCCACATTCAAGGAACAGTGGCGGTGGAAGCGTGGATTGGTGCGGACGGTGTCCCGCGAATCGGTCAGGTGGTAAGCCACGCGAGTCCGGATCTTGAAAAGTCGACCTTGAACGCGATCACGCAGTGGCGCTACGAACCAGCGACATGCAACGGCGACCCTGTCGATGTCCAGACCGTCCTGCAGGTCAATTACACGTTGGCACGTTGAGCTTACAAAAGGGGGCGCGTAGTCGCAATCCAAACACAAGCGTTGCAAGTCACTCGCTGAACTCAAGGTGTAGCACGCGGCCATTTCTGCGAACTCCCGATGCGGAGGGTCCATTTTGCCGCTGGTATACACCACCCCTGGTCGCGTTTGACCCCCTTTTCCCCCCACCTGTACTATCAAAAGACAGCCTTTAGCCATTAGCTTCCTGGCCCTTCGCCGAACAATCCGCGGCACGCTTCAAGGCAGAGACGGCGGGATTGTGCGATGTCCGAGCTAATCGCTAAAGGCTAGGAGCCAAAAGCTTTTCATGCCCCACGACCTACCCAAAGCTTACGAGCCAGGCGCGATCGAATCGCGCTGGGCCGAGTACTGGATCAAGGAGAAGCTGTTCTCGGTCCCCACGCCTCCTGCCGGAGAGATCCGGCCTGTGTTTACCCTGCTGCTGCCACCGCCGAACGTCACCGGCAATCTGCACATGGGACACATGTTTGAGCAGACGCAGATGGACATCATCGTGCGCTGGCATCGCATGCGCGGATTTCTCACACTGTGGCTGCCAGGCACCGATCACGCTGGCATTGCCACACAGCTGATGGTAGAGCGGCAGCTGGCCAGTGAAGGCAAAAAGCGCCGCGACATGGGACGCGAGAAATTTATCGAGCGCGTCTGGGAGTGGAAGAAGCAGTACGGCGGCAACATTACTGACCAGATGAAGCGGCTTGGCGCGTCGGTGGACTGGGACCGCGAATACTTCACCATGGATGAAAACCTGTCGCGCGCGGTACGCGAAGTTTTTGTCCGCCTATATGAAGAAGGGCTGATCTATCGCGGGAACTACATCGTCAACTGGTGCCCGCGCTGCGAGACGGCGATCTCCGATCTCGAAGTCAAACACGAAGATGTGCCGGGCAAGCTGTGGGAGATTCGCTATCCCGTGGTCGGGTCCAATGAGTTCATCACCGTGGCCACCACGCGGCCCGAGACCATGCTCGGCGACACTGCGGTCGCGGTAAACATAAAGGATGCGCGCTACACGCATCTGCATGGCAAAAAGGTTTTGCTGCCGCTGATGGAGCGCGAGATTCCCATCATCACCGATGAACTCGCGCAGCCGGAGTTTGGCACCGGTGCGGTGAAGGTGACGCCCGCGCACGATCCCAACGACTTTCAAGCAGGACTGCGCAACAACCTGCCGCAGATTGAAGTGATGGACGAAAACGCCCGCATGAACCAGAACGCGGGAAAGTATGCCGGGCTTGACCGCTACGTCGCGCGCAAGCAAATTCTGGCGGATTTGCAAGCGGGGAACTTTTTAGTGGGGACGAAAGACCACACCATCCCGCTCGGCAAATGTGACCGCTGCGGCACGGTGATTGAGCCACGTCTCTCTATGCAGTGGTTCATCAAGATCGAGACCATGGCAAAGCGGGCAGCCGGTGCGGTGCGCAGCGGCGAGATCACCATCGAACCGGAAAACAACCGGCAGATCTATCTGAACTGGATGGACAACATCCATGACTGGTGCATCTCGCGCCAGCTGTGGTGGGGACATCGCATTCCGGCGTGGCACTGCAAGTGTGGTGAGGTGATCGTTTCACGTGAGACGCCGACCAACTGCACCAAGTGTGGATCGGAACTCGAGCAGGACCGCGACGTGCTCGACACATGGTTCTCCTCCGGGTTGCTGCCGTTCACCACGCTGGGCTGGCCGGACAAGACCCGGGATCAGGAAATGTTCTATCCCACCGCGCTGATGATCACTGGCTTCGACATTCTGTTCTTCTGGCTGGCACGCATGATCATGTTCGGCTGCCACTTCATGTCCGGGAACAAACAGGATCCGGCAATTAAAGAAGTCAGCGGTTGGAAAGATCGAAAAGATGACGCAGTCCCATTCCGCCGCGTCTACATCCATGCGCTGGTGCGCGACGCTGATCGCCAGAAGATGTCGAAGACCAAGGGCAACGTGGTCGATCCGCTCGATGTGGTGAAGCGCTTTGGCACCGATGCAGTCCGCTTCACGCTGGCTGCGATGGCTGCGCCAGGAACAGACATCGCTTTCAACGAAAGCCGCACCGAAGGCTACCGCAACTTCGCCAACAAAGTCTGGAATGCGGCCCGCTTCATGTTCATGAACGTGGACAGAATCGGTCCAGGACTAAAGCCAGAAACTGGCCATGTGGAGACCGGGCTTGCCCCCTCCCTAGTGTTCAAAGCCAGCACGCTGGAAGACCGCTGGATTCTGTCCCGCTTCAACCGCACCGCAAAGGAAGTCAGCGAAGCACTGGAAGCCTTCCGCTTCCATGAAGCCTCCAACCGCATCTACGATTTCTTCTGGGGAGACTTCTGCGACTGGTACCTGGAACTGATCAAACCACGGCTGAACTCCGCATCCGAGGCGCAGCAGGCGTGCTCGAACCTAGTGAACTTGTTCGAGGCATCGCTGCGACTGCTGCATCCAGTGATGCCATTCATCACCGAGGAAATCTGGCATGCAATGTATGACGGCAAGCCGCCACTAAAGTCGCTGGCGTTTGCGGCATATCCACAGGTGAATGAGAAGCAGATCGACCTGGTGGCGGAAAGTGACATGGCGATCCTGCAAGACTTGATCGTTAGTATCCGCAACCTGCGCGCGGAGTTGAAGGTTGAGCCCAAAGGCAAAGTGCCGGTGCAGGTCTACTTCCACGAGACCGCAACTAAGGCTCTAATTCTCCAAAACCGTATCGCGGTGGAACAGCTCGCCAATGTCAGCGAGATTACGGAAGTGGATCAGAACGTAGCTCGTCAGTCACCAACTCGCGGAACCGCGCGGTTTGACGTGCGTGTAATCTATGAGAAGAAGGTTGATGTTGCTTCTGAATGGGAGCGTCTCAAGAAAGAGTTGGAGAAAATAGAGAAAGAAACGGCCAACAATCGGCGACAGCTAACTAACGAACAGTTTCTCGCCAAAGCTCCGGCAAATGTGGTCGAGGGTATGCGAAAGCGCGCTGGCGAACTGGTGGTTTTGCGTGACAAAGCTTTGGCTCAAATGAAAGAGTTGGGATGTAAGTAAAAAGTATGGATTGGAACAGCCGACGAACGACCGCCATCATCCAGAATGCGCTTTTGGAAGACCGTGCTACGCGCGATGCCACCAGCTACGCGTGCATCGGCGCCAATCAGCTGGCCACCGCAACTTTGTTGGTCAAGCAGCAATGCATTCTCGCCGGCATAGGCTGCATCAATCGCATTCTGGATGTTTACGCTGCGCTCGACGGGGCAGTGATTTCACACTACGACGTCATCAGCCATCCGGAAATTTTCGATGGTGTGCGCATGCATCCGGGGCAAACTGCGGCGGTCATCCGCCACAATGCCCGCGTGATTCTCTCCTGCGAGCGCGTGATCCTCAACTTCATGCAGCGCATGAGCGGCATCGCCACACTGACCCGCAAATTTGTGGACGCAGTCGAAGGCACTAAAACACACATCCTCGATACCAGGAAAACCGTGCCTGGTCTTCGCGTCATCGATAAGTACGCGGTGCGCTGCGGCGGCGGACAAAATCATCGTCTCGATCTTTCCGACGGCATCCTGGTCAAGAACAATCACATTGAACTCGCCGGAGGAATTACCCGCGCGCTGGACAATCTCCACCAGAATCGACGCGGCACCCAGCCGATTGAAGTGGAAGTTCGCAGCTTGAAAGAATTAGAAGAAGCCTTACAGCATGGCGCGGAAGCCATCTTGTTGGATAACATGCCAGTAGAAGACGTGCGCAAAGCAGTCGAGCGCTGCGCCAAGTTCGAACGCCGAATTCCTCTCGAAGCTTCAGGCGGCATCAATCTGCAAAATGTTCGTTCCTACGCTGAAACAGGAGTGGACTACATTTCCGTCGGCGCATTGACCCATTCTCCGACTGCCGTAGACATGAGTCTGAGAATTTCCCCAGTCTGATTCAACTCGCTTTATCACCTCCGACGGCACAAGTCCTGTGAATGTAACCTTCGGCGAAAACTGTCCTTTTTCGGAATCTCGACATACACCTACGTACTGGAATGGGACCCTATTAAAGCCCGATTCTTTGCGGTAGGATGCTAGGAATTTCGTCGGAGGCCCCCAGAAATGCGTCGTTTCTCCTTTAGCAAATCGTTATTTCTTGTTCTCACGATTTCCCTCACCGCCTGCGGCGGAGGCTATAGTGGTGGCGGCAACAACGGTGGTGGGGGAGGAGGTGGCGGCACTGCGCCGGGAGTGCCAACGGGGCTGACTGCGACTGCCGGCGACACTCAGGTCAGTCTGTCTTGGACAGCTGTAAGCGGGGCTACAAGCTACCACGTAAAACGATCAACCACTAGTGGAAGTGGATACGCACAAGTGAGCGCTCCGACCGGAACTAGTTTCACCGACACAGGATTGACCAACGGGACTACCTATTTCTATGTCGTAACTGCCGTGAATACTTATGGCGAGAGTTCGAATTCTTCGGAGGCCAACTCTAAACCGGCTGTCGCTTCTCCTGACGTGACGATTACCATAACACCCGGCTCTACACACGCGATTTCGCCGTGGATTTATGGGATCAACTTTTACGGAGGAAACAATGTCGCGCCTAATCTGACGCTGGACCGCGCGGGTGGAAACCGGTGGACTGCCTACAACTGGGAGAACAATGCATCCAATGCAGGCAGCGACTTCCACTATCAGAGCGACAATTTCCTTTGTAACGGCACATGCAACGAAACCGTCCCAGCCGAAGCGGTGCGAACCTTCATTGCAGCAGATCACACGGCTGGACTTGCAAGTGTGATCACGGTCCAACTACAGGGCCTGGTTTCCGCCGATAAGAGTGGGCCAGTCAGTATCGCTAACCCTCCGGACATGACACGTTTCAAGACTGTGGTGGACAAGAAAAGTTCGGTGGAAGCAACCGCGTTTACGACCCACCCGCCGACCACCGATGACAACGTCTACATGGATGAATTCCTGTGGGCCCTCGACCAAAAATTTTCAGGACAAAATATTTTTGGGGCAAGCCCGCCGCATCCGACGTTTGTCAGTTTGGACAATGAACCTGAGCTATGGAACACAACTCACCTGGAGGTGCAGGGAGCAAATCCGGTCACTTCCGATGACTACATCGCCAAGACGATCAACCTCAGTAAGGCCTTGAAAGACCAGTTCCCGGACCTAGTGATCTTCGGACCGGTCCATTACGGATTCAACGGTATCTACAGCTGGCAGGGAGAGCTTACTTCGGCCACACCGAATGGCAACAATTGGTTCCCGGATAAATATCTTCCGGCCATGAAGGCCGCATCCGACACCTACGGCAAACCTCTGGTCGACGTGTATGACTTCCACTGGTATTCCGAGGCCACGGACGGGACGACGCGTGTCGTCAATTTGACCAACAGTTCTTTGACGGATGCTCAAGTCCAAGCCATCGTGCAAAGCCCAAGGAGTCTGTGGGACCCAACCTTCACGGAAAATTCCTGGATTACAAACGATGTTTTAGGAGGACCGATCCGGCTTCTCCCACGCCTGCAAAGCAAGATAAATGCAGAGTTTCCGGGGATGAAGATCGCGATCACCGAATACAACAACGGTGGCGACAATCATATTGCCGGCACCATTGCCCAAGCCGACAACCTAGGAATTTTCGGTAGCCAGGGTATTTTTGCCGCGACTCTGTGGCCACTCACCAGTGCGCCTCCATATATCTTGGGTGGATTCCGGGCTTTCCGCGGCTTCGATGGGGCAAACGCAAATTTCGGTGATACCTCCTTAGCCTCGAGTTCGAGCGATATCTCCAAGGTTGCGGTGTACGCCAGCACCGACAGCACGACATCGGGTAGAGTCGTGTTTGTCGCCATTAACCGCACAAAATCGTCATTGGTTACAGCGATCAGTGGAATGACGCTCTCCGGCACGGCAACGCTCTATCAGATGACGGCAACGTCGGCGTCGGGCCAGAACCCAGTGCATCCGGTGAACGCTGGAACAATGACAGCAAGCGGCACTTCGCTGAAGGTCACACTTCCAGCGCTAAGCGTGACGACAATTGAAGTGAAGTAGACATTGACATGAGGACGGGCGTTCACCGCCCGTCCTTCCTAATTTGTTCTTTCCCTCCGTCTGCCTCATAATTCCCGCATCAAGAAAGTCGCCACAATTCGTACTCCAAGGACCAGAGTGAATGCGGTGGAAGGTCTATCCGCCACGCAGACCGATGCGCGTCTGGGCCGCATCATTCGGCTGTTAAACGACTACGCCACCGTTGTAGTCAGCGGCACAAAAATCGCTGATGAGATCGGTACCACCCGCTCGGAGGTCTGGCGGCTGGTGCAGCAGTTGCGCAGCCTGGGCGTGGCTATCGAAGGCCACCCTGCCACCGGCTATCGCTTGCATTTTGTGCCTGATCTGCTGCTGCCAGAAGTAGTTTCGCCGCTGGTACGTAGCACCATTTTCAGCCAGCATATTCGTCACTACTTCAAAATCGGCTCGACCAATACCACCGCGATGCAAGCCGCCAGTGAAGGCGCGCCCGAGGGCACAGTCTTTCTGGCCGAACAACAAACCGCTGGTAAAGGACGCGGCGGACATGTCTGGCACTCTACCGATTCGTCTGGAATTTATTGTTCGGTGATTCTGCGCCCGGTGCTACCTCCTTCAGAAGTCGTGGTTGTTTCCCTCGCGGCGGCTTTGGCGGTGCAATCTGCTGTACAGGCGACCGACTCCCAACTTGCGCCCGATTTGAAGTGGCCGAATGATTTACTCATCGACGGGAAGAAATTCTGCGGCATTCTTACCGAGATGAATGCGGAAGCCACTCGCGTGCGCCACATCGTGATTGGGATTGGAATCAATGTGAATCACGCAAGTTTCCCGACGGAGCTTCAAACGATTGCTACTTCACTTCGTTTGGCGAGCGGTAAAGAGTTGTCGCGCGTGGAGTTGTGTGCGGCTTTGTTAAAATCACTGGATCGCGAATATCGTGCGCTGCTGGAAAAGAGCGATGCGCGTGAGTCGGTGTTGAAGCGTTTTCAGGAGCGGTCTTCCTCGGTGCGGGACCGGCAGGTTTATGTCGATGCCGAGGATGGCGGCTATGAAGGTATGACTTACGGGCTGGATCCGCGTGGTTTTCTGCAAGTGCGGACGCTACAAGGCTTACGAATCGTTTTGAGTAGCAGCGTACATCTACGCTAACCGTGTGGAGGTGGAGCTTTCCCCGACGTGTGGCGCTAAAAAGATTAAAGTCGCGAGTGACGCGGCAAGCCCCGTCTCCACACAAGTAAGAAAGCACACATGCTTCTAGTTCTCGACGTCGGCAATACCAACACGGTTCTCGGAGTTTTCGCCAAATCGGATAAATCCGGCGCACCGCACCACTACGATCAGCTGGTAGCGAACTGGCGTGTGTCAACCATCTCCACGCAAACGGTGGATGAGTACGGAGTCCTATTCCGCAACTTGTTCTCCATGGACGACCTGGAAGTAAGCGCTATTGCGGGCATCGTGATTTCCTCAGTGGTGCCGCCGCTCGATTCGACGCTACGCAAAGTCTGTGAACGATATTTCAAGCTCAAGCCACTGTTCATTGAGCCTGGGGTGAAGACCGGAATGCCAGTGCTCTATGACAATCCCGCCGAAGTTGGTGCGGACCGTATTGTGAATGGGATTGCGGCGTTCGAAAAATACGGTGGGCCTTGCATTGTGGTGGATTTCGGAACGGCAACCACGTTTGATTGTGTTTCCCCCAAGGGCGAATATCGCGGCGGGGTCATTACGCCTGGGTTAGGTATCTCCGCAGATGCGTTGTTCGAGAAAACCGCTCGTTTGCCGCGTGTGGACATCCGCAAGCCGGCACGTGTCATCGGCACAACCACGGTAGGAAGTTTGCAATCCGGGCTCTACTATGGCTATCTCGGCTTGGTAGATGGAATCCTCGATCTGCTATTGGTCGACATGGGAAAGGAAACCCAAGTCGTCTCTACGGGCGGACTGGCGCCGCTGATCAGCGGCGCATCGAAGCACATCAAACACGTGGATGAATTTCTCACACTCGACGGCCTACGCATGATCTGGGAACGTAATGCCTCTTCAGCGCCGGCCAAACCCACCTCGGCGAGGCCTTCCGTCGGGAAACCCCGGACTCGCTGACCTGCCGTGGAAAACTACTTCAACTATTTCACCGAAATTGAAGAGCACTTTTTGAAACGCCGGGGCGGAGGCCTGCTTCTTTCTACTCTCGATTGGGCACTAATTGAAACCTGGAAGGATTCAGGCATTGCACTCGAGGCGGTACTGCGTGGAATTGATACAACGTTTGACCATTACGATCAGCGGCCATCGAAAACGCGCAAGATCAACGGGCTGGGCTTTTGTTCTCAAGAGGTGCTGGCCGCGGCCGAAGCTATGAAAGAGGCTGCGGTTGGAGCTTCGGAACCTCAAATGGAGAAGCCGTCCGGATTTCAGGCAGCAGAGGTCATAAACTATCTTCGGCGCAATGCCAAGCAACTGGAAGAAGCCAGGCTACCGCAAACGGGTGCTATTTCGGGTCAGACGTTAACGCGTGAATCTGCCGCAACACTGCACGAGTTGGCTGCGGATCTTGAAAGTAAAAATACCTTGCCGCGACTGGAGGATCTCGAGCGCCGCCTCACGGTGCTGGAAGAAAAATTGTTCGCGGTGCTGTTGGCCTCGACGCCGGACCAGGAGATCGTAACTATCCGTGCACAAGCCGACCGCGAACTTGCCCCGTATCGCCGCAAGATGCCGGCGGCGCAGATCGATCAGCTGCAGAAGCAGTACATGCATAAGCAATTGCTGGAAAAGTATGGCTTCCCTCGATTGAGTTTGTTTTATATGTAAGGATAAAAATCTTTCTGCATGTATCGAATCGTTCTAACTTGCTCTGGTGTACCTATCGACGAGGGTGCCGAGGCTGCATCTGACATAACGAATGAATTTGGGGTACACAGGGCCTGGCACAAGAATGTCAGCTGCCAACGGGATGGGGCCCAACTGATACTTCAAGCCGAGAATGACTTTGATTCCCAAGGGCTAGCCTTGCAGGATGAATTCTCTGACTGTCTATCGGCGTATATTGTGAAACCGTTTGACGGCCAGATTCGCATTCATTCCATGGTTAAAACAGGCGGAACTTAACCTCAATACTCACCTGCACAGCAACCGCGTGCCCGTCTTTCATCGCAGGCTCGAAACGCCAATTGCGTACCGCTGCAATGGCTTTTTCATCCAGTCCCATACCCAGCGAGCGCTGCACGCGTACATCTCGCGGAATACCATCTGCGCCCACTACGACCCACAGAACGACATCCCCTTGGAACTTAGCAACGCGAGCTTGGTTCGAATACTCCGGCTCGGGATCATAGATTGGACGTGGGGCTGATACCCCTGTTCCGAGGGAATAAGGTCCGCCGCCAATACCGCCGCCGCTTCCCGGTCCAACGCCTGGCCCAGTTCCAATTCCTACACCGGTTCCATGGTTGTCGCCAATACCGCCGCCGTATCCGGCACCATTCGATGGCACCAGAAGTGTTGAATACAAATCACCGGCCTGCGTCTTGGGAAACACCACGTCGGGTGGACCGATGACTGTCGACTCTGTCGGCAGAGATGGATGGAGGTTCTGCACAACCACCATTGGCGGCGTCAGTTGCTCTGCAGCGAATCGCGGTGGAGCACCCGCGGATGCTTTCAGCTTGTCGCGGGTTCCACCCCCTCCGCCACCATGGGAAACACTCTCCGATGGCGGAAGAGGGTATTCGGCCAACGCGATGGTGTGGGTGGTAAATATTTTTTTCACTGGTTGATCGTGCGAAGCCCACACTCCACCAACCACGACCAGCGCCAGCGCGCTGACGTGCATGAATAATGATGCTGCCATATTGCGCTGATGCAATGGATATCCCTCAGAAGTCGAGCGGAACAAAGAAGGCAAAATCTCCGGCTGGCTCTGTAAGCTGGCCGTGTGGAGGCGGAACTTGTCCCGCGACGCCAAGGTCTCAAAATCAAATGCAACACGGCCGGGGCAAGCCTCGGCCCCGCACAGCCTATCTTCATTTTGCGATGCAACCAGTGTGACTGATTTAGAAACTGAATGCCCACTCATCTGTGCTTTCAACTGGGCTCTGAACGTCGGCTCCGGTAGATCGCGCAATTCCGATGCGATGCCAACTAACTCACCAATTTCCAAATCCGTATTCAGGCCCGCTGCTCCGACTCCAGCGAGGACGTTGTTCACGGCCTGGTCGAGTTCATCGGCGATGCTAAAGCTGTTCATGGTGACTCCTCAGTCGTGTCCGCAAATTTCTTAAGGCGCGTAATTGCAGCTGTTTGATTGCGCCTTCGCTGCGCGAGAGCTCTTGCGCGATTTCCTTAATGCTGCGCTGATCTACGAAGCGGCGGATGATTACCTGTCGCTGATCTTCCGGCAAACTTTCTACGAGTTGGAAGATCATCGCCCGCCGCTCGATGCTGCCGTCGTTTCCCGCCAGTTCCAAATCTTCGGCCAGAATTTCCTGTCGCTTCGGGTTGCACTGCCAGTGGGCCGCGAGCACATGCGCTGCGATCCCGAGCAGCCACGCCACAAACGGCGCGCCTCGCCACTCAAACTTGCCAATGCCTGCCAGCGCCTGATGAAAGACCTCGGCGGTCAGGTCTTGGGCCTCTTCGCGAGTGGCTACCCTGCGTACGACGAAGGCATAGACCCGATTGAAGTTCTGCTCATAGAGTTCGGCAAAGCAGGATGGGTCGCGTTGCGCCGCCTCCACCAGAAACCGCTCATCTGTGTCGTTTTCAACGACTTTCAAGGGCATCTCCGTGGTACCAGGCTTTCCTGCCCTGTTAATGGCAGGAACGCGGCGGAAAGTTACGGGCGCAGACATTTTTTTGTGAGATGCAAGTAATTAGACAAATCAGCCGCGGATTTTGGCCGATTTAAGCCAATAAGGCTTAACTACCAAAGGGATCGGCGTTCATCCCGCTCCAATCCGCAGCCAATGGTTTCATGCACTTGCGCTACTATGAGTGGGTGGCCGGCTTGCTCGAGGTGCGAGATCTAACCGTTAAATTCCCCTCCCCTGGAGGGGCTTCGTTCACCGCCGTTCGAGATTTGAGTTTCGCCATTGGGCAAGGCGAAGTGCTCGGATTGGTCGGGGAGTCCGGTTCAGGAAAATCAGTTACATCTCTGGCGTTGATGGGTTTGTTACCGCTGCAGGCGGCGGTATCGGGGAAGATTCTTTTTACTCAAAACAATGACACAGCCGACCTGCTCAGAATGTCCGCCGAGCAGTTGCGTCAGCGGCGCGGTTCCGTTATCGGCATGATTTTTCAGGAGCCGATGACGGCGCTGAATCCGGTAATGAGAGTCGGTGAGCAAATTGCCGAAGCCGTCACCGCTCATCATTTGGTCCGCAAGAAGGAAGCGTGGGAGCGTGCAGTCGCCGCGATGAACGATGTTGCGATCCCTGATGCGGTACGGCGTGCACGAGACTATCCCCATCAGCTTTCAGGCGGCATGCGCCAACGCATCATGATTGCGATGGCGATTGTGAATCGTCCGCAACTTCTCATCGCCGATGAACCGACGACTGCACTGGACGTGACCATCCAGGCACAGATTCTTGATTTGCTGGCAGAACTGCGCTCCAAGTTCGGATTGGCCATGCTTTTTATCTCGCATGACCTTGCGGTGGTCTCTCAAGTCGCAGATCGAGTTGCGGTCATGTACGCGGGAAACTTAGTGGAGCTTGGGGCGAAGCAGCAAATCTTTCAAAGCGCGGCCCATCCTTATACTCAAGGTTTATTGCAAGCGGTGCCAACTCTACAAACCGATCGAAATCGTCCGTTGCCAACGATTGAGGGGACAGTGCCATCTTTGCAATCCATGCCACCCGGGTGCGCATTCGAGCCTCGTTGCTCGGAAAAAATAGCCGAATGCTCACAAAAATTGCCCGAATTGGTTCAAGTCGCACCCGGACACTGGGCTCGCTGCCCGGTAGTGAATGCGACTTCCCCCCAATAAGGCTATAATCCCCAGTTTCCGGTGATGCGTGCAACTTCTCCTTCTAAGCGACATTCATAGCAACCTTGAAGCTTTGCAGGCCTGCCTCGCTGCTGCGCCGCGGTGTGACCTGGTCATCAATCTTGGGGACATTGTCGGATACGGCGCGAGTCCCAACGAAGTGACCGCGCAGTCTCGGAGTCTAGGAAATTTTTTTGTGCGCGGGAATCACGACAAAGCAGTGACCGGACTGACTGATCTGAACGATTTCAATCCGGTCGCCGGAGTGGCTGCACTATGGACGCGTGGTCAGCTTACTCAGGAAAATTCGGACTGGTTACGTGCACTGCCACAAGGCCCGATCGAGGTCCCTGAGATTCCAGATATCCAGTTCGTGCACGGTTCCCCGCTTGACGAGGATGAATACGTGGTCAATAGCGAGGAAGCAGCGGCTTCATTGCGCAAGTCGGCTGTCGCCATCACGTTTTTTGGCCACACACACTTGCAGGGCGGGTTTTACGGGAACGGCAATACCGATGACGCTTTTTATCCGGAGTACAAGACTGTCGGCAAGAGCGAGCAGTGGGAATTTTCGCTAAGAGAAAATAGCCGCTACCTTATTAATCCCGGATCCGTAGGCCAGCCGCGAGATGGAGACTGGCGTGCGGCCTTCGCCACGTTTGATACCGGAATCCGCACCGTAACTTTTCGCCGTGTCCCTTACGATTTAAAAACCGCACAGGATCGAATCACCGCAGCAAACCTGCCACCTCGTCTGGCCACTCGGCTCGCTGCGGGAAGATAACATGCAAACACCACAACAACGATATGTTGCCCTGATTTGTATCGCCAGGTTGATGCTTTTGTCTCCCATCCGAGCTGGTGTACGGAAATCGGTTGGGACATCAGATCCCGGGTTCTCGGTTCTCAGTGGTGCTATAAACTTCAGCCATGTCTTCTCATCCTGAATACTATTTGATCGCGCACAGCGATGGCGGTGCCCGGGGCAACCCCGGCCCCGCCGGCTATGGCGTTGTCATCAAAGACAACACGGGGAAAAAGGTGGCGGCACTCAGCGAATACCTCGGCCATCAGACCAACAACTTCGCGGAATATCAGGGACTCATTGCAGCTCTGGAGTACGCCGTGAATCACGGGCCAAAAGCGCTCAAGCTGGTCAGCGACTCGGAACTGATGGTCAAGCAAATCAAAGGCATCTACAAAGTTAAAAACGAAGTTTTGCAGGATCTGCATGCGAGGGCTAAGCAACTCATCGCAAAACTGGATTGGTTTTCAATTGATCATGCCTTACGTGAGCACAATCAGGAAGCTGATCGCCTGGCAAATGAAGCCATGGATAAACGTAGCGGTCGGAAAGTTGTTGCGGCAAGTGTGGGGGCGGGCGAGCTGCCCGGCAGTGGCGATGTGCGCAAGGAATTTGAAGGGATCGTTGAGAACGGGCTGATAAAGCTGATAGGCGGAACCCTGCCGGAAGGAACTAGAGTCCAGGTCAGAGCAAAAACAAATTAAGCGCGGCCCTTCTTGGCTGCCTTAGCCGAATCTTTGCCCGCAACCTCCCAAGGACGCTTCGGCTTCTCAGTCGTCGGCTTATCGCGGTCCTTTACACGATCATACTGATAAGCCTCGGACACCGTCCCCAAAGATTCGTTGTACAAACTCGGCAGACCGAGTCCTTCTTTCAGCTCTTCGGTAAACTGCTGTAAGGCTTTCAGGTGGTCGGCGGTGGCTGGAACTTCATTCTTGGCAGTTTTCAGGAACTGCTGATATCCCTTGTTCACCAGCTTGGAAATTTCCGTTCCAATCACATAGCCGGGATAAGCAAAAATCTTTACGCCATCTTCGCCATTCTTCTGTATGGCGGCGGACACATTATATTTCCGCAAAAACACCCGGCCCTGCGTTCCCGGGGCCTCAATCAAATCAAAACCGTTATCGCGCAGCCAGTTGACTGCGTCTTCATAAGTCTTTTGTTGTTCTGTCTTAGCCATCTGGTTTTTCTGTTCTCTCGTTTCTTAGATGCGCTGCACGCAAAAAGATGCTCATAGGAACATCTCTGTATCAAACAGAGCTCTTTTATAATCTAAATACTGGTTCTCAAAGCCTTACATTGTCCTTTTGGTACGTTACGATAGTACTGGCAATTCTGACAAATAAATGCAGCCTGTCGCTCCAAAAACCGCGCAAGTGTCTGTGCCTGCCGCAGATGCGATACCAAAGCGCCTTGGCGTGCGCAGCATTGAGCGGGTGGGTAATACTCCGCTGTTGCGGTTGGAACGGATCGCCAATGGCTTCCCCAATATTGAATTGCTGGGTAAAGCAGAATGGCTGAACCCAGGTGGATCCGTCAAGGACCGCGCTGCGAAAAATATTGTGAGAAAGGCCCAGGCTGCGGGGCAATTGGGTCCAGGGAAAATTTTGCTGGACTCGACCAGCGGCAATACCGGCATTGCTTTCGCCATGATTGGAGCGGCCGAAGGATTTCCGGTCACGCTGTGCATGCCGGAAAATGTTTCGGTTGAGCGAAAGCGCATCTTGCACGCCTATGGAGCCAGCATTATTTATACCGATCCCGGAGAAGGCTCCGACGGCGCCATCCGCAAAGTGCGCGAGCTATACGCAGAGAATCCGGAAAGATATTTCTACGCGGACCAGTATTCGAATGACGCCAACTGGCAGGCCCACTACGACGGCACAGCCAACGAAATCTGGGAACAGAGCGAAGGAAGGGTCACGCACTTTGTGGCCATGATGGGGACCAGCGGGACATTCGTTGGGACGTCGCGGCGGTTGAAGGAATTGAATCCCGCCATGCAATGCATTTCCTTGCAGCCGGATTCTCCGTTTCACGGGATTGAAGGTGCCAAGCACATGGAGAGCGCCATTGTGCCGAAGATTTACGATCCCACGATTGCAGATGAGGACTTGGGGATTGCGACCGAGGATGCGTACAAAGTTGCTGTGCGGCTGGCGCGGGAAGAGGGATTGCTGGTGGGGATCTCCGCCGGAGCGGCGGTCGCTGGGTGTTTACAGATCGCAGCCCGGTTGAAAAAAAGTGAACGCGCAGTGTTTGCGACGATTCTTCCGGATTCTGGTGACAAGTATTTGAGCGAAAGATTCTGGGAAGAGGGTAACTCCTGAAATTCTCTGTCATCCCGACCGGAGCAGACTATCGCGAAGCGATCTGCAGGTGACCTTGTGTTTCGCTCGCGCTATTTTGCAGTTGAAGAACACAAGGTCCGGTTGACTTCACTCGGGATAACAGAGTTTTTTCTGATGAATAGAGCAAAATGCTAAAGATCACCCGCCAACTTTACGACTCCCTCCGCCAGCACGGAGAACAAACCTACCCCAACGAATGCTGCGGAGTCCTTCTCGGCCAAATTGACGACGACATCCGAGAAGTCACCTCCATCGCCCGTGCCGGCAACACGCGCACCGACTCTGCCCACAACCGCTACAACATCGACCCCAAAGAGCTCATTAAAGTCCAGAGCGAGGGCCGCAAGCGTGGAGAGGACATTGTCGGGTTCTACCACTCGCATCCCGACCACCCGGCTCGCTGGTCGCAGACCGACTTTGCTGAAGCGCACTGGTACGGATGTTCGTACGTGATCACCAGCGTGGAAAAGGGCAAAGCGGTGCTGACGAATTCATTCGCGCTAGAAGGCATCAACGAAGAAGAAAAGAAATTGGTCGACGAAAACATCGAAGTGATCTAACCGGACGCCCAGGTTTCGTCGATTTTGCGGGATTAGACTGCAAATTTGTTTCCCGCCTATAGGCTCATGTATAAGACGAGCCTATGATCCGCAAAGCCTTTCCGCTCTTTCTTGCATTAATACTCCCACTGCAAATGTACGCCGCGACTGCGGAGAAAGTAACTCTCGCCGCACGCATCGAAGGACTGAAGAGGCAGGACGGGTTTCTGCCTTGGTATTGGGACGAAAAGAAAGGGCAGATTCTTCTCGAACTCTCACCCGCATTGCTGAACCGCGAGTTTCTTTACTTCACATCGCTGGGCAGCGGCATTGGCTCAACCGATGTATTTGCGGATCGCAGTTCGTTTGCGGGTAATGCCCTCTGCCGTTTTCGCCGCGTCGGCGCCCAGGTGCTGGTTGTGCAAGAGAACACTGCGTTCTTGGCGCAAGGTGGCAGTGCAGATTTGAAGCGGTCAGTTGAATCCAGTTTCCCCACATCAATTCTGGCAGCGTTGCCCATCGCAGCAGAACAGGATCAGACGTTGCTCCTGGATGCCAGCCATCTATTCATTCGCGACGCCGTGGATTTACTTTCACAGCTAAAGCGCCCAACGCAGATTGTCGGCGGAACGATGGTTCGCACTGAAGGTGGAGGAGCAAGCTGGCGGCTGGATGAATCGCGCAGCGTGGTTGATCTCGATCACAGCGGCAGCTTTCCTCTGAACACGGAAATCGAAGCGCTTCTGACCTTCAGCAGCGACAGTGAGTCCAATTTCAATCAGCCTGACTCTCACGCATTAAGCATTCGGGAGCATCATTCTTTTTTGCCTCTGCCGGAACCGGGCTATGAAGTCCGTGAGCAAGATCCGCGCGTCGGGTTCTTCGGCGTAACCTTCCAGGATTTTTCTCGGCCTTACGACCGCCCGCTGACTCGTTATCTCATCAGCCGTTGGCGGTTGCAGAAAAAAGATCCGAACGCGGCGATGAGCGAACCGGTAAGGCCGATTGTGTTTTATCTGGATCGGGCCATTCCTGAGCCGATCCGTTCAGCTGCGAGGCGTGGTGCATTATGGTGGAATACCGCGTTTGAACCAGCCGGCTTCAAGAATGCACTGCAAGTTGAAGATTTGCCAGAAGGCGCGAATCCTCTCGATGTCCGCTACCCGACGATCCAGTGGACCAACCGCTCGGGCCGAGGATGGTCGGTCGGACAAACCCACGTTGACCCACGCACCGGAGAAATCCTTCATGCCGTCGTGCAGCTCGATTCTCATCGCATGCGTACAGCAAACAATTATTGGGAAGCGACCATCCCCTCGGGAAAGGACTCTCTAGAGCCGTCACTCGATGCCTTCGCCGCATTCGACAATCTCGATCCAAACATCAGCGACCAGCAGACCATGTTGAACCGCCTGGCGCTGCTCACTTGTCATGAAGTCGGCCATGCGCTTGGACTCGACCACAACTTCGTAGCCAGCACATACCTACGCGGATCAGTCATGGATTACTTCGCTCCGCGCGTGCACATTCGCCCCGACGGCACCGCCGATCTTTCTGATGCTTACATGCAGGGTGTGGGCAGCTACGACCGTTTCGCCATCGAGTGGGGATACAGCGAGAACCCATCGGGCAATTTGCCGCAGCAGAACGCCGCGCGCCTCGACGCGATCGTGAAGGGCTCGATTGCGAAAGGCGTGGTATGGGGAAATTACGAGGATCCACGCTGGAATTCGTATGACGATGGCCCTGATCCGGTAAGTTGGCTGGCCGAGGTGTTGCCGGTACGCGATGCGTTGCTGGTGCATTACGGACCGCAGATGCTGCATCCGGGCGAGCCGAACTCGATGCTGGCGACGCGTTTTCCACTCGTCTATTTGTTTCATCGCTATGCCTTGGGCGCGGCGATCAATGTGATTGGCAGCGCCAAGGTTCCCTTGTCTGTTGCTGGAGATGGTCAAGCTGCCGTCGTGCCGTGGTCACCGGAAAGTGAGAAACAAGCGATTCGCCTGGTTTTGCAAGCGCTCGCTCCGTCCAAGCTGGAAGTTCCGGAGAAACTATGGAAGCAGCTGGCGCCAGTGGAAAATCGCGACGCCGACCCGGAACGGTTTTCATCCACGGCCGGATATTTATTCAGTCCACAGGATGGAGCGCGCGCCGTTGCCGATATCGTAGTTGGCGGATTGTTGAATCCGAAACGATTGCAACGGATGCTGGTGCTCTCGCATGAAGACCCACAACAACCGTCGCCGAGCTTTGTAATTTCTGCGCTGGTTGCCACCGGGTTTGGAGCAAGCAACGGAGATTTGCCCGGAGTGGTACAAACAGAAATTGCCGAGCGACTGATGGCGCTGGTGGCAAATGCTGAAGCGACTCCGGAAATACAGGCGGCAGCTCTGGCAGGAGTGCATGCAGTGCAGGCGGCAATCAAAACTGGAACCAAGAATTCTATGGCGCAGCGGCTTGACCGCGAGATTTCTTTGTTCTTGCAAAACCCGTCGCAGAATACGCCGAAGACGAAGCCGTCGGTAGCGCCTCCCGGGCCGCCGGTGTAGTGCCGTTCTTAGAAAATCCAAAGCCCGGTCACCCACCCGCATCTCATCTGAATCCCCCGCCCCTCTTATGGCATCATGTATAAAGCTAGATATGCCCAAAATCCATATCCCTACGCCCCTGCGCCAATACGCCGGCAAGCAGCCTGCGGTGGACGTTAAGGCCGGAACGGTGGCTGACGCCCTTTCTGACCTCGTCTCCCAGCATCCTGACTTGCGCCGCCATCTGTACACCGATGACGGTAAACTTCGCGCCTTCGTCAACGTTTATGTGAACGACGAGGACGTCCGCTATCTTCAGAAGGAAGCCACTTCTGTGGCTGACGGTGATACTATTTCCATAGTGCCTTCAATCGCCGGAGGCCGGTAAGTGCTTATGTCTCAGCAGCAGACCTCATCTCGAATCGCCCGCCTCAGCGCCTGCTGTTGTTGTACCTTCTGTTGCCGCTAGTTCGCTAGTTCATCCCAAAATCCAAATTAAATGAGGCACTTATGGCCACGTTAACCGAAGTTAAACCCGAAGCCGTCACACTGAACAACGATGAAGTCTTACGCTACTCACGTCACCTGATCATGCCTGAGGTCGGCATGGCAGGGCAGTTGAAGATCAAGGCGGCGAAAGTTTTGTGCGTGGGGACCGGCGGGTTGGGATCGCCGCTGACGTTGTATTTGGCGGCGGCAGGTGTCGGGACGCTCGGCATCGTGGACTTCGACGTCGTCGATTACACGAACCTGCAGCGGCAGATCGTGCACTCGACCGCCGATGTGGGCCGCAAGAAGCTGGACTCTGCGGCGGATAAACTGAAGGCGATCAATCCGTTTGTCAACATCGTGAAGCATGAGACGTTGCTGAACAGCTCGAACGCGATGGAAATTTTCAAAGACTACGACATCATCGCGGACGGCACGGACAATTTCCCTACGCGTTATCTAGTAAATGATGCCTGCGTGCTGAGCGGTAAGCCGAACGTCTATGCATCGATCTTTCGCTTCGAGGGTCAAGCAAGTATCTTCGCTACGGAACAAGGCCCGTGCTATCGCTGCCTGTATCCCGAGCCACCGCCGCCGGGACTGGTTCCATCCTGCGCTGAAGGTGGAGTTCTGGGAATTCTCCCCGGATTGCTTGGCGTAATCCAGGCGACCGAAGTTATCAAGTTGATTTTGAAGTCGGGCGACCCGCTGATCGGTCGTCTGCTTCTGGTCGATGCGCTCGGCATGAAGTTCCGCGAACTCAAGCTGCGCAAAAATCCCGACTGCCCCGCCTGTGGCAAGAATCCGACCGTCACAGAACTCATCGACTACAATGAGTTCTGCGGCATACGCGGCGAGGAGGTTGAAGTGGCACCGACATCGGGCGACATACAGGTTGAAGAACTCAAACGGCGCTTGGATAAAGGCGACGACATTTTCGTGCTTGATGTGCGCGAGCCGCATGAGTACCAGATCTGCAACATCAACGGCTATCTGATTCCCTTGGGCGATTTGCCGAAGCGGGTGAGCGAACTCGACTCCAGCAAGGAGATTGTGGCGCATTGCCGGTCTGGTGTACGCAGTGCCAAGGCGGTGGATTTCCTGAAGCAAGCCGGGTTCAAGAAGGTCCACAAC
>Ga0068858_100000983_pt1 | contig 29422 bp, 25 predicted proteins | sample KBSSwiS12_FD_66589 | JGI IMG/M metagenome (GOLD analysis project Ga0068858, IMG submission 66589) | Switchgrass rhizosphere microbial communities from Kellogg Biological Station, Michigan, USA - KBS Switchgrass S1-2 | ecosystem: Host-associated > Plants > Roots > Rhizosphere > Soil ... | reverse complement strand
TGTCCGGTCTGCAAAAACATGCTAACGAAGCCGTGCGGATTTTTCTCCGCGTCTTCCGCATTTTAAAATTTGTTCTTCTCCACCAAAAGCAAAACCTTAAAACGCAGAGACCGTGGAGATATCGAGGAGAAAAACCTTTGCTACCCCCCTGCTACAATTCCCTGTTTTCTCACACGAGAACTTTTGCCTCTACAACAGCGTATCTACTGCTGTGGAGTTAGGCCTGGATTGGTCAGATTTCTAAGTTTTTCCGGGCCGAAAAAACAGGAGTTCCGGGGAGTGCGGGTTGGAAGACGTCCAAGTCGCCGCTATGCTGGTCCGTCGCTGTGTTGCCGGCGATGCTGCGGCTTGGGAGGAGATCGTGCGCAAGTACCACCGGCGGATTTACAACCTCTGCTATCGTTTCGCCGGTACTGCTGATGACGCGCAGGACCTCACACAGGAGGTCTTCATCAAGATGTACCGGACTTTGGGTTCCTACGATGTAGAACGCGGGGCATTCGTCACCTGGGTGACTACCATGACCCGCAACCTCTTAGTCGACCATTTCCGCAAAACCAAGCAAGACCGCATGACCGATTCGCTGGACGCGACCACGTCCGACCACGAAGACGCCATGCCTCTGAGCGAGAAAATCGAAGACAAAGCGAAACCTCCCGATGCCGGAGTGCAGAGCCGTGAGACCCGGGAAGCGGTCCACGCGGCCCTGCAAAAGCTGTCCCCGGACCTTCGGGAGGCGGTTATCCTGCGGGATCTGCAGGACATGGACTATCGAGAAATAGCTCAGGTTCTTAAGGTTCCCGAGGGCACGGTAAAGTCCAGAATTAACCGCGGTCGAGTGGAACTTGCAAGGCTATTACAACGTACCTATAGGCAGGTGATGTGATGCCGAAAGAGACAAATAACGGTATGCAGTGCACCGAGTTCGATGCCCTGCTCAGCGATGCCCTCGAGGGCACCCTCAAGGGGCCAAAGCTGGATGACTTTCAGTCACACGCCAAGTCCTGCGAAGTCTGCGGGCCTTTGTTTGCAGACTCCAAAGCCGGACAGGACTGGCTGGCAAGCTTGGAGGACGTAGAGCCTCCAGCAGAGCTGGTTCGGAACATCCTGGTGGCAACCTCAGGACTCAGACCTTCGTGGTGGGAGCGGTTCCAGGCTACTTTCCTCACTCCGATGGTAAATCTGGCCCGTCAGCCGCGCTTTGCGATGTCGTTCGGCATGGCGTTCTTCTCGCTCTCAGTGACGTTGAGTATCGCCGGAGTTCGCGTCGGCGATCTCGCCCACCTCGACCTGCGGCCAAGCGCAATCAAACGGACCTACTACCAGACCACGGCGAAAGTCGTGAAGTACTATGAAAATATTCGCGTCGTGTACGAAGTTGAATCGCGCGTACGCGAGTTCAAGAAAGCAACAACTCCGGCCGAACAACCGGAACAGAAGAAAGATCGTAAGAATGACACCAGTGGACAACCCGATCAAAAGCAAGAACGCAACTACAGCCAGGGAGAGAACCAGCCTATACTGGCCTCCACTCCTGCGCTTCCACCTGTAGTGACGGAGACCACTAACAGGAGGTTCGTATGAACTGCGCCACGCATGCAGATGCACAAGCAGTGGCCTACTGCCGTACATGCGGAAAGCCGCTGTGCGCTAATTGCACCCGCTCGGTGCAAGGAGTGATTTACTGCGAAAGCTGTTTGGCTGAACGTCTTCATGGTACCCAGCCGCCGATAGCACCGCCGCCGAACGTTGCCGCAGGATTTAGTTCGGCCCCGGTGCCACCGGTTCCCGGAACAACGCCTCCCAGCAATGCGCCAAATCCGGCGCTGGCAGGCTTGCTTTCGATATTTCCCGGTGTGGGGTCGGTCTATGCGGGCCAGTACACCAAGGGCCTTGCCTACATGGGAATTTTCATCCTCCTGATCCTGGGAGTCATCCACGTCAGCTGGGTCTTTGGCTTAATTTTGGGTTTCTTTGTCATTTATCAAATTGTCGATGCGGTCCAGACGGCGAAGGCCCTACAGGTGGGACAACCTGCCCCAGATCCGCTGGGCATGGGGCAAATTTTCAGTCCCGGCCAGAAAATCGATACCAGCAAAATTCCCTTAGGCGCCGTGATCCTTATCGGACTCGGTGTGATGTTCTTGTTGTCGACAGTCCTGGACTTCGATATCGGGGATTTTTGGCCTCTGATCCTCATCGGATTGGGTTTGTGGCTGGGTGCAACCCGCATGGGTTTCACCGGAAGGTCGGTGCCGGCTACGCCAAATCCCCGGACATTGATGGGTCCGGCAATTCTGCTCACGCTCGGCTGTCTGTTCTTGCTGGAACGTATGCATGGGCCGGGCTTCCATCGCACATGGCCGATTTTGCTTCTGGTCATCGGTCTGGTTAAGTTGATGGGCTCCAACCAGCCGAATAGCATGCAACCGCCCATGCAGCCCCCTGTGCCGCCACCAACCAGTGGCGCGATTGAGGGAGAAGTTCAACCGCCGTCGAATGAGGTGCGCCATGGCTAGTCCAAACCCAGTTCCACCGCCACCAATTCCGCCGTACCGGCCGCAGCGCTCCATTTCGGGGCCGCTGATTCTGATCGCCGTCGGACTCGTGTTCTTGCTCGCAACCATGCATGTGCTTAGTCTGCACAGTGTCTGGATGTGGTTTGGGCACTATTGGCCTGTCCTTTTGATCGTGCTCGGCTTGATCAAACTGGTTGAACATTATCAAGCCCAACGCACCGGAACACGGTCTAGTGGTGTTGGAGTCGGTGGCGCTTTTCTGATCGTCATGCTCGTCGTCTTTGGCCTGATCGCCACGCAAACTTCGCGCGTGGATTGGGAAGCACTTCGGAATGGGATGCATATGGATGACGATTCCGATTGGGGCTGGTTCGAAGGCCATGCTTACACCTACGATGATCATTTGGAACAGGACTTCCCCGCAGGAGCAATGCTGCGAGTAACTGACACTCGAGGCGCGGTCAACATCACCACCTCCGACTCAGCGAAAATCCAGGTTGGTGTTCGCAAGACCATCAGAGCTGAATCTCAGAACGAAGCCGATCGTTGGAACGGCAACACGAAGCCTGACATCAAGGTTTCCGGAAATACAGTCACACTGAACGCCAACACTCAGGGCGCAGGCGATCACTCTGTCACCATTGATTTGGATATTTCCGTCCCGCGCAATGTAGCAGTCAATATCACCAACCGATCCGGCGATGTCAGTGTGCTCGGGCGCGACGGAGATGTTGAGATCTCCAATCAAAAAGGCGACGTGTCGGTTACCGACGTAAAAGGCAAAGTCACGCTGAGCCTGGAAAACAGTTCGGCGCGCATCTCGCAAATTACAGGTGACGTTTCCGCCGAAGGCCGGATGAAAGAAGTTTCGCTCGACACCATCAAAGGCGCTGCCCGGCTCAACGGCGATTTCACGGAAAACGTTGATCTATCAAAAATTTCCAAAACCGTCACCCTGAAATCAGCCCGCACCGACATTGAAATCGCCAAACTTGATGGCGACTTGTCCCTGGATTCACACGACCTGCGAGCCAGCACGGTGACAGGCCCATTCCGGCTGCTGACCAAGTTCAAAGACATTCGCCTGGAGGGCGTCAGCGGCGATTTGCGTCTGGAAAATGAAGACGGAGCAGTGGAAGTTCAGATGACGAAGATGGGTGCAGTTCAGATTGACAACCGTCGCAGTGATATCTCGATTTATGTGCCCGACAAAGCCGCATTTCAGGTAAACGCCCAGACCAAGAACGGTGAAATTGAATCCGACTTCACAGGGTTGAACGTTTCTAACGGGGATGAACGCGCAACCGCTTCAGGAAGCGTTGGTGGAGGCGGTCCTCGCCTGGTAGTGAACAACGAACATGGAGCTATTGAAATTCGCAAGCGCTCCATGATCGCGGAAAAACCAGAGCGCCCAGAAAAGCCGGAGAAGCCCGAAGCGCCGGAAGCGACAGACAACTAGCGGGACGATAGCAAGGTGCGGTGGGGAGGGCATGGATTCCAGCCATGCCGTCGACCTGAAAGACAAAACGGGCTTTAGCCGCTGAGGTTTCTCAGGGCTAAAACCCGTTAAATTTTTGCTTCTTGCGGCACGGCTGAAGCCGTGCCCTCCCACCAATTCTGGACAGTTGAGTTAGTTCGTCGACTCTTCCGAAGCCCCGTGGCGGCGCAGCAAGTTGGGCAAATTCTGCGAGAACGCCGATCGCGGCAACACCATATCGCAACCTACATCATGGGCTTTCTGCTTCAAATCACCCTGCACATGGGATAGAAACCCAATAATTGAGGTGCCACGCTTCAGTTTGGATTTTAGTTTAGGAATCAAAGTTAGCGGCTTGGCGTTGGCGTTATTGAGATCGAAGATGATCAGCGAGGGCTTCTCTTCCCCATTGCCCTTCAGCTTTTCTTGAAGGTCACCCTCGGTCTTCACGAATTCGACCTTCACATTCATCTTACGGGCCGTCTCCTGAATCTTGGCCAGGAAGAACAGATCGTCGACGAAAGCGAATATCTTGGAAGACGCGTCTTCGCTGGTCTTCGGCAGCGGCTCGGGCTCGGGCTGCATGTAGGAAGGCCCGAAGCCTCCACGCCCACGCCCACCAGACCGGCCATGATTTCCATTGTTGCGGTAGTTATGGTCCATGGGAGCGGTGAAAATCCCGCTCTGCTGCTGACGGTCGCGCCCACCACGTCCTGCGTGTCCACCGGGCCGGCCACCTTGATTAGGCGGACGTCGTCCCCGCCTACGTCTGTTTCTCCCTCCACCTCCGGAGGGATGTCCGGGTCCTGCATTCATATTGTTTTGTTTGTCCTGTATTCAGTCTCCAGGGGGAGACTTTCTATTTTCGGCAACCTTGTACTACTTCGTACCACCACTACCAGCGCATATCTGGAATCATGCGCGCAAACTCAACGCGGCTGGAACCTATATCGTGAAATGATCCTTGTCCAAAGGGCGCCCGGAGTTAGTTTGAGCGCGGAAGGCCAGCTGGAGAGCATGGCCGCTGAGAACATAGAAATGGTAACCGCAAAGCCTGAGGATGCGCAAGTGCCCAAAGGGCCGATTTTGCACAGAGGTAATAGGGATAGGCTATTTGGCTTTTGCGGGTTCTGCCTCTCCACCTGTGACCTGGCGCGACCACTCCATTGCCTGCCAGTAGATGCCAGAAACCTCGTCGTCTTTCAACTGAAGCTGGTTGGCCAGTCCGGCAGCCACTTCCCACTCTCCCGATTCCTGTGCCAGCATCAGCTGGTAGAGCGGCCGCAAACGGCTCGCGCCGCCCAGCAGCACTGACTTGGTTTCCTGGTCGATCGAGATATTCTCCAGAACCGTCGCCATCGGCACTTCCAGGATGGTATCGATCAAGGAAAGCAATCCCAGCAAGAACAAGTCGGAATCGCCGTGCTGGATTTTGGGTGATAACAATTCGCAGAAGCGTGCTCGAACCAGAGCCAAGGAAACCAGTTCTGTGGACTTGTCCTGTGCCGCGCCCAGCGTTGCCACCAGACGGACCCAGCGACGAACTTCCCGCTCACCCAGCAAAGACAGAGCGTGCTTGATGGAGTGAATTTCTTTCGAGAACGAGAACACGGCCGAGTTCAAATACCGCAGCAAGCGATAGCAAATCGAAGCTTCGACTTTGATTACATCTTCAATCTCGCGCGGATCGAGTTCCGGCTTTGAAACCGCCTGCAACATGCGTATGTAGTTCAGGCGATTTGCGGGAATCTCATGCGTCACCATCACTTCCGGACGGCGGAAGAAATATCCCTGGAAATAAACGAACCCTGCGCTTTTCGCGGCAACGAACTGCTCGCGCGTCTCCACCTTCTCCGCCAGAAGCCGGCACTTCCAGGGACCGTAGCGCTTGATCATCGCTTTCTGGTCATCGGGCGAGACCGCCATGCAATCTACCTTAATAATGTCAGCGTAGTCGGTCAGAGCTTCGCGGGGATCATTAATTCCAAAATCATCCAGCGCGATAAGGTATCCGTTCTCCTTAAGCCGCTGGCATGCAGCAATGACCAGATCATCGGCCTCAACGGTCTCCAGCACTTCGACAACGGTCTGCTGCGGCGGAAGCAAGCTGACATAATCTTTGAGGAGAACCTCGCGCGTACAGTTCAGGAAAGCGCGGCGCCCTCCGCAGAGCGTTTCCAGCCCCATAAGCATGGACGTATCGAGCGTGTTGCGCGATGCGGCATCCGGGTCGGTGGCGCGGAAATAATTCTCTACACCATCGCGAAATAACAGTTCATAGCCAAACACCTGTTCATCGCGGGTGAGAATCGGTTGCCGGGCCACAAACTTAGCCGGCGGTTTGGCGTTGGTCTCAGGAGCTTTTTTGGTTTGAGGAGATGTGCCCACGGCCCCTATATCGGCACATCCGCTAGAAAAGCTTACTTTTTGCCAGAGCCCCGGATACAAAACTCACAGATCGAATAAGTGATTCCTAATCAATGTGTTAGCGCTCTCCTCAAAAACCCGTAGTGCACACCAAACTGGAAGTCGTTCTTGTTCCGAGTCCGGCCGAAACTGAAGTCCGCAAAATAGGCTGTTTCCTGACGAAGCCAGCGGGGCGCCGCCGCGTTCAGGTTTTTGTGATACTCCAGAGTCAGATTTGCCGGAAAACGCTCCTACGCAGTGGATCGACGTTGTAGTTGACCAACGAATTCACTTGCTTGCCGCGGATACGCTAAATCCGTAGCCACGCAAAATCGTTTGCATTGCCGGGGTCTTGATGTACGCCATAAATTGCCGGGCAATGTCCTTGTTTTGAGAAGACTTCAAGATAACGGCCGCTTGCTCGATTGCTGGATATGCGTCTGTCGGCACCTCTGCATACTGTCCTTTGTTTTTTACAGATGGTGCGACAGCCAGTGAAAGAGCAATGATTCCCACATCGGCCCCGCCGGAAGCGACCAGCGAAGCAGTCTGGGAAATGTTCTCTCCCAGCACCAACTTGCTGGAGACTTTGTCGTAAATGTTTTCCTGTTTCATGGCGGCAACGGCAGCACGGCCGTAGGGCGCATGTTCCGGATTAGCGATGGCAATCTTGCTAACGTTGGAATCCAGCAAAGCCTCCAACCCCTTGCTCACATCCACCTTGGAACCGCTGGGGGCCCACAGGACAATCTTTCCCGTCGCGTATTGGTACAACGTGCCGGGTTCCGCTAATCCGGCCGCTTCAAGCCGTTTGGGATAGTCGATATCGGCGGAGAAGTACACATCAAACGGCGCACCATTCTGAATCTGAGAAAAGAAATTCCCCGAAGAACCGAATGTTAGTTTCACCGGATGGTTGGTTTCCTTCTGAAAACGTGCGGCCACATCCTGGAAAGCAAACTGCAGATCCGAAGCGGCTGCAACCGTGATTTCTTGCGCGGAACAAAAAATGCTGGCCAGTATAAATGCAAAGAGCAAAAGCTTCTTCACCGAGGCCTCCTAAAGATGGATTTGGTTTAATACGGTTTAATGCAGATATAACTGACGTGTCAATTCAACTTGATTCGTATCGAGATGAGGCGAAAAGGCGTGGCATTTTACGAAAAAATAGCGCGAATTTACAGAATTCATTCAAACACGGAGAATCATAACCTCTGTTGCCTTGACCAGCGCAGCCGCAGTCTGGCCTTTCTGCAAGCGCAGTTCGCGCGCTGCATCCGCGGTAATGATCGAAGTAATGCGCTGGCCTCCGATCGAGAGCGTGACCTGTGCCAGAAGTCCATCAAACTTTAAATCAATAATGCGTCCTACCAGTTGATTCCGTCCGCTGATGCGCCGGAATTGTTCGCGTCCTTTGCCAACTTCTGCCTTATGAGGTGCGCGATAAAGATAGCGATCGAGTTCAGTCTCGGGTATGCGGTGGTGTCCACCGCGTGTTTTCACAGTACGTAGTCGGCGGGTAAGGATCCAACGCTTCAGTGTGGAGTAGCTGACTCCTAATATTTTGGCCGCATCGCGGGGCCCGATCAGCTTGGCTTCATGGTTGGACATGGAGTTCTGCGGTAATCATAAACGCAAAAGTAACGCCGGTGCTGGCGCGTATCGGCAAGGAAGATCTTAGTTTGACTTTCTTTAGTTCACGGTAACTGGAACGTTCACGGCATGTGAAATCGCGCCGCTCTGCCCCTTCACTAAAACGGAATAGATTCCTGGATGAGAAGCTGTCACAGTCAAGGTGCTGGTTGCAGGTGTCCCACTATTGAGCGTGCGCGTGGTCGGATTCAATGTGCAACTTGCCTGCGGATCCCCCGTTGCGTCACCAGTCTCTACACATGAAAGCTGAACGTTACCGGTGAATGAGCTATCGGTACGCGTCAGCGTAATCGTAAAAACACCGGGCACCGTACTGGTAGCTTGAGTAGTTTGTGTCTGGTCCAATTTGAACGCCGGGGAGCTCGTGAAACCAGGCCAAGCTTGAGCCAAATTATCGAGATTGACCGACCCCAGACCTGTGACTAGGTCATAGCCCGTTCCCGCGCTCCAACCAATGGAAAGATTGGGTGGTGGAGTCGTGCCTCCGTCGCCACTGTTGTTATTGTTGTTGTTGCTGCCACCACCGCAGGCGATCTGCACTGAAAATGCCGCGGCAACCAGCAGCATGCTGAGAACAGCTGCCGCCCGGCGGCGTCCTGCGGAAACTACCACCGCACCCAGCGGAATCAGCAGCAAAACCGCGCTCACTGGCAAACCGGAATGTCGCTCCTCTGCTACCACATGCGAATTGGCAGTGGTGCAACCGGTCGATCCTCCCTTGCAAGTTTGCTTGTTGTCGCCAGTTGTAATGTCATGAAATGCCTTGGCATATGTGGTGGGATCTCCCGCCAAACCATACAAAGTTGGATTGATGCTGGCCTGTCCAGCGGAATTCTCCGTCGCCTGATTGATTAGGGCAATCATTCCGGCAAAAACCGGAGCGCCTGCTGAAGTTCCACCCACCAGCAGCGCATTCCCGATAAAACCACTGGCACAGCTTTGGGTTGTCTTATTGGCGTCGCATACCAGGTACGGATCATGCTCGGGTGAGGCACTGAGAGCAACGTCCGGGACATCACGATGCCCATCCGCCGGGGTTAGAGCAGTCTGAAATGCCGGTTTCGCAATGAGCGAACTTACGCCTCCGCCGGTAGAGGAGCCGAACCCATCGTTCCAGGTTGTTTCCGGTATGTACTGAATCGCCGAGGCGCCAGTTGATGGATCGTTGGACGAGTTCCAGAATGTCGGGTTGGCATTGTCATCGGTGGTAAACCTTGTGCCTCCAACGGCGGTAAAATCCGGAATGGCTCCCGGCACATCCACGGCCAAACCAGTGGTAGCTATGGTGGAGTTCGCAGGTTCACAGTCGGTCGCCCCGGAGTCACCGATGGAGGAGCTTATCGTCTGGCCATTGGTATCGGCTTCGCTCATCAGGCCTTCCAAAAACGTTATGAACCCTTGCCCATTGGCGGCTTCGCAAGCGCCGTAACTAATGCTGACTACCGGCGCGATATTGTTGTCAATTGCATACTCGAAAGCGCCAATTGCTCCCCCTTGCTGCTGATTCTGATTGGCATAGATGTAAACAATCGTCGCATTCTTAGCGATTGCGCCTGACCATTCCAAGTCCAAATCAGCTTCAACTTCATCACTCTGGTTTAGCGTGGGCGTTCCACCCGGCAGCAAAAACACAACCGGAGGATTGACCGGCAAACCAGCATTACTGCGGAACGAATTAATGTCGCTCAAGCTGATCGAGGTCTGCCCCACAACCGCAATTCTTTGACCGGTTCCATCGATGCCCGCGTTGTAAAGTGGCGTGAGGTTGTAGATCGTAGCAATATCTCCGGGCGCCAGAGCGGTACGGGTACCAAAGGTAAATCTGGGAGCCACAGCTTTGACTACAGCTCTTGGCTTCCAACGAAAGTCATCCATCTTCCAAAAGCCCACCACGGATCCGGATAATGCCGCCGGAACAGAAGGGTCAGTGGCGTTGGCCAAGTGCATCTCACCATCAACCTTGTAGCGATGAAATTCCGTCTGAAAGGCAGACTCCACTTGCGCCACTGTTCCGCTGAACGCCAGCCGTGTCCGGCTGTTCGAAATACTGTTCACGGCAAAGCCTTGCGACTTCAACCAGTCGGCGACCTTATTGAGATCATCCTGGCTCATACCAAAGCGTGCACCATATTCTGCGGGCGTAAGCCACTTGTGGTAGTTCGGCGAAGAAGGATCGCGCTGCTGCTGGATGAGTGCCTGTAAAGCCGCTTTCTGGCTGGCGGATTGATTGAAGATCAGCGTGACATTTTTCAACTGCGTTGCACCATTCAGGCGGCCCAAATCTGTTCCTACCCGCGTAAGCGGGTGAACGTTACCTCGCAACTGCACCATCTGGCTCTTATCAATTGGCTGAAGAATTCGGTTCTTGATTTGACCGAAAGAAAATGCCGACACGCATAGCAGTGCCGACGCTGTTGCAATCTTGCCCAAACCGGTCACGGAGATCCTCCCTCACAGTCTTTGGTCGCGGGTTACGTGATGGCGCGTGAAAAGAAATGGAATGCTCAGGTTTCTAGAATTGATTAAACCTGCCGCATAAAAGATGTATGACAGGCGAAGTTTTTCTCCAAGTAGAACCTTTGAGTACCTGATTACGATAGTGAAACGCAGGGGCAGTTTTGTCAGAGGAATGCAAAATTATCCGAAGCAGATGCGGTTGACGAATACGGAAGTAACTGCAAGAATCAAAAAACGCAGGGCGCTTAACTCAGCGGTAGAGTGCCATCTTCACACGGTGGAAGTCATAGGTTCGAATCCTATAGCGCCCACCAATAATTCTTTTCTTTTCTTCTACTTAACTTCGAGCGAAGGTCCACAGATGTCCCCCTGGCTGGGACAACTCGCTGTTTTGTAATGGCAGCACCCGCGAAGAACGAATTCACAACGCACCCGGGCAGCTAATCTTGGTTTGGGTCTTGTTAAAGACTGCCTCGGCTCGCGTTAGGGCAGCCTGAACGTTGGCACAAATATTTTCCCGGCCCACCACTTCTTCAAACTCTGCCTGATGCATCAGCTGGTCGGGCTGTTCTCGCGCGCCGCACAAAATTAGAGTTCGTCCCGTGACGTGTAGCTGCTTGGCGACTTCTTCGATCGCGAAAAGGCCAGTTGCATCAATCGCTGTCATGTTGCGCAGACGGATGATCACGATAGGCGGCAAGGAATGAATGGACTCGACTATTGACGAAATCTTGTCCGTTGCCCCGAATAAAAACGGTCCATGAATGCGAAAGATCGTCGTATAGGATGGAATATCTTTGTCTTGGAGAATGTGGACTCGGCCATCTTCAATGTAATTTTCTGTAACTTGAGAGACTGTCGTGGTGCTCGCCACACGCGCAATGAATAGGAGTGCCGCAAGAATCATGCCGGCTTCGACAGCAACGGTAAGATCAGCGAACACCGTGAGCGCGAATGTGACCAGCCACACGCTGATGTCGGTTTTGGTCAGTTTTAGCAACTGAGGAATTTCCCGCCATTCCCCCATGTTGTATGCCACGACCATCAAAATTCCAGCCAGAGCAGCCATGGGGATGTAACTGGCCAGCGGTGCAGCAAACAGCAGGACACAGAGAAGGGTCAGGGCGTGGATCATGCCCGCTACCGGCGACTGTGCGCCAGAACGAATATTGGTAGCCGTGCGCGCGATTGCTCCGGTTGCGGGAAGTCCCCCAAACAGCGGAGAAATGATGTTGGCGACGCCTTGGCCGACCAACTCGACGTTGGGATTGTGTTTGTCGTTGCTCATGCGGTCCGAGACTACGGCCGACATTAGCGATTCAATCGCACCTAGCATCGCTACTGTGAAAGCTGGCCCCAACAGGCCGTGAATTAGATCTACGCGAAATTTGGGAATCGCGAGATGAGGCAGTCCACTGGGAATTCCGCCGAATCGGGTGCCGATGGTTTCAACAGGCAATTTCACCAGGTAAACAATTGCGGTCACCCCCAACATACCGACAATGGCTCCAGGAATTTTGTTGGAAATAGCGCGACACACCAGAATGATGATGACGGTGCCGGCAGCCAATAGAGTTGCGCGGGGCGACCAGCTGGGGAAGGCCGCGGCCAGTGCCTTGATTCGCAGCCAGAATTCTCCTGGGACTCTTTGTATCGAGATGCCGAAGAAATCTTTGATCTGAGTGCTAGCAATCAGAACCGCAATCCCATTGGTAAACCCGATGACAACAGGCCGAGGGATAAACTTCACCGCTGAGCCCATACCGGTCACACCCAGAATGACCAGCAAAACCCCGGCCATCACCGTGCACATGAATAAGCCATCCACACCATGAGCAGCGATGATTCCCGCGACCACTACAACGAATGCGCCAGTCGGTCCTCCAATCTGGGTCTTCGATCCGCCCAAGGCTGAAATCAGGAAGCCGGTTACAACTGCGCAGTAAATACCTGCTTGAGGGGTGAGGCCGGATGCTATGGCGAAGGCCATGGCCAGCGGCAAGGCCACCAGGCCAACGGTGATTCCGGCTACCAGATCATGCCCGAATTTGCTCCAGCTATAGTCGCGAAGGGCCAGGACTGACTTGGGTAGCCAACGGTCATCGAGATTTAAAGCAAACACGTCCAAGATTAATAACGATTATGCCGTAGAAAGGTCACTATTGCATGAGGGGGCAAGGTACGAAAGTGTACCTTGCCCATTTCCTTGTGCATCGCAAACATCAGCCTCGTACTGTCAACACCGGGCATTCTGCATTACATACAACCTCGTACGCGACGGCCCAGGGCATGTGAGCAGCGACGTATGCTGCGTTCCTGCCAGACTCGCGTACGCCCATCACGATCAGGTCTACGTGGTGTTCCTTGGCAAGGTTGATAATGCCCTCTGCCGGATAGTGCACAGCGACCATATAGTTCACAGTGCACTTGAGGCCATCGGTTGAAGGCAACAAACCTCTTAGCTTTGGCATGATTGCCTGTTTGTCCATGTCTTCGCAGTCAACAAAATCTGTGCTCGGATACCAGGCTGGGCCCACATATTCAACGGGAATGGGTGGAATCAGGTGCAACAGAATGAGTTCTCCTTCATTGCGATTGGCGAAATCAATTGCGTAAGGCAGAGCATGCATCGAAGAGTGTCCGAAATCCGTCGCGAAGAGTATGCGGCGAATTTGCTTCACTGGAGTTGCCATTGGGCCGATGGTTAGAACTGGGCAGGAGGCACGGCGGAATATTTCTTCCGCCACCGATCCAAGAACCAGTTTCTTGAGGCCGGTGCGTCCGTGGGTCCCCAGTACCAACAGGTCTGCGCGTTCTTGCTTGAGAACATCCTCGACTACGTCCCATACCAAGCCGCGTTGGACAATTTCTTCGTGGCGCAGATCGTGAAAAACCTGGGATGAACTGAGCTTGCTCAGGTGTTCCTTGGCCTCATGCGCTTCCCGATCCAGGGTGCCCGGCAATGGGTCCAGCGGTATGGGCAGATGGGGCGACGGTGGTGCAGCATGCAATAGGAAGAGTTGAGCATGGTTATCGTTGGCGATTGCCGTCGCGCATTCAACAGCACGATCTGACACAGGGGAAAAATCCGTAGCTACGACAATCTTTTCAAAAGTTACGCTCTTCGCGAGTTCGAGTGTAGGCATCGTAGTCCTCCTCGGGAGGCCAGAGGTCGCGATGGTTGATGGTCTCCCCACATCCGGTGACGCTGATTGCATTGTGGTCTCATCTCCATCGGAAGAGCCGTGTTTTTCCTTACACCTGCAGGTGACCGCAATCACAATCGCAATTTATTAGAATCAGTCGGCATCCAGCCGACCCCAGGCGCTGTCATCATTGCGAAGATGTTGAGTCCCTTTTACTGCACGCATATAGGAATTCATGTTGAGCGACGGCGGCTAAACTAGAAGGGACGCAACGTGGAGGTTCTTTGTGCAAGCCGCCATTCTGACTGAACCTAAGGAGATCCCACAAAGTCCGTTGAAGCTCATGGAAGTGCCCAAGCCAGCTCCCAAAGACGGGCAGATATTGCTCCGCGTGCGTGCTTGCGGCGTCTGTCGGACTGACCTTCATATTGTCGAAGGAGAACTGCCACATCCCCTTGCCAATTTAATTCCTGGCCACCAGATTGTGGGTGAGGTGGTTAATGACCCAACTGCACAACTGCGGCTCGGCATGAGAGTGGGAGTTTCCTGGATTGGTGGGACCGACGGGAGTTGTCGGTACTGTCATCATGATCAGGAAAATCTATGTGATTCCCCCACTTTTACCGGATACACCGCGCATGGCGGATATGCACAATATGCGGTGGCTCGGGCCGACTTCGTATTTCCGCTCCCAGATGCGCTGGATGATTTGCATGCTGCGCCATTGCTATGCGCGGGAATCATCGGCTTTCGCAGCCTGCGTGTGGCAGGTGTGCAACACGGAGAGCGGGTAGGCTTGTTCGGCTTTGGCGCGTCGGCGCATTTGGCAATTGCCGTTTTGCGTGCCTGGGGATGCGAGGTTTATGTCTCAACTCGTGGAGCATCTCACCGCAAGTTGGCGGAATCGCTTGGGGCAGCATGGGTAGGAGAGGCAACAGAAAAGCCTCCAGTGCAACTGGATCGTGCAGTAAGCTTTGCGCCCAGCGGAGATGTGGTCATCGCTGCTCTTGCCAGTCTTCGCAAAGGTGGAGTTGTTGCGATCAATGCTATCCATCTTGATCGTATCCCTGAGTTTGACTATGACCGCTTGCTGTGGGGCGAACGGCAAATACGCAGCGTGGCCAATATGACGCGGGCAGATGCACGGGATTTTCTAAATCTGGCTGCAGAGATTCGACTTCATCCGAAAGTGACGGCGTATCCGCTGGCTCAAGTCAATGAGGCGCTTGCGGCGTTGAAGGCAGACAGAATCGATGGGGCTGTGGCCATCGTTCCGTGATTTTCAATCATTCCTATTGCGGCAGTTCGTAAATACCCAACTGGTCGTAGACATATAGCCGATTGTCGCGAGCGATGCATTGGAAAGGCACGTACCGGCGAGTGGAAGTTTCGCCGGGCGACTCTTCGGCAAGAATGGAGAGATTACGGCCATCGGGTGCGGTCAACTCCCAAATAACCATATCTGAGGAATCGAACGGACGCACGGCTAAGTAAGGTTTTTGATAAGCGGGAAATATGACGAACTGTTGAGAACGTACGGCTATCGCGCGGTTTGCAGGAAAATCACGCCAGACACACTGAACTTGAAAATTCTTCAGCCAAACCAAAGGAAAGTCTGTGTAATAAGAGAAATAGACCGACGACCCGGAAACATTAGAGAATAACAATCGTCGATATGAGGCAACTTCTCTTTCTCTGCAAATTCTGCATACTTGAAGATTGGCCTCCCAGCAGCATCAAAGCAAACCAATCCTTCACTGCCAATACCACTCCCTCCATACACTCCTTCATCAAAATAACCTACCCAAATGTGACCTTCAGCTGTGGTGTTGACATGCTCGATCCCGTCACTGAGATCTAGTGAACGTACCAGCTTCTGCTGGTTGTCGAAAACTCTGGCAAGCCCTCCACGCGCAGCGACAATCAACCACCCATCGTCGAATTTTTGTGCGAAACTCGTGGTCGTGAGTCCTTGCGGGTTTTCAAAAGTGATTTGTCTAGTGGTCGCGCCCTCCCAATAAATCAAGTGGTGTCGCTTGGGCGGAGTGTCAGTCCATTGAATCATGGCATCCATTCCAGCGCCCCTCGCAGGACGTGGAGGTTACGGTTTGATAGCCACTTTAATTACGCCCTCACGCCGTTTTCCGAACAGCTCATATGCTTCGGTGATGCGATCGAGTGGGAATGTGTGGGTCAGCAGTGGAGTAAGATCGAGCCGGCCATGACGAACTAACTCGATGAGCCGCCGCATACGCTCCTTGCCCCCGGGGCAGAGCGTGGTCACGATGCGATGATCACCTAAGCCGGCCGCGAACGGCTCCAGCGGCAGCGTCAGTTTCCCCGAATATACTCCGAGGCTCGACAATGTTCCTCCCGGACGCAGCGCCCGGAGCGCATTCTCGAACGTCGCTTGCGTGCCCAATGCCTCAATCGCTACATCCACGCCGCGGCCACCGGTCATACCCTTGATCTCCTGGATCACATCTTGATGGATGAAATCCAGCACGACATCTGCTCCCATGCGCCGGGCCATCTCCGCGCGAACGGGATCGGACTCGACAGCTATGATCAGGCTTGCCCCTTTCAGTTTTGCTCCGGCAGTGGCGCAAAGGCCGATTGGCCCCTGAGCAAAGACTGCTACCGAATCACCGATTTGCATTTCTGCACTTTCTACCGCAGAAATGCCGGTGGAGGCGATGTCGGCCAGCAGCACGACTTGTTCATCTGTGAGTTCGTCGGGAATTTTTGCCAGGTTCGCCTGGGCATGCGGCACGCGCAAAAACTGTGCCTGGGCCCCATTGATGGTGTTTCCGAATTTCCATCCGCCCAGCGGGCCGCCGCATTGCGACCAGTTTCCACTTAGGCAGAAGTTGCATTGTCCGCAGGGAGTGATGGCCCCTACGAGAACACGATCGCCGACCTGGTAGCCGGTGACACCGTCGCCAATTTCGTAAATGTACCCGACTGGTTCGTGGCCGATAATCAAGCCCGGTTTGACCGGATACTCACCTTTCAGGATGTGAAGGTCTGTGCCGCAGATGGTGGTGAGCGTGACGCGAATCACGACTTCGCCGACACCCGCTCTTGGTATGGGGACGGTTGCCAGAGCAATTTTTTCTGGCCCGTAAAATACGAGCGCTTTCATGGTGGAGGTTTGTTGCTCTTGCTCCACTGGGAGTGCATAGGAAAGATGAGACATAGCCTGCTCCTTTGTTCCATCTCAAGTTTGCAGGCGGGTCAGACAATGCTCTATGACAGGCGTTACGTGGGGTTGTGACCAGGCTCACAACAGTCGGGCTGTTCAGGTTTTGTTCTGGTCTTTAAGATCCAAGCTTGCTTTGATCGATGGAGAATCCATGCGGAAACTAAGTTGGAACCCGAGTTTCTTGGAGATTACCTGCATCCCCAGATTGTCGCGCAGCATTTCCGAAAAGACCCGGCTGAGTTTTTCATCCCGCGCCACATCGATCACGCGTCTGAGCAACTCATAGCCCAATCCCTTGCCTTGGTACTCATCAGAAATCAGGACGGCAACTTCAGCTTCGTTGTCACAGCCACGCGTTTTGTTCAGCCGGCCCACGCCGATTACGGTGTTTCTTTCTTTGTGCGGATCGTAGTGTTCGGCGATAAGTACCATTTCGCGCTCGTAATCACCAAAGCAAATGCGAAGTAAACGCTCATGCGAGATGCGGGCGCTCAGGCTGAGCGAGGCGAAGTAGCGTAGATAGACCGTCCGGTCGGAAAGCGTGCTGTGAAACTCTGCCATCATCGGTTCGTCTTCCGGACGAATGGGACGGATAGTGACAGCGCTGCCATTTTTCATCGTGTATCTGCAAACATATTGTGTTGGGTATGGACGAATTGCCGGCTTGGGTATTTCTTTTTGTTTGGCAGGATCGTGCAGCACGACTCGTGCATCGAGTGCTACCAATCGTTCGGGGGAAGCAAGTAGCGGATTAATGTCGATTTCGGCAATCGCAGGTTGCTCGATGACCAGTTGGCTGAAACGAATGAGCAGGTTTTCCAGTGCGGCGAGATTCACCGGCTTGCGTCCACGAACACCCTTGAGCGCTTTAAAAATTTGCGTCTGTTCCATCAACCGTTGCGCCAAAGTTGTGTTGAGAGGGGGGAGCGCCAGGGCGCGATCTTTGTACACTTCAACCAGTTGCCCGCCGGATCCGAATAACAATACTGGTCCGAACTGGGGGTCTATGCTACTTCCTAGGATTAATTCGTAACCGTCGAATTTGATCATCGGCTGAACGGTTACGCCAGCGAAGTGATCCACCCCAATTTTTTCAGCAACTGAAGCATGGATGGATTGGTATGCCTTTCGCACCGCAGCTTCACTTTGCAAATCGAGTTTGACTCCACCCACATCCGTCTTGTGCGTGATCGTGTCCGAAAAAATCTTGAGCACGACTGGGAAGCCCAGTTCAGAAGCGTGGTGCACCGCTTCTTGTTCATTGTGTGCGATGCGAGTTTCCACGGTGGATATGCCGTAGTGTGAAAGAACAGCTTTGGATTCAAATTCATTCAGCAGCAGGCGTCCGTTTCCGCGGGCGTGGCGGATGATCTCATCCACGTTAATGCGGGCCGCCTCGTCTAACTCCGGCCCTTCGGTTAGGCTTGGTGTTTCATAAAGACTGCGCAAGTTCTCGGAATATCGCCACATGTAAGTGAATGCGCGTGCCGCAGTGTCTGGGTACGGGAACGTGGGGATTCCTCCACTATTGAGAATGGCTTCACCTTCAGCCACGCCGATTCCACCCATCCAACTGGCAAGCAGCGGCTTGCCGGAAGATCTTGCGTAGGGCGTTAGCTTTTGTGCAATTTCAGAGGGATTGGTCATGCCTTGCGGGGCAAGGGCGACAAGCAGACCATCATTGTTTGAATCTTGCGCTGCGATCTCGATGGCTTTGGCATAACGTTCGGAGTCTGCGTCTCCGAGGATGTCGATCGGATTGCCATGGCTCCAATGTGCAGGAAGAAATTCATTCAACTTTTGCAAAGTGGTTTCTGACAGTTTTGCCAGTTCGCCGCCATTTGCCACCAGAGAATCGGTAGCCAACACACCGGGGCCACCGGCATTAGTGAGAATGGTCAATCTCGGCCCTTTGGGGCGAGGTTGCTTGCCCAACACCTCCGCCATATAAAACAGATCGGCGATGTTGAGGACACGCAAAACGCCACAACGGCGGAAAGCCGCATCTAGAACTTCATCACTCCCGGTGAGAGAGCCAGTGTGAGAAGCCGCTGCTTTGGAAGCTGCCTCGGATCTTCCAGCCTTGATAACGATGATTGGTTTGGTGAGCGAAACTTCGCGCGCTGCGGACAAAAACGAACGCGCATCACCGACGGACTCCATATAAAGGAGAATGCTTTTAGTATGTGGATCATCTCCGAAGTGGTAGATCAAATCTCCCCAACCCACGTCAAGCATGGAGCCGGTCGAAACAATCGCGCTGAAACCGACTTGTTCTTTATGGCTCCAGTCCAAAATTGCCGTCAGTAACGCGCCGCTCTGGCTCAGAAATGCCACGTTGCCGCCCTGGGGCGCGTCTTTAGCGAAGGTGGCGTTCATTCCCAGAAGCGGATTCATTACCCCGAGGCAGTTGGGGCCAATGAGCCGCATCGAACTTCTCTTGAGTTGTTCCTGAATTTGTTGCTCGAGCGCAACACCTTCTGCGCCTCTTTCTTTGAATCCTGCGGAGATGACAACAGCAGATCTCGCTTTTGCGTCGATACACTCCCCGATCAATCCGGGAATTGTGACGGCCGGAGTGGCCAAGACCACTAAATCGACCGGCTCAGGCACATCGCCAATGCGCTGGTACGATTTCGCGCCGAGAATTTCAGAACGCTGAGGGTTCACCGGATACACACGGCCATGGAAAGCAGGATTCAGAAGGTTTTGCAGCACGGTGCGACCGACCGTGCCAGCACGATCGGTCGCGCCGATGACCGCCACTGATTCCGGCGCGAATAGGGCCTCCAGGCTTTGTTTCTCTACATAATTTGTCATACGACTTTTTTGCCGCTTTTCAGGAGTAACTTCTATGGAAATCATAGGTGTCTCCATTGGCAAAGCAAAATTAATTTAGCGGCACCGCTAGCCACGGACAGTCAACACTGGACAGGTTGCGTAGGCCACGATGTTCTGTGCTGTGCTATGGCTGACGTGCGTTAATAATCCAATGCTTCTCGCAGGAGGCCGAATCCCTAGAATAACCAGGTCCGCGCCGTGTTTGGCGGCAAAGGTACGAATCGTTTCTGCCGGCTGGCCGACCTCGACAAAATATTCTGGTTGGAACCATAGGTCCGGAGTAGGTGGAATGATCTGCTCCAGCCGCCTGAAGGCGAAGTCCATGTCTGCTTCGAGATTCACCGTGCCTGCCTGCGGATGCTCCAGTACATGAAGCACTGACAGACGTGCGTGATGCTCCCGGGCAAGTGCAATGACAAAGGCCCTGGCCGCCAGGGATTCTTCGGTGAAGTCTGTGGCAAATACAATGCGATTGAACTCTGCGATCAATTTTTCTCCCCGCTTCACGTGGGGCCCTACGGTGAGTACGGGGATAGGAGACTGACGGAAGAGCTTTTCCGCGACCGATCCTAACAACAGCTTAGGTAGACCACTTCGACCGTGGGTACCCAGCACCAGCAAATCAATATCGTTATCACGCACGATCTGGAAGATGGTGTCTGAAATATCACCCACTGGATTCAAAATCTGGTGCGGCAACCCGCGCAATTGCTCCTCGAGTCTTTGGCTGTCCATCTCTTTCTGCTTCTCCAAGACTGCGTCCCAACCTTCGGGTACGGCGAACAAATAGGAATCTGGAGCCAAGACGTGGGTGGCGAAGAGTTTTACCCCGTACTGATGGGCAATCGCAAGTGCAAAGGGCAGTGCGGCGTCGGAATACCGGGAAAAATCTGTGGCGAACAAAACATTGTTCAGTTTTATTTCACTGCTTGTTTCAAGAACTTTCATGGCACACCTCCGGTGGAAACTTTTACGAGACAGAACCAGCCACTTCTCTGACTTCAATCCGCGGTTCGAATTTCTTAGGCGTTGTCAGAGCGCGGGAAATGAGACACAGACTTTCGGTGACCTTTAACAGTTCGCTAGCCTTTGCATCACTTTGACCTTCGGGAATCGTGAGCCGAGGGCGAATTGTAATGGTGGTAAAACAATAGCCACGTTGTGTCTTTTCAACGGTCCCTTCCACAGTCACTTCCAGGTCTGTGTACGCAAACAGTGAATTACCGGCAATCGCCTTGAATGTTGTGGTAAAGCAACTGGCTACAGCGCTTAACAGAAGGTCCTCTGGTGACCAGCGGCCTTCCAGTCCACCAAATTGAGGAGGAGCCGCGAAGTGTATTGCATTGGGTGCCGTATCTGACTTGGCCAGACCAGTTTGTTCGGAACTCCACCACGCTGTGACGCTATATGTATGTTTTTTTTCCATGTTGAAACTCCCAAGGGCTCTCGCTGCATATTCAATCCGCAAAGCGGAAGGTCGCCAGGATCGTCGTATCTACTTCTACAGGCGTGCCGCTCACAAAATATGGGCGATAACAGCCCTATTTTCTAGGCGAAGCGCCAGCCACGCCGTGCCTTAACGCACGGGTTTTTGTGATTGCAATCACAGGGGAGTGTTACAATTTTTGCGAGAAATAGAGGTATGAGAGCCCCCTACGGCCTGAATATTCTCGACAACTGTGTCACCTGCCCGGTCCGGGAAGAACATTTGTTCTGCAATCTGCCTACGCTCGCCTTGCACAGGCTGAATGAGATTAAGTCCACAGCCGTTTACCCGAAATCGGCCATGTTGTTTATCGAGGGGCAGCAGCCACGCGGAGTTTTTGTGCTTTGTTCGGGCAAGGTGAAACTTTCTACCTCTTCGAAAGAAGGGAAGACCATCATCACCAAGATTTCCGATCCCGGCGATATCTTAGGGTTGAATGCCACAATTTCGAATCGACCTTATGAAGTTACGGCGGAGATGGTTGAGCCGGGACAGGCCAATTTCATTGCGCGCGATTCGTTTCTGCATTTTTTGCGGGAACACGGTGAGGTCGCGGTGCGCGTAGCCGAGCAGTTGAGCCGTAATTACTATACGGCGTATGAAGCAATTAAAACTTTAGGACTTACGAGTTCGCCGTCGGAGAAGTTTGCCAAGCTATTGCTTTCCTGGTCTCCAGAGTCAAAGCGAACAGACAACAGCACACAGGTGAAGTTGACTCTTACTCATGAAGAAATCGCTGAGATGATCGGCACTACCCGGGAAACGGTCAGCCGTTTGTTCTCTGAGTTTAAGAAGAAGCAACTGGTACAGGTCAAAGGTGCTACTCTGACCATCTGCAACAAAGAAGCGCTCGAGCGTATGCTGCAGTCCTAGTCCCATATTCTCGCGGCCACCACTCTCGTTCCACCTGGTGATCTCAATCACGCGTGAACGTGTTGGGAGTCATTTTTTGCGTGGTCCGGTTCAGCGAAAATCATTTGCAAGTTGTGGAGGAGACCATCATGCTGAGCTACCGGCTGGTACGCGTCATTGAATATCATTCCGATTCACTTGCGGAGAGTCTGGTGCGCAAGGTCCATGCAAATGAGCGCACGACCGCGTATCGAAACATACCTTCCAAGGAGTTGAAGGCGCGGGTACATGAGATCTATCACCACCTGGGCACTTGGATTATCGATCGGAGCAGTCCGGAAGTAGAACAGCGCTACATCGCCATTGGCACTCGACTGGCCGAGCAAGGAGTTCCCTTGAGTGAACTGATCTGGGCCATTACGTTGACGAAAAAGAACCTTTGCGACTATCTCGAAGATGTAACTTTCCCCGGACGGGTCACTGACTTGTCGGACAAATTGGAGCTATTACAGTTGCTTGACGAATTCTTTGATGAAGCGACGCATGCTGCTGCAGTAGGTTATGAATGGGCCATAGGCAAAGAGGCCGTGCACAAGAACTAGATGCTAAATTTTGGTCAAGGGCTGACTCCTCCGGCGTGGCAGTCGCTGCAGTTCATTTGGGTCAGATCGCCGATGTCCACTGGGTGCTGAAAAGATAAGGTCGGTGTCACAGTCATGTTGACGCTGCCTTCGTCCTGTCCCAGAACCGTATGGCAGAGATCGCAATCTTTCTTGATAACCCGGCCATCGGCGCTGACGTGTTGGCCATCATGGCAGCGGAAGCAGCCATTGAAATAAAAATGTCCGAGGTTATTGGGATGTGTCTGCCAGTTCAGCTTCATCTCCGGGAAAGTTGTCCGGCGGAAAATTTGTTGTAGTTCGTCCACTGCATTACGGATTTCCACCTGCCTCATTTTGGCCAGCCCCGAATACTTAGTTGCGTAGAATGAGTTCATTTCCTGCGCAATGCCTTGCATTGCAGCATCTGTGGAATCGTATTTTCCGGTAAGGACTGCCAATGCCTGTTGCTTTATGAAAGGCAAGGAGACATCCAGCCGATGTGCCTGTAGCGACTGGTCGACGGCCTGTTCCGGTGGGAGATAGTTGTGAGCTGGACGGCTGTGGCAATCGGCGCAATCCATACGGCGCTTGGTCGCCACCGTGATTTGTTCCCGGGTCAGCTTGCTGTCCTGGGCAAAGTATTCTGTCACGCGTCCCTGTGCGTCCTTGACATGAATGTAGGGAATTACCTGCCGATGCTCATCGGTAGCAACGAAATCAATTTCATTGGAGATGTTCATGTGCCAGTGAATGCCTTGAGGCATTTCGGTTGCAGGGTCACCTCCGCCGGTATTGATCAAAAGACGAACCTGGTGAACAGTATTTTTTTCGTCGCTACTGTAATGAGTGAATACTTTTAGTTGTCTTCCATAGAACTTTTTGGGCCAATGACATTGCTCACAGGTTTCCGGAGCTGGCCGAAGATTATGAACCGGGGTGGGAATGGGCCGCGAGTAGTTGTTCAGCACAACTTTGACGACCTGGCGCGTACCGGAAACCTTTGATTTGAAATACGAATGAGCTCCCGAGCCCACATGGCATTCGACACAGGCAACACGCGCGTGAGGCGAGGCTTGATACGCCGTGTACTGCGGATGCATGACGTGGCAAGTTTGCCCGCAGAACTGAACTGACTCGGTGAACTCGTAGGCCTTGTAGCTGCCTGCGCTGCTGACCGTCAGGAACAGCGTCAGGAATACCACGAAGCTCAGCGTAGCGCTACGAGTCGCTGCGTCATTCAAATCAATCCGGGGATACGGCGTTGTATCAACTGGTCCCCCTTTAGCGATTCGTCGACGTTCGCGCCAGGCACCGATGACGATCAGCAACAGACCGCAGATCAGAAACCCAGGTGCAACCAAATATGCGAGGATGCCAATATAAGGACTCGGATGCGCGGCGATCAGGTCGATTAAAACGAAAAGAAGAATATTGCCCAGGCTGACGATTGCAAGCGCAACTCCCGCCATGCTGATGGGATTGCGCAGTAGGCGAGGCAATCCCGCCTTCTTGATTGTCGAGTCCTCGTCCGCCATTCCCGAGACTCCGTTATTTTCCTTTGGCAAGCTGGCGGATGTAGGTGATCAAATCTTTAATGTCTGCATCGCTCAGTTTCCCACTGTAGGCTGGCATTTTGTTTTTGCCCTTGGTGGTGATTGCGATTAAATCGTCATCACTCATTTTTTGCACTTCAGGAGACGCGAAATCGCGAGCCGCCATCTTCTTGCCGGCAGGAGTGTCCCCCTTGCCGTCAGCCCCATGGCACATGACGCATTTTGCCTTGTAGTTAGCCGCAGCATCGGCCACAGCAGGAACGCTCCACACCGATATGCCCAGCGCAATTGCTGTTAGGAAAAGGAAACGGACTCCATGTCTTCTCACGCTTAACATTCATCCTCCTATCATCGAGTACAACGAATTTAAGTCTAAATCTGCATCGAAACCCAGCCATATCAGAAGTGATACTCCAGGGTCGTTGCCAAATAATGTGCCTTGTATGAAGGCTGATCGGTACCGAGAAATAAATACCTCGCCGCGCTCGTGTCTCCCACCACAAAGAACGGATAGAACTGGCTCGGGGTGCCCAGCAACACATTTGGACATCCTGGCACCGCCGTTCCCGGCGGCAACGGACTTACGCAGCCCATGTACGGAGTCATCGCCGAAGTCTGGTAGTCGTGACTGTCAAACTGCTGATATCGATACTCAATTTTCGGCATGAGTTTGGGGGTTAACTTGTATTTGAAGATTACTCCCACTTCATGAGTCCTACTCACGGTTTCGGGATAGTCCACGGCGGCATTGGTGCCGGTGAGCAGGAATTTATCTGGTCCGGTAAGAAGGGTTGGATCGCCAAACGGGCGGCTGGTCACGTTCCCCTTTGACGCGGACAGGGAATAGTAGGCATTAATGAAAACCTTCTTGCCCGGATGCAAATCAAAACCGGCGGTCGTGATATGAACGAATTCCCGGGCACGGCTTCCCCAATCATTGTTGGCGCTGTCGCACCCGCGGCCTGAGATGCTGCAATCAAGCGGCAAAGGTGTCGCACCACCCGGCACACGGTAACGGGCAGCCATCGGCTTGTCGTAGCGCTCCCAGGAATATTCCGCAAACACCGATGCCCAGCTGTTCAGCATGAAATCACTGTCAAAGCCTGCGTTGTACGACAAATCCTTCAACAACCCATACAGGAAGTACGGGTCGGCTGTGGTGGTTGTAAAGTTGAGTGGCGTCGCGCTGTTCACACCGCCGCGAATGTTGTAGTTGTCCTGCAACGTTCCGCCGAAACCGGAGATGCTGAACCGGTCGCTAGGGCTGTAGCTGAGTTGTACATCTCCCCGGTAGCGGTCCCGTGGCGCCTCGTCAAAGCGGCGGTTGAATATTGAATTTGCCGTGATGCCGCCGTTGATCACCGTGGCTTCCTCATCTAAATACTCGTCCGGTCGGCGGGTCGAGTAACGATAGGAAGCTCGGAAAGAGAGCTGTTTGCTGATGTCTGAGTCTACGGCAACGATGAATCCATCCTCTTTGGAGTGATCGGCGTCGCGGTGCGAGCGATCTATGATTTCGCCGATGTAGCCTGCCTTGAAGGAACTCTTGCGGGCAAAATACCAGTTGCCGGTCACTTCGATAGTCTTCTTGTTGTAGCTAAACGGTGTGCTTTCCTCTGGGCTGGTGAGGTCCGCAGCGGCGAAATCAGCCGGTACTGGCGTTAGGCCTAGTGGCGGAGTGTCGTTGTTGTAGTCATACTGACGGTATGAGGCCTTGATCTCGAACTTCTTGGTCAGGCGTTCGATGAGCTTGTAGTTCATCGCCAGCGTATGTTTTTCTCCGTGCAAGCTTGAAGCAGGCAACGCTGCGGTCTGTGCCTCAAGTATCGAATTTGTTGTGTAGGGAACAAAAGGATCATTCTGGCGCAACCATCCGGCGTTAATGCTGGCGAGGAGCGTAAGCCGGAAAGGCAATTGAAACGAACCGGCAAAGTTAAAGTAATTGGCGTGATTGCCGGGATAGAGGTCAACCAAGCCGGTAGCTGGTCCTTGTGTTTGCGAAGTGCATCCGGTCGGCTGGACGCAATCGGTAGTGCGAAACGGATTGTCGAAAGTCAGCGTTCCCGTATGGTTGTGAAAATACGATCCGTTATACCCGACCTGTATGCCCCAACGGCGGTGGACAAATTCGGTCATGACCCGGGTAGTGTCGATGAAGTAATCGATCGGTTCCGGCACCTCGACGCCATAACCGCTCGTTACAGAAGCACTGGGACTGCTGTTAAAGATTTCACCCAAAGGCCGGTTCCCAGTTTCACGTTCCCGTCCATACGAGGCTTGGACATCCCAGTCCGGGGTGATGTCGTAAAGGAACAGCGCACTCCCCGCCCGGCGCTCAATTGCCGGTGTGATGAAGCTCATACTGGGAACTACTTGTGTTTGTATGGTGGAAGGTAGAGGAGAAGTTGCGGTCGGCGTTGAAGCGGCCAGGGTTTGTAAGGCGTTACGGGTAATCAGAGGAATTGTAAGTACGCCGCGCGCGGTTTGCGTGTAAAGCGTACGGGTCGTGTTGGTATAAGTATGAGGAATCTCATCATAGCGAAACTGAATCTTGAAACGGTTCCAAGCGCCAAAAGTGCCAAGGTAACTTTGGTCGTGATAGATCGCCTTCTCGGATTGCAGGTCTAAGTAATATTTCGATCCGGCAATGTCATCCTTGCTTAGACGAAAGCGCCGCACAAAAAAACCATCGCGCAAGTCACGGTATTCCTCGTATTTTGAGGTTTTCAAACTCGGTGTAAATGGCAGGTCAGGGCGGCCGTATACCTGACCCCAGCTCCAGCGGGTTCCGGCGTCCACCATTCCATGTTCAACGTGTTCAGTCGGCTGTTCCTGGCTTGTCGCCATCGTGGCGGCTATTGCAAATGCCAGCAGGAGAAACCCAATCTTTGTTCGTTCGGCTTTCATTGCTCTCCTCCTAGCGCAAGAAAACATTTCCCGACGGATGGTTCGACCCGTGAATTTCGGAATGACAATTCGTGCAGGCGCGGCCGAAGTTCTTGATCGAGCCGAGCGGCTGCGGCTGGGTAGGATGGCGGCTCGCGGCATGACAGGAATCGCACACCCGCGGCATTCTTACTTTCAGCAACTGTGGATTGCTGCTGCCATGTGGCTCATGACAGTTGGCGCAGTTTTCCATCACCGGCGGGTGCTCCCAGAGAAACGGACCGCGCCGTTCAGCATGGCAGCTGTAGCAATTCTCATTGATCGAAGCCTGCCGCAGCTGGGTAGGGTTTGGGCTGCCATGCGGATTGTGGCAGCTGGTGCAGGTAACCTTTCCTTCACGATAGGGCATGTGTGAGGAGCGCTGTAGCTGAGCCCGCCGCATCTGGTGGCATGTCAAACAAAGTTCCGGCTGAGGCTTTTTGGTCCCAACATGTTCGGTTAGAGGAGCGCTATAGCGGGATTCATTGGCCAGCTGCGCATAGCGTTCGGCAGCACTGCCGTAGTGGACATTATGACAATCAACGCATGCCATGGCGCGCGACTCATGTGGACTCCCGCGCCAGAACATCTGTTCGCCTTTGTTATGACAAGAGAGACAAGCCGCGTTCTGCTCTTCTACAGGCGTCCTGGAGTCTTGGGTGAAACGGACAGGAATCGTATCTTTACCACCGCCAGCTTCGACGTGGGCCTTGCCTGGTCCATGGCAAGCCTCGCAGCCACGTGCATCCAGATCGCTTTTGGGATGCGCCATGGCATTCCCCATGGGTGTGTGAATGAAACTTTTCTGCTGGTCAGCGTGACAGGTTACGCAGACATCGGAACCGACGTAGTCACCATCAGCTTTTGCAGTTGTACTTGCAGAATCAGTGGCCGTCGGTTTTTGCGAGCTACTCGACTTATCCTGGTCCTGACTTGAGGCAATGCTCGCAACAACGAGTATTCCCACAAGCGAGGCCAATGTGCAAAGCAATTTGCGTGTCACGGCGATTCCTTTCACGGCTGACACACCCACCAATGGAATTGTCCTGTTGCCTAAGAAGAGAAGAAACTGTTTCTATTTACAGATTCCAAATCATTGAACGGCCGGTAAATACCTTACTTTTCCACGCGAAGCTCGGCCGGAACTTAGGCTGATTATTCACACCGACAATCAAAAAATCTGTGACCTTAATCACAAACTGAACATTTATTACAAAATTCACATCTTCTTAATGAGCAACTGCTCCAGACCGGAACGGTCCAGTACACGAAAACCCATGTTGTGAGTCTGAATCAGGTTGATGCGTTTGAAGCGGGCCAGCATTCTCGTCACAGTTTCACGTGACAATCCGATCATCTCCGCAATCTCTTTATGTGTGAGCGGAAAACAGTGTCCATTTTGTGGCTTGGCCAATGACAACTCCAAAAGAAGGCGGGCCAATTTTTCCGGTGCGCTCGCTGCAAGCCCCAGGTACCGCGCCTGGTCAAAGGCTGCGTCATACATGTTGCTCAAAACTTCGGCGACGCGTAGTGCCGCACTGCCATGCTCACGCAAAAATTGCAGAAAGACATCACGGGCAACAAAGCTGCACTCTGCCGGTTTCAGGGCTTCTGCAGTCAATTCATTGGGCTTTCCGGAAATAGCTGTGGGCAGCCCCAATATTTCGCCGCTTTCTACTCTTCCCACAATGAGCGATTTACCATCGGCGGAACCGGCTGAAAGTTTTACGCTGCCGCTATGAAGTACAAATATTCCGGTAGATTTCTGCCCCTCAACAAAGAGCACTTCTCCCTTTGCGTAAGTTACCGGCGAAGAGATAGCCTCCAACTGCGCTTGCACATCTTGACGAAGATCGTAGAAAATCTGCTCTTTCATCAAAGAACCGTCCAACCAGCTTTCGCCAAATCTAAGGTCGGGTGAACCTTTCTTAGCTTTGCCTTGGCCAACTCCGCGGCGTTTCTTTCTGGGCATGACCCGAAATCGGAAAGACATTGCGTGACCTCCTGAACTGTTACTTGTTGCTCAGGTTTGTGGCGTAAGAGATTTAGGTGTTTGCTTGCTCGGAACCCTCCAACGCCTCGATGCGTTTTATTTCTTTTCGCAGCCAGTTTTTTAGGGCTTCCTCCACCTCGATTTGCGTCCCCCAACGATAGAAGTCGTCCACCGTTTCTCCCTTTGCCGTCAGAGGTATGAAGTGACAGGGCACACGCTCGCCCTGTTTCTCTTCCGGGACAAACTGCATCAGGAAACACTCATTGCAGGGATGGGGATGCGATGGATCACCGAAGTTGAGGCATGT
>Ga0068858_100000977_pt1 | contig 29542 bp, 29 predicted proteins | sample KBSSwiS12_FD_66589 | JGI IMG/M metagenome (GOLD analysis project Ga0068858, IMG submission 66589) | Switchgrass rhizosphere microbial communities from Kellogg Biological Station, Michigan, USA - KBS Switchgrass S1-2 | ecosystem: Host-associated > Plants > Roots > Rhizosphere > Soil ... | reverse complement strand
GGGCCCGGCGATCCGGCCGCGACCGGCGAATATGCGGTGCCGGTGATCAAGCAGATGCTGGAAACGAAGAAGCCGCTGTTCGGCATTTGCCTCGGCCACCAGATGCTGGCGCTGGCGGTTGGCGGCAAGACGTCGAAGATGTTCCAGGGCCATCGCGGCGCCAATCATCCGGTCAAGCGGCTCGCCGACGGGCGGGTCGAGATCACCTCGATGAACCACGGCTTCGCGGTCGAGCGCGAAGGGCTGCCGGACAACGTCCGCGAGACGCACGTTTCGCTGTTCGACGGCAGCAATTGCGGGATTGAACTGACTGATAGGCCGGCGTTCAGTGTGCAGTACCACCCGGAGGCTTCTCCGGGTCCTCAGGACAGCTTCTACCTGTTCGAGAGGTTCGTGAGCAGCATCACGAAGGAGGCATGACCATGCGCGCTCATCTGATCTGCACATTCGCTGCTTTGACTCTTGCGGGCCCGGCCGCCGCCCAGGACATCGTGAAGGTGCCGGCGGGCAAGGCCGGAGTGAGCCTGCCCGAGGACATTTTCGCACTGCCGGCGGGCCAGTGGTTCGTCGCAAAGCAGGTGTCGCAGGGCACCGAACCCTGCACCCCAGAGGCGTGCGAGGCCGGGTTCAACTCGGGCGATTTCGTCGTCAGCGTCGAACACGCGGGGCAGCATGTCCAGGTGATTGCCGGCTTCCGCGGCTGCCAGGGCGTCGCCTTCCAGGAAATGGAGACCGGGATGAAGCCGGGATCCGGAACGCGCGGCGAGGTTTCCTACCTGCTCAAGAAGGTGGTGAAGGCCGCGGAGAAGAGCTGCAAGCTCAAGGCGCCTGCGGTCCCGAAGCTCGATGTTGCTGCGTTGTTTCCGAAGGGGGCAACGTGAGAAGAACGTGGATTGCCCTATTCCTCGCAGCCGCGGCCCTCTCGGGCTGCGCAACGCCGGCGCGGATGCATGACGAAGCTCAGCTCAACCAGGTCGCGCTCGGCTGCGGGCTGGCGCTTGGCGAACTGATCCAGGACGAAAGCGAAAAGAAGCTGCTGCTCGCCATCCGGCAGGAGCCGACGGTCCAGCAGCGCGCCTGCGTCGCGCGATGGGCGAAGCGCAACGGGCTGAAGGCCGTATTCGTCAACATGCAATTCCCGGAGGACCCCGCGACATGAGCCTGACAATCGGCGGCGACGGCGACGACTGGAAAGTGTTCAGCCGCAACGCCCAGACCGGCAACAAGATCTTGTTCCGGTCGCGCACCCAGATGCCGGCCGTCGAGGCTTATGCCAGCGAAAATCAGATGGCGCGCCTGCGCTGTGCGCTCGCCGAAAGCGAGATCGGGCCGGGAGGCCTGCCGAAGTCGACCAAGGACCTCGACGATTTCGAGGATTCGCTGATCGGCGCGCTCGAGGCGGCGAACGCCGAGGTTTATCTGATCGCGATCGTCACCAGCGAGGGCAATCGCGACCTGTTCTTCGCCGCGCGCGACCTCGACGACCTGCGCGCGGGGATCAAGGCGGCGACGAACGCGCCGACGATCACGCTGGCCCTGGCGCCGATCGCCGACAAGCCGCCGTTCCTCAAGCTGCTGACGCTCACCGCGGAAATGGAGAAAGCGGCCTTTGCCCAGGGGAGGGCCTTCGGCATCCCGGTTCCCGGCGGCGGGCCGTTCGGGCGCTCGGGACGCTAGATGCAGAGCCACCGACATGCCTAGGCGGACCGACATCTCCTCGATCCTGGTCATCGGGGCCGGGCCGATCGTCATCGGCCAGGCGGCCGAGTTCGACTATTCGGGAAGCCAGGCGGTCAAGGCGCTGAAAAGCGAAGGCTATCGGGTCATCGTCGTCAATTCGAACCCGGCGACGATCATGACCGACCCCGAGCTCGCCGATGCGACCTACATCGAGCCGATCACGCCCGGGATCGTCGCCAAGATCATCGAGAAGGAGCGGCCGGACGCCTTGCTCCCGACGATGGGCGGGCAGACGGCGCTCAACACGGCGCTGGCGCTGTTCAAGGACGGCACGCTCGACCGGCTCGGCGTGCAGCTGATCGGCGCCAATGCCGAGGCGATCGAGAAAGCCGAGGACCGCGAGAAATTCCGCGACGCGATGGACCGGATCGGGCTCGAGAGCCCGCGCTCCGCCATCGTCCACACGATGGATGAAGCGGCGGCGGCACTGGAGAGCGTCGGCCTTCCGGCGGTGATCCGGCCCAGCTTCACGCTCGGGGGGACGGGCGGCGGGATCGCCTACAATCGCGACGAATATGAGCATTTCGTGCGCACCGGCCTCGAAGCGTCGCCAACGACCGAGGTCCTGATCGACGAGAGCCTCGTCGGTTGGAAAGAGTATGAGATGGAGGTCGTGCGCGATCGCGCCGACAACGCCATCATCATCTGCTCGATCGAGAATGTCGACCCGATGGGCGTGCATACCGGGGACTCGATCACCGTCGCGCCGGCGCTGACTCTGACCGACAAGGAATATCAGCGGATGCGCTCGGCAAGCATTGCCGTGCTTCGCGAAATCGGCGTTGAAACAGGTGGTTCCAACGTCCAGTTCGCAGTCGACCCGAAGACCGGGCGAATGGTCGTGATCGAGATGAACCCGCGGGTGTCGCGCTCGTCGGCGCTGGCGTCGAAGGCAACCGGCTTCCCGATCGCCAAGGTCGCGGCCCGATTGGCCGTTGGCTACACGCTCGACGAGATCGCCAACGACATTACCGGCGGCGCGACGCCTGCGAGCTTCGAGCCGACCATCGATTATGTCGTGACCAAGGTTCCGCGCTTCACGTTCGAGAAGTTCCGCGGCGCGGAGGCGCTGCTATCGACGTCGATGAAGTCGGTCGGCGAGGTGATGGCGATCGGCCGCAACTTCCACGAGAGCCTGCAGAAGGCGTTGCGTGGCCTGGAGACGGGGCTGTGCGGGCTGGACCGGGTGCGCGGGCTCGAAGGCGCCGATCCGTCGGAAATCGCGAATGCGCTGGCGCGGGCGACGCCCGACCGGCTGCTGGTCGCGGCGGAGGCGCTTCGTCAGGGCTTCACGGTCGAGCGCATCAACGAGATCGCCGGCTTCGACCCGTGGTTTCTCAAGCGCTTGCAGGAAGTGGTTGAGGCTGAGGAGGAAGTGCGGATCAACGGGCTTCCAAGCGATGCGGCGGGCATGCGCCGGCTGAAAGCGATGGGGTTCTCCGATGCGCGGCTCGCGCAGCTTTCGCTCCGCTCGGCCGGCGTCGAGCGGCGGATGAGCGAGGCCGTCGCGGCGGGAGGCTCGGGCGTCGTCCACGATGCGATGAGCGCGATGACCGGCGGGATCACCGAGAGCGAGGTGCGCGCGCATCGCGTCAGGCTGGGCGTCCGGCCGGTGTTCAAGCGGATCGACAGCTGCGCGGCCGAGTTCGACGCGGCCACGCCCTATCTCTACTCGACCTACGAAGCGCCCTTGTTCGGCGAGCCCGAAGACGAGGCCGATGTTTCGGACAGGCGCAAGGTGATGATCCTCGGCGGCGGCCCGAACCGGATCGGGCAGGGGATCGAGTTCGACTATTGCTGCTGCCACGCCGCCTTCGCCCTCGGTCGCGACCGCGGGGAGCAAAAGGGCGCCGGGTTCGAAGTCATCATGGTCAATTGCAACCCGGAGACGGTCTCGACCGACCCGGACACGTCGGACCGCCTCTATTTCGAGCCGCTGACCGCCGAGGACGTGCTCGAGATCGTCCGGCGCGAGCAGGAGAAGGGCGAGCTGCTCGGCGTGATCGTCCAGCTCGGCGGCCAGACGCCGCTGAAGCTCGCCGAGGAACTGCAGGAGGCGGGCGTCCCGATCCTGGGCACGTCGCCCGACAGCATCGACCTCGCCGAGGACCGCGAGCGCTTTGCCGCGCTAGTCAAGCAGCTGGGTCTCAAGCAGCCATCCAACGGCATCGCGCGCAGCCGCGACGAGGCGATCCGGGTGGCCGAGCGGATCGGCTATCCGGTGCTGCTGCGGCCCTCCTATGTGCTTGGCGGGCGAGGCATGGAGGTGGTCGAAGGGCCTCAGCAGCTCGACCATTATATCGCGACTGCGGTCCAGGTGTCGGGCAAGAGCCCGGTGCTGATCGACCGCTATCTGCGCGACGCGATCGAGGTCGACGTTGACGCGATTTGCGACGGGACCGACGTCGCGGTGTGCGGCGTGCTCCAGCACATCGAGGAAGCGGGAGTGCACTCTGGCGACAGCGCCTGCTCGATCCCGCCCTACAGCCTGCCCACGGAAGTGGTCGCGGAGATCGAGCGGCAGACGCGCGAGCTCGCGCTGGCGCTGAAGGTCAAGGGGCTGATGAACGTCCAGTTCGCGGTCAAGGACGGTGAAGTCTATCTCATCGAGGTCAACCCGCGCGCCAGCCGCACCGTGCCGTTCGTTGCCAAGGCGATCGGGCAGCCCGTCGCGAAGATCGCGGCTCGGGTGATGGCGGGAGAGCCTCTGGCCACCTTGGGCGATGTCGGCCGTGCGCTCGACTATGTCGCGGTGAAGGAATCGGTGTTCCCCTTCGCGCGCTTCCCGGGCACCGACCCTGTGCTTGGACCGGAAATGAAGAGCACCGGCGAAGTCATGGGTATTGCTCGGGAATTCGACATTGCCTTCGCCAAGGCCCTGCTTGGGGCGGGAATGGCGCTGCCGCAGTCGGGAACGGCCTTCGTCTCGGTGAAGGACGGCGACAAGGACAATATCGTGCCCGCGGTCGAGAAGCTGGTTGAGCTGGGCTTTTCGATCATCGCAACGGGCGGCACCGCGGCGCACCTCCAGGCCAGAGGGCTGCCGGTCGAGATCGTCAACAAGGTCGCGCAGGGGCGGCCGCACATCGTCGACCGGCTGCTCGACGGCGACGTCGCGATCGTGTTCAACACAACCGAGGGGTGGCAGTCACTGAAGGACAGCCATTCGATCCGGACCACCGCGCTCAACAAGAAGGTGCCATACTTCACAACGGCGCCGGCCAGCCTCGCGGCCGCGCGGTCGATCGAGGCGGTGCGCGGGCACGCGCTTGAAGTCGGCTCGCTCCAATCTTATTATTCCGCCTCCAAAAGCTAGGCTTCCATACAATTCGCCCTCGACAAGCGGCCCACCAAGGGACGCCGGGGCAGGGTTTTGAAAAGAGGGTTTCGAATATGGCGAGTGCCGAAAAGGTGCCGATGCTGGCCGAGGGCCACCGCAAGCTCACCGACGAGCTGAGGCGGCTGAAGGTCGAGGAGCGCCCGGCGATCGTCGAAGCGATCGAGGATGCGCGCGCGCATGGTGACCTCAGCGAGAATGCCGAATATCACGCCGCCAAGGAGCGCCAGGGCCAGGTCGAGGCAACCATCGCCGATCTCGAGGACCAGCTTAGCCGAGCGATGGTCATCGACCCGACGACACTGTCGGGCGACAGGGTTGTGTTCGGTGCGACGGTGACCCTGATCGACGAGGACGAGAAGAAGGTGCGGTACCAGCTTGTCGGGCAGGTCGAGGCCGACGCGAGTCATGGACGGATCAGCTACAATTCACCGCTTGGGCGTGCGCTGATCGGCCGCCACAAGGGCGAGGAGGTCGAGGTCTCGACCCCGTCCGGCGACCGCTATTACGAGATCAAGAAAATCGAGTTCATTTAGGTGGGCTCGCGCATCCCGCGCACCGCCACGAACCTTATCGTCGCGCTGACCGCGCTGGCGTGGCTGATCGCCGTCGTGCTGGGCCAGTCGGCGCAGGCGGCCTACGGCCTCGGCTTCATTCCAATGCGCGTCTCGGGCGTCGCCATCCCGTTCGCTGCGGCGCCGGTGTGGCTGACGCCGCTGACCTCGACCCTGGTTCATTCGAACCTCGTCCACCTCGGCTTCAACATGCTGATCCTACTGTGGTGCGGGTCGATGGTGGAGCGAGTGATCGGCCCGACCGGACTGGTTGTGCTCTACATCGTCGGCGCCTATGCGGCTGCCGCGCTGCAGTGGGCGGTGAGCCCGATGGCCAGCGTCCCGGTGATCGGGGCGAGCGGGGCAATCAGCGCCGTCATGGGCGCCTATGCGCTGAGCTTCGGCCGCGCCAAGCCCTTCACCAGCAACCTTCGAGTCAACCGCTGGATCAACGTCGCGTGGTTGCTCGTCGCCTGGGTCGTGCTGCAGCTGATGATGGGCTGGCTCGGCGACCAGCAGGGCTATCTGTTGGCGACCCCCGCGCACGTCGGCGGCTTCGCGGCGGGGCTGCTGCTGCAGCGCCCGCTGCTCTTGTGGAAATATCGCAAGGCCTAAGTCGCCGGCTGTTTCGGCCGCGAGATCCCCTCTGATTCCGGCTCGAGCAGCCGATGGAGGTGGACGACGACATATTTCATCTCGGCGTCGTCGACGCTGCCCTGCGCCTTGCCGCGCCATGCGTCCTCGGCAGCGGCATAGCTGTCGTAGACGCCGACGAGATCGATGGTCTTGAGGTCGAAGTCGAGGCCGCGCGGGTCCTTGACCCGGCCACCGAAGACCAAGTGCAGCTTGCTCATCGTGCCCCTCCGCTCATCGTTCAGCCCTGGTTGCGGACAGCGGCGACGGCGGCGTCGGCCGAGGCCTTGGCTGCGTCCGTCAGGCCCTCGAGCAGGTTGCGGATCGTCGCTTCGCCCTTTTCCCTGCTGATCCCGAGCTCATCAAGACGCTGCGACCCGGTGTCGCGAGCGGCATCGAGCGCCGCCTTGGCCGTGTTCTTGACGCGCTTGGCGGTCGGCTTGACGAGCCTTGTTTCAGCCTCAGTGCGCGGCAGCAGGGCGGCAATCAGCGCTCCGGCCGCGATTCCGCCGGCGAGCGCCAGCAGCGGCGCCTGGCCCAGCGTGTCGGTCGCCCGGCCGCGAGCGTCGCCGTAGGCGCGGATCGCACGCTGGCGCGGCGTTTCGCGCGCCTGGGTGTTGGTCTGCTCCTGATCGGTGTCCTGCTCAGTCATTGGCTTTCTCCGTGTTCGGTTGCTTCGGCTTGGCCTTGCGGGCCTTTCGTGATTTGCGTTTCTCACCGAGGCCATCGACCAGCCTGCCGGCGAGATCGATCAAGGGCTCGCGCGCCAGGAACATGGTCAGGGCCGCGACAACGCCGGTAGCGGCGAGGGGCCGTGCCCGCACCGCGTCGACGGCATCCTCGGCTAGATCCGCGCCCTTCTCCTTCGCGCCTTGCCAGGCATCCTTGGCCAGGACCTTCGGGCTCAGTCGGTCCTGAAGCTCCTGTGCACTGGCCATCACCCGCGCCCGGCTGCGGTCCACCTCTGCCCTGGCGGCAAGGATCGCGGCAGAATCCTTCACAGGTCCCGCCGAAGCCGCTGGTAGCCTGCCCAGCCGAGTAGCCCGGCAACGGCGGCGAAGATGAGCATTCCGAGGAACCCGGCCGCGAGGGGGCCGATGAAGGTTTCCAGCGCAATCACGACGCCGAGTGCGAGGGCGGTAACCGCGGCGAGCGAGCAGATGAAGGCGAGGGTGAACAGCGCCGCGGGGATCGCGAGCGCCTTGCCCTTGGCCGCGGCAATCGCCTTGTAGAGGTCGATCTCGGCGCGCGCATAAGCCTTGCCGTTCTCGATGAGCTCGTGGACGAGCTCGCCGATCGGGCGTTCAGGCGGCGGCGGTCCAGGATCGACCGGTTTGAGCATCAGTCGTCGTCGTTTTCATTGGCCGGAGCGAGACCGGTCTTGAGAAGCCGCGCAACGACGAAGCCGACCACGGCCGCGCCGGCGAGCGCAATTCCGGGGCTGTTGCGGACGAAGTTGCGCGTGTCCTCGATCAGCTCATCCGGGTCCTTGGCGGCGATGCCGTTTGCGGCATCCTCGAGCGCGGTGGCCGCGCGACGGGCATAGTCGCCATATTCCTCGCCGAGCCGCTCATCGATTCCGGCCGCGGTGTCGCCGATCATCTTCGACACGTTCGCGAGGGCTTCGGACGTGCGCTCGAGACCTTGAGTGACGATCCCGCGCGCGCGTTCGCCCGCCTGGCTCGACAATTGCTCGCGCCCGTCGCGCAAACGATCGACGAGGCCGCGGTCCGAGTCCGCCGTCGTCGCCACGTCGCTCCCGTCAGTGCGCGATGCGCCTTCGATTACGGTGTCGGTTCCCTCGGGCAGGTCGGCAGTATCTTGATCGATCATGGCCAGTTCTCCTTTGCCGCCTTGAACCCGAACCCTCGCGCCTTCGTTCCGGTTGACCGAACCGAAAGTTGCACGCCCGAACGCTCGGCCTATTAGGCTCGGCGTACACCCATATTGTTACGCGCCCGCAAGAAGGAAAGCCATGACAGCGATTGTCGACGTCCACGCCCGCCAGATACTCGACAGCCGCGGCAATCCGACCGTCGAGGTGGAAGTCACGCTGGAGGACGGGAGCATGGGCCGCGCCGCGGTTCCGTCGGGCGCATCGACCGGGGCCCACGAGGCGGTCGAGCTCCGCGACGGCGACAAAGCCCGGTGGGGCGGCAAGGGCGTCATGAAGGCGGTTCAGGGGGTCAATAGCGAGATCGCTGAAGCCGTCGTGGGATTGGAGGCCGAGGACCAGGCCGAGCTCGACCGGATCATGATCGATCTCGACGGGACCGAGAACAAGGGGCGGCTGGGCGCGAACGCGATCCTGGGGGTCAGCTTGGCTACGGCCAAGGCCGCTGCCGATGCGCGCTCGCTGCCCTTTTACCGCTATGTCGGCGGGGTCGACGCCAACCTGCTGCCGGTGCCGATGATGAACATCCTGAACGGCGGCGTCCACGCGGACAACGGCATCGACTTCCAGGAATTCATGGTCATGCCGGTCGGCGCTCCGAGCTTTGCCGAGGCGCTACGCTGCGGGGCCGAGATCTTCCACGCGTTGAAGGCCGGGCTGCACCAGGCCGGGCTTTCGACCTCGGTCGGCGACGAGGGCGGCTTCGCTCCGGCGGTAAGTTCGGCGCGCGAAGGCCTCGACTATATCGAAAAGGCTGTGAGCGCGGCGGGCTACACGCTGGGCGATGACGTGCTGCTCGCGCTAGACTGCGCCGCGAGCGAATATTTCAAGGATGGCGCGTACCGGATGAGCGGCGAAGGCAAGACGCTGAGCTCGGCCGAAAACGCCCAGTTCCTCGCCGACTTGGCGACCAACTACCCGATCGCGTCGATCGAGGACGGGATGGCCGAAGACGACTGGGAAGGCTGGCAAAGCCTGACGGAGAAGCTCGGATCGCGAGTCCAGCTGGTCGGTGACGACCTGTTCGTGACCAACGTCACGCGCCTCAGGAAGGGCATCGCCGATCGCATCGCCAATTCGATCCTGATCAAGGTCAACCAGATCGGCTCGCTGTCCGAGACGATCGATGCGGTGCGGCTTGCCCAAACCAGCAGCTACACCACGGTGATGTCGCACCGCTCGGGCGAGACCGAGGATTCGACAATCGCCGACCTCGCGGTCGCGCTCTCCTGCGGCCAGATCAAGACCGGAAGCCTCGCGCGCTCGGACCGGACCGCCAAGTACAACCAGTTGCTGAGGATCGAGGAGGAGCTGGGCGACACGGCGCGCTACGCGGGCAGGGCAGCGCTGAAGACGTACCACTGATCCACAACTTTATCCCCGCTTCATCCACCAAATCATTCTTTTCCCTTGCAAGTCTGACTCACTCGTGATTCTTCTTAAGCCATGGTGGGGGGTCCGAACCGAATTTTCAGGCTGATCCGCAGGGTCGCGATGCCGGCCCTGGCGGTGATTGTCGTCGGCACCTTCGCCGGCCACGCGATCGCGGGCCCGAACGGAATCCTCGCCTGGGGCAGCTACCACCGTGCGCTCCACCAGCGGCAGGTGGAGCTGCAGCAGATCGAGCGGCAGCGCGCCCAGCTGAGGCACCGTTCCGACCTGCTCGATCCCAGGAAGGCCGACCCCGACATGGCCGATGAGCTGGTCCGCAAGGACCTCGGCCTGGTCCGTCCCGACGAGGTCATCATTCCGCTCGATTGAGGCGGCGCAACGGCCAGTTGCCGCATCCCCAAGCGCCACCTATAGGCTTGCCCGCTTACCGAGGAGAGAGGTCGCACGTGGCGCGTTCCGCGAAGAAAGCCGCTGTTTCGCCAGAGACGAGAGGGCCCGACATCAAGCGCCCGCCGCAGCCGCAGCGGTTCAAGGCGTCGAAGGAGCAGATGCTCCAATTCTATCGCGAGATGCTGCTCATTCGCCGCTTCGAGGAGCGCGCGGGTCAGCTCTACGGCCTCGGGCTGATCGGCGGCTTCTGCCACCTCTACATCGGCCAAGAGGCGGTCGCCGTCGGGCTGCAGTCGGCGATGACGGTCGGCAAGGACAGCGTGATCACCGGCTATCGCGACCATGGCCACATGCTCGCCTACGGCATCGACCCCAAGGTGATCATGGCCGAGCTCACGGGCCGCGAGGCCGGCATTTCCAAGGGCAAGGGCGGGTCGATGCACATGTTCAGCGTCGACCACGGCTTCTACGGCGGCCACGGGATCGTCGGCGCGCAGGTCGCGCTCGGCACCGGCCTCGCGTTCAAGCACAAATATGCCGAGGACGGGGGCGTGTGCCTCACCTACATGGGCGACGGGGCGGTCAACCAGGGTCAGGTCTACGAGGCCTTCAACATGGCCAAGCTGTGGGACCTGCCGGCGATCTACGTGGTCGAGAACAACAAATATGCGATGGGCACCTCAATCCAGCGCTCCTCGGCTGAGCCGTTGCTCTACCGCCGCGGCGAGGCGCACCGCATCCCCGGCCTGCAGGTCGACGGGATGGACGTGCTCGCAGTCCGCGGCGCGGCCGAGGTCGCGCTCGAATGGACCCGGAGCGGCAAGGGCCCGATCCTGCTCGAGCTCTTGACCTACCGCTATCGCGGCCACTCGATGTCCGACCCCGCACGCTATCGGACCCGCGAGGAAGTGCAGGACGTGCGCGAACACAACGACCCGATCACCCACGCCGAGCGCGAGCTCGCCAAGCTCGGGGTCAAGGAAGACGAGCTCAAGGCGATCGACAAGGAAATCAAGGATATCGTGGTCGAAGCTGCCAAATTCGCTGAAGACGCGCCAGAGCCCGAGCCCAAGGAGCTCTACACCGACGTCCTGGTGGGGAGCTACTGATGCCGCTGGAGCTGAAAATGCCGGCCCTGTCTCCGACGATGGAGGAGGGGACGCTCGCCAAATGGCTGGTCAAGGAAGGCGATGACGTCAAATCGGGCGACATCCTCGCCGAGATCGAGACCGACAAGGCGACGATGGAGTTCGAGGCGGTCGACGAGGGCAAGATCGCCAAGATCCTCGTCCCCGAAGGAACGGACGGGGTGAAGGTCGGCCAGCCGATCGCCTTGATGGCCGGCGACGGCGAGACAGTCACCGCCGAGCCCGCCGCCGAAGCGCCCAATCCGGCGATGACGGCGGAGCCGACGGTTCCTGCGCCCGCCTCGCAGCAGGACGAAGCCACTCCCACGCCGCACGTGTTCGAGACGGCCGCGCGCGACCTCGTCGCCGATGTAGCCAAGACCCGCGACGATCCCGAAGTGCCGGAGGGCACGCCTTTGGTCACCATGACCGTCCGCGAGGCACTGCGCGACGCGATGGCCGAAGAGATGCGTAAGGACGAGCGTGTGTTCGTGATGGGTGAGGAGGTCGCCGAGTACCAGGGCGCCTACAAGGTTACCCAGAACCTGCTGCAAGAGTTTGGCCCGAAGCGCGTCGTCGACACGCCGATCACCGAATATGGCTTCGCCGGTCTTGGCACCGGCGCGGCGATGGGCGGCCTTCGCCCGATCGTCGAGTTCATGACCTTCAACTTCGCGATGCAGGCGATCGACCACATCATCAATTCGGCGGCCAAGACCAATTACATGTCCGGAGGCCAGATGCGCTGCCCGATCGTGTTCCGCGGGCCGAACGGCGCGGCGGCGCGGGTCGCCGCCCAGCACAGCCAGAACTACGGGCCCTGGTATGCAAGCGTCCCTGGGCTGATCGTCATCGCGCCCTACAGTGCCGCGGACGCCAAGGGCCTGCTCAAGGCCGCCATCCGGACCGACGATCCGGTCGTGTTCCTCGAGAATGAGCTGCTCTACGGCCAGCATTTCGACGTGCCGCAGCTCGACGATTACGTCCTGCCGATCGGCAAGGCGCGGATCGTCCGGCCTGGCAAGGACGTGACGATCGTCAGCTACTCGATCGGCGTCGGAGTCGCGCTCGAGGCCGCGCAGGAGCTGATGGCGCAGGGCATCAACGCGGAGGTCATCGACCTCAGGACGCTGCGCCCGCTCGACAAGGCGACCGTGCTCGAAAGTCTCAAGCGCACCAACCGCATGGTGGTGGTCGAGGAAGGCTGGCCGGTCTGTTCGATCGCGTCGGAGATCATCGCGATCGCGATGACCGAGGGCTTCGACGACCTCGATGCGCCGGTGCTTCGGGTGACCGACAAGGACGTGCCGCTGCCCTACGCCGCGAACCTCGAGAAGCTCGCGCTGATCAAGGTGTCGGATGTCGTGGAAGCAGTGAAGGCCGTCACCTATCGCTGAGCTGCGCGACCGCGACCTCGTCCGGCTTTACTGGCCGACCCGGCTGCGGCCCGCATTCGATGCGCTGATCGACATCGACGATGCTCTGGGTGACGTGGTCTCCCGTTCCACGGAGCCGGCGCTCGGCGCAATCAAGCTCGCCTGGTGGCGCGAGCGGCTGGAAGAACTCGACGAGGGAAAGGTGCCAGCGGAGCCGAGGCTTGAGGCCGCTGCCCGGGAACTCCTGCCGCGTGGGATCTCCGGAGCTGAGCTGGCCGAGCTCGAACCCGGATGGGCAGCGCTGCTCCAGGAGCGCCCGGATCAAGAGCTTGCCCTCGATTGTGGCGCGAAGCTGTTCGGCTTCGCCGCTCGACTCCTCGGCGATGATCCACCGACCACCTTGCTTGCAGTAGCGGGGCGGGTTTTCGCTGCCGGCAAACTCAGCCGGATTGGGCTCGCTCCGAACGAGGCGCTTGCAATTCCGCTATTGGCCCGTGCGCCGAGCAGTTTCCGACCGCTTACTGCGCTTGCAGCCCTTGCCGCGCGCGACCTGGACCGGCGCGAGCCTGAGGCGACACCTGCCCGAGCCTGGACGTTGCTTCGCCATCGTCTGACGGGGAAATTCTAGTCACAGTTGACAGGAACGCCTCCCTTTTGGAGGTTGCCGCCGTGCCGAATCTCCTTCGTCCAAGGGGATTCCTATGCTTCGTTTCCTGGCCGGCGCTGCCGCCTGTTTCCTCCTGATGACCGGCACGTTCCTGATCTGGCAATCGCGCGCAGCGACTGGGCCGAGCTTGCCCGGAGCGCCGCCGGCGCGCGCTGCGAGCCTGTTCGGGGAGTCCGTGCCGCTCGAGGCGCCCGAGGCCAGCGCCAAGACGCGCGAGGAGAAGCGCTTCGCCCGCTACGACAAGGACAAGGACGGCAAGGTCGAGACGATGGAATATCTCGCCGCGCGCCGCCGCAACTTCGACAAGCTCGACGCCGACCACAATGGCGGGCTGTCTTTCCAGGAATATGCCGTGAAGGGCATCGAGAAGTTCAACGCCGCGGGCGGCGGCAAGGGCTTCCTGACTCCCGCGGAGTTCGTCGCGACCGCGCCGCCGGCTCCGAAGCGCAAGCTGGGCTGTAGCTGCCAGTCGCGGGCGCCCGAGGTGGCGAGTGCCGACGACGGGGACAACGCGAGCTAGAGTTCCTCCCCATCCCAGTATGGGGAGGGGAACCATCCGTAGGATGGTGGAGGGGTGTCATGCCGCCGCCACGAGAGAAGAACGATGTAGTGCTTCGCGCCGCGCGTTACGGCGCGAGATGACGCTGCCTGAAGGCTTGCTATGGCAAGCGCTGCGCCAACGCCCGAGTGGATTGAAGTTCAGGCGCCAGCATCCGATCGGACGATGCATCGTCGACTTCTATTGCCCTTCGGCAAAGCTGGTGATCGAAGTTGATGGTGAGAGCCACCTATTGGGCGACCACCCGGAGCGTGACTCGCGTAGGGACGCTTGGATGAAGAGCCAAGGGTTGCGTGTATTGCGGCTGGCGGCGGTGGACGTGATGAAGGACTTACAAGGGGTGGTCACGGCAATTCTCACCGCATGCCGAAGCTAGCTACCCCTCCACCAGCTGCGCTGGTTCCCCTCCCCACGACGTTTCGTGGGGAGGAATTTGGGTCAGCCACTCCCCAAGAGCGGCGCGGGCGCGGTCGGTGTAAGCCTTCTTGCGGTCGGCGCGCTTCAGTCGCCCGGCAGGCGGCGGCATCAGGCCGAAGTTGACGTTCATCGGCTGGAAGCTTTCGGCGTCGGCGCCGCCGGTGATGTGCGCGAGCAGCGCTCCGAGCGCGGTCTCGGGGGGCGGCGGCGGGAGCCTGTCGTCACGGAGCTCCGCGGCGGCGAAGCGGGCGGCGAGAATGCCGACGGCGGCGCTTTCGACATAGCCCTCGCATCCGGTGATCTGGCCGGCGAAGCGGATGTTCGGTTTCGACTTCAGGCGCAACTCTCCGTCGAGCAGCCGCGGGGAGTTGATGAAGCTGTTGCGGTGGATCCCGCCCAGCCTCGCGAACTCGGCATTTTCGAGGCCTGGGATGGTGCGGAAGATCCGCACCTGCTCGCCATGCTTCAGCTTGGTCTGGAAGCCGACCATGTTCCACAGCGTGCCGAGCTTGTTGTCCTGCCGCAGTTGGACGACGGCGTAAGGCCAGCGGCCGGTTCGCGGATCGTCGAGGCCGACGCCCTTCATCGGCCCGTAGCGCAAGGTGTCGACGCCGCGCTCGGCCATCACCTCGATCGGCATGCAGCCTTCGAAGTAAGGCGTATCCTTCTCCCACTCGTGGAACGGCATCTTCTCGCCGTCGACCAGCGCCGCGATGAAGTCCTCGTACTGCGCCTTGTCGAGCGGGCAGTTGATATAGTCCTTGCCGCCCTTGTCCCAACGCGCGGCCATCCAGGCGACCGACATGTCGATGCTGTCGCGATGGACGATCGGCGCAATCGCGTCGAAGAAGGCTAGCGCACCTTCGCCCGTCTCGTCGGCGATGGATGCGGCGAGGGCGGAGCCGGTCAGCGGGCCGGTCGCGACGATCGCGGGATGGTCGGGCAGTGCGTCGACGCGTTCGCGGACTACCTGGATGTTCGGGTGCTGCTCGACGGCTCGCGTCACTTCCGCGGCGAAGCCGTCGCGGTCGACGGCAAGTGCCGACCCGGCGGGGACGCGGTGGGTGTCGCCGCTCAGCATGATCAGCGATCCGAGCGCGCGCATTTCCTGGTGGAGCAGGCCAACCGCGTTGTGCTCGGCATCGTCCGAGCGAAAGCTGTTCGAGCAGACCATCTCGGCCAGCCGGTCGGTTTCGTGCGCGGGCGTCGAATCGCCGCCGCCACGCATCTCGCTCAGGCGCACGCGGAAGCCCGCTTCGGCGAGCTGCCAGGCGGCTTCCGATCCGGCGAGCCCGCCGCCGACGATTTGGATGTCGAACGCCATTCGGGGGCTGTTAGTCCGGCTCGTCGGCGCTATCCAGCGCGCATGCGCATCTTCACCATTGGATATGAAGGTACGACCGTGGGCGAGTTCGTCGCCGCGCTCCAGTCAGCCGGCGTCGAGCGCGTGATCGACGTCCGCGCCCTGCCGCTGTCGCGCAGGCCCGGTTTCTCGAAGTCGCCGCTCCGGGCCGCACTCGAGGAAGCCGGCATCGAATATCTCCACCTGAAGGCGCTCGGGACGCCCGCCGACGGCCGCGCGGCCGCTCGTGCCGGGCGGCACGAGGACCTGGAGCGGATCTATGCCGGCCAGCTTGAGCTGCCTGAAGCGATCGCCCAGGGCGCGCAAATGCTTGCCCTGGCCGACGAGAAGCCGAGCGCGCTATTGTGCTTCGAACGCGAGCCCGCGGAATGCCATCGCACGCTGTTGCTGGACGCGGTCGCCCCCCTTGCCGAGAGGGTCCACCTGTTCGCCTGATTACAACAAATCAACCTTCGGAACCGCGCGCTTGCTTGCCGGTTTCCGGTGCGCAACGAACATCTCAAAAGAGGGAGAAGGGTCGATGAAACTGGGGATCATGCTCGCCGGAGCGCTGGCGCTCGCCGGTTGTGCCGCACGGACGCCGCCACCGCCCGACATGAACAATACGCTGCTTGCGCCAGGCTTCCTCGCTCATGCCGGCAGCGCCAACCAGTTCGAAATTCAGTCGAGCGAGCTCGCGCTTCAGGCATCGCAGAACGCTGGCGTCCGCAACCTGGCGAATATGTTGATCGCGGACCACACGCAGCTGGGTCAGCAGGTCGGGGCAGCGGCCATGTCGGCGCGCCTGCAGCCACCGCCGCCGGTGTTGCTCCCGGCCGACCAGGCCGCGCTCGACCAGCTCCGTGCGGCTGGGACGGGATACAGCTTCGACCAGGCCTACCAGCAGGCGCAGATCAACGCGCACCAACAGGCCATCGGAATGATGCAGGGCTATTCCACGAGCGGCGATGTGCCGGCGCTGAGGAACGCTGCGGCCATGGCGATCCCGATGATGCAACGCCACCTGGCGATGGCCCAGTCGCTGGTGGTGACTCCGCCTCCGCCGCCGCCTCCACCGCCGCCGCCTCCGCCGGTCCGGCGTTCGGGCGAGCGCGGCTAGGGGTAGCTTAAGGGAAGGAAGAGGGCCCGGTGGCGACTCCGGGCCCTTTCTCCATCAGACCGCCGGGAGGTCGTCCGCGGCGGTCTCGTTGGTCAGCAGCAATTCAATGTCGGGGATTGGCCGGCCGCTCATTTCCTTGTTGACCGTGCAGACGAGGCGCTTTTCGACCTCCTTGTGGAGGCATTTCTTGAGCACGCCGAGGGCCTTCGGCGGGGCGACGATGGCCAATGCGTCGAAGTCGTTGCGAAGGACGCGCGCTTTCAGTTCGTCGGCCGCGTCCTTGATCCAGCGGTCTTCCTCCTGTTGCTGGAAGTCGGTCTCTTCATAGGTCGAGCGGCCATAGCCCGCGCTCTGCTTCACCGTGCCCGGCGCGTCGCTCTTGATCTCGCGATCCTTCCGCTCCCGGCGCGCGTCATGCGCCTCGGTTCGAAGGTCGATCTGGTTTTCATCCCCATGATTGCGGAAGAACAGCATCTTGCGGCCGTCGGCGACCAGGACCAGCGCGTCGTGGGGAAGGGGCATGGCGTCATTTTCTCCTTTGAATGACAGGTGAGGAGAACGCGGGCCCTTCCTAGCAGGTTTCAGCGGCTGGTCGCAGTCAGAACTTATTCCGGCTCCGGATCGGCGGGTTTTTCGAGCTCGCTTTCGCCGGTGACCGCATTGGGCACAGGCTCGATCTCTTCGCCTCCCTCGACCTCGATCGCCTCCTCGTCCGACTCCTCGATCTTGGCGACGCTGACGACGTGCTCGTTGTCGGCAACCCGGAAGATGGTGACGCCCATCGTGTTGCGCCCGGCAATCCGGATGTCGGCGACGGTGGTGCGGATCATCTTGCCCTGGTCGGTGACCAGCATCAGCGCTTCGCCCTGGCGCGCAGGGAAGGACGCGACGACGCAGCCATTACGCTCGGACGTGTCGATGTTGGTGATGCCCTGGCCGCCGCGGTTGGTGCGGCGGTACTCATAGGCGCTGCTGCGCTTGCCGTAGCCGTTCTCGGTGATCGTCAGGATGAACTGCTCATTCTCCTGCAGCTCGGCAAAGCGGTCCTCGGCCAGCGGGCATTCGCCTTCCTTCTCGCCCTTCCAGGGGGCGAAGCGGAGATAGGCCTCGCGTTCCTCCTGCGTGGTCCCGACGCGATGCAGGATCGACATCGAGATCACCTCGTCGCCCGGCTGGAGACGAACGCCGCGGACGCCGGTCGAGGTTCGCGACTGGAACTCGCGAACGTCGGTGGCCATGAAGCGGATCGCCTTGCCGTGGCGCGTCGCGAGCAGCACGTCGTCGCCCTCGGTCAGCAACTCGACCCCGATCAGCCGGTCGGTCGGGTCGGCCTGCTCGTCGCTGTCGTCGCTGATCTCAAGCTCCTCGGCGGGGCCGGTGCCGAAACGCATCGCGATCTTGCCGGCGGTCGGGATGTTGGTGAAGGCCGCCATGCTGTTACGCCGCACTGTCCCGTGCGCGGTCGCGAACATGATGTGGAGCTTGCCCCACTCGGCTTCGTCCTCGGGCAGCGGGAGCACAGTGGAGATGGTCTCGCCCTCCGCAAGCGGGAGCAGGTTCACCATCGGCCGTCCCTTGGTGTTCGGCCCGCCCTCGGGCAGCTTCCACACCTTCATCCGGTACACGCGGCCGAGGTTGGAGAAGAACAATACTGGGTTGTGGGTCGAGGTCACGAAGAGGGTGGTGACCGCGTCCTCGTCCTTGGTCGCCATGCCGGCGCGGCCCTTGCCGCCCCGCTTTTGCTCGCGGAACACGGCGAGCGGCGAGCGCTTGATGTAGCCCTCCATGGTCACGGTCACGACCATGTCCTCGCGCTCGATCAGGTCCTCGTCCTCGATGCCGTCGGCAGCTGGCGCCAGCTCGGTCATTCGGGGTGTCGCAAATTCGGCTTCGACCTCGTCGAACTCCTGTCGCATGACCTCGTAGAGGCGCGCACGGTTAGCAAGGATTTCAAGCAGTTCGCCGATGCTCTTCGCAAGTTCTTCGAGCTCGCTGGCAATCTCGTCGCGGCCCAGCGCGGTCAGGCGGTGGAGGCGCAGCTCGAGGATTGCCTTCACCTGCGCCTCGGAGAGGCGGTATTTTTCCTTCTTCGCCTGTGGCTCAACCGCCTCGACCAGCGCGATATAGGGTCGGATCTGATCGCCAGCCCATTCGCGCTCGAGCAGTTTTTCCCGCGCTTCGGCGGGGCTGGACGACCCGCGGATCAGCTTCACCACCTCGTCGAGGTTGGTCACGGCGACGACGAGACCGAGCAACAGGTGCGCTCGCTCGCGCGCCTTCAACAGCTCGAACTTGGCGCGACGCGTGATTACTTCCTCGCGGAAGCGGACGAAGCTCTCGATGATATCGCGGAGGGTCAGCGTTTCGGGCCGCCCGCCGCGGATCGCCAGCATGTTCGCCGGGAAGCTCGACTGGGCGGGGGTGTGCCGCCACAGCTGGTTGAGCACGACCTCGGGCGTGGCGTCGCGCTTGAGGTCGATGACGATGCGCACGCCCTCGCGGTTCGACTCGTCGCGAATGTCCGAGACGCCCTCGATGCGCTTGTCCTTCGCCGCTTCGGCGATCTTCTCGACCAGGCCGCTCTTACCGACCTGGTACGGGATTTCGGTGAGCACGATCGAGCGCCGATCCCCTCGGCCTTCCTCGAGATGGTGGCGGGAACGAAGCAGGATCGAGCCGCGGCCTGCGGTGTAGGCCCCGCGGATCCCCGCCTGGCCGAGGATGAATCCGCCGGTCGGGAAGTCCGGGCCCTTTACGTGCTCCATCAGCCCTTCGGACGTAATCGCCGGGTCGTCGATGTAGGCGCGGCACGCCGCAAGCACCTCGCCGAGATTGTGCGGCGGGATGTTGGTCGCCATGCCGACCGCGATTCCGCCGGCGCCATTGACGAGGATGTTCGGAAAGCGCGCCGGCAGGACCATCGGCTCCTGGCGCGTCGCGTCATAGTTCGGGGTGAAGTCGACGGTGTCTTTGTCGACGTCGTTGAGGAGGAAGTTCGCGACCTTCGCGAGCCGTGCCTCGGTATAGCGCTCGGCCGCAGGCGGATCGGGGTCCATCGAACCGAAGTTGCCCTGGCCGTCGATCAGCGGCACGCGCATCGACCAGCTCTGCGTCATCCGGGCCAGTGCGTCATAGATCGCCTGGTTTCCGTGCGGATGGTAATTGCCCATCGTGTCGCCGGTGATCTTCGCCGACTTGCGGTATGCGCGTCCTGCGACGAAGCCTCCTTCCTGGCACGCCCACAGGATCCGGCGATGGACCGGCTTCAGGCCGTCGCGAACATCCGGCAGCGCGCGGCTGACGATGACGCTCATCGCATAGTCGAGGTAGGAGGTCTTCATCTCCTCGACGATGGAGATCGGGACGATGTCGCTATCGCCGGGAGGGGGAGGAGTGGCGTCGTCGATTGGGGGTTGGGTGGCCAAGAAACGGTCCTGCTTGTGCTGGCGATGCGCGGGATGGCTTGCGGCTGAAGCCGCGTCCCTCCCGCTTGCACCCTACCTAGTGATTGTTTGGGCCGAGCGCCACCCCGCGCGCCCGCGCGCGCGAGGAAATCACTCGCGCGGCCCGCTTTGCTCCCGGCCAAGTTCATCAATGAAATCAGCCAGTTCAAAGTGGGTTCAGGCCGGGTTCGCCAAGAACCTTGGCCTGACAGATTTCCGGGTCTAAGGCCCCGCCGTCATTCCGCGCCGGCGCAGGCCGGCCGCAACAGGAGAAGCCTCGAGATGAAGCCGATCACCACCACCACGCTTGCGCTCGTCCTGGCCTTGTCGGCCGCTCCGGCGATTGCCCAATATGGCGGCACATCGGGCCCTCCGCCGCAGCAGATGCCGAACACGTCGCAGCAGCAGCAAGCCACTGCCGAACCGGCGCAACAGCAGGCTGCCGGCGGCGTCAAGCCATCGAAGAAGGCGCTGAAGGCGTTGGTCGAGCTGCAGGACGCGGTGAACAAGAACGACGTTGCGAACATCCCGGCCAAGGTGGCAGCCGCGCAGGCGGTCGCCGAAACCAAGGAAGATCGCTTCCTGATCGCGCAGATGCAGCTCAAGGCGGCTCTTGCGGCGAACAATAATGCGGCGATTTCGGCTGCAATCGATGCGGTCGCGGCGTCGGGCTACAATGACGGCCCGTCGAACGCGAAGCTCTACGAGAGCCTCGGCTCGCTCTATTACAAGGACAAGCAGTACGCCGAAGCCGCGGCGGCGTTCCAGAAGGCCGTGGCGGCCGATCCGCGGAACTGGCGCGCGTCGGCGCTGGCCGGCGAATCCTATTTCGCCCAGGGCCAGAAGGACCAGGCGATCAGCGCGTTCCAGCGCGCCGTCCAGGCGAGCGCCGGCGGCGGGACCAAGCCCGAAGAGAATCTCTACAAGCGCGCGGTCAGCGTCGCCTATGACGCGCAATCGCCGGCCGCGATCGCGCTCGCCCGCGAATGGGTCGCGGCCTATCCGAGCGCGGGGAGCTGGAACGACGCCATCGCCATCTATCGCAACTACAACCTTGGCGATGCCGAGGCCTCGATGGACATGCTTCGCCTGAAGCAGGCGATGGGCACGCTCACGCCGGGTGAATATAGCACGCTCGCGAGGGCGGCTGCCGACCAGCTGATCTTCGGTGAGGCGCACGCGGTCCTCGATGCGGGCATTGCAGCCAAGGCCATCAACCCAGCAAGTCCCGACCAGCGCGACCTCGTCGCCGGCCTCAAGGCGCGGGCCAGGCCGACGGCGGCGGACCTCGCGACGGCGATGAAGGCCGCGGCCAACGCCAAGGCGCTGATGCGGATCGGCGACAATTATGCGGCGATGGGCGACTATGCGAACGCGGTCGCTGCCTACAAGGCGGCGATGGCCAAGCCCGACGGCGACGCGGCACTGGCCAATTTGCACATCGGCATGGCGCTCGCGAGGTCGGGCGACAAGGCGGGTGCGACGGCGGCGCTGAACGCCGTTACCGGCGCGCGCGCGGACATCGCCAAATACTGGTTGACCTACCTGGCGCTCAAGGCCTGACCGGTCGGGAAGGGCGGTGGGATGACTGCCGCCCAGCCCTGAAATCCATGTCCCGTTTCGGGATGGTTAAGTCGTTTCCTCTTAGCGCATAGTAAATGCTCGCTTAGAGCCGGCGCAGGATGCGTCGCAAGGAAACGAGTATCACGTGCGGTTCGACGATCGCCTGCTGACCGTCCTCAACCAGCCGGCCGAGGACCGCCATGACGCCGCGGTACGCTGGCGCCAGCTGGTCGACCTTGTCGCGCGCGCCGGCGTGAACAGCGCAAGCTCCGTCACTGCCGAAGCACTCGACGCCATTCGCGCCGAAGCACCGCGCGTCGATGAGGCGGTGCGCGCAGCCACTGCGCGCGCGGTTGCGGCACTGCCGCTCCCGCTTGGCCTCCTCGAATATTTCGCGTCGGATTCGCTCAGCGTCGCCGCACCGGTCCTCGCCGCCGCAACGCTTGACCAGCGTCAGTGGCGCGCACTGCTGGCGGTCGCCGACGATGAGACCAAAGGTTTCATCGCCACGCTCCATCCCGACCTTCGCGAGGAGGCGCCGGCCGAGATCCAAGCCCGCTCACAGCGCGAACTGATGCCGGAGCTTGTGGCGGGAGACGCCGGGCCGCCGCCTGCAGGTTCGCCATCGCTGCAGGACGTGATCGACCGGATCGAGCGGCGCCGGCGGCTGCGATCGGAGCAACCGGCCGAGCCGGCGGGAATTGCGCCGGCGCAGGGTTCGCCGGCGCTGTTTCGCTGGGAGTGCGGCCCCGGGGGGGAAATTGCGTGGGTCGAGGGCGCGCCGCGCGGACCGCTGATCGGGCGCTCGATTGCGCGCCAGCAGGAGAATGAGGGCGACCGCGTCGACGCCGACGTCGTCCGTGCCTTCGCCGTCCGCGCCCCGTTCCGCGACGCCGGCCTGCGCATTGGCGGGGCAGGCCCGGTCGCCGGCGAATGGAAGATCAGCGGCGTCCCGGCCTTCGAGCCCAGCGACGGTCGTTTCGCCGGCTATCGCGGAGTCGCATTGCGCGACACGCCGGCGCCGGTCGCTGCTGCGTCCCACCAACCGGTGCCCGACGTGCTCTCCGACCCCGATTCGCTGCGGGAGCTGGTCCACGAAATCAAGACGCCGCTCAACGCCATCATGGGCTTCGCCGAGATCATCGAAGGACAATATCTGGGACCGGCCGACCGGGGATATCGCGAGCGCGCGGCCGAGATCGGGCGTCAGGCGCGCCTGCTTCTGACTGCGATCGACGACCTCGATTTTGCGGCCAAGGTTCATTCGGCGAAAGGCGCAGCACGCGAGCGGGTCGACCTCGCGGCACTGCTGGACCGGGCCGCGGGCGAGCTTCGCGACATCGCGGCCAAGCGTGGCATTGAAGCCGTCGTGGCCCCGTCGCGCGGCGAAATCCCGGCTGCGGTCGAGCCCGAGCTTGCCGACCGCTTGCTGTTCCGCTTGTTCGGCGCGCTCGCCGAGCGGGCAGAACCGGGGGAACGGCTGCAGGTCTCGGCCGAGCTGGCAGTGGGCGGCGCGCGAATCGCGATCGGCCGGCCCGAGGCGCTGAAGGGCGTCAGCGATGCCGAACTGTTCGGCGGCGTGCCCGGGGAAGGCATCGAAGGCGGCTTTTCGCTGCGGCTAGCGCGCGGGCTCGCCCGGATTGCTGGCGGCGATCTCGTCAGCAGTCGCGATTCCTTCGCTTTGCAGTTCCCGAGGCCCTGACCGTCGCGCCTTGGCGGGGGGCGAGGCTTTGTCTATCCCGCGTAGCGACCGGGGAGGGCCTGTAGCTCAACGGTAGAGCCGGCCGCTCATAACGGCTAGGTTGTAGGTTCGAATCCTGCCGGGCCCACCATCGTTTCGCGCAGCCGATCCGGGGGTTGGCGAGCGTGATGATCGGCCCTAATCGCGGGCCGTCGGGGAGTAGCGCAGCCTGGTAGCGCATCTGCTTTGGGAGCAGAGGGTCGCAGGTTCGAATCCTGTCTCCCCGACCAACCTTCGCGTTGCCGTCAGCTACTTCGACTTGTTCTCGGTAGTCGTAGTCGTGGTCGTTCTGGTCGTAGTGTTGGTGTGCTCGTCGTGGCCGACCTTCACGTCGATATCGGCGTTGCCGATCTTGTTCTCGAGCTTGTCGCCCGTACGCTGGACGTCGTTGCCGATGTCGGCCGCGATGTTCTGCGCAGTGTTGCCGATGTCGGCCGCGGTATTCTCGGCCGTGTTCTGGTCATATTGAACCGTGACGGCATTGCCGTCCTTGGTCACGTTGCAGGCTCCGAGCAGCAGCAACGGGATGAAGAGAGCGACGCGCATGAGATTTCCTCCCTGGTTTGCAAAGCTCAACGCCGTTGCGGCCGTTTCGCTCCCGGCTCGATTCCGCCGGAGAGAATTGCAAGCATCGTCGTCCAAGCCGCGACATTCTGCCGCAGCTGGACAGGGTCGATCTTGTCGAGCGTGTCGTCGGGCGTGTGGTGCCAGTCGAAATAACGCGCGCCGTCCTGGCCGAGCGAGACCCAGGGCGCGCCGAGCTTGATCGTCGGGTCGACGTCGGTCCCATCGGCTTCGCCCTTGTCGTTCTTCGTAATGCCGAGTGGTGCAAGCGAGGCGGCAAGCCGGGCATAAGTCGCCGGGTCGGTCGTCATCAGTTGTGAGCTGAAGCGCCAGATCCGGTCCGCGCCGAAGTCGCTCTCGCCCGCGATGGCGTAGGATTCCTTGCCATGCGCCTTGGCATAGGCCTCGCCGCCCAGCCCGCCAGGCTCCTCGGCGCCGAACCAGACGATGCGGATCGTGCGCAACGGACGGCCCGCGTCCATGATGTGCTTGGCCGCTGCGGTTGTGATGGCCACCCCTGAGCCGTCGTCGATCGCGCCCGTTCCGAGGTCCCAGCTGTCGAGGTGACCGCCGACGAGCAGGATCGGCGCCTTGGGATCGCGACCCGGCACTTCGGCGATGACGTTGCCGGACTGCGCGCCTTCGCGCTTATCGCTGACCAGGGTCAGGTGCATCGTCACCGGCTGGCCACGCTTCAGGATCCGGACCAGTTGCTCCGCGTCCGGCACGCTGAGCGCGCCGGCGGGGATCGGCTTGGCGCCGTCCGTGAAATTTTGGACGCCGGTGTGCGGATTGCGGTGGTGGTCGGTGCCGATCGAGCGGATGACGATGCCGATCGCGCCCTTCAGCGAGGCGATGGTCGGACCCTGCCGGCGCGGCGCGCCAAACTGGCCGTAACCGGAGCCGTCCTGCGCCGGCATCATGTGGTGATCGATGAAAACGATCTTCCCGCGAACGGCATCGTCGGGCGCGAGCCTCAGCGAATCGAGGCTGTCGAAATAGGCGATCTGCCCTGTGATCCCGTTGGGGCCGGTCGAGCCGCTGTAGCCGAGCGCGGCGATCGCCAGCTTCTGCGGGAAGGGAGAGACGATCTCGGCGCTCTCCGCGCCGCGCGTCCAGACCGGCATGGTGAACGGCTCTACGCGGACGTTGGCGAAGCCCATCGCGGTCAGCCGCCTGACCGCCCAGTCGCGGGCCCGTGCCTCCGCCTCGGTTGCCGCGAGCCGCTGACCCACCTCGGTGGTCAGGCCCTCGACTATGTCCCAGGCATAATGGTCGTTGGTGAGCGCATCGTCGCGGAGCGCGGCAATCTGCGGATCGGCCGCCACGGGCGGGGGCAGGGTGGTGATCGACTGCTGGGCTGCCGCAGGCGCGGCAGCGGTGAGCAGGACGGCAAGGAGCGAGCGATTCATGTCAATTCGCCTACGCAGCCGGGCCCCACAAGTCACCGTCCGCGCCGATCAAATTTGCGCGCTGATCGATCAAAGCAGCCGCATCTGCTTGCCCTCGGGCGGCTGGAACAGGTCGGTCCGGAGGGGGAACTTGGCCTGACGAAGTCCATATTTCTTGCACGCGATTTCGAACCGCGTCCGGAGAAGATCGGCCCAGGGTCCCTGGCCCCGCATCCGGCTGAAGAATTTGGGGTCGTTGTCACGACCGCCGCGGAGCGAGTTGATGGTCGCCATCACCTTCGCCGCCCGATCCGGGTAATGCTCGTCGAGCCAGGCGCGGAACAAGGGCGCGACCTCGTGCGGCAGGCGCACCGGCAGGTAGAAGCCGCCCGGCGCACCTGCCTCGACGGCAGCCTCGACGATATGCTCGAGCTCATGGTCCGTGATCTGGGGAACGACCGGCGCGATGGCGACGAAGCAGGGGACGCCGGCCTGGTTCAATGCCTTCATCGCTGCGAGGCGCTTGCGGGGTTGCGGCGCGCGCGGCTCCAGCGTTCGAGCGATCTTCGGATCGAGCGAAGTGACCGACAGCGCAACCGACGCGATCCTGATGTCGGCCGCCTGCTTTAAGAGCTCGATATCGCGCAAGACGCGGTCCGACTTGGTCGTGATGGTGAACGGGTGGCGCGTTTCCAGCAGTAGCTCGACGACCGAGCGGGTGATGCGCCAGCGCTCCTCGATCGGCTGGTAGGGGTCGGTGTTGGTGCCCATCGCGATCGGACGGCATTCGTAGCCCGGCCGCGACAAGGCCGCGTGGAGCAGCTGCGCCGCGTCGGGCTTCACGAACAGGCGCGATTCGAAATCTATTCCGGGCGACAGATCGTGGAAGGCGTGAGTCGGTCGCGCGAAGCAATAGATGCAGCCATGCTCGCACCCGCGATAGGCATTGACCGAGCGGTCGAAGCCGATGTCGGGCGAGCTGTTGCGCGTCAGGATCGACTTGGGCCGCTCGATGGTGACGGTGGTTCGGCGCGGGGCGATCCCGTCGATCGCCTCGACCTGGTCAAGCCACTCACCCTCGGCGAGATGCTCCTTGAGGTTGAAGCGCGTGGGCGTCGGATTGCGGGTCGCGCTGCGGCCGTGGTTCGACTCAACTGGCATGGTGCAATTGTATCGCCACGCCGGAACAAAACAAGAACGAAGACTAGTGAGCCATCGCCGTCATGCTCGTGGGGAAGGTCGGCCAGCGATGCTCGGCCATCGCCCGAAGAGTCGTGCGAGCCTCGTCGTTCAGGCCCTGGTAGACCCACATGTTTCGAAGCACCGCCGGCACGTAGTAGCGCGTTTCCCAGTAGGGGATGGATTCGATCCACAGCAGCGGATCGCCCTTGTCATTGATCCCGGCCCACCGGCCGACGGGCAGCGGCCCCGCATTGTAAGACGCGATGACCCGCGGCAGCTGGCCGGCCGTGCCGGGATCGCCTCGCATCATCTCCAGGAAGGTCTGGCCATATTCGAGATTATACTTGGGGTCGGTGAGCGCGCTGCGCGTGTAGGGCACGCCGCGGTTGCGCGAGACGAGCTGGGCCGTCACCGGAAGGACCTGCATCAGCCCGACCGCTCCCGCCGTGCTAACCGCCGTCCGGCGGAAGGCCGATTCCTGGACGATGTGGCCGTAGGCGAGCGCCGGATCTACGCGCCAGCCGTTGAGCGGGCGCCATGACGGGTTCGGATAGCGGTCGGTGGCGTCGGAACGCGCGCCCCATTGTCCGTTGTTCGCCAGCCAGAGCTGAGCGGCCGGAAGGTCGAGGCGCTTGGCGAGCTGGATCAGTGCATGGTGCTCGGACGGGGCGCCGATCTTCGCCTGGTGACGGAGCAATTCCTCGGCGAGCGCGGGTTCGCCGATCCTGGTCAGCTCGATCGCCCGCTGGACATTCGGCAGATTGTCGACCGGCGGATCGCTTCCGACGAACGGATCGACGCTGAGCCGCGTCGGCAGGCCGAGCGTCTCACGGGCGACGAGGCCGTAGAAGCTCTCGCTGGCCTCGGCGGTGTTGGCTGCCGCTCTCAGCAGACGCTCGACGGAGCCCGGACGTCCGGCGGCCTGCTCGGATCGGGCTGCCCAATAATATCCGCCGGCGCGAAGCTCGCGCTGCTGAGCCAGCTGGGATACCTGCTGGAACTCGGCCGATGCGGCGTTCCAGTCAGCAAGGCGCCAGGATGCAAGGGCGGAAACCCAGGCGGCCTGGCTGGCCCACTCGCCGGTCGAGCCGACTCGCCACGTGTCGGCGACGCGGCGTGCGTCGGCATCCTGACCGAGCACGTAATAGATGAAGGCGACGCGGGTCGCGGCCTCGGCCCGCGCCTCCACGGAAAGCTGGGGACCATAGAGGATCAGCTGTGCTTCGGCGCCGGCGGCGTCATCCGCCTTGACGAGAGGGTCGATGAGGCTCCGCAGTTCGTCGGCATAGGGCTCGCCCTGCACCGGCTTCGCCTTGTAACGGTAGGGCGCCGATCCGATGCTCATCACGGCCTTCTCGCCGATGATCGACGGTGGGGTCAGCGCACCTCGCCGGATTGCCATGTTCGCCAGCTGCTCGGCCTGTGGCAACTCCGGCGCCTCGGCGATCAGCGCCTGCAGCGAGACAAGATCGACGACCGGCGATCCCTTCGCCGTGTAAAGCTCGGCGCGCGCCAGGGGAGTCAGCACGCTTCGAGGCAAGGCCAAGATACCCGCCTGGGCCGAAGCCCAATTGCCCGAGTCGATCGCGTCGAACACTCCGCGCCAGTCCTTGGGCACGACGACTGATATCGGAGCGGGTTGGGCCGCGACGGGAGGCTGTTGCACGGCGGGGACAGTGATTGACGGTTGATCCTGTGGCGGAGCGGCCTGCGTCTGCGTTGGCGCCCGGGGCAGCGGAGGTGAGACCGGAAGGGGCGCAAGTGGGTCCGCGGTGGGCTGCGCAAATACCGGTGCGGCCGAGATCAGGGCCCCGAAAGCGAGCAGTCCGGACTTCAAGCTTCATCCTCCATCAGCAACAACAAGTCCTTCCATGCCAAGGACTTGTTTGAGGGTTGATTAATCAGGGCGCGCGGATGGAAGGTCGCCACTGTTCGCACCCCCTCGACCTTGTGGACGTGGCCGCGCGCCTGGGGCAGCGGCTTGCCGAGCAGGGCTTGTGCGGGCCCGTCGCCGAGCAACAGCAACCGCCTGGGCCTGGCGAGCTTGATGTGCTTGCGGGCGATTTCCGCGCAGGCCTCACGGTCGGCGGGGGACATCTTGCTGCCCGGCACGTGAACGCAGGAGAGCGAAGCACTGTAGGCTTGGTCGGCCGGAATCCTGATCGCCGCGAGCATTCGCCGGGCGAGATCCCAGGCGTCGCCGCCGATCGGCTGCCCCGCGGCATAATCGGCCACGGTGGGCGCGTCGGTCAGCAGCATGATCGGGGCTTCCTCGGGCCCGTGCGGAAGGACTCGCTTGGCGGTCGAGGAAGCAAGCGGCAGGTCCATGCTGCTCGACAGCCACTGCTTGAGCTCGGCCAGGCTTTCATGGCTGGGCTGGACCAGGTTCGGCGGCGGCGGTTCGGAGACTTTGGCTGCGGGTTTCTCAACGGCGGGCCTAAGCCAATCGCGCGGCTCTTCCTGGACGAGCGTGTCGACGCCCGCTTCGAGCCACCAGGCCAATGCGCTGCGCGCTTCGGCTACGCCGATCAGATCCGCTTCCCCGCCCACGGATCGCACACTCGCCCGGCATTGACGGCGCGGTCAAGGAACGGGCAGGGCATTTGAGTCGAATTGTGTTCGGGCCGCGACAGGACGAAGGGAGAGGGATGAGCGAGCGCGAATCCATGGCCTATGACGTGGTGATCGTCGGGGCCGGCCCGGCGGGGCTGAGCGCGGCGATCCGCCTCAAGCAGCTGGCGGCGGCCGCGCAGCGCGACCTCAGCGTCTGCATCCTCGAAAAGGGCAGCGAGGTCGGCGCCCACATCCTGTCCGGCGCCGTGATCGATCCGATCGCGCTGAACGAGCTCATCCCCGATTGGAAGGCCAGGGGCGCACCACTCAACGTGCCGGTCACCGAGAACCATCATTGGGTGCTCTCGAAGAGCGGCAAGTTCGCCTTCCCGCACTGGGTGATGCCGCCGTTCATGAACAACAAGGGCACCTATACGCTGAGCCTGGGCAACTTCTGCCGCTGGCTTGCGGGGCAGGCGGAGGAGCTGGGAGTGGAGATCTTCCCTGGCTTCCCCGCCGCCGAGATCCTGTTCAACGACGATGGGTCGGTAAAGGGC
>Ga0068858_100000976_pt1 | contig 29593 bp, 22 predicted proteins | sample KBSSwiS12_FD_66589 | JGI IMG/M metagenome (GOLD analysis project Ga0068858, IMG submission 66589) | Switchgrass rhizosphere microbial communities from Kellogg Biological Station, Michigan, USA - KBS Switchgrass S1-2 | ecosystem: Host-associated > Plants > Roots > Rhizosphere > Soil ... | reverse complement strand
GGCTCTTATACACTTCGAGTGATGCGACGAGCTCCGAGGCGAGGATGTCATAGTTGAAACCGCGACTGGGGTTGTCATTCGCCCACCAGTATGCAGACGCGACGTTCTGGCCGTTCATCAGTGTCCGATTCAGGGTGTTGTCCGTGCCGCGTACGAAGATGTCCCGGCCTTCGCCCCAGATGCGGTCCACTGAAATACCCGGGACGCGCTGTAAGGAATCTGCGACATTCTTGTCGGGAAACTTGCCGATATCCTCGGAACTGATTGCATCCACTACAGCGCCCGCGGTGCGCTTCGTGTCGAGAGCCTGCCGCAAGCTGCTGCGAATACCGCTGACAACGACTTCCTCCAGTGTTCCCTGCGGCGGATCTGAGGCATTGTCGGCGGCGCGGACACCCATGCTGAGCATCGCCAGTGCGGTGGCGGAGCAGCAGAGCAGCGGATAACGTTGACTCATCGTCGTGTCCTTGTCTGTTGGCGGCGGTTGCCGCGGTTCCGTTGGCTTCGAGCTCGGGCCTCCCATGGGCCCGACGGCAATGGTGTTTGCGTTGAGTCGCTGGTAGGTCAGTCCTGTGTTGGAGAGGATTCTCTCCAGGACCTGCTCGCGGGTGTACGTTCCGGAGATGCGCTGGACCGTACGGCCCGCGCCCAGGTCGGAGAAGAACACGACTTGTTCGCCGGTTTGCCGCGCATAGGCCTGCAATGCGCCCGCGAATGACTGGGCGCTGATTTCGAAATGCTCTTTGCGCGGCTGGACAGGCTCTCCTGCCAGGCTGTCATGCGGCAAGAGTAAGTGAGTGACCGCGGAGACCAATAGGGCGCTCACGGCGCGACGCACGGACCCGTTGCTTCGCACTACTGCGCCTCGCCTGCGCGCTTGCCGACAGTTTCACCAGGCCGCGCTTGCAGGACCCAGCCAGCAGCGTCTTCACGCACGAGCACGTCGGCGTGCGTTCGCAGAAATTCCACGAAGGTCGCCTGGTCCGTAGCGTTGAAGATCCCGGTAATACGCCTGTTAGCCAGCGATTCGCCGAGAATATGAATCGACTTTTCGTTGTACCGTGCGAACTCCGCAGCGACGTCGGTAAGCGTGGTCTCCTCGAAGACCAGACGGCGTTCCGTCCATGCCGTGGCGCGTTTGACATCGGCCACGGGCACGCGCCGTGGCGGATGATACTGAGCAACAACCGCCTGCTCACCACTTTCGAGCTCGATGGGTCGCGCGGCAGGCTCCGTCGAGTCGGTTGACTGCCCGGATGTCGGGCTCAGGCTGTTTGTTACCCGCACGCGCCCCTCGAGCACCGTCACGACAGTGCGCGAGTTGTGCGCGTCGACGTTGAATTCGGTGCCTACGGCGATGATTTCGGTCGCGCCGGACCAGACACGGAAGGGGCGATTGGGATTGCCGGCGACCTTGAATATGGCTTCCCCCGCGAGTAGTTGCACATCGCGCTCGGCTGCTGTGAACCGTGCACGCAACTTCGAGCGCGTGTTCAACTCGACCACGGAACCGTCTTCCAGGGTAATGGAGCGCATCTCTCCGACACTGGTGATGTAAGTCTTTGAACCCCAGTCCCAGTTGAACATCGCGATCACTACTCCTGAGATCAGCAATACAATGACGATCGATGCGGCCAGTGCTCTTTGAACCAGGCGCCGCTGGGGGCTTACAGCCGGTCGTGGCGCGCTGTTGCGTTCGGTAGCCGCGGCGAGCCGCGTTACCTTGTTGGAGTCGAGCGCCCGTGCTTTCTCTATGAGCTCGGTAATACTGTCCTGCGGCCACGACTGGCTGCCCGCGAGCTCCTGCATCAACTGGCTGACGCGCAGAAATTCCTCTACGTGCAGATTCGAGCGGCGCAGCCAGTTGATGAAATCCAGCCGTTCTTCGTTTGTGCTGTCAGAGTCGGACAGGATGACCAGCCACTCGGCCGCGGCGCGCGCCGCTGCGGCTGGAGCAGCACTGTCGTTACCCGTGTGATTGTCGAATCGCGAAGTCACGCTTCACTCCGAAGTCAGACGAGCGCGAAGCTCGGCGTATCCGGTTACCAGGTGGCGCCTCACCATGCGTGGCGTAACTGCCAGATGATGAGCGATCTCTTCATTTGTCATGCCTTCTCTCAACTTCAAAAAAATAACGGCGCGGACCATGACATCGAGTGAATCCAGGGCCGCGTGAAAACGCGCCTGGTTCTGTGCCTCGGCGACGTGGAATTCCGGGGTACGCGTTTCCAGCAGCAGCTCCAGCTCTTCCGCGCTGTGCGGCTTGCTCTGACAGGCACGCATTCGCCATTCCGCCGCGACATTGCTGGCGATGCGATACAGATAGGCCCGGGGCTCCTCGATGAGATCGGTCTGATTGGTACGCAGGAGGCGCAGGTAGACTTCCTGAGCAAGGTCCTGGGCGTCCGCCCGTGTCCGGACCCGGCGCTCGACGAACCGGGTCAGATCGGCGTTCCAGCGCCGCACCCAATCAGCGATGCGTATCCTTTTTCCGTCGCTCACCGGCCCCCCGGCATCCGTGCAGTGTCGTACGAATCTTCTGCCATCCATGAGGAGACGGGGTCAGACCGGAAATCAGCCCCCAGAAAAGTCTGCCGTTACGGGATGGCAGGGGGTCTGTAGCACAGGACTGGCCATGTGGCCAGATACCGGGAGCGGCCGGGCCGGCGTGGTACGAGATGTTCGTCCAGGGATCGAGCGTTCAGATCCAGCCGGTGCAGCTCAATCGGGACCGTAACACGTTCCCGATGGTTCGTTCATTGGCAATGAGATCGGCGCCGTTTTCACCGTGAAGCCTGATAATGGCTCCCGGAAGAAGATGCTTTGGAAGGGCGTACGCCGCAGATGATCACTCGTTGGCCGGTGCGCCCAAACAATGTCAGTCCCAACATCAGCAGCATGTAGGGTTCGATCGCTCCCCCGCCCCCGCCTCCGCCTCCCTTATCGGAGTTGCCACCTCCAGCCGCAGGTCCGATCACCGTCGTGCTACTCGTTACGGATCCATTCGCAGTCAATGGATCCGCCGAAATTGATCTGACTGAGGCGGTGGAGGTCGAGGTGCCAATCGCCGAGGCCGTCGCGGTTATGGTCACAGACACATTCTTGTTGGCCGCCAGGTCGCCGAGCGTGCAGGTCACGAGGCCGGAACCGGTCGTTGCACAGCTTCCAGCGGAAGCGGTAGCGCTGTTTACCGTCACTCCTGTGCCTGCCTGATAGGAGAAAGAGGTTCCCGCAGCGGACCCTGGCCCCGAGTTGGATACCGTGAACGTGACACTCACCGGTTGTCCAGCTACAGCAGATGCCGGCGAATTCGAGGTCACCGACAGATCCGCTCCGTCAGAGACCGTCGCCTGCGTTACGATCGAATTGTTTGATCCGTCCGCGTCAGGTTGATCCGCTGACAGATTGGCGCTGATCTGGAGCGCCGAGTTTACAGTTGGAGCAACAGCCGTCATGGATACGTCAAAAGAAGCTCCGGTCCGCAGTATCGGCACGGTGCAATCCGCGATAGCTGCAGTCCGGGTACAACTTCCGTCACTCGGGGAAATTTTCAGATTCTGCACATTGCCCGGGATATCGATGGAGATATGCGCTCCGGTGGCATCATAGGGGCCATTGTTGACGGCCGTATATTCATAGGCGAACGGAACGCCATATACCACCGCGCCGCTGCTGCGCAGGCTCAGCGCCAGGTCGGGTGCAACCGTCATTTTGAAAATGCCGTTTCGTGCCGTCCCGACGAGTAAATCGCTGCTGCGGTTTGGATCCACTATTACAGCCATTGCGTCCCACCAGGCACCGGTCGGCACCGCAGGGGAGACGGGGAGGTCCTGCCAGCTTACACCTCCGTCGACGGACCTGTTGAGCCCTCTCTCGGATCCTCCGTAGAGGATGTTGGTGTGCAGCGGATCAATCGTCCACAACCCCTGTTTATTGCTCAGAACCGTGAAGCTGCTACCGCCATCCAGGCTCTTCACGAGTTGCTGATTTTGGCTGCCGTAAAGGATCTGCGCGTCATGTGGATCAATCGCGGAGAGGTAGAAATCTCCGGTCGTATCCGCGACGTGTGCCCACGTGAGGCCGGAATCGTTGGTTCTATAGAGGCCGTAGTAGGTGGCTGGATTTGTCGTCAGCGTAAATGGGATCCCGTATGCGACCGTGCTGTCAGAAGGTGCAGCCAGCAGCGTTCCGAACGTTGTGTTGGCTGGAAGCCCGGCACTCACTGTTGTCCACAGGTTACCCGCGTCGATCGAGCGGAACGCTGTCGTGTTGCCGGCTGCGAGAAGGGTCTGCGTCAGCCCGGGCCATGTCACCATCGTCTGTATCTGTTGCGTGCCAGTTTGCGTTACCTGGCTCAGCGACCAGGTGTTGCCGCCATCAGGAGACATGGCAAGGCCGATAGCGAGCGACGCATATAGAGTTCCATTGGCACCCGGCGCGCTCAAAATGGAGCTGACGCCGAAGGCCCCTGGACCATCGGCGCTGATGTTGGCGGCATTCAGTTGATGGAGCGCATCCGTGTTGATGGGGGTGGTGGCATCGGCTCCTCCCGCAATATAGCCAACAGTGCCTGCATTATCGCTGAAATAAATCCGGTCCCTGGCTGCGCTGGCGGAGAATTGCCGCATGTAGGTTGCAACCAACCCCTGTACCTGTGGTGACCAGCTCGCCCCGTCATTCGTCGTGCCCCATACGCCGGATGCACCCCCGATCAGGAGTGTTCCGCTGTGAGCGGGATTCACCGCGAGCGTAAAAATCCCTTGCGAAAAGCTGTTGCCGGTGATGTTGGACCAGGTCGCGCCGTTATCAGACGATCTGAAGATGAGGCCGCCGGGGGTGGACGCGTAAATGGTCGCTGGATTCCGGGGATCGAGCGCGACGGCGTACGAGGCGTAACTGTTGCTCGCAAAAAAACTGGTTCGAGTCCAGGTGACGGCACGGTCATGTGAGACCCACAGCCCGTCGAAGGCAGCTGCCCAGATTGTGCCGGGGTCTGTCGCGTCGATCGCGAAATCCTGCACGACGTGTTGAGGGTTCGTTGCCAGGCTCAACTGGCTCCAGGTACGTGCGCCATCATGCGTGACATAGAGGCCACTGCTGCCTGCATCCAACGAGACAACGGCATACAAGGTGTTCGAATCGACGGGGTCCGCGCTGAATTGGTTCACTCTCGTCAGCGTACCGGGGGCGATGGTGGCGCGTTCGGTCCAAGTCTGACCCCGGTCAGTGCTACAGACAATCCGGGCACCGGCGGTGACAAACACCGTTTGGCCGTCAGCGCTGACCTGGGCCAGCCCGGGACTCGCGAGGTTGACGGGAAAACCCGGGACCGGAGTCAATGTCTTTCCGGCATCAGTGCTGGTCAGCAGAAAGGGGGCGTTGCCCGCCACGACGTACAGCCGGTTCGGGTCGGTGGGGTCAACGGCCAGACCGTTGGGCGAATTCATGAAATCGGTTCGCACCATCTGCCAGGTCACTCCGCCGTCGGTCGAACGGCTGAAGCCGCCGATTGACAGCAGATAGACGATGGACGGCGTGGCCTTGTTGTAGATGATCTTGTTCACCATGCCGCCATAGGGACCGATGCTGGTCCAATTGTTGATGGCCGCGCAGGCAGGGTGCGCAATGAGAGCAGCCAGCAATCCGCCGGCCACGGCTCTGATAAAAGTCATGATCCTTTGATGTCTCCCGTGCTGTGCGCCGCGGTTTTATTTTGTTTTGCGACCTTGCGAAGTATTACCCAGGCACCCGCCGGAATCTACTTGACAGATTCCCGGGTGCGCGGGGCTTTCGTCCGATGTTGATGTCTACATTCAACACGGACATGAATGTGCGCCCCATACGGCGGATGTCGTGCGGTGTGATGGGCGCAATGCCGATGACCTGGAAATTGGCCCCTGAGGCGCTGCGAGCGCTCACTATTCAGCTCACGCCTGCATCGGGGCGTCAGTTGCCCTTTCTCGCAGTTGCGTTGGCTGCTCTTAACCTACTAATTTACTTAGAGTTTATGGGGTAATCCGATGCTTTCTGTTGCGCTCGGTGGCGAACCTGATACGCTGCCGGGCTCGGTCGGGGTGTAGCTCAGCCTGGTAGAGCATCTGCTTTGGGAGCAGAGGGTCGCAAGTTCAAATCCTGTCACCCCGACCATTGATCTCCATGCAGGCGAATCCGCGCGGCCCGGCGCGAACATGAGTCAGACGAACTCCTAGGAACGACGCAGCGCGGGGAAACAGAACTTGGCGAGTTTCTTCGCGGCCTTGAGCAACACCGGCGGGGTGACCTGGCGTGCGAATGATCGGAGCCGGGGATCTTCGCGATAGAAGCTCGGAGCGAAGGTCGAAGTCCGCGGGGTACGAGCCGACTTCTCGTCCGTGCCGACCGTGTGGTAGTACACGATGAAGGATTGCCGGCTGCGATCTTCCGGGCAGGCTATCGGCGCAGGAACGCCGTGATAGTTGGGATCCGCCACTTCAAACAGGATCGTCCGGTTGAAGACGGGCTCCACTGAAACATCACATCGGGTCGCCGCGTCGTTCCATAACTCCAACTGTCCGTTGTAACCCGGATCCCAGGCCTTGTTGAGGAATACGATCATGGCCAGGCGCCGGCTCAAGCCGGTGTCGTAGGCGACGTTGCGATCCGAATGGACCTGGAAGAAATCGCCGCGCCGCATTGTGGCGTAGCCGGCGCCCTGCAGATACGGGTCAGGTAGCAGTTGCCAGACGCCGGTGATCTCGGACAGCAGATACAGGAATGAGGCCGAGTGCACCAGGCTGACCATTTGCGAACCCGCCGGACCCAGGTCGACCGCCGAGCGCATTCTGCGAAGCCGCTCGTGCGGGAGGGCCTCGACGAGCAACCACTGGTTCTCCTGCAGGGCCGCCATTTCCGCCAACAGCGGATCCAGGATGTCCGGCGCAAACAGGTTATCGATTACAACATGCGGAAACGGCGCCGTATTCTGATACGAGGCGCGCAACTGCTCGATCCGGGTCGGCAGGCGGATACGGTCTGCAAACAGAGCCGACAGGTCAGCGGTGATGTCGCGGTCGCGACCCATCGAACTCGAGCCTTGGTATGGTTCTTTCGATCAGAAAGTACTCGCCTGACCGCTGCGGTGCAAGGTGGTTGGCGCACCGCGGCTGCGTGCGGCCCGGCAACGTCTGATGCGTGCGCGGCTGGAGCTCACTGATCGCCTGCGATGAGTCAGCCGGAACTGTCTCCGGTCGGGCGGTAAAGCTCCACGGATGGCTGGCTGTCCGCATTCACGTGCCGGCGTTCCCACGCCTTCGCCAGACTGATGAACTGTCCGATGGCCTGCATGGCGGAGCGCAGGAAGCCACGCGTACCGTATCTCCAGTTGCCGCAGACAACGTAGGACCATCCGAAACGCAGAACCGGCTTGCCGGCGATGAGCAGCAGCGACGGACCGGCAGGGTGTTTCTTCAGGATGGCGGCGGCTTCAACATCGGCGTTGGCGCTGTAGGTCTCCAGCATTCTCGAGAACGAGGCATTGCGCCAATGCAGCAGCGGGCCGGAGAGCTTGCGAAAGCGGCCGGTGATCTTGACCTTCTCATGGATGGCTTTGTCAGGATCCCAGGAGCTGTATTTCCGGTTGAAGATGCGGACAAACTCCTCGCGGCTGCGGCGGCGCAAGGAGCTCGGTACGATTTGTCCCATGAACTCATCGACCCGGCTGACCACCAGCCCGTCGTGCGGGTCCGGATCGCTCGCCAGGGTCGAACGGATCGACTCAGCCAGCTCGCGGGAAATGACTTCGTCCGCATCGACCTTCATGACCCAATCGTGTCGTGCGAGATCCACAGCCCGTTGATGCTGGCCGCGCCAGCCGAGCCAGGGTTGATGCACAACCCGTGCGCCGAGCCGCGTTGCTATCTCGCACGTCCGGTCGGTGCTGCCCGAATCCAGAATCAGTACTTCCTCGGCCCAACTGGCACTGCGGATGGCGCGCTCGATCAACAGCTCCTCGTTCTGGGTGAGTATGGCAACGGTCAAGGGTTGCTGCATATGAAGCATTCCGTCCGGGTCAATCAATAGATACTGGACTATCGGCTTACCTTGCGGTAGATGGCCGCCGTCTGGGTGGCAATGCAACTCCAGTCGTAACGCCTGGCGAAATCCTGACATCGCGCGCGGTCGGGGAGCGTCAGCTTGCCCAGCAACGCGGCCGTAATGCCGTCGGCAAGCGCATCGGTTCCACTGGCCGGCAGGACCAGATCCGCGCTGAGATCGCTGACCACCTCCGGGAGGCCGCCGATCGGCGTCACCAGCACGGGCACGCCCGCTGCCAACGCTTCGGCCGCAACGAGGCCGAAGCCCTCCAGGGCTACTGTAGGAACCACTGACAGATCGGCGGCGCGATACGCTGTTGGCAGGTCCTCGTCAGGAAGAAATCCCAACAGCCGCACGTGATCCTGCAGACCCAGATCGGCGATCTGCTTTTGCAACTGCTCGGCGATCGGACCCCTGCCGGCAATCAGTACGAGCACATCCGGCACACGGGCACGTACGCGTGCCGCAGCTGATATGAGATCCTGCAACCCCATGCGGGGCGCCAAGCGCCGCACTGCGAACACGATCGGGCGATCCTCGGGAAGCCGCAATTGCTGGCAGGCCTGAGCTTTCGAGAGCCGCGAAGCAAACCTGTCGCAATCGACGCCACCGGGCACAATGCTGATGCGCTCAGGTGGTATGCCGTAGCTGTCAGTCAATACACGGGCGAATGCCTGAGACAACACGATGAAGTGACCGGCCCTTCCGTACACGCGCCGTTCTACCCAAAGCTTCGCCTGGCGGACCACCTCGCGGTCTCCGTGGACGGCGCCTTCGGCAGCCCAGGGACCATGGAAGTGAACGACGATGGGCGTGTCACCCAACGAGTCGAGCATCGGCAGGGTGTACAGAGCGAAGTGCGAACACGCCAGATCGTACTTCGAGGTGCCGTGCGTCCGGATGAAGTTGCGTGCCTTCAACAATCTGAACGGCAGCGGCGCCTCATTCGGGGCAAAGGCGGCTACGGTCACCGCGTGTGAGCCCAGTGGAGCATTCCCGGCCACGATTCCGTCCGCGAGCACGCCGGCCGCGGGCAGATGCTGCACCAGATTGAAGTAGACGCGGTTACAACCGCCCGCTTTCTGCGGAAACCAGCCCATTCCGAGTTGCAAAGTGCGCAGCGGCGGGCTCGAGGCAGCGGTCGAAGGCGCCATGGCAAGTTCTGAAGACATCAAACTCTCGAATGCAAAAGCCGCACCGCGGTGGCTGTTTCTCGTGCTCAACGCATGTCGCCACACAGCGACATGCGTATCCATGAGGAGGGGCATCGTAACAGGCGTGACATGCGGCGACACAGTTTATGGGGGATTGCACGGCGCGCAATACGAACATCATGCCACGGGCAGCGGCGAAAGTGACTTACGGTCGAGCCCGGCAATCACACGTTGTGCCGTCATTCAACCGCAGGCTGTTGCGTCCGCCTTCAACATCCCGCCTTCATCAAACAGCACCAAGAGCGTGCGGAAAACGCTCACCGCGCACCATGTTGAACAAATGAGGCGTGAAGTTTTTTCACGCTGGCAAACATCGCCAGCGACGTGATTCGCCGTTAAAGTGCACGCAGGCGGCTGCCGAGGCGAAAAACGAACGTGAGTGTTGAAAGTGGAATAGGAGTTGCATTCTGTCCGTGGGGCATCGTACCGTCCGCGACGATCGCGCACAGTTGCCTCCGGACATGCGATTGTTGAGATCAGTTGTTGCAAAGTGAAGAGTACGCGTTCATGAAGTTTCTTTCGCTACCCATCGCAGCAATCACCACTGCAGTATTGTTTACCATGAGCGCCGTTGCGCAGCCGCGAGCATCGCGGGGCCCCTCGGGTCAGGTCCCGGCTCAGCCGGCGCACGAGAGCATCGAGGATTCGGTGACGGCTGCGGACGCATTGTTAATGTTTGTTTCAGGGACGGGGATTCTTGCCTTGCAGCTCCGACGCAAGCAGAAGGGGCTGCGGACGATGCGACCGCGGTTCCCGGCGAGCTGAGCCCTCGTCGAGGCAATAACCCTACCGGGGTCCCGGGGAGGAAGCATTGAGCGTGCCAACGGATTTATTGAGACCGCGTGAATTTGCGGCGCCGAGCACCGTCGATTCACCGACGGTATTTCTGATCAAATGTTTGCTGTTGCCGACTGTCCCCGTGCTGACGCTGTTTCTGTGCCTCGAGTTGGCCCACGAGCCGATCCGCGGGCGTTATTTCCTGGTCGCGGTGCTCACCTTCATCGGCGCTTCCGAGCTGCTCGACAGCACGCGGATCCTCGGGGGGGACGGTCCCCGTCGCCGGCGCTGGATCCTGTTGGAGATCACTGCTCGCTGGTTCGGCCTGGTGGCGCTGGTCGGGGTGCTCGTTTATCTATCGGGTATCACGCGCTGGCTCAGCTTCCCACCGCTCATCGCTTGGGTGGTCATCACTCCGCTTGCGCTGTTCGTGGCGCAGACGCGCGTTGCCAGCGCACTGGCGAGCAATGGCCGCCGCGGGAGCTCACTGCGACGGGCTGTCATCGTCGGTATGACTGATGTGGGAGTGCGTCTGGAAGCCGCGTTGCGCAGCGATGCCATGCTGCGGACTGCTATCGAAGGCTATTTCGAGGACAGGAGCCCGGATCGCCTGATCGCCAAGGGTACCTCGCGAATCATCGACCGGACCGGGGGACTCGCGGACTTCGTCGCCAGCAATAACATCGAGCAGGTCTTCATTACGCTGCCCATGACGAGCACGGCCCGCATCCTGTCGCTGCTCGACCAACTCCACAATTGCACCGCCTCCATCTATTTCGTCCCTGACCTGATTGCCTTCAACCTCATCCAGGCGCGCTTCGATGTGTTGGGCGGCATTCCCATCGTGGCGGTGCGTGAAACGCCTTTCTATGGGGCGACCTGGGTGCTCAAGCGTTTGACAGACATTCTGATCGCCGTTGCTGCCATTACGGTGCTGTTGCCGGTGCTGATCCTCGTGACGCTGGCCATCCGGCTCGACTCGCCGGGACCTGTGATCTTCAAGCAGAAGCGCTATGGCCTGGATGGTCGTGAGATCCTGGTCTACAAGTTCCGCTCCATGCGGGTCACCGAGGACGGCAAGGCGCAATTTCGCGCGGCCAGTCGCAGTGACCAACGGATTACCCGCGTGGGCGCCTTCATTCGCAAGACTTCGCTCGATGAGCTGCCCCAGTTGTTCAACGTACTCCAGGGCAGCATGAGCATCGTGGGCCCCCGGCCGCACCCGGTGGCTATGAACGAGCACTACCGCCGTGAGATTCGCGGCTACATGGTTCGACACAAGGTGAAGCCGGGTATCACCGGTTGGGCACAGGTGAACGGCTATCGGGGTGGAGACGATCTGGACTCGATGACGAAGCGCATCGAGTTCGATCTGGCGTATGTCCGCAATTGGTCCCTGTGGCTGGACTTCCAGATCCTGCTGAAGACGGTGGCGGTGGTCTGGTCGGACACCAATGCGTACTGATCGTAAGGTTGCCCTCATTTACGACCGGCTCGACGGCTACGCGGGAGCGGAGCGGGTCCTCGAGCAGAAGATCGACCTGTACCCGCAGGCGGACGTGTTTGCGTCGATTGACATTCTGACGGACGCCGACCGGGCCTTTTTGCACGGCAAGACTCCCAATCTGACGTTCGCACAGCAGCTGCCGTTCGTTCGGCATCACCATCGGCAGTTCCTGTTGCTGCTGATGTTTGCGATCGAGCAACTCGACTTGAGCGACTACCCGCTGGTGCTGTCGGGCAGCGCTTCCATCGCGAAAGGGGTATTGACCGGACCGGATCAACTCCACATCGCCTACATCCATTCGCCGATGCGCTATGCCTGGGACCTGCAGCATCAGTACCTGCGCGAGTCGAAGCTCGATGGCGGGGTGAAAGGCATGATCGCGCGCTGGATGTTGCACAAGGCCCGCATCTGGGATTCGCGCACCGCCAACGGGGTGGATCACTACATCGCCAACTCCAGATTCATCGCGCGGCGCATCTGGAAGGTGTATCGACGCGAGTCGACTGTCATCTATCCGCCTGTTGACGTCGATAACTTCAACCTGCGGCAAGACAAGGACACGTTCTACCTGACGGCCTCCCGGATGATGCCGTATAAGAAGATCGCGACCATTGTGGACGCGTTCCGGGAGTTGCCCGAGCGGAAACTGATTGTCGTGGGCGATGGGACCGAGATGAGCCGCGTCAAGGCGGCGGCCGGACCCAACGTTGAAGTGCTCGGCTACCAGCCGACAGAAGTGTTGCGAGACCTGATGCAGAGGGCCCGCGCTTTCGTGTTTGCCGCCGAAGAGGACTTCGGCATTACCCCCGTGGAAGCGCAGGCTTGCGGCACTCCTGTCATTGCGTTCGGGCGCGGCGGGGCTGCGGAGACGATTCGCGGTGTCGATCAACAGCGGCCCACCGGTGTGTTCTTCCATGAGCAGTCGGCGGTCGCCATCGCTGAGGCCGTGCGCACGTTTGAGCGCTACGCGGACCGTATTTCACCGGTCGACTGCCGCGACAACGCACAACGCTTCGCCGTGCAGGTTTTCCGGGACACCTACAGTCGGTTCGTCGAGCAATGCTGGACTGAATTCCGCGACCAGAGCCCACGGCAGCGGTCAGAACGCCTGCTGGGTGTTGCCTGACACGACCAATTCGCCAAGACCAGGAGCGAGTAGATGCGATCGATATCTGATTCCATGCCCACGCGAGTTTTGGTAACCGGCGGGGCAGGCTTTCTCGGCTCGCACCTGTGCGAGCGCCTGGTGGCCGAGGGCCACGAAGTGCTGTGCGTAGACAACTACTTCACCGGCACCCGGGCCAACATCGCAGGCCTGCTCGGACATCCGCGGTTCGAGCTCATGCGCCACGATGTGACGTTCCCGCTGTATGTCGAGGTGGACGAGATCTACAACCTCGCCTGTCCGGCCTCGCCGATCCACTATCAGCACGATCCGGTTCAGACCACCAAGACGAGCGTGCATGGCGCCATCAACATGCTGGGCCTGGCCAAGCGACTGCACGCCAAGATCTTCCAGGCCTCCACCAGCGAGGTGTACGGCGATCCGGAGCAACACCCGCAGTCGGAAGGCTATTGGGGACACGTCAATCCCATCGGGCTGCGCTCGTGTTATGACGAGGGCAAGCGCTGTGCGGAAACCATCTTCTTCGACTATCACCGCCAGCACCAGCTGCGGATCAAGGTCGGCCGCATTTTCAATACCTATGGGCCGCGGATGCATCCGAACGATGGCCGCGTGGTCTCGAATTTCATCATGCAGGCCCTGCGCAACGAGCCGATCACGCTCTACGGCGATGGCTCGCAGACCCGCTCGTTCTGTTATGTCGATGATCTGGTGGACGCGTTCGTGCGCCTCATGAAGACGTCCGATTCGGTCACTGGGCCCATCAATCTCGGCAACGAAACGGAATTCACCATCGAAGAGCTGGCGTTGCAGGTCATTGAACTGACGCATTCCAAGTCCAAGCTCATCCGCAAGCCGCTGCCGGCGGATGACCCGCGCCAACGGCGACCGGACACTCGATTGGCGCAATCGACTCTCGGATGGACGGCCACGACGCCGTTGGCGGAAGGCCTGCGCTACACGATCGACTATTTCGACATGCTGCTGCGCGCCCAGCCCAAGGATCTCGAGGCGCAAGAGCTGTCGACGACCGCGGCTGCTTAGGGAGCTGTCGGTCTTGGGCAATCCCGCAACAACTTCCGGCATTCGTCCCGCAACGGTCGGGGAAGGCCTGGCGGTGGTCGGTGTCGTGCTGCTGTTGCCGATTGCGCTGTATGCAGCCCACCTGGCAGCCATCGAGCGATTGTTGTACCCCGCCTCCAATCTGGCGCTGGCGGTGTACCTCTTCACGCGTCGCTCCGCCTGGTACAGCGGTCAGATTGTGTTGGTCTTCTGTTTTGTATCGTTGGTCCGGCGGCTGGTGGACGCCCAGATGGGGTTTGATGCGCAGAGCCCGGTGCTGCTGACGCCCTACCTGTGTGGGGCGCTCGCCGGCATCGAGTTTCTGAACTATTGGCTGCGACCCCAACCGCGCAACATCGGTCCGTATCTCATCATCCTGCTGGCCGTGGCCTATGGGGCGATGCTGGCGATCGGCGGCGGCCGGATCCTGGCTGCGCTCACAGACACTTTGAAGTGGGGTATCGGTCCAATATTCGCCGTGTTCATCCTCTCCCAGGGCAGCGGCCAGGCGCTGACGCGCAAGGTGGTGGAGAGCTGCCTGATAGGGGCGGGCGTGGTCATGGCCATCTATGGAATCTGCCAGTTCATTCAGCCCACACCCTGGGACACGCAGTGGGCCAGCAGTGTCATCGAGACCGGCATGACCTCCCTGGGCGTGCCCGTTCCGTTTGGGATGCGCACGTTCAGTACCATGAACTCGCCCGGCTCGTTTGGGGCCATGATGTGTTGCGGGATTCTGATCGTCCTGAAGCGCAGAATGTCGCTTGCGGTACCGGCCGCGAGCCTGATGGCCATCGGGTTGGCCATTGCTCAATATCGTGCCGTATGGGCGGCGACAGTCGTAGGCATCGCGTTGATCGCGGTTTCGCGGCCTGGCGCATTCCGGCCATCCAACATTGTCGCGGCCGGCGTCCTCGTGCTCGCTCTTTGCTCGACAGCGCTCGTGCCCGGGATCCACGATGCGCTCACTCAGCGCGCGGCATCCCTCAACAGCATTTCAACCGACGACAGTTTCGAGGACCGGCTCGCCCAGTACGAGAAACTGTCCACCGACGACCAGTTGATCGCCGGTATCGGGCTGGGGCTGAGTGGCTCGGCGCGCAAAATGGACGACCTGCCTCGGCTGGTCATCGATGGCGGTTTGATCGAAATCCTGCGCTCGATCGGGCTCGTGGTAGGCACCGCCTACCTGGGGGCACTGTCGATTCTGATTGTGCGCTCGTTTCGCCGTGGGCCCTCGGTCTCCAGGGACGTCGACTTTGACCGCGCACTCGTCGTGGCGACATTCATTCAGCTGCCGATGGGCAGCGTGCAAATAGGCGAAATCGGCTTCTGCGCCTGGATGTACACCGGGTTCGCATTGGCAACTTTGACAGCCGCCCGTTTTCCGCTGCGCGCAGTGGCGTGCGATTCGTCCCGGGATATCGGTCTCGCGGCCGGGACTGCCAGATGACCGTAACGGCAGCGAGAATGGCCCAACAGCGCGCCGTGCTGTTTCTGACTCATGTTGGCGATCCGGGCGGCGCCGAATTCAAGATGATGGCTCTGTGCGAGGCCGTGAGCGACTCGGCGGAAGTGATGTTGTTGCAGCATGGGTCGCTGGAATCGCAACTCGAGAAGCGGCGGATCCGCTTCTCGGTCTGCCCGATGCCGGGCGCCGCTGCCGAAGTCAGGCGCGATGCCGGTTGGATGCGGGTCCTCAGAGCGGTACCCGCCGCCTTGTCGATGGTGCCAAAGATCGCGAGCAAGGCCCGCAAGTTCGATGTGGTGATCTGCGTTTCGCAGAAGTCGTTTGTGCTGGCGGCGTTGGCCAAACCGTTCACCGGCCGTCCCCTGTTCTGGTTCATGAACGACATCCTGTCCTGCGAGCACTTCAACCGCTGGCTGATCCGCTTTCTGGTACTCCTCTCACGCTTCACAGCCGATCACGTCGTTTTCAACTCAAACGCGAGCCTGGAAGTCTGGAAGCGCTGTGGCGGCCGGACCACGCGCGTGAGTGTCATCTATCCCGCTGCCCCGCCGGCCCGGATCGACCGGCAGTCGGAACGAACCAGCGGCTATCGGCGGCAATTCGCTCCGGGCGGTGGCCCGTTGATCGGGATGTTCGGCCGGATCAATCGCTGGAAGGGACAGGCGATATTTATCCAGGCGCTGGCGCGGCTTCCCGATGTCAACGGGGTCATCGTGGGCGCGGCCTATTTCGGTGACCATGAATACGAGCAACAGGTGCGCCAGCTCGCAAAAGACTCAGGGATAGAGCACCGGCTCACGTTCGCGGGGCACGTGGACGATGTCATGAATGCGATGGCCGCGTGCGATGTCGTCGCGCATTGCTCGACTTCGCCGGAGCCCTTCGGGCAGGTCATCGTCCAATCCATGTTTGCCGGCACTCCTGTGGTGGCAAGTGATGGCGGCGGCGTGCGCGAGATTGTTGTCGAGGGCGTTACCGGCCAACTCACGCCCCGGGAAGATCCGGTGGCGCTCGCCGGCGCCATCCAGCGCTACCTCGATGATCCGCAATGGGCGCAACGACTGGCAGCAGCGGCCCAGGAAAGAGCCCGTCAGACATTCACCCTGTCAGCCATGACGACCCGGTTTTCCGAAATACTCGAGACACTGTGAGCTCCGAAGTCCCGCTATTCATTCGAGGCGCGGTAGACACGACGCCTCCCGCGACCAAACGAAGCAAGCTCTTGCGCGTTTTCGGCGGCGGCCGGCCGTTCGCAGCGCTCCTGCAGTCGATGAGCACGCAGGTTCTGGTCATTGGAATCAACATTCTGACTGGCGTCCTGACTGCACGCGCACTCGGTCCCGACGGCCGCGGGGCGTTTGCGGCGATCACCACGTGGCCACAACTGCTGGCGACACTGGCCACTGCGGGATTGAACAGCGCGGTTATCTTCAGGATGCGCAAGGCTCCTGAACAGGTGGGTTCGATAGCCTCTGCCTCACTGATCGTGAGCACCGCAACGTCGTTGGTCGCGATCGGCATCGGCGTGCTGCTGATGCCGATGTGGATGGCACGCTACTCACCCTGGATCATCACTTTTTCGCAGCTGTGTCTGGCCACCGTGCTGTTGAACAGCTGGCAAATGGTGATCAAGCAGGGCTTTTCCGGGTCCGGCCGCTTCGGCCGGTTCAACCTCTCGCAACTACTGCCGCAGCTTCTATATCTGTTGGCGTTGCTCGGTTTGATCGCATTCGCAGCCATGAGGGTCGAGTCAGCGGTGCTGGCGCTTCTGGGGGGAGGCGCGATAGCGCTGTGCGTGACGCTCGTACTGTTCGTGCGCGAGGTACGGCCAAGACTGCAGGGCGCGTTCTGCGAACTGAAGGCAGTGGTTTCCTACTCAACCCGGGCGATGCTGATGGACGCCGTGTTCTCGCTCGGCACGTACATCGACCGGATCGTGTTGATCCCGCTGCTGGCGGGCAGGGAACTGGGACTCTACGCGGTGGCCTACAGCTTCTCCCGGGTGATCCAACTTTCGCAGCCGGCTATCACCTCGGTCGTCTTCTCACACATGGCGAAGGTTGACGAATTACAGAGTCGCGTGCTGCATGACCGGGCTCTGCGCATGCTCCTGATTGGTCTGGTAATCGGATGCACTTGCCTGTGGGCTATCGGAGCCCCCCTGCTACGACTCGCCTACGGCGGTGAATTCGCGGCGGCCAATACTGTTTTCCGCTTACTGGTCATCGAAGCTTCACTGGGAGCACTGAGTCAGGTCACCGCGCAGCTGTATCTCTCCCACGACCGCCCCGGAGTTGTCTCCATCATCCAGGTAAGCGTGCTCGGCGCGACCCTGGGTGCGCTGTTGTTACTGGTACCTGTCTACGGCGCGACGGGAGCCGCGATTGCACTGCTGGCAGGCGGGACATTGCGCTGGCTCTGTTTGTTGGGTGGAGTAAGCTTGGTTCTGCGGCAACGCTTGCCTGGATTGCTGCTGACCCGGACTGATCTGCACTACCTGATTGGAAGAATTCGATGAGAGCTTTGATTGGATTGTTGCTCGCTTGTGTTCTGTTGAACGGCTGCGCGAGCACCGTGGGCAACCTGCCACCGCTCGCCGCCAGCACCCAGCATCCCTACGTACTCGGTCCCGGCGATGCCTTGCTGATAACGGTGTTTGGCGATGCGGACCTGACTGGGCCTTACAAGGTCTCCGACAGCGGCGCGATCTCGATGTCGCTGATCGGGCAGGTGAACGTGCAGGGCCTGACAGTCCAGGAACTGCAGCAGAAGCTCATCGAGCGTCTCGAGCAACGAGCACTCAAGGCGCCGGACGTCGCCATCCAGGTCACCGAATACCGGCCCTTCTTCATACTCGGAGAGGTCAAAAATCCCGGCTCCTATCCGTATGTTCCCAACATGACCGTGCTGGCAGCCGTGGCGATGGCCGGTGGCTTTACTTTCAGGGCGGCCGAAGACTCGATCTCGGTGACGCGTGCGCCGAACGGCGAGGCCCGGGCCAGCCGCTCCTCTCTGTTGCAGCCGGGTGATGTCGTCAATGTCTTTGAAAGACACTTCTAAGGTCGTGATGGTCGGGATCGTACTGTCCTTGCGAATCCCCGCCGCCGGCGCCCAAACTCAGGATGAGCGCTCGCCCCTGGACTACGATCCCAACGCGCCTCTGTTTACCTTCCAGGATGAGGTCCCCACCCGGCGGGCCGGCCATTTCCGGTTTTCCCCGAGCGCCACACTGGCCACGGGCTATGACTCGAATGTGCTGGCAACCGACCGGGACGCCAGCCAGGACTCCATCAACGTCGCCCAGGGACTGGTGTCCTTCACCAACCTGTCGGACCGGCGGCCGGATGGCACGCATCCTGACAACTGGGGACTGACAGGACTCGGGTTTGTTCGTGCCCGGCGCTTCATCGAGACTCCCGCGGCCAACACGAACGAATACGGCCTCGGACTCAACCTCCAGGCAACCCTCAGTACCCGGGATCAGTTGTTCGGCCAGGTCGCCGCGCAACGCAGGTTCGAGTCCCGCACGGAAATCGAGACTCCGAACAACATTCCGGTCAGCGACTACAACGAATTCCGCGCCAATGTGGCCGAGGAACACGATTTTGGCCGCCTCACGACGCGGGCGACCGTGGGGGCCGTGCGGTTGGATTATGCGGATCCCACCCAGGAGTACCGCGACATCTGGTCTTACAGGGGCGAGCTGCGCGGCGCCTATCAGTTGCACAGCGACTCGTCGCTCCTGGCAATCGGCTACTATGACCGCGACGACTTCACGGTACCCACCGTCAGAGTCGATTCCGCGACCACGACGGGCGCGCTCTTCGGTGCTCATTACGCAATCCCGGAAGTGGTGGATTTCGAGTTGTCAGGCGGCCCCTTCCGACGCCGCTATGCGGGTGATCGCGGCGAGCTGGCCGGTATTTCCATTCGGGGGACCGTCACTTGGCAGGCAACCCGGCTGATGACCGTGCGGGCGCAGGTTACCCGGGACGACGAAGCCACCGTCGTGGCGGGAGTTCTGGGAAAAGTGCGCACCAACGTGGCGCTGCAGGTTGACCATTCCTACAGTCCCCGCGTGTCCCTCTACGCGCGGCTGCGAGCAATTTTCGATGATTACGACTCCATCCACCGAACTGACGAGACCTATACCGCAGAAGCTGGAATCAACGTGCTGATCACCCGTTACTACATTCTATCGGCCTCGTATGACTACGGCTCGCGCAGCTCGGTCTTCGAGCCCTATCGCTTTAAACGGCACGTTGCCGGCCTGTCATTGACTCGGAGGTTCTGAAATGGAAGAAACCTCGGCTATCAGCCTGAAAAACCTGTTCCAGGCCATGCGTGCGCAGTGGCCCGTGATGTTGTTCGTTGCGCTGTTGTTGTTCGGCGGCATCGGCGCGTTCGTGCTGTCCCTGAAGCCGGCCTACACTTCCGATGCCCTGGTGCTGTTGTCGCCGATGCCGGATGAGCTGGCAAACGATCCCACCGACCGCAACTTTACGATCACGGATCCCATGTTCGTGCGCAGCGAAACCGCCATTATTCAAAGCGACGAGATCTGCCGCGAAGTCATCCAGCAACTGCATCTCGATGAGTTGCCCGAATTCCAGCGCAAGCCCGGCATCCGCGAAATGCTGGGCCTGGGTGCCACGAGCGGCCCGAACCCGTTCCTGTCGGAGCGCGAGTCGAAGCTCGATGGGGTCCTGCGGATGTATCAGAACAAACTGGTTGTCTTCAATGACGGCCGGAACAAGACGGTGGATATCGGGTTTACCGCCTCTGATCCGAGACTGGCTGCCCAGATTGCCAATGCCCATGCCCAGGCCTACCTGCGGCACCAGGGTGCGCGCCGGACGGGCACGGAGGAACAGGCATTGGCGTGGCTGAAGAACGAGGTGGATGCTCGCGGCAAGGAGATGCGGGACGCCGATACTCTGGTACAGCAATATCAGATGAAAAACGGCATCGTGGGCACGCGCGCTTCAACCGTCATCGAACAGCGGCTCGGGCAACTCAACACACAACTCGTCGACGCGGAGCACAACCTTTCGACTCAGACATCCTTACTGCACGTGATTCGCGACATCCGCGGAGGAGCTGACCCGTCGAAGGCCAGCTCGTTGCTGCAGAGCGACTCTTTCAACGATCTGCTGAGAAACCGGGTGCAGGCGGAAGCCACGCTGAGCTCCCTGGAAACGCGCCTCGCGCCCACTCACCCGACCCTGGTCAAGGCGCGACAGGATCTCATCAGCATCAACAATACGCTCGACAAGGAATTGCGGCGCATGGAAAGCGAGGCTCAGGCGGCCGTCGCCTCGGCGGCCCGACAGGTTGATGACCTCACCGCCGCCGCGCACACTGAAGCGCTCAACAAGGTTGATCAGGACCGGCTCGCCGCGGGCCTGCCGAGCCTGATCTCACAGGCCCAGGTGAAGCGAAGCGTTTTCGAGACCGTGCTCAATCGTTATCAGACACGAATGGCCGAACGCGGGTTCAGGGCTCCGGCCGCAACGGTCGTGTCACACGCGGCACCCTCGGCTGTGCCCTCTTTCCCGAAAACACCGCTGCTGCTGGCGATTGCCGCCATGTTGGCGTTCTTCGGAGGCGCCTGTGCGGCCCTGGTGGTCCATGTCATGCGGCCACCTTCACAGGATCTCGACACGGTAGCGGATAAGCTCGGAATTCAACCGCTGGTCGCGATTCCCCGCTACCGCAATGCCTCGCGTGAGAGCGGTGTGGTCAAGATGAAGGACCCGCGCCTGTTCATTGAGAGCATTCGCTCAGTACGCAGCGCCATCTTTGAGCAACAGGACCGGCGCAACACCAAGACTTGTCTGCTCACCTCCATCCGACCGGGCCAGGGCAAGTCGCTGGTCGCCATGTCATTGGCGCGGGCGCTGGCCCGCGGCGGCGCGAGAACGTTGTTCCTGGAAATGGATCTGCGCTGCCCGAGCGCAAGCGCGCTCGCCCGCAGGTCGCCACCGTTGCGAGGCATGGGAGCGGTCCTCGAAGGACGGGCCCAATTCGGCGAAGTCGTGGTCCGCGACGAAACTACCGGCCTCGACATGTTGTTTGCCGAGCGGGAGGCCAGCAGTGCTGTCGATCAACTCACGGCCCTGAAGTTTGCGGCTCTCGTGGCCAAGCTGCGCACTCATTACGACGCCATCATCATTGACAGTCCACCGATCGGACTGGTCGCGGATGCTTTGACGATTGCCCCGCTGGTGGACCAGGTGGTGATGATTGCAAAGGCGGGAGAGGCGTCCACGGTCGAGCTGGCGCGAGGGACTCGTCTGCTCAAGGACCGCGGCGCGAGTGTCGCAGGACTGGTGCTCACGGGAGTCGACCCGAAGGGGATGACTTCGGCTCACCCCTCCACGATACGACGTTATGTAGTCGGATTTCCGGCGCGGCCGGGGAACGACGCCGAATTCGTTTCAGACGTAGAGGTGATCCGGCCGGCAGCGAATCGCTAGTCAGACACGCTCCCAGGGGGATGAGTGACAGTGGTGACGTTCTGCAGCTCCCAGGCTTTGGCCTGGCGCAGAAACTCGGCTCCTGAATGCATCACGGACCAGATGTAGCCGCGAGTGCCGAACCGCCAGTTGCCGCAGGCGACATAGAGCCAGAGAAACCGCAGCACCGGTTTGCCGATCAGCCACAACGCACCCCTTCGCCCGGTGCTTTTTCTGACCAACATTCGGGCTTCGATCTCGGCATTGCGGTTGAGTGTGTCGGCCTGTTGCCCGATCGTGTAATTTCGCCAGTGCAGCAAGGGCCCCTCGAGGCTGTGCAGGCGGCCCGGACAGCGGATCTGCTCGTGAATATCGAGCGCGGGGTCGTAGTGACCGCAGGCCCTGTTGTAGAGGCGCACGAAGCTCTTGCGGTTGGAACGCCGCCGCATGTTGGGCATGAGGATTCCCAGAAACTCCTCACGCCGCTCGAGCACGAAACCGTCGCGTGGATCCGGGTTGTCGCGCAGGGCCTCCACAATGGCGGCCCCCAGCCGGGGAGTGACGATCTCATCCGCGTCCATCGAGAAGATCCAGTCGTGACTGGCGCGGGCCGCGGCCGCCTCGTGCTGCAAGCGCCAGCCGAGCCAGTCCTGGTGGTGCACCACCGCGCCGAGCCCTTTGGCCAACTCGCAGGTTTGATCGGTGCTCCCGGAGTCGACAACAATTACCTCATCCGCCCATCCCACACTGGAAATCGCCCGGGCGATCAGGCTTGCCTCGTTTTTAGTCAGTATGACTACCGACACCCGTGCGGGCGCGGAGCCCACGGTCGACGTAGAAGCCATGCCGCTGCGTACCTTTCCGTATTTGGCAGATTTGTGTCAAATTACTATCTTGGCGTCAGTGTGCAAGCTTTGTCTTTGCCAGGGGGACGCTGGTTGTTGAATACATGAAAGTGCTGTTTGTCAGCGCGGTGCCGGATCTGCGCGGGGGCGCAGAACAGGTGCTGCTCGACTTGCTCGCGAACCCGAAGGTCGAGCCCGTGTTGGCTCTGCCCGGGCCCGGGCCTCTGGACACGATCGCCGCACGACTCAACTGTCCGGCGATTCATTTCGACGCGGGTAGTGTTCTCGATGTCCATCGGCCCCTGCAGTGGGCCGCTGCCGTGCGCGCGATTCCGGATATGTTTCGGAGTGCGTCGCAACTGCGTGCCGCAGCGCGTAAGCATGGCTGCACCATCATTCACTCCAACGGACTGAAGGTTCACATCATCAGTCTCGTCGCGACCGCGTTTTGCAGGGATCTGCGCACTGTGGTGCACCTGCACGACATTTCCTACAGCGCCGGGGAACGCATGATGTGGCGACTGCTCGGCAGATTCGCCGACCGGCTCGTCGTCGTTTCGAAGCCGTGTTGGCCCGACAGCGCGCTTGCGCCCAATGTCAGAATCATTCCCAACGGTGTGGGTCCCCAACTCATGGCGCCCGCGCGAGCCGCACGGACGGAGATCTTTCGCCTCGGCTATGTGGGGCGTTTCCATCGCCACAAGGGACTGCTGCTGCTGGTGGACTGGCTCGCGGCCGCGCGCGACGCGGGCCTCGAGTTCCGGTTTCATTTTCGGGGTGGCGTCGATCCGGACAACCCGCAGTACTGGCAGTCGGTCGAACGCAAGCTGGCGGCGGCGAATCTGCTCGATCGCATCCAGGTCGATGGCTGGCGTAGCGGCCCGGCTGTGTACGACGGACTCGATGCCGTCGTCGTGCCTTCCGATTGTCCGGATCCCATGCCCAAAGTCGTGCTGGAAGCCGGCGCGCAGGGGTTACCGGTGATTGCGCAGCCTTCGGGTGGAATCCCGAGCATGATCGAAGATCGGCGGACAGGATTTCTCGTCAGCGACACCCAGGCGTTCGTCGATGTCGTGACGAAGTTGATTCGCGATCCGAGGCTGTGCGCGAAGATCGGCACGGCCGCCCAACGCCACATTGCCTCTGAGTTCACCCTACATCGCTTCCACGAGCGCTTCGACACACTGTATGCGGAGTTGGACGTGAGCTGCGATTCTCCGGTCGGGGCCCACGACCGAAAAATCATTTGAACTCGACGAGCAGGGGATGGTCCGTCAGCTGGAAGCTGAACGTTCCGTTCTTCTGCGCCACCGAAGTGGCCTTGTTGGTCAGCGGATCGTAGACGGTCGCCTGTGATGAACCGCCTACCGCCGGCATCAGCGACACCTGCGCGTCATCCGTGGCGAGCTCGCGCTTCGCGCTTCCGTCCCACAGCGGCTGTTCGCGCCAGATGAGCACCACGATCGCGCCGCCGGATTTCGCGATCGAAATCGACCCGACGCCATTTTTGGTTGCCGAGAGCGCAAACTCGACGTTAGGACGGTCGCTGCTCGCGGCCGCTGCCGCGGTCATGGCGCTCACTCCACCGGGCAGCAAACGGCTCGTCAGGTTGTGAACGGCCGTGGCCGCAGGTTTCGCAGTCCAGTCGTATCGGTACAGGCCCAGTCCGCCGGTCCAGTTGGATTCATCCTGCGAGTCATTGACGAGCTCGTAGATGAAGGTGCGAGGCACCTTTTTGGACCAGACTTCGGCAATGAGTGTCAGGATATACTTCGCCTGGGTGGTCTCATCAACGCCGTGCGGACTGTTTTTCGCCGTGGTATAGCCGGTCTCAGTCACCACGGCAGCCGGAAGCCGCGGTGTTGACGCACGCGCGCCGAGATAAGCTTTGTCCCAGATTGCGGACGGCGGGGCGCCTCGTGGAAAATAGATGTGGGCATTGCCCTGGTCGGCGAAACCCGACAGATCCCCTAGCTTCGCGTAGTCAGAGGGAGTTCCGGCCCCGAGCGTCAGGTTGTAAACCGGAATGGATTTGAGGATCGGCGATGCCTTGACCGCCGTATACAGGTCCTGCTGCACGAGCACGGCCGCCGCGAAACCATCCTTGCCTTTATATTTGGCCGGCCAGTTGTTGACTTCGTTCATGCCTTCAATGGAGCTGATGCTGCCGGGATGCTTCTGCAGGAAGACTTCCAGCTCGTGCACGGTGTCCGGCAACGCAGCCACCATGTTCGCGCCGATCACGAAATCGAATCGGGTGCCGTGACCGGCCAGATAATCGAGCTTGGATGTATCGCCCATCGGAGCCATATCGCGTACATTCACGATCCCCGTATAGCTCAGCGCCTCCTGCACTTTCTGAATGTTGGCGTAAGGGGTCTGGTTGTACATCACGTGCGTGACGGTGCCCAGCGAGTTGATGAGATCGACTGCGCTGACGACCTGCCGGGGGCTCGTTATGACGGGCGGATTCGGAACCGCCGCCTCGACAGTACCGACACTCGCGGCGATCGCCGCGCTCATGAGAATCCCTATACGCGGCGCACTCGTAGCTGACATCGCACTCTCACCTTCGGCGGACTGACGCCCAATAGATACAGGACACTCGAGCCGGCATGCAAGTATCAAAGCAGGAATGGTGGTGCAACACTTCGGGGCATCGCTGCCCCCGAATGAGGCAGCGACGGGGAATTGGTTTTAGCGGCGAAAGTGTGGATGATGGGCAACTTGACATCGCGCAAGCATAAAATCGAATCAGTTCAGTTGCTGCGCGCAGTCGCGGCACTCGGGGTGGTCGTGTTTCACGCCCTGCATCAGCTCATGGGCCGCGGCGGACCGGAAATACACTCGGCGGTTCTGGGAGCAGCGGGTGTCGATCTGTTTTTTGTTGTGAGCGGTTTCATCATGTGGGTGACGGCTCTGGATCCGGGGATGTCACCGCAACGCTTCGCGGCGAAACGAATCCAGCGGATCGTGCCGCTGTACTGGCTGATGACGCTCCTCGTGCTCGCTGTTGCCGTGCTTGCGCCGGCCGCGATGCGCAATGCCAGCCATGACCCGTGGCACTTCGTCGCCTCATTTGCGTTTGTACCGTGGCCGCATCCGGCGATGCCACAGCATCTGTGGCCGGCACTCGTGCCAGGTTGGTCGCTCAACTACGAGATGTTTTTCTATGTGCTCGTCGGCGGCTCGCTGCTGTTGAAACGGTCCTTTCGCATACCTTTCATTGGCGGCGTGCTGGCAGCCATCGTGCTGGCCGGACTGGTGTTCGCACCGGGCGGCATCGCCGGGTTCTACGCCAACCCGATCGTGCTCGAATTTGTGCTGGGCTTGCTGATCGGCATGGCGTTTGATCACGGACATCGGACCAGCCGCCTCGACTACACAGCGTGCGTAGGGGGGCTCGTGACTTTTGTGCTGATTGGGCAATGGGAGACGGAGGCCAACAGGCTGCTGACCTGGGGGTTGCCACTGGCATTGGCCGCCTACGGCGCAATCAACATTTCGCTGCCACGCGCGAATCCGGTGGTGCGCGTGCTCGAGATTATCGGTGACGCCTCCTACTCGATCTACCTGACACAATTTCTCGCACTGCCAGCGGCCACTGTTGTGTTTGCCCGAGCCCTTCCGAAATTGGATGGGCTGCTGACATGCACGGCCTTTGTAGTTGGAACCTCCAGCGTGGCCGTACTGGTTGGCATTGCCACGTTCTATTGGGTTGAAAAACCGATGCTGCGTGCTTCCAATGAAATCTTTTCGCGAAACCAACGAGCGCGACGCGCCGTGGCGGAATGGTAAAATCCATTGGTACCAAAGCACGAGACCCGAGCCATGCTCGCCCTGATCGTTGTCGCCAATCCGAGCCCAAATAGTCTGAGCCACGCCATGGCGTCCGCCGCGGAGCGGGTGCTCGTCACTCGTGGCTACGAGGTGGCGTATCACGATCTATACGCCGAGCATTTCGACCCGATTCAGCCAACCGGGGAAGACGGCAACGTAGCTTCGTCGAACATGCTCGTCGAGCAGCACTGCTCAGAACTGGCGCGCGCCGACCTGATTCTCGTTTTTCATCCGAACTGGTGGGGGCAGCCTCCAGCCATTCTCAAAGGGTGGATAGACCGCGTGTTTCGGCTAAACACTGCATACGGCTATCCCGCTGGAGTGGGGTTCGAAGGGGTTCCTGTTGGTCTTCTACGAGCCCGACTTGCGATGGTCGTCAATACCTCCAATACACCTGCCGAGCGTGAGGTCACAGCGTTCGGTGATCCACTTGAAACGCTCTGGAAGAACTGCATATTCGGACTGTGCGGCGTCAGTAATGTCGTGAGACGCATGTATGCGCCTGTGTCGGGTAGCACCCCCGAGCAACGCGCCGCATGGCTTTCTGAGATCACGAAACTCGTGGAAAGCGCGGCTTAACCCTCCAGCGCAAATCAACGGGGGATATTGTTTCGCAGCCCGGCCATTCGCGAATCGAACGACCGGGCGCCGTAAGTGGTCCCGTTCCTACAGCGTGCCTACATCAACCACCGCCTGTGCGAACGCCCGCGGGGCCTCCTGCGGAAGGTTGTGACCGATGCCACCCGTGATCGTGCGATGTGTGTACTTGCCTACAAACTTCTTTGCATAGGCTTCTGGTGGTGGGTGCGGCGCGCCGTTGGCATCGCCTTCGAGTGTGATGGTCGGGACTTTGACTTCGGGGCCGGCGGCGAGACGCTGCTCGAGCTCGTCATACTTTGCCTCACCCTGTGCCAGGCCCTGTCGCCAGCGGTAGTTGTGGATGACGATGTCGACGTGATCCGGATTGTCGAACGCCGCGGCGCTTCTATCGAAGGTGGCGTCGTCAAACTTCCACTGGGGAGATGCCAGCTTCCAGATGAGCTTGGAGAATTCGCGCCGATATCTGGCATATCCCTCCTTGCCGCGATCTGTCGCAAAATAAAACTGATACCACCATTGGTATTCCGCCGGTGGAGGCAGCGGAACCTTGCCGGCGGCCTGGCTCCCAATGAGGTAACCACTGACGGACACGAGGCCTTTGCATCGGTCCGGCCACAAAGCAGCCACGATGTCGGCTGTACGAGCACCCCAGTCAAAGCCGGCAACGGTGGCTTTCTGGATTTTCAGAGCATCCATCAGATCAACAATGTCGTGCGCGAGAGCGGCGGGCTGTCCGTTGCGGGGAGTGTCTGCAGACAGAAATTTCGTGGTCCCGTAACCCCGCAGATAAGGAACAATGACCCGATAGCCTGCGGCTACGAGTAGGGGTGTAACGTCGACAAAGCTGTAGATGTCGTAAGGCCAGCCGTGGAGCAGCAGCACGGGAGGTCCTTTGGGAGGGCCGGCCTCGATGTATCCGACGTTGAGTGGACCGGCCTCGACCTGTTTCAACGGAGTCGAAAACGATGTGGCCGGTGTGATCGTGGGGAGCGTGCCGTGGGTCCCATTGGCATGAGCCACGCCACCGTCAGTTGCAGCGGCACTCTCAGTTGCCGCGGTGCTGGCGGCGGCAGCGCCGGCAAAGGCCAATGCGCCAATGAATTGACGACGATCGTAGTTTAGTTTGTCGGACATCCGCAGGTCTCCATCGCACGAGCTTCAATCAAAACGTGATCAGACCAAGGACGTCAAAGACTTGCCATTACACCTTCGGGTACCCCTTGGAACTGACCGCGACCCAGTTCCGGGCGCGGTGGCGGGAACGGGCGCTAGAATGAGCGTAGCCCTCTACTCAGGCCCGAAAAGAGGTCATCTGGTGAGCGAGCAGCGGATCAACGAGTTCTTTGGGGACGACGAGCCGTCCGGTCTTGGAACCGGCTGGTGGAGCGGCGTTTTGGCCGCATTTTTCGGGCTCCTGGCCTTCGGTGCGGTGCTGTGCCTGCATTTTCCGCAGATTCTGAGCTCGCCCGAGCTGCGGCCGCATTACCCGATGCACCTCATGCGGCTCCTGATCCAGGGCCTCATTTTTGCCGCGGTCATCCTGGGCGTGATTTCAGCGTTTCTGCGCCGGAAGAAGGTGTTGGCCTTCACCGGTGTCCTTGCCGCGCTGGCGGCCGCGGGGCTGGGTGGATCCAGCGTGCCGATCAACGAAACATTGACCAACGGGCCGGCCATCGGCCTCGACTGGTTCCTGCTCGACCTGTTTCTGATGGCCATGATCTACGTGCCGCTGGAGCGCCTGTGGCCGCAGTATCCGCAGCAGAGTACCTTCCGGGATCAGTGGACCGTGGATGTCATCTACTTCCTGTCCACTCACCTGCCGATTCAGATCCTGTCGTTTCTGGTGTTGTTTCCCGCCACTGCGGCGACGCGGTACCTGTCGGTCCCGAGCATTGCGCACGCGATTGCGAGCCTGCCGTGGCTGGTGCAACTCCTGTTGGCCATTGTGGTGGCCGACCTCGCTGAATGGACTGTCCATTTCGCGCTCCACAAGGTGCCCTATTTGTGGCGCTTTCATTCCATTCACCACTCATCCCGGGCCCTCGACTGGATCGCAGGCTCCCGCTCACACTTCTTCGACGACACGCTGGTGCGAGGCTTTATTCTCGTGCCGCTGATGCTGGGCTTTTCCCAGAACATCATCCTCGCCTACCTGGTGTTTGTGACCCTGCATGCCACCTGGTGCCACTGTAACTTCGGGCCCAGTGTGAAATGGCTCGAGCCGTACCTGGTGCAGCCGCGCTATCACCACTGGCACCACTCTTCGCAGAAGGCGGCCATCGACAAGAACTTTGCCATCCACCTGCCGTGGATCGACAAGCTCTTCGGCACTCACTACTTCCCGGCTGATGAGTGGCCGAGCAAGTATGGTTTGAACGGCGAGGAGATCCCGCGGGGCTTCATCCGGCAGACCTACGAGCCGTTCTTCAAGAAGAACGTACGGACGTTGAAAACCCAACGCGCGTAGGGCCTCAAAACCCCAACACGCGTAAAGGTACGTCCCCGGGCACTTCCTGGCCTTTTGCCGTGGCGCGCACCAGCCCCAGGGACTTCATGAACCGCACGGTTGCGAATCCGAAGTCATATTCGGAATCGTCATGGCTCAGCCGTAACAATCGCG